>Ga0182739_1001051_pt1 | contig 30443 bp, 28 predicted proteins | sample eDN5th30CBELigBY_FD_128873 | JGI IMG/M metagenome (GOLD analysis project Ga0182739, IMG submission 128873) | Enriched backyard soil microbial communities from Emeryville, California, USA - eDNA 5th pass 30_C BE-Lig BY (version 2) (version 2) | ecosystem: Environmental > Terrestrial > Soil >... | reverse complement strand
GAGGTCGAGCAGGCGGTCGCCTCTGCCCAGGCTGCGCAGCCCGCATGGGCCGCGACCAATCCCCAGCGCCGCGCGCGCGTGATGTTCAAGTTCCTCGTACTGCTCCACCGCGACTTCGACAGCCTTGCAGCGCTTCTTTCCTCCGAGCACGGCAAGACGATTCCGGACTCCAAGGGCGACATTCAGCGCGGCCTGGAGGTCGTGGAGTTCGCCTGCGGTATCCCGCACCTCATGAAGGGCGAATATACCGAGGGCGCCGGCCCCGCGATCGACCTCTATTCCGTCCGCCAGGCGCTCGGGGTCGTTGCCGGCATCACGCCGTTCAACTTCCCGGCCATGATCCCGATGTGGAAGTTCGCGCCGGCGATCGCCTGCGGTAATGCCTTCATCCTCAAGCCGTCGGAGCGCGACCCGTCCGTGCCGATGCGGCTTGCCGAACTGCTGCTCGAGGCCGGGCTGCCGAAGGGCATCCTCAATGTCGTCAACGGTGACAAGGAATCGGTCGACGCGCTGCTGACCGACCCGCGGGTGATGGCGATCGGCTTTGTCGGTTCCTCGACCATCGCCGAATACATCTACGCCACGGGCTGCGCGCACGGAAAGCGCGTGCAGTGCTTCGGCGGCGCCAAGAACCACATGATCGTGATGCCGGACGCCGACCTCGACCAGGCGGTGGACGCGCTGATCGGCGCCGGATACGGCTCGGCCGGCGAGCGCTGCATGGCGGTGTCGGTTGCCGTGCCCGTCGGGCAGAAGACCGCCGACGCGCTGATGCAGAAACTGATCCCGCGCGTCGAGAGCCTGCGCATCGGCCCTTCCACCGACCAGCAGGCCGACTACGGCCCGATGGTAACCAGGGCCCACCTCGACAAGGTGAAAAACTATGTCGATCTCGGCGTGAAAGAGGGCGCCAAGCTGGTGGTCGACGGCCGCGGCTTCAAGATGCAGGGCTACGAGAACGGCTTCTTCCTCGGCGGCTGCCTGTTCGACGAAGTGACGCCGGACATGCGCATCTACAAGGAGGAAATCTTCGGCCCGGTGCTCTCGGTGGTGCGCGCGAAGAACTATGAGGAGGCGCTGCGGCTGCCGTCCGAGCACGAATACGGCAACGGCGTTGCGATCTTCACCCGCGACGGCGACGCCGCGCGCGACTTCGTGAGCAAGGTCAATGTCGGTATGGTCGGCGTGAACGTGCCTATTCCCGTACCGCTCTCCTATTACACTTTCGGCGGCTGGAAGCGTTCAGGGTTTGGAGATCTTAACCAACATGGTCCAGACTCGATCCGCTTCTATACGAAGACCAAGGTCATCACCTCGCGCTGGCCTTCCGGTCTCAAGGAAGGCGCAGAGTTCGTGATCCCGACCATGAAGTAGCTGCGCGGCCAACCGATCGACCGGAGTTCGGCATTTTGCGACAGACATTGCCGCCCATCCTCGCCATCGCGGTGCTTACCGCGCTGGCGGCCTGTACCTCGGAGCGGGGCAGCTTCCGGCATGGCGGCTCCGCGCCGCCGCCTCAGGCAGCCCCCGCTTTGACCCCGCCACCGACCGACATGGCGGGGCGCTGGACGCTCAGCGCGGTCGGCGGAAGCACTTGCGGCATCGGCCTGAGCGGCGGGCAGGCGGCGGAGGGCACGATACGCCCTGAAGGCGGCTGCCCCGGCGATTTCTATACCGCCCGTCGCTGGACGTTCGAAGGCGGCTCGCTGGTCATTCGCGACCACAACAGCACACCGCTCGGGAACTTGCGCATGGCCTCGCCCAATTCCTTCCAGGGGCAGTCCAGCGCAGGTCAGCAGTTGACGCTGACGCGCTAAATATCGCGCCTTGAATGGCTATCATCCCGGATGCGCCACCGATCTCGCGTAAACGCTAGATCGGTAGCGCTCGGCCGGGATGACAACCGAGGCAAAGACGCGAATTTCGTATCACTCCGCCGCGACGCTGGCCCGCTGCTGCCGCGACTTCATGAGCGGCTGGATGCGCGTGCCGAACTGCTCGATGCCGATCAGGAAGTCGTCGAAGGTGAGCATCGTGCCGGCAAGGCCGGGGATCGTCGACATCTCGTCGAGCAGGCCGGCGATCGTCTCGTAGGAGCCGATGAAGCGCACGCCATTGTGCGGCAGCGGATCGCGGTTCGAATGCAGCAGCGAGTGCGAGCCGACCGTGCCGGCCTGATCCTTCGACGCCTGCGTCGCGCGCCAGTCGATCGCCTCGAGATCGACGCCGGCCTTGTAATGCTCCCACTTCTTCATTGCGAGTTCGTCGGTCTCGTCGGCGATGATCATCACGTTCGACAAGGCGCGCAGCGCGCTGCCCGACTTCTGCGTCACCTCATACATCCGCGACACGTTCTCCTTCGCGGCGAACGGGTTGTTGGTCGAGGGCGTGCCATTGCAGAAATTATAGTCGCAGTGCCTGGCCGAGAACTCGATGCCGGGATCGCTGGTAGCCGCGCAGACGAGCGGAATCTTCCGCGACGGCAGCGGACCGAGCCGGCAGTCGTCCATCGTGTAGTAGTCACCGTGCAGGGTGCAGCGGCCGGTCTCCCAGAGATCCTTCATGATCGTGATGTATTCGGTGAGCATGTCGTAGCGGTGGGTGTAGTGCTTCTCACCCGGCCACAGGCCCATCTGCTCGTACTCGGCCTTCTGCCAGCCGGTGATGAGGTTGAGTCCGAAGCGTCCCTGCGAGACGTCATCGACCGTCGATGTCATGCGCGCCGCGATCGCCGGCGGAAGCGCGAGCGTCGGGATCGTTGCGTAAAGCTGGATGCGGCTGGTGACGGCGGCGAGCGCTGACATCAGCGAGAACGAGTCGAGCGCCTCATCCCAGAAACCCGACTTGCCGCCGAAGCCGCGCAGCTTGATCATCGATAGAACGAAATCGACACCGTAGCGCTCGGCCGCCTGCGTGACCTTGCGGTTGAGCTCGAACGTCGGCGAGTACTGCGGCGAGGTCGTCGAGATCAGCCAGCCGTTCTTTCCGATCGGAATGAAGATACCGATATCCATTTTAGTTCTCCGCGCATCCTGTTGCCGCGGCACGCGCGGCCTTGATTTGAAAAGGGGGCGCATCGCCTTGTGGCGGTACGCTTCACAGTCGATGGGCGCTCCGCCGATAGGGCGGGGCGTCCCGTTGCCGATCGTCAGAACTCAACCTCTCGCGACGATACGATGCTGGCGAAGCGGCGCAGCACCAGCATCGCTGCGTCCTGCTCCTCGTCGGTCGGCGCCGCACAGGCATCCTCGATCACGGTGCAGATGAAATCGCGATCATAGGCGTCGCGGACGGTGGCATTGACCACGGCGACGCTGGAAACGCCGGAGAAGTACAGCTTCGAGACATTCTGCGTGCTCAGGATCGCTTCGAGCGGCGTGCAGTAGAAGGCGCTGATGCGATGCTTGACGATGTCGAAGTCCTGCGGCTCGGGCGTCAACTCGTCATGTACCGCGGTCGCCCAGGTGCCGAGTTGCAGCATCTTGGTCTCGAGGCGCAGATCGGGTCCCTCGAAGACGGGGCGCGCTTCGCGATAGTCGGGCGAGAACCCGACGCGCACAAAGCCGACGAGCGCGTTCGCCGCGCGCGCCTTGGCGATCGCGCGCCTGGTGTTCTCGATCAGCTTGCGCTTGATCACCTGTTCGCCGAGCGGGCCGCAGCCCACCTTGCCCTCGGGGTGAATAAACTCGTTCGTCATATCGAGAACGAGGTACATCGACTTGGTCATTTCTTAGTCCAGTTGCATGCCGTTTAGAGGCAGAGGTTCCGCAAGAACATCAGAGCCGCAGAAAGATGCGCCGGCCCAGAGGCGCATTAAGCGTGCGCAATCGCTGAGCGTTTGCGCGCGCTTGCGTCAGGTGCAGCCGCTGACGTGCACATGACGCATGCGCGATGCCGCAAATATGACCGTCATTTCCTTGCACGTCGATCGTCTACGCACTGCTGCAAGATGACACAGCAGAAATCATACCAAGTGAGCGCGCGCCTGCGCATGCGTGTCGTGACGTGAATTGAGGCCCGCGCGCCCGTGCCTGCGTCGCCGGATGGCATGGAACTTGAAAGTTCTGCGTCACGCTCGCCGAGGCCAGCGCATCGTCTACGTAATTTGCCGGAGACGATGAATGCAGGTGCGCGAGGACTGACTGACATAACGGAGCGTCAATGATGAAGCGAGTTTGGACGGCCGCAATCCTGATGCTGGGGATGACCGCCGTCCCAGCCAGTGCCAGTGACTACACGGTCAGAGTACTGGCCGGTGCCCCGGGCTACGATCACATCCAGCCCTTCATGGCCGAGCACATGAAGATCTGGGAGAAGTACGGCCTCAAGGTGCAGTTCACCGGCGGCAACTACGTCCGTTCCAACCAGATGATGTCGATCGGCGATTTCGATGCGGGCTACAATTCGATCGCAAGCGCCATCCGCTACAATGCGGCAGGCATTCCGAACATCATCGTCGCGCCGTCCTCCGCCAATTGTGCGATCATTGTCGCCGGCCCGAAGGTGAATTCCTGGGCAGACGTCAAGGGCAAGCGCTTCGGCATCGTCAACAAGTACGATGCGCACTGGATGCTTCTGATGAAGCATATCCTCCCGCGCTTCGGCATGACCGAAAAAGACATTCAGCCGGCGCAGGTTCCGGTGCCGGAGATCGCAGCCGGCCTGCTGACCGGCGATGTCGCCGCGGCATTTCCCTTCGAACCTTATGGGTCGAATGCGATTGCGCGCGGCGCGAAGCTGCTGCTGGCGGCGAAGGATCTCGTCAAGGACGACAAGAACCCCGACCTGTTGCGAAACGCACTGGTGCTCAATAGGAACTTCATCGCCAAGCATCCCGAACTCGCCAAGCGCATCGTGTGGGCGCATCTCGACGCGGTGCATGTCATGCGCACCGATCGCGAGCAGGGCATGAAGGTGATCAAGCACTACAACCCGAACATGGATCCCAAGCTGATCGCCGACTCCTACGACAATTGCGGCTGGACCTACAACGAGGTGCCGAAGTCCTGGGTCGATATGAATATCGGCTGGATGGTCGAGGACAAGCTGCTTCAGAAGCCCGTGCGTTACGAAGACGTGGTCGATCCGTCGTTGGCCGCCAGCTATCCCGGCTATCCCGGCTGGGAAAAGATCGGCAAGTAAGGACAGTACGCCGATGATGCATGTCTCGAACCTCTACAAGCGCTACGTCACCAACGAATCGGAAGTGCTGGCGCTTCAGGACATCAACCTTGCGATTCAGGATGGCGAATTCGTGAGCCTGCTTGGTCCGTCCGGCTGCGGAAAGTCGACGCTTCTGAAGATCATGGCGGGGCTGCTTAACTCCTCGCAGGGAAGCATCGAGATCGACGACAAGAAGATCACGGCACCGGGCCCCGAGCGCGCTGTCGTGTTCCAGGACTATGCGCTCTTCCCTTGGCTGACCGTCGAAGCCAATGTCGAGTTTGGTCTGGAGGCGCGCGGCGTGCCGCTCGCCAAGCGCCGCGAGGTCTCGGCGGAACTCCTGAAGGTCGTCGGCCTGCAGGACTTCGCCAAGAAGTATCCGCACCATCTATCCGGCGGCATGAAGCAGCGAGTCTCGATCGCGCGGGCGCTCGCGGTCGATCCGGAGATCCTGCTCATGGATGAGCCATTCGGCGCACTCGATGCGCAGACGCGATCGACCATGCAGGAAGAACTGCTTCGGATCTGGAAGGTCTATCGCAAGACAGTCGTCTTCGTGACGCACTCGATCGAGGAGTCGATCTATCTGTCCGACCGCATCGTCATCATGACGGCGCGGCCGGGCCGCATCAAGGCGGTCATCTCCGTCGACGAGGAGCGGCCGCGCGACATGACCTCGCCGGCCATGACCGAAATGCAGCGGCAGGTTCGCGCCATTCTCGGCGAGGAAATCGATCGCGCCGCCGCACTCGAACAGGCCGACCTGGTGGCGGCCGAGTAGCCATCACGAACCCGTTGCAGGAAGACAATGGCTGACATCCTAACGACTGACGCGCGCGAGGTCGCTGCGACGCCGCGCCCATCATGGAACTGGCGACCGAAGCGCGACACGCTTCTCGGCGCCAGCACCATCATTGGCCTGCTGGTGATCTGGGAACTGGTGTTCCAGCTCGAACTGATGCCGCGCTGGGCATTTCCCTCGCCGATCCAGGTCGCTTATGCGTTCTACGAACTGACGATGAATGGCGAACTGTTCACCAATGGCAGCGCCAGCGTCGTGCGGCAGTTCACAGGCGTCATTCTTGCCGCGGCCTTCGGCATTCCGTTCGGCCTCTGGCTCGGCGCCTCGCCGACAGCGCGCGCGGCGCTTCTGCCGCTCTGCCGTCTCGTCTATCCGATCCCAGGCATCGCCTGGATTCCGCTGGCGATCCTCTGGTTCGGCGTTGGTTTCAACTCGACGGTGTTCGTGATCTTCTTCTCAGGCATCTGGCCGATCATCTTCAACACGATGGCCGGCGTGCAGACGCTGTCAGGCCAATACACCGACGTGGCGCGTGTCTATCTCGCGCCGCGCACGCTCTATACGCGGCGTATCCTCATCCCCGGCTCGCTGCCCTTCATCATCACCGGGCTGCGCCTGACCTACGGCGTGGGCTGGCGTGTGATCGTCGGCGCGGAGATGATCTCCTCGATCGTCGGCCTCGGCTTCCTGATCGACAATGCGCGCTGGCAGTTGCGCCCGGACATCATGGTCTGCGGCATGATCACCATCGCGATGATCGGCTGGGTCTCGGAGAACTGGTTCTTCGATTGGGTCGAGCGCCGGACGCTGGAAAAGTGGGGCATGAAGGCGAACTCCATCTGAGGGGATCGCCGGACCCGGCCGTCTCCGCGCGCGCTGTCCAAGAGGCGCGCGCGGTTGGCTTATCGCTGCGGTGTCGAAAGCGAGCAGCACGTCGCAAAAAAAAGGCCGGCATCAGCCGGCCTTTTTTCATGCGGACGAGGTTGTCAGCTGCTTTGTGCGGACGAAGCCATCAGTTGCGGCCGGCTCGGCAGCACCACAACCGGCGTTCCGTTCGGGATCCGGTTGTGGAGGTCGATGATGTCCTGATTGAACAGCCGGATGCAGCCGCTCGACAGCGCATGGCCGATGCTCCACGGCTCGTTGGTGCCGTGTATGCGATAGAGCGTGTCGCGGCCGTTCTGATGCAGATAGAGCGCGCGTGCGCCGAGGGGGTTCTCCAGGCCGGGCGCCATGCCGCCTGCGTATTCGGCGAGGTCAGGTTCGCGCCGGATCATATTCGGCGTGGGCGTCCAGGTCGGCCAGGCGGCCTTTCGCGCAATGATCGCGCGGCCGTTCCAGGCGAATCCTTCCTTGCCGACGCCGACGCCGTAGCGCATCGCCATGCCGTCTTCCTGGACGAGATACAGGAAGAACGAGTCAGGATCGATGACGATCGTTCCTGGGCGCTCCGGCGTCGTGTAGCTGACCTGCTGGCGCAGGAATTTCCCGTCGATCTTGCTGACATCGATGGCCGGTACCGGAAACCGCTCGTCCGGCACCGCGGCATACAGGCCGGCAAAGCGTTGGTTAAGCAGACGCGCGGGCGTAGCCATGTCGGGCTGCGGCGTCGACATCGTGGTGCAGCCGGACAGCGCTGCGCCCGCGGCGGCGGTTGCTGCGGCCAGAAAGCTACGGCGGTTGAGCAAGGCGGTGGGAATCCGGTCCCGGCCGGCGTTGGACGCCGTGGACATGGCAGTCTCCAGTCAAATCTAGGGGAAAGCGGCGAACGGTCCTCAGCCCACAGCGCGGGGAGGTGGCACTGGCGGGGTCAGTTCGAACACCGGCAATGCGACTGTCGAAAACACCGGCGCGGGAACCCTGAGCAATGTCGGGAACCAGTCCGACCCGGTTGACGACAGCAGAGCGTTGCAACCCAAAGACGGCGAACATGCGGCCGTTTTCGCCGCGATCCCGTTCTTGTGTTTGCACGGCGTTTTCTGGTTCGCGGCATACGTCATTTCGACGTGAGAATTGCCGAACCGGGCCGACTCCATAGCGGGAGCAGGCATGACGCCAAAAACCGCGAGGAAGAGAACGGGCAGGAGCAAGCGCAGCCCCGCGGACTGCTTCCCAACCAGTATTGCGAACCGATACAGCAAACCCAGCAACTTCTGTGTCCAGAGCCAGACCTGAGATTTCGCAAGGAATAGCTTACAAGCGCTTAAAAGTCCGGTGTTCTGAGCGCATAGCGGCAATTCGCACGGGAGGTATGGTACGCGCGCAACATCGGTTCCCGCTGCTGTTGCACGCAAACCTCAGCGGCTCGCCGGAGGTCTTGACCCTGTAGTTACTACAGGGACTATCTGCATCGTCACGTCGAGACCCTACGAGGTGACACCGTGACCACATCGGACGTCGTCAGGCTGCGCGTCGAGGGCATGGATTGCCCTTCCTGTGCGCTGAAAATCGAAAAAGCCGTGAGCCGCCTGCAGGGCGTCAGCGACGTCAATGTCAGTGTCGGCGCGGGCATGCTGACGCTGCAGCTTGACGGCGGCGGCACCTCGCTGCGCGCCGTCGAGGAGCAGGTGAGGGCGCTCGGCTATCAGGTCGCCGCCGCACCACCTGTCCAGGCTGCAACAGCACCGCAGCAGCGCAGCCGGGAAAAATGGTGGCAGGGGCGCAAGGCCCTGCTGGTGTTCGGCACCGGCGCGCTGTTCGTCCTCGCCTTCGCGCTCGCGCAGGTTCTGCCCGCATGGGAGCGGTGGCTGTTCTCCGGCGCCGCCATCATCGGCGTGCTTCCTTTCGCGCGGCGCGCGCTGGCCGGTGCGATGGCGGGCTCGCCATTCACGATCGAGACCCTGATGACGGTTGCGGCGCTGGGTGCGCTCGCCATCGGCGAAGCCGAGGAAGCCGCCGTCGTCATCTTTCTGTTCGCGGTCGGCGAACTGCTTGAGACCGTGGCGGCCGGCCGCGCGCGGGCCGGGATCGAAGCGCTGATCGATCTCGTTCCCCGCGTTGCGTTCAGAGAGCGCGGCGACGAGGTGGAACAGGTCGCGGCCGCCGATCTGGTGGTCGGCGACATCGTGGTCGTGCGTCCTGGTGATCGGGTCCCGTCAGACGGTGAGGTGATCGCGGGCGCGTCGGAGGTCGACGAGGCTCCTGTCACGGGCGAATCCGTTCCGGTGCTCAAGGAGGTGGGTGCGAAAGTCTACGCCGGCAGCATCAATACCAATGCCGAACTGCGCGTGCGGATCAGCCATGTCGCGGCCGACAACACGATCGCGCGCATCGTCCACATGGTCGAGGAAGCGCAGGAATCGAAGGCGCCGATGGCGCGCATGATCGACCGCTTCAGTCGCTGGTACACGCCCGGCGCCATGCTGGTCGCTTTGATGATCATCGTCATTCCCCCGCTCGCCTTCGGCGCGGACTGGATGACCTGGATCTATCGCGGGCTCGCCGTGCTGCTGATCGCGTGCCCCTGCGCGCTGGTGATCTCGACACCTGCGGCCATCGCATCCGGTCTCGCCGCCGGCGCGCGCCGCGGCCTGCTGATCAAGGGCGGCGGCCCGCTGGAGATACTGGGCAAAGTCACGACCGTCGCCTTCGACAAGACCGGCACGCTGACGCTCGGCCGTCCGCGCGTGACCGACGTGGTTGCGATCGCGGGCAGCGAAGAAACTGTTCTCGCGATCGCTGCGGCGGTTGAGCGCAACACCAGCCATCCGCTTGGCGCGGCCATTGTCGAGGCAGCGGCGGTGCGGCAGGTCGAAGTGCCCGCCACGCTGGGCGGCGGCGCTGCGATCCCCGGAAAGGCGGTGACAGCGCACCTTGGTAACGGCCTCGCGGCTGTCGGCTCCCCGCGCTACGCCGCAGAGCAGACAAGCGTGCCCCCGGAGGTCGCGACGAAGATCAATGCGCTCGAAGCCGAGGGCAAGACCGTCGTTGTGGTACTGTCGGACAAGACCATCCGGGGTCTGATCGCGCTGCGCGACGAGCCTCGCGCGGATGCGGCGGAAGGCATCCAGCGTCTCAAGGATCATGGCGTCCGGGCTGTGATGCTGACCGGCGACAACCGCCGCACCGCCGACGCGATTGCGGCTGGGCTCGGCATGGAGGCGCGCGCCGAACTGCTGCCCGACGACAAGCTCTCCGAGATTCATCGGTTGAAGCAGACGGGTGCGATTGCGATGGTGGGCGACGGCATCAATGATGCACCGGCCCTCGCCGCGGCGTCGGTCGGCGTCGCGATGGGCGGCGGCACGGATGTGGCGCTGGAAACCGCTGACGCCGCGCTCTTGAAGAACCGCGTGACCGGCGTCGCGGAACTGGTCGCGCTGTCGCGCGCAACGCTCGCAAATATCTGGCAGAACATCGCCATTGCGCTCGGACTGAAGGCGGTGTTTCTCGCCACGACGCTGTTCGGCGTCACCACGCTGTGGATGGCGATCCTCGCCGATACCGGCGCGACGGTGCTCGTGACCGCCAATGCGCTTCGGCTGCTCGCGCACCGCTCATGGCGGTAGGGCAGGGCTTTCCTCCCGCGGTGGATTTCATTACTCAAGCGGCGGGCGGATCCTGCGAAAGTAGAGCAAGGACGTGCATGGTGGCCATCGGATCTAGCAATGAATCTTAGAATCGTTCGGTGGGTGGCGTGGGGTGCGGTCGCGGTGGTCGGCGGATTGTTCCTCGGTTTCAGCGGCCTGCTGCCGGGGACGCAAACGCGCACTCCTGCCGTGACGTCGAGCGGGATCGCGACCGTCGGCGGACCATTCACGTTGACCTCGCACAAGGGCGAGAAGTTCGATAGCGCGCAGCTTGCCGGAAAGCCGTATCTCGCCTTCTTCGGCTTTACCTTCTGCCCCGACGTTTGCCCCACGTCGCTGATGGAACTGACCGACCTGATGGGCGAACTCGGCTCCGATGCCGACAAGATGAATGTGATCTTCATCACCGTCGATCCGGACCGGGATACGCAGGACGCGCTGGCAGAATACATGACGTCGTTCGACAAACGGATCGTGGCGTTGCGCGGCAGCCAGGCCGAGACGGATGCCGTCGTGAAGGCCTACGCCGCCTTTGCCAGCAAGGTGCCGCTGGAAGGCGGCCAGTACACGATGGACCACACCTCGGGCGTCTACCTCATGGACGCCAATGGCCGGTTCTCCGGCATGCTGGATCTGCACGAGCCTCGCGCGACCAAGCTCGAAAAGCTGCGCCGCCTCGTGAATCCGAGATGATGAACAGGTGGGCTAAGCGTGCGCATCATCAGGCGCGCGCGTCCTCGTCGTCGCGGGCGTGATCGTCGTGCAGGCAATTCTTGTGATCGGCCAGCACCTCGATCACGCGGCAGTCGGCGATGCGGCCGTGCTGGCACTCGGACACCATCCGCTCTAGCTCGAGCCGAAGCGCCTCGAGGCGCGTGATGCGGCTTCTGATCGCGCGCAGATGGTGGCGCGCGATCGTATCGGCCTCGGCGCAGGAGCGCTCGGGATCATCGGTCAGCGCGAGCAGTTGCCGAATGTCGGCGAGGCGGAACCCGAGATCGCGGCTGTGCAGGATGAATCCGAGTCGATCGAGGAGAGCCTTGTTATAGAGCCGCTGGTTGCCCGCCGACCGGGCCGGCTTCGGCAGCAGCCCGATGCTTTCGTAATAGCGGATGGTCTCGACCTTCGTCCCTGTCTCGCGGGCAAGTTCGCCGATCGTCATCCGGTCTTCGCGCGCGTTGAGGTGGGCAGCCAAGTGCCTCTCCCTGAATGATGCCGCCGCTACGGGTACGGGCGTCGGGTGGTGCACCTGAATCTGGTGATGGCATCCGGCATCCGCAAAGCATCCATTGATCGCGTCGGGATACGATGCACTGCCTGACGCGGAACTTTGGATTAAGTGACGATCACCCGCGTGCCGACCGGAACGCGCTCGAAGAGTTCGATCACGTCCTGGTTGATCATGCGGATGCACCCGCTGGAGACGAAGCGGCCGACGCTCCACGGCTCGTTCGTGCCATGTATCCGGTACATCGTGTCGCGGCCGTTGCGGTAGAGATAGAGGGCGCGTGCGCCGAGCGGATTGTTGAGGCCGGGTCCCATTCCGCCAGCCCAGGGGGCGTAGCGCCTCGGCTCCCGCGCGATCATCGCCGCTGTCGGCGTCCAGCGCGGCCACTCTGCCTTGCGCCCGACATAGGCGCCGCCGCGCCAGGCAAGCCCTTCGCGGCCGACGCCCACGCCATAGCGCACGGCCGTTCCGTCACCGAGCACATGATAGAGGTATCGCTCGCGGGTCCGTACGACCAGCGTGCCCGGTGCTTCCCGTCCGCGATAGCGCACGACCGTGGTCAGATAATCGGGGTTGATCCGATCGAGGGACACGCCCGGTATCGGATAACGCTCGGACGGCCGGGGGCCGTAGCGATTCCCCGGACCGCGCATGCCGAACAACTGGTCCAGGAATGCGTGAGCGGGCTTGGTCCCGCCCAACTGAGTGGCGGCTGTCAGGACAGGCAGCGCAAACAGCAATGATCGTCGGCTGAATTTTGTATCGGAGGACATGAGTGGTGGCGCAATACGTATCGTAGCCACGAGGTGGCGGTTGAAGGGGCAATGGCGGGCGGCTTTTGCCAGACATTCGCGACGACGTGGACGAGGACGCGAGGCGTGAACACTTTCCTACAACCTCGACCTGCTGGAGGTTCAAGTCCCGGATTGAGGTCTTAACGGGGCAAGTGGCGCACGGCTCGCATGCTTGAGTGCGAATTGGCCGGCACTGATGCATTGTGGTCACGGCGCGATCTGCGCCGTATGGCGGTACGTCGCTGATAACTGCCGGTAAGTTGACCGGGGGGCCGTGGGCGATGCGCCTACAGCATCGTGCCGGTACAGGAAGGCGGCACGATGCTGACAGAAGGACTCGCCTCGATGCGTCTTACCAGCCCGGAAGCCGGCGCCATCCGCGCGGCTTCACGACCTCGCCCGAGGCCGGGTCGAAACGGATTTCGATTTCGGCGCCGTTGCGATCGTAGCCTTCGATCTCCCAGCAGCCCTTGCTGCGCTTGGCCTCGCTGACCGCATAGCCAAGCGTCTCCGCGCGTTCGATCACCTTTTCGATCGGCATCCACTTCTGGGCGTCGATCGCAGGGCAGCGCGGCTCATCGGCCAACGCGTTCGTGACCATCCCGGCGCTCACGGTGAGGGCAAGCGCAACAGCAACAGCAACGGATCGCATGGGTCTTCTCCTTCTTCTGACGCCAATCAACTGGCACCGCAGCCATGACACAACGATGGTCCGTCTTCCCTGACAGCCGACGTCAGCGAACTGTCAGCCAGACTGCACTAGCCTCGAAGCCAAGCATTGATGTCATGGAGGTTTCCATGCCCGCCATCTTATGGCTTCTTCTCGCTGCTGTGCCGATCATCGGCGCTCTTTCGCTGGATATAGACGCGTTCGTGCCGTTTTTTGTTCTCTTTTGCGCCATTGCGGGCCTGATGGTGTCGAATGCCGACAGGCAGGCCGGCGCTTCGACCAACAAGGGCGAAAATGGGCACCGGGTGCGACATGGATCATTCTGCGAAGATCGTACAGGGACGTAACGCCATGTTCGGCGCGCCACGAAAATGGATTCTCGTCATTGCCGCCGGCTTCGTCCTGATCGGTGCGGCTTTCGCGCTGCCGGGAGGCGCCATCGGGCAGGACCGCGGGCGCGATTGCGCCCGCGCGCAGGATTGCGCACTGGACGCCTACAAGAGCGGCGAAATACGCCCCCTATCGGAGGTTCTGGCGGTCGCGCGCGAGAAGATTCCGGGCGAGGTCGTCAAGATCGAATTGGAGCGCGAGGATGGCGTTTGGGTATATGAGATCAAGATCCTGACCCCTTCCGGCCGGCGCCGCGAAATCGAGATCAACGCGCAGACGCTGGCCGTCATCAAGATCAAGTGAGCCATGCGCATCCTGGTGGTCGAAGACGAACCGCGTATCGCTGCCGATATTCGCTCCGGCCTCGAGGAGGCCAATTACGCCGTCGACATGGCGCGCGACGGCGAGGACGCCTGGTTCAAGGGCGAGACCGAGGATTACGACGCCATCGTGCTCGACCTGGGCCTTCCGCGGCTTGATGGCCTCTCCGTGCTCAAGCGGCTGCGGGCGGCGGGCATCGCGACGCCGGTGCTGATCCTCACCGCGCGCGACGGCTGGCGCGAGAAGGTCGAAGGCATCGACGCCGGCGCCGACGACTACCTCACCAAGCCGTTTCAGATGGAGGAACTGCTGGCGCGGATACGCGCGATCACGCGCCGGGCCGCCGGCCAGGCATCGCCGGTCATAAAGGCTGGCCGGCTGGAACTCGACACCCGGGCGCGGACCGCGACAGTCGACGGCAAGGCGCTGGCGGTGTCGGTCATGGAGTACCGGCTGCTGTCCTATCTCCTGCTGCATCGCGGGCGCACGATGTCGCAGGGCGAACTGCTCGAGCACATTCACGCTGGCGATACGGACCGCGACACCAACGCGGTCGAGGCGCTGGTCGCGCGCTTGCGCAAGAAGCTCGGATTCCCGTTGATCGAGACGCGGCGCGGCCACGGCTACTGCATCCCGAACGAGCCGGCATGAGGACGCGCTCGCTGCTTTTTCGCCTCAGCGCTGCAGCGGCGGTGCTGATCGTGCTGGCGCTGGCGCTGGCGGGCTTCGGTCTCAGGGCGATCTTCAACCAGGAGATCGAGCGCCGCGCCGCCGTCGAACTCAGCCAGATCGTGCGAGCCGTTGCGGCGCAGGTACGGATCGACGCCAGCGGAGCGCCTGTTCTCGATACCGCGCTGCCGGACCCGCGTTTCGAAACGCCCTATGGCGGCCTTTACTGGCAGGTCGGCACCGCGGACGGCCGGCGCAGCCGGTCACGCTCGCTGTGGGACTTCGTCGTCACCGTTCCGGACGACCGGCCGGATGGCGAGCGCTGGGTAACCGATCTCGACGGCCCCAACGGTTCGCGGCTCCTGTCAGTAGTGCAGGAGATTGCCGTACCTTCGGAGGCGGGCGAGGTGCCGCTGCAGATCGTGGCCGCGCTCGACCGCAGCGACCTTGCGGCCTCGCAACAATCGCTGTTCCGTCTCCTCGTCCTGTCGCTCGGCGCGCTCGGGATCATTCTGGTGCTTGCGATGACGATGTTCATCCGGCTTGCGCTGCGGCCGTTCGATGAACTCGGACGCGGGTTGCAGACGATCCACGCGGGCGCCAGCCGCAGGCTGGCAGGCGATTTCCCGCTCGAGGTTCAGCCGGTGGTCGACGACCTCAACCGGCTCATCGCCTTTCAGGATGCCGCTGTTGAGCGCGCGCGGACGCAGGCTGGCGATCTGGCGCATGGCCTCAAGACACCGCTGGCCGTGCTCGCCGCGGTGGCGCGGCAGGCCGCGGGTGAGCGCCGCAAGGATCTGGCCGACCCGATCGACGAACAGGTGACGCAGATGCGCCGCCAGGTCGACCGTGTGCTGGCCCGTGCGCGGGCCGGCGTCACGGCGGCGTTGGGGCGCACGTCGCTTCCGGTGGCGCCCGTCGCCGAGAAGGTTGTTCGCGCGCTGGAGCGCCTGCCCGACAGCCGGGCGCTTCGCTGGGACTGCGAGGTTACGCCCGGCACGGTCTTTCCCGGCGAAGAAGGCGATCTTACCGAAATATTGGGCAATCTTCTCGATAATGCGCGCAAATGGGCGACAACGCGCATCCGGCTGACGGCCACAGGCGCATCGGGCGCGTTGACGCTGCGGATCGACGACGACGGGCCGGGATTGCCGCCCGACCAGACGCCGCTGATCGTCCGCGGCCAGCGGTGGGACGAGACGCAGCCGGGCACCGGATTCGGCCTCGCCATTACGCAGGACCTTGCGGAAGGCTATCGCGGCACCCTCGAACTCGGCCGATCGGATCTCGGTGGACTGAGTGCGGTGGTCACGATCCCGCTTGCGCAGTCCGCCGCTCACAAGGAGCGCCGCGGTTCCGCCGGATAAGCCGCGCGGATGCGCGGTTTCTTTTGCAAGCGGAGGGCGTGATCTAGATCAGGGCAAATTGACGTGGAATCCGTAGGCTTTTCGGCGCGTTGTCGAGCCTGGATGATTTCGCTGTCCGCTGGGTGAGTTCCGCTATCGACAGCCACCCGATGCATATTCACGATGGCGATCGACTAGTGGCAGCGCAACAACCGATAAGGGATGTGCGCATGCATCGCTCCGGAATTTTTGCGGGCGAAGCTGATGCTGCCGCGAACGAACCGGCACCATTGCATAGCACATCGCCGTATCCGGACATGGCATGGATACCCGGCGGCACATTCCGGATGGGTTCCGACAGGCACTACCCGGAAGAAGCCCCGACCCATCGCGTCAGCGTCGACGGATTCTGGATCGACCGTCATCCGGTGACAAACCTCGACTTCATGCGCTTCGTAAAGGCGACCGGCCACGTCAGCTTCGCAGAGCGCGCGCCGGACCCGAAGGATTATCCCGGCTGCCTGCCGGAGATGATCTACGCCGGTTCGCTCGTTTTCACACCGCCCAGCCACCGCGCCGATCTGCGGTATTGGGGTGAATGGTGGCAGTTGCTCAAAGGCGCGAACTGGCGGCGTCCTTACGGGCCGAAGAGCAACATCCACGGCCTCGATCATCATCCGGTCGTGCATGTCACTTTTGGCGACGCGTGCGCCTATGCGCGCTGGGCGGGCAGGGATCTGCCGACCGAGGCCGAGTGGGAGTTCGCCGCGCGCGGCGGGCTCGACGGCGCCGAGTTCGCGTGGGGGAACGCGTTCATCCCCGGTGGTCGCCACATGGCGAATACCTGGCAAGGCGCGTTTCCGCACCAGAACAGTCTCGACGACGGCTATGCGCGCACCTCGCCCGTCAACGCGTTTCCGCCGAACGGTTACGGCCTCTTCGACATGATCGGCAATGTCTGGGAATGGACCAGCGACTGGTGGTCGGCCCGGCATCAGGCCGATGCAGCCAAGCCGTGCTGCGTCCCCGAAAATCCGCGCGGGGGACACGAAGAAGACAGTTTCGACCCCGCGCTCCCGGACATCCGTATTCCGCGCAAGGTCATCAAGGGCGGCTCGCACCTGTGTGCGCCGAACTATTGCCGTCGTTATCGGCCGGCGGCGCGCCATGCTGAGCCGGTCGATACCTCGACCAGCCATCTCGGCTTCAGGTGCGTCGTCCGGCGGTGAGCGACTGAACTGCTTCCTGCACATAAGGAGAAGGCAGATGAGCAAGCGCAACGCGGTTGGCCCGGACCATACAAACGCAGGAGATGCCTCGACAGGAGACCCCGCGCGAGGCATCGGCAGCGTCAGCCGCCGAAACATGCTGCTCGGCGGAACGACCGTTGCCGCCGTGCTGGCGCTGACGGAGGCGTCTCATGCGCAGACCGCACAGGCGCAGCAGCCTGCCCAGCAGCCCGCCCCTGCGGGGCAGCGGCCCAACATCATCATGATCGTCTCGGACGATACCGGATACGGCGATCTCGGTCCCTTCGGCGGCGGTATCGGACGCGGCATGCCGACCCCGAACATCGACCGGCTGGCGGCCGAGGGCATGTCGTTCTTCTCCTTCTACGGCCAGCCGAGTTGCACGCCCGGACGCGCCGCGATGCAGACCGGGCGCATACCCAACCGCAGTGGCATGACCACGGTTGCCTTCCAGGGCCAGGGCGGTGGCCTGCCGGCGGCGGAATGGACCCTGGCCTCGGTGCTCAAGACCGCCGGTTACAAGACCTTCTTCACCGGCAAGTGGCACCTCGGCGAAGCCGACTATGCGCTGCCCAATGCGCAGGGCTACGACGAGATGCGCTATTGCGCGCTCTACCATCTCAACGCCTATACCTATGCCGATCCGACGTGGTTCCCGGACATGCCGGAAGAACTCCGCGAAATGTTCGCGAGAGTGACCAAGGGTGCGTTGTCGGGCAATGCCGGGCAGCCGCCGCGCGAGGAATTCAAGATCAATGGCCAGTATGTCGACACGCCGGACAAGGGCGTGGTCGGCATCCCGTTCTTCGACGGTTACGTCGAGAAAGCGGCGATTGACTATCTTGATCAGAACGGGAGTTCGAAAGAGCCGATCTTCATGAGCATCAACTTCATGAAGGTGCACCAGCCGAACATGCCGCACCCGGACTACATCCACAAATCCCTGTCGAAGAGCAAATACGCGGACTCGATGGTCGAACTGGACGCTCGTATCGGTCGCATCATGGACAAGATCCGGTCGCTGCCGATCGCGAACAACACGTTCGTCTTCTACACCACCGACAATGGTGCTTGGCAGGATGTCTATCCCGATGCGGGGTACACGCCGTTCCGCGGTTCCAAGGGCACGCTGCGCGAAGGCGGCAACCGTGTGCCCGCCATCGCCTGGATGCCGGGCCGGATCGCTGCCGGCGTCAAGCGACATGAGATCGTCGGCGGTCTCGATATGATGGCGACCTTCGCCGCGGTCGGCGGCGCGAAAATTCCCGAGCGTGACCGCGACGGCCAGCCGATCATCTTCGACAGCTATGACATGTCGCCGATCCTGTTCGGATCCGGCCAATCACAGCGCAAGTCTTGGTTCTACTTCACCGAGAACGAGCTTTCACCCGGCGCGGTGCGATTCAACAACTACAAGTTCCTCTTCAATATCCGCGGCGACGACGGTGCGCCCACCGGCGCGATGGCGGTCGATACCAATCTCGGCTGGAAGGGGCCGGACAAATACGTCGCGACCGTGCCGCAGGTGTTCGATCTCTGGCAGGACCCGCAGGAGCGCTACGACATCTTCATGAACAACTTCACCGAGCGAACCTGGATGGGCGTGATCATGGAGGAGGAACTCAAGAAGATCATGGCCACCTACGTGAAGTATCCGCCCCGGAAGGTTCAGAGCTACGGCTATACGGGACCGATCACGCTCTCGAACTATGAGCGCTTCCAGTGGGTGCGGGATCAACTCGCCAAGGAGGGCGTGACGATCGCGATGCCGACTGGGAACTGACAGATTCTTGATCGAGGCAGCGCTGTGAAAGCGCTGCCTCTGGCTTGGCGCGGAGGCGCTTCGCCGCGCCAAGTTTCGCGTGGCCAACCTCGCTGTCTTTGCGAGCGAAGCGAAGCAATCCAGGAGGCGAAACAATCCAGATCATTGAAGTAACTGGATTGCTTCGTCGCTGCGCTCCTCGCAATGACAGTCGCTAGACCGTGATCCACTTAGTTTGAATTATGCGCTGGAATTCCGGCTTCGGTTCAATCAAAGCCACAGTTCTAGCGGTTCACTCCGGCTCGATGCCGGCGGCCTTGACGATCTCGGCCCACTTCTTCGTCTCCGCTTCAGCGAAGGCGGCGAGTTCCTGCGGCGTGCTGGTGACCGGCTCGACCCCGACCTTGAGCAGTGCCGCCTTCACGGCTTCCACATTAAGCGCGTCGTTCAGCGCCTTGTTGAGGCGTTCGACGATCGGCTGCGGCGTCTTGGCGGGCACGAAGGCCGCGAACCAGGCGGTCAACTCGTAGCCCGGAACCCCTGCTTCCTGCATCGTCGGCAGGTCGGGCGCCAGCGATGTGCGCTTGGCGCTCGACACGCCGAGCCCCTTCACCTTGCCGGCGGCGATTTGCGGCAGCGTCGTCGATACGTCGGCAAAGACGATCTGGATTTGCCCGCCGAGGAGATCGGTGATCGCCATCGGGTTGCTGCGATAGGGCACATGCACCATGTTGATCCCGGCCATGGTCTTGAGCATTTCGCCTGCGATGCGCGAGGACGCGGAGCCGCTGCCGAAAGTGAGCTTGCCGGGATTGGCTTTGGCATAGGCGATCAACTCGCGCATATTGATCGCCGGCACGGACGGGTGCAGCGCCAGCGCCAGCGTGATGTCGCCGAGCCTGCCGATCGGCGCGAAGTCGGCGACCGGATCGTAGGGCAGCTTCTTGAACATGTTGGCGTTCGAAGCATGCGTGGTGTTGCTGGTGATGAACACCGTGTAGCCGTCGGGCGCTGCGCGCGCGACGTTCTGCGCCGCGATCATGCCGCTCGCGCCCGCCATGTTCTCGACGACGACGGTCCAGCCATTGGCTGCCGAGAGCCGCTGGGCGAGGATGCGGGCGAGCGTATCGGTAGCGCTGCCGGCGGCGAACGGCACCACGAACCGGATCGGCTGGCTCGGATAGGTCTGCGCCAACGCGGCGCCCCCCATCGGACCGAGCGCGCAGACGGCGAGGCTCGCCGTCAGGAATGTCCGTCGTAACATCATCATCCTCCCTTGGTGTTTAATTGCTTTGCGAGACCGGCGCTTTCGAGCAGCGTCCGATCGACAGTCACCTTTGTGGTGAGCAGAAAGAACGAAAGCGCCTTGCCGTGCCCGTCGAGGCCCAGGCTGGCGTTGACCCCGCCCTCCAGCACATCGTCGAGGACGAAGTTGAAAGCGCAGAGTTTCGGCAGGTCGTAGCGCACGACCCGGCGCGGTCGCCGCGCTGCGAAGTGCTCCGCCACCGCCTCCGCAGTGATCTGCGCAGCAATCGCCGGGTAGAACGCAGGGTCGCGGCAGACGAGCGCGATATTGAGCCGGTTGCCCTTGTCGCCAGCGCGCGCGTGGGCAAGCCGGTACAGGTCGACAGTGACGGCACCGGTCATGAGCCCTCTCCGAGGAAGCTCACGCGCGGCATCACGCGGGCGCGCTCGATCAGGCAGGAGGCGCTTGCAAGCCGCGAGGAGAGATGGCGCCGCACGCCCGCGCCGCCCGCGGGGCCGGCGCAGTAGAGCGCTTCGACTTCCTCGACTAGACAGGCGACGGCCTCGCGCTCCGAATGCTCCGCCGCAAAGCGGAGACGGACCTCTGGCATCCAAAGATCATCCGGCAGCGGCGGCGACAGGGAACCATAGGTGCTCGTGACGCCGATCGTATCGATACGCAGCAGGAGATCGGGGAACCGTCGTGCCACACGCTCGCGTACCGCGTCGGCGGCAAGCTGCGCGCGCGCCAGCGCATTCGGGCCGGCATAGGAAATCTCGGCCTCTCCCAGAACGCCGCTTTCGACGAAGACGGTCGCCTTCAGCGTGTCGGGCCGGGCATGACCGCGGGCTCCTGTCACCCGGATGCGGTCCGGACCGTCTTCCGAGAGTTCGACTCCGGTCACGTCAAGGACGACATCGGGCGTGAGATAGGCGGCCGGGTCGTGGACCTCGTAGAGGATCTGTTCGGTGACGGTGCGGCGATCGACAAGCCCGCCGGTGGCGGGGGGCTTGGTGATGACCAGCGCGCCCGATGCGGCAACCTCCGCGATCGGGTAGCCGATGTCCGCCATGCCGAGCACGTCCTTGACGCCCGGATCGGCGAAATAGCCACCCGTCACCTGCGCCCCGCATTCGAGGAGATGCCCGGCGAGCGTGCCGGCAGCAAGACGTGACCAGTCATCCCAGCGCCAGCCATGCGCGTGCACGAGCGGACCGAGTGCGAGCGAGGGATCGGCGACACGGCCCGTGACGACCACGTCGGCGCCGCCGTCGAGCGCCTGCGCGATCGCCTCCGCGCCGAGATAGACATTGGCCGCAACGATTTGCGGTCCGGTGCGCAGCAGCGCACCGTCGGTCTCGCGCGCCGCGAGTTCGGCCGGCGTGAACGCCTCAAGGAGATCGTCGCCTTCAACCGTCGCGATGCGAGCGTTGGGAAAGCCGGCCTCGCGCGCCAGCACCGCGACGCGCCGGGCGGCAGCACGCGGATTGGCGCCGCCGAAGTTGCCGACGATGCGCAGACCGGCGGCCAGAGCCGGGCCGATCGCGCCGGGAAGCATGCGGTCAAGGGCAGGGCTGTAGCCGCGTGCCGGATCGCGCCGCGCTTCAAGCTGGCAGAGCGCGAGCGTGCGTTCGGCCAGGGTCTCGAAGATGAGGAAGCGCGGGCCGCGATGACGCGCCAGTTCGCCGATCAGCGGACCGGCGGAGTCCGCCCGATCCCCGGCAAAGCCCGCTCCGCATCCGATCCGGACCAGTTGTTCCATGGCGCGAAGCTAGATGACAGGCCGTCATTGATGAAATAGCATAATTCAATATGTTAATTGAGATTTCCGATGAATGTGGATCTGCGCCAGCTGCGTGTCTTCCTGGCCATCGCGCGCCTCGGCAATTTCACCCGTGCCGCTGAGCGGCTGCATCTCTCGCAGCCGAGCCTGAGCCAGCACTTGCGCCATCTCGAGGGCGCGCTCGGCATACGTCTGTTCGACCGCTCGACGCGCTCGGTGGCGCTCACCACGGCGGGCGAGGATTTCCTGCCCGTTGCCGAGCGGCTGGTGGACGAATTCGATTCGGCCGTTGCGTCGGTCGCCGACCTCGCGGCGCGGCGGCGCGGACGCGTGACGGTCGCCGCGCTGCCTTCGATCGCGGCAGAGGCGCTGCCGCGCGCGATCGCGGTGCTGCGCGCGAAAAATCCCGAGATCACCGTTTCGCTGCGTGACGATGTCGCCGAGCAGATCGCCGCGCGCGTGCGCTCCGGAGAGGTCGACTTCGGTATCGGCGCGACCGATGTCGATGAGACGGAACTGGCCGTCTCGCCGTTTACCACCGACATCATGGTGGCGGTGGTGCCGCGCGCGCATCCGCTCACCCGCGCGAAGAAAGTCCCCTGGAAAACGCTCGCCGCATATCCCTTCGTCGCCATGTCGCGCGACAGCAGCGTGCGCCGTCTCACCGACCAGGCGTTCGCGCGCAACGGACTGGTGTCGTCTCCGGCCTTCGAAGCGAAATACCTGTCCACGGCGCTTGGCCTGATCGCGCACAATCTCGGCGTTGGCGTATTCCCTTCATCGGCGCTGCCGATGATCGCGGGGGCGGGACTGGCGCATGTCGTCCTGACCGATCCGCAAGTCCGCCGTCCGATCGGCATTCTCAGCCGCCGCGGGCGCTCGCTTTCGCCGGCGGCGGCGGAACTGGTCAGTATCCTGCAAACAACGCTCAGGGACGAAGCCCCTGTGGCAACGATGCGCGCGCGCAGATAAGCCGCTCAGTGATCGCTGGACAGCTTCATCATCGCGATGCCCGTGACGATGAAGGCGGCGGCGATCCAGCGCATCGGCGTCGCGGTCTCGCCAAGCACCATGATGCCGACCAGGAAAGCGCCGACGGCGCCGATGCCGGTCCAGATCGTGTAGGCGGTGCCGAGCGGCAGCGTCCTCATGGCGACCGACAGGAGAACGAAGCTTGCGATCATCAGGACGATGGTCGCGGCCGTGGGCGCGGGAAGGGTGAAGCCTTCCGACTTCTTCATTGAATAGGCCCAGGCGATCTCGAGCAGTCCTGCGCAGAACAGAAAAATCCAGGCCATGGCTGACGCCTCCTGTTGGCGCCAGGCCGTCCTGGACATTGCTTTCGATCAACGGGAGGCCGTCCTCCCGCGTTTTATATAGGCATTTTCCGCGCGCGTTCCAGACCGCCGGTTACGGGAGCCGGTCAGTGCGATGGATGGATGGCGTCATTGAGATACATGCAGGTGAGCATCGTGAAGACATAGGCCTGGATCAGCGCCATCAGGAACTCCAGCGCGGTGATAGCGAGGGTCATCATCAGCGGGAGGATCGCCAGCGCGGTGCCCATCGCGCCGAGGCCCATGAGGCTGACGACAAAGCCTGCAAAGACCTTCAGTGTGATGTGTCCGGCCAGCATCACGGCGAACAGCCGGACCGAATGGCTGATGGGCCGCGAGAGGTAGGAGACGATCTCGATCGGCACGATGAACGGCGCGAGCCACACCGGAATGCCTGCCGGCAGGAACAGGCGAAAGAAGCCGAAGCCGTGCCGAAACAGGCCATAGAGTGTCACCGTCGCGAAGACGAGCATGGCCAGCGCGAAGGTGACGATGATGTGGCTCGTGACCGTGAATCCGAACGGCAGCATGCCGAGGAGATTGGCGACCAGAATGAACATGAAGAGGGAGAACACGAGCGGAAAGAAACGCATGCCGTGCTCGCCGGCATTCTCCCGCAAGGTTCGCAGCACGAACCCATAAACGAGTTCGACGGCGGACTGCCATCGTCCCGGCACCAGCGCCCGCGTTCCGGCGCCCAGGATCATGAATCCCGCGACCGCGAAGACCGTCAGCAGCATGTAGGCGGCGGAATTGGTGAAGGCGATCTCGTAGCCGCCGATCTCACCGATGCGGAAGAGGGGGACGATTTCGAACTGCTGTATGGGACCGGCCATCCCAGCCCTCCTTGAATGGGGCCGGGCCGTCCCGGAATGCAGGTCAGTGGCGCGGGTCGTCCCGCGCCGGGCGACCTCTAGCCGGTTGCACCGCGAAGTCAAGTTCCCGCAAGTCAAGTTCCGACACGTCAAGTTCCCGCAGGTCAGGCTCCCGCGAGCCAGGCACCCATTTCGTCGCCCATCCCTTGACATCGGGCTGGCCAGATTTATATCCGACCAGTCGGTTATTTATTACGCAGGTGCGAACAGAGGGCCATGGGCAGGCAGCGGACGATCGACCGGGTGCAATTGCTGGACGCGGCGGAACGGGTCGTGGTGCGGGACGGCGCCGCGAACCTCACGCTGGAGGCGGTCAGCATCGAGGCCGGCATCAGCAAGGCCAGCGTCCTGTACGACTACAAGACCAAGAAGGCCCTGATCCGCGCCCTCGTCGAACGCCGGGTGGAGGCGGAGGAGCAGGAGATCCGGCGGGCCACGGAAGCGCAATCCGACCCGTCGAATGCGTTTATCCGCGGTTATGTCGCCGCCTCGACCCGTTCGTTCTCGGACGAGGAACGCGCCGTCGGCCTGAGCCTCTGTGCCGCCCTGGCGCAGGATCAGGAAGTGCGCGAGCCGGTCCAGAAGTCGCTGCAGGCCATCATCGCCGACATCCGGCAGACCTCGGCCAGCCCGCGCGGCGCGATGCTGGCCTTCCTCGCTCTGCAGGGCCTGATGGTGCTCGACTGGTTCGGGCTGCATCAATTTTCCCAGACCGAGCGCGATGCGTTCATCGCGGAAATCGGCTGGCTCATCGAGCAGACGCCGCAATAGGCCTGCTCCGACAGCACTCACCATTCTTTCGGGACACTTGACCTCATGCCATGCGAAGGCCTGAAACCGTTTCGCTTCCTGCCGGCCGTCGCCATCGTCGCGGCAAGCCTTGGCCTCTTTTCGGCATCGCCCGCGAACGCCAATGAGCCGCCGCCGGTGGCGCTTGGAGTCATCACCGCGCAGGCTGAGGACTTGCCCGTCGTCGCTAACCTGCCGGGGCGCATCGCGCCGACCCGCATCGCCGAGGTCCGGCCGCGCGTGTCGGGCATCGTCGTGGAGCGGGTGTTCGAACAGGGCAGCCTCGTCAAGCAAGGCGATGTCCTCTATCGCATCGACCCCGCTCCGTTCCGCCTGCGGGTCCAGAGCGCGGAGGCGACGCTCAAGCGGGGCAAAGCGACGCAGCTCCAGGCGCGTCAACAGTCGGACCGTGTCACCGAACTGCGCGAGCGCAACGTCGCCAGCGCCCAGCAGGCGGATAATGCGGTGGCGACGCTGGCGCAGGCGGATGCCGATGTCGCACTGGCGGAGGCCAATCTCGCTTCGGCGAAGCTCGATCTGGAATATTCCGAAGTCCGAGCGCCGATCAGCGGCCGCATCGGACGTGCGCTGATCACCGAAGGCGCACTGGTCGGCACCGGCGCTGCCGACGTGCTGGCGACCATCCAGCAGCTCGATCCGGTCTATGCCGACTTCACGCAGTCCGCCGGCGAACTGCTTGCCCTGCGGCGCGCGCTCAAGGTCGGCGCATTGACCGGCGGCGATGCGGGCAGCGCCGAAGTCAAGCTCATGTTCGACAACGGCAGCATTTACGGCCACCCCGGCAAGCTGTTGTTCTCGGAAGCGACCGTCGACGCCACCACGGGGCAGGTGACGCTGCGCGGTCAGTTGCCGAATCCGGATGGTGATCTGCTGCCGGGCATGTATGTCCGGGTGATGCTCGAACAGGGCATCCAGAGCGACGCCATCGCCGTGCCGCAGCAGGCGATCCAGCGCGACGGCAGCGGGCGGCCGCAGGTCTACATCCTCAAGCCGGACGGAACGCTTGAACTACGCGTGGTCCGTGCCGGCCGCACCATCGACACCCGGCAAGTCGTGGAAACGGGCGTGAAGCCCGGAGAGCAGGTCGTCACCGAGGGATTCCAGAAGATCCGGCCTGGCGCCAAATTCACCGGCGAGCCGTGGAAGCCCGTGTCGGCGGCGCAATCCTCCGACAGGCAGGGCTGAACCATGGCCAGATTCTTCATCGACCGGCCCATCTTCGCGTGGGTCGTCGCGATCTTCATCATGCTTGGCGGGATCATCGCGATCCCGATGCTGCCGATCGCGCAATATCCCAATGTCGCGCCGCCGCAGATCACCATCGGCACGAACTATCCGGGCGCTTCTCCCGAGGAGATCTATCAGACCGTCACGCGGCCGGTCGAAGAAGAACTCAACGGCGTTCCCGGGCTGATCTATTTCGAGTCGACGTCAGAGGCGAACGGTCGCATCAACATCAGCGTCACCTTTGCGCCCGGCACGCCGATCGGCGAGGCGCAGGTGGAGGTGCAGAACCGCATCAGTCGCGTCGAGCCGAGGCTGCCGCGCGCGGTGACGCAGCAGGGCATGCGCGTCGAGCAGGCAGGCACCAGCTTCCTGCAGCTTGTCACGCTGTCGTCGGAGGACGGCAGCATGGATGTCGTCGGTCTCGGCGACTACCTCAACCGGAACGTGCTCGGCGAAATCCGGCGCATTCCCGGCGTGGGCAGCGCGCAGCTATTCGCCACTCAGCGTTCCATGCGCATCTGGATGGATGCCGACAAGATGCTGGGCCTGAATTTCACTCCCGCCGACATCATCGCGGCGGTGAGCGCGCAGAACGCCCAGGTCGCCGCTGGCAGCATCGGCGCCTTGCCGAACCCCATCAATCAGCAATTATCGGCCACCGTCCTCGTCAAGGGACAGCTGACCTCTCCGGAAGAGTTCGGCGCCATCGTTCTGCGCGCCAATCCCGACGGCTCGTCCGTGCGGCTGCGCGATGTCGCCCGCATCGAAGTCGGCGGCGAGACCTATAACTTCTCCACACGCCTCAACGGGAAGCCCAGCGCGGCGATCGGCGTGCAACTGTCCCCGACCGGCAATGCGCTCGCGACGGCGACGGCCGTGCGGGCCAAGATGGAAGAGCTCTCGCGGTTCTTCCCGGCTGGCCTCAAGCATCAGATCCCTTATGACACGTCGCCATTCGTCGCGGTGTCGATCGAGAAGGTGGTTCACACGCTGATCGAGGCGATGGTGCTCGTGTTCGCGGTGATGTTCCTGTTCCTGCAGAACTTCCGTTACACCGTGATCCCGACGCTGGTAGTGCCCGTGGCGCTGCTCGGCACCTGCGCGGTGATGCTCGCGGCCGGATTCTCGATCAACGTGCTCACGATGTTCGCCATGGTGCTGGCGATCGGCATTCTCGTCGACGACGCGATCGTGGTGGTGGAGAACGTCGAGCGCATCATGGCGGAGGAGGGCCTGCCGCCGAAGGCCGCCACCCGGAAGGCGATGGGCCAGATCACCAATGCCATCGTCGGCATCACGCTGGTTCTCACCGCGGTGTTCGTGCCGATGGCGTTCTTTCCGGGCGCGGTCGGCATCATCTATCAGCAGTTCAGCCTGACCATGGTGGTCTCGATCCTGTTCTCGGGCTTCCTGGCGCTGACGCTGACCCCGGCCCTTTGCGCGACCTTCCTGAAGCCGGTCCCCAAGGGACAGCATCACGAGAAGAAGGGCTTCTTCGGCTGGTTCAACCGCGGCTTCGACCGGGCCACCGGCGGCTATACGCGCATGGTCGCGGCCATTACGCGCCGGCCGGGCCGCTACATGGTGATCTATCTGGCGCTGCTGGTGGCGCTCGCCTGGGGCTTCATGCGGCTGCCCGCGGCCTTCCTTCCCAACGAGGACCAGGGCTATCTGCTTGTCGATGTGCAGGCGCCGCCGGAAGCGAGCGCGAACCGCACGCTGGAAGTCATCAAGCAGATCGAGAAGATCGCGCTCGATGAGCCGGCCGTCGCCGCTGTGGTCGGCATCGCAGGCTACAGCTTCGCCGGCGCCGGCCAGAACGCCGCCCTTATGTTCATCACCCTGAAGGACTGGAGCGAGCGCGGGCCGCAGGATTCCGCCGATGCGGTCTCGATGCGGATCAACGGCAAGATGGCCGCGATCAGGGACGCGCAGACCTTCGCGCTGTCGCCGCCCCCGATCCAGGGCCTCGGCACTTCAAGCGGCTTCACCTTCCGCCTGCAGGATCGCGGCGGCCTCGGACAGGACGCGCTCGGCAACGCGCGAACGCAGCTTCTCGCCGCCGCGATGAAAAGTCCCGTTCTCGCCGGTGTCCGCGCCGAGGGGCTGGCCGATGCGGCGCAGGTCAACCTGATCATCGACCGCGAGAAGGCGAACACCTTTGGAGTCTCCTTCGCCGACATCAACACCGCGATCTCGGCCAATCTCGGTTCGTCCTACGTCAACGACTATCCCAATGCGGGCCGCATGCAGCGTGTGACGGTGCAGGCCGAAGCGGGCCAGCGCATGCAGGCGGCCGACCTGCTGAAGTTCAACGTCCGCAACGTGCATGGCGGCATGGTGCCGTTATCTGCATTCAGCCATTTCGAGTGGGTGAAGGGCGCGACACAGGTGGTCGGCTACAACGGCTATCCGGCGGCGCGCATCTCCGGCATGGCGGCGCCCGGCTATTCGTCCGGAGCGGCGATCGCCGAGATGGAGCGTCTCGCGCGCGATCTGCCGCAGGGCTTCGGCTATGAATGGACCGGACAATCGCTGCAGGAGATCCAGTCGGGATCGCAGGCGCCGTTCCTGCTGGCGTTGAGCATCCTGTTCGTCTTCCTGCTGCTCGCGGCGCTCTACGAAAGCTGGGCGATCCCGCTCGCGGTGATGATGGTGGTGCCGCTCGGCGTCATCGGGTCGGTGGCTGCGGTCACGCTGCGCGGAATGCCCAACGACGTGTATTTCATGGTCGGCCTGATCGCGATCATCGGCCTGTCGGCCAAGAACGCGATCCTGATCATCGAATTCGCCAAGGAGCTGCGCGAGGAGGGCATGTCGCTCGAAGACGCCACCATCGAAGCGGCCAAGCTTCGCTTCCGGCCGATCCTGATGACTTCGCTCGCCTTCTCGCTCGGCGTCGTGCCGCTGGCGATCGCGACTGGCGCGAGCGCGGCCAGCCAGAACGCGATCGGAACCGGCGTGCTGGGCGGCATGATCTCGGCGACGATCCTCGCCGTGTTCCTGGTGCCGGCCTTCTTCGTCTTCGTGATGAAGCTGTTCCGGACCCGCACGCGGGCGGAGAAGGAAAGCCTCGCCGTCAGCCAGGAGGGTTCGGCGCCGTGAGGATCGGGAGCGTGACGCCCGAAACCCTTACCTGTGATGGACCACCAGGGTCGGCTCACAAAGCCTGACGCTGTCCCCGCTACCGCCCGCGTTGATCCGGTATTGCATCTGGAGGGTATGGTTTCCCGGAGGCACGTTCCTGAAAATGAACTGCGTCGCCCGCGTGTCCAGTTTGCCCGAACCGGGACCGAACGCGACATCATCCGGATCGCCAGCCCCGATGCCGGCGATCCGGGCCCGGACGACCATGGTTTCATCAGGTTCGGGATTCACCAGAGCCGAGAAGGCGACGATGACGCAGGTCGGATTAGCCCCGCCCACCTTGACGTTGACCGACGTCTCGGGGATGTCGACGAAGCTGGATGAACTGACCTGTGTGCAGTCCGGACGGGAAAGGAACGTCGTCCGATTGGTTACACATGTTCCCTGGACGAAGCCCTGGGCGGATGCGACTGTGGTCGATACGGCAGGGGCGAGGAGGGCAGCCGCGCAGATGGCGCCGCCATAGAGCCGCAACTTCAAAAGATTTTTGCAGAATGCATACATCGCGCTTTTTCCGATATTTCCGCCCCATCCACATTCCGGATGCGGGTGCAGGGAAAGCACCATGCCCTGATACCGTGTCGGTGGTCAAAGGGTAGGGGTTGGCGGTGCGGCGTAAGGCTGGCTCGGCATGGACCGCTGCCGGCGCGCGATGCTCGGCCGGATCGGCTGCACTGCCTGATCGAGATGGCGCGTATAGAATCGGGGCGGGTGAACGAACCGGGAATTCCCTGCACCGGTTTTACGCGCGCTCTTGCGCCGCGTTCCGTTTCGAGGCGTTGCGACGGCGGCAGCCAAGTGCTGATAATGCAAGGCTTTTTCGTGGTGGGCGCTGTAGGGATTGAACCTACGACCTCTCCCGTGTGAAGGGAACGCTCTCCCGCTGAGCTAAGCGCCCGGTCCGGCGGCGATGTAATGAACCGGTCGGCCCGGTGTCAATGGTGGTGAACGATTTCGGCGCCGCGTCGGGGTGATTTCACCAGTTGTCAGGCCCGAAACCGCTTCAGCGGCCCGCGGGCCACAAGGCGTCGATGGCCTCGATCAGTTCGTCGAAATGGCTGATCACCCGGTCCGCGCCGAGCTGCGTGACCGGG
>Ga0182739_1001050_pt1 | contig 30475 bp, 30 predicted proteins | sample eDN5th30CBELigBY_FD_128873 | JGI IMG/M metagenome (GOLD analysis project Ga0182739, IMG submission 128873) | Enriched backyard soil microbial communities from Emeryville, California, USA - eDNA 5th pass 30_C BE-Lig BY (version 2) (version 2) | ecosystem: Environmental > Terrestrial > Soil >... | reverse complement strand
CCTCGCGGGTAGATGCGTTGAGGCAGGCCATCGAAAAAGCCAAAGCGTTCGGGTTTGATTTGCATGGTGCGGTGATGGCGTCTGATGCATTTTTCCCTTTTCCGGACTGCGTCGAGATCGCAGCCGAGGCGGGTATTACGGCAGTCACCCAACCTGGCGGGTCTATCCGAGACAAGGAGTCGGTGGAAATGGCCAATAAGAAGGGCATCGCGATGGTGATTACCGGCGTACGGCATTTTAAACATTAATTTGATTTGGAGTATGCTGATTAATTGTTTCAGTTATCACTCTTAAAATTGTCAAATCGGAAGACATGAAATTCGGAAGCGCAGATGACCCATCAGCGGTAGATTTCACACTACCGCCCACCCACCCAGACACCCTGGCGTTATTGGGTGAACGCAAACCAGCAAAGCCACTCGAAGTATCTGTAGGCTGTGCCAAATGGAACCGGCAGGATCTGAAAGGATTTTATCCGCGGGGAACAAAAGATGAACTGAGCTACTACGCAACGCAGTTCAATTGCATCGAGCTGAATGCGACGTTTTATAATTCGCCCGATAAGCAGCAGGTCCAGACCTGGAGCAGTAAAACCCCGGCCGATTTCCGGTTTTTTCCAAAGGTACCGCAGAGTGTCAGCCATTTCGGCCGTTTACTTAACGTTGATGAGAAGATGACTGCATTTTGTGATGCAGTAGCGCTTTTCGAAGCCAAATTGGGGATAAGCTTTCTGCAAATGCACGACAATTACAAGCCGAAAGATTTTGATCGTCTCGTCACGTTCGTAAAGAAATTCTCGAAATCGGTACCTCTTGCGGTGGAAGTCCGCAATGCAGAATGGTTCGCCGATGAACAGGTGGCCGGGAAGCTGTATCATTTGCTGAAAGAAGAACAGGTAGCCAATGTATTGGTTGATGCTTTGGGTCGTCGTGATATGTTGCACATGCGGCTTTCCACCCCTGCTGCTTTTATCCGCTTCGTAGGTGCCAATCACCCCACCGATAAGCCAAGGCTTGACGAGTGGGTGCAACGCATCAAGGAATGGCACGACGCGGGATTGCAATCCCTGTACTTCTTCGTTCACCAACATGTTGAACTCGAATCGCCTTTGCTTTCCTCCTATTTCATCGATAGGCTCAATGAAGCGCTCGGACTGAACGTAAGAGGGCCGGCTAACAAGTTGTTTGATTAATCAGTCGTCAAACTTCTCCAATTGCCGAAGCAACGTGGCGAAGTCTTTCGGATATGGTGCTTCAAAATGATAGGGTTTATCTCCTACGGTGAGCCGCAGTTCATACGCATGGAGGGCAAATCGCCGCATAATGGGTTGTTCTTCCTTCCCCCGCCCTAATGTAAAGCCGCGTTTTTTAACCTGTGACAGGTATACTGGTTTTCCATGGTACATGGTATCGCCCACAATCGCTGCCTGTTGCGTTGCCAGATGTATACGTATCTGGTGCATCCGTCCGGTCACGGGGCGACATTCCACTAAGGTAAAGTGTTTAAAATAACGAAGCGATCTGAAATACGTTTCGGCCCGCTTGCCATTCGCCCGGTCTATCGTCACGTTTTTATTGCCCAGATTAAGTATAGGTAGATCAACCAGCAAGTCTTCAAACACATGGGTTCCCTCGATGATGGCATGGTATATTTTATTAACCCGGCGCCGTTCGAATTCGATGGACACCAGCCGATAGGTTTCGGGATTTTTCGCGATAAGTAAAATACCCGAGGTTTCCTTATCCAGCCGGTGACACACCTGGGCATCCCGATGATACTTCCTGGCCATGCGCAACACGCTGGGTTCGCCCCCCTCGCGCTCATCCAACGAAGCTAGAAAAGGCGGCTTATTGATTACGATCAGGTGGTCGTCTTCGAAGATGATCTGTTCGGTAAACTTCGGCAGCTTGGGCATATAGCCATCGTGGATTTTCATGCGGGCAAAATTACGTATTCGTAGCGACAACAGAAAGCCTGGTCACAGGGTGGTGACGATGCCCGCACAAAAAGGGTTTGCCGGCAAATTAAAAAGCGCTATTTTTGGAAAAGCTATTTGTTAAACAGAACCAATTAAACGTTAATGCGTTTATTCGTAAAAGCTGGACTATTGGTCGGCACCATGGACATCCTTGGGGCATGTCTGCAATATTACGTCAAAACGCGCAATAACCCAATCGCGGTGCTCCATTACGTGGCCTCCGGTGCCTTTGGGAGCAAAGCATATGAAGGCGGGATATCCACGGCCGTATGGGGTTTGTTCTTCCATTTCCTGATCGCTTTTGTATTTACCGGTCTGTTTTTTTTGCTGTACCGTTCGTGGCCGTTATTCCGCCGCACAGGGATTCTTATTTGTATCATCTATGGTATTTTCATGTGGTCGGTAACCCAGTTTATGGTCATCCCCCTCTCTCGTATTCCCGATGCGGGGACAATACGTTTTTCAACTGCGGCGCAGGCAATCGGTATTTTAGTGATATGCATCAGTATCCCCCTGTATTACCTTGCCAGGCGTTCCTATTCGATGAAAACGTAGCCAACTGTTCCAATATCGAACCGGCCCTCGGACGCGATTTAACTTCAACCAAAAAGTCTATCTTTGCGGCATGGACAACTATGCCGTTATTTTTGATATGGATGGGGTCATCGCCCATACCAACCCGCACCACACCGAGGCATTCAAACAATTTTTTGACAAATATAAGGTAGCGTATACGTTAGCTGAATTTGAAGAGCATATGTATGGCAAGCACAACGATTACATTATGCGCCATTTTTTCAAGCGACCGTTGGATGATGCCGAGGTAAAGCAGCTGGCCGAAGAAAAAGAAGCGCTCTTTCGGGAGATTTATGCTGACCATGTTGCGCCCATCACTGGCTTGCCTGACTTTCTGGATGGACTTAAAGCCGCTGGCTACCGCCTGGGCGTTGCTACGTCAGCGCCGCGAGCTAACCTTGACTTTATCATCGACAAACTTTCCATACGTCGGGTCATGGATGCGATATTGTCCAGCGAAGACGTGAGCGCCCACAAGCCGGATCCGGAAATTTACCTTAAGGCAGCAGATAAGCTGGGAGTGCAGCCTGACCATTGTGTTGTGTTCGAAGATTCACATTCGGGTGTCTCGGCCGCCCTGAATGCTGGCGCAACGGTAATTGGCGTGCTGACCTCGCATACGGCTGATGAACTTCCGCCGTGTAAGCGCTATATCCATGACTATCTCCAAATCCGACCGGATGATATTCGCCAGTTGTTAACCGGAAGAGATGCCTGATTTTTCCGGCCTGCTGCAGGGGCCGCTGGAATGGGCGATTTTTCTCGGTTGTGCCGTCCTAATCGGCATGTCCAAAACAGGCGTGCCCAACATCGGAACATTTACTGTGCCCATTTTTGCTCTTCTGTTCGGTGCGAAGACCTCAACAGGTGTTGTACTGCCAATGCTGTGCTTTGCAGATTTGCTGGCTGTTATTTATTACCGTAAGAAGTTTCACCGTGATTTGGTGGTCAAGCCGATGCCATGGGCGTTGATGGGATTGGTTACCGGACTGTTGGCCGGGCATTTGATTCCGCAATCGGAATTCAAGGTGCTGATGGCTATCTGTATCCTTTTGGGCATAGCAACGATGGTCAGCACCCGTAGACCGGAGCAGGCTCGTGTTTTTACGGAATCGCCTTTTTTCGCTCCTGTAATGGGGTTTTTACTTGGTTTTTCGACCATGGTTGGGAATACTGCGGGTCCACTTCTTGTTGTTTATCTGCTTGCCATGCGGCTGCCGAAGTTCGCATTTGTAGCCACGGGTGCATGGTTTATCATGATATTAAATTATCTCAAGATACCGTTACAGGCTTTCGTCTGGGATAACCTCTCGTGGGAAGGCCTGCTTCTTGACGTCGTGGCCATCCCATTTATTCTGGTTGGCGGCGTACTGGGTATCCATACCGTCCGCATTCTTCCCGAGCAACAATTCCGTATAGCCATGATTGCCCTCACCATAGCCTCCACACTGATCCTGCTGTTATAAACGAAACGGAAGCGGTGCGCTCTACGCTGGGCTCGCTGATCAGACAAGCTTTTCCTTAAAGAAATCTATCGTCCGTTGCCATGCCAGTTGAGCGGCCTGCGCGTCATACCGTGGAGTGGTGTCGTTATGGAATCCATGGTTGGTGTCCGGATACATGTACATGGTGTATTTTTTACCGTTTGCCTTCAATGCTTGTTCGTACGCAGGCCATCCTTCGTTCACCCGCGTATCCAACCCGGCATAATGCAATTGGATTGGTGCCTGTATTTTCGCTACGTCTTCGGTACTCGGCTGGCCGCCGTAAAACGGCACAGCCGCTTTTAGATCAGGGATACGAACGGCCATCATGTTGGAAATCCAACCACCGAAACAGAAGCCCACTACCCCCACATTGCCATTACACGATTCGTGTTGCTTCAAGAATGTCGCTCCAGCAATGAAGTCTTCGAGCATGTCTTCACGGTTCCGTTTGCTTTGCATCTCGCGCCCTTCGTCATCATTGCCTGGATAGCCGCCAAGAGGGGTCAGCGCGTCTGGCGCCAGGCTGACGAACCCTGCCAATGCAGCTCTGCGGCCCACATCTTCGATGTGCGGATTAAGCCCCCGGTTTTCATGCACGACAACCACACCACCAAGCCGTTGATTGTTATCTTTAGGCATACACAGCAACGCCCTAATCGTACCGCCGCCTTTGGGCGATGGATAATTGATATAAGCTTCAGTAATCCGCGGATCGCCGGCCTTTACCTGAATACGATCCTGATAGTTTGGCATTAGAAAACTCATCAGTGCAGGCACGGTGACCGCCCCGCCTGCATATGCCGATAGCCGTTGCATAAAATCGCGGCGGGATACCCGGTTATGTGCATAATCGTCGTAGAGATCAAAAACCTCTTGATTGATGTCTTCTCTTTTTAGCTGTTGCATTGTTTCTCTCTTTTTAGCTGTTCACTTTTTTGTATTTCGACTGCAGGAAATTAATGGTGACACCCATCAGCCGCTTGAGGGCATCCTGATTGATATCGGCAAGTTTCTTTATATAGATACATGCTTTGCCCTTTTTAAATTTACCCAAGTTGCTCAACAAATACTCGTGATCGGGCGATCCGGTATACACATACAATGAAATGGCCGCCTTGCGGGGCGAAAAGCCGACGAGCGGCCAGTCTCCTTCCTGGTGGCTTCGTTCCGATTTGTAGTGATAGCTGCCGAATCCAATAATGGAAGGGCCCCACATCCGAGGCTCATAGCCCGTAAAATCCCGCATCAGGTCCACCAACTCAAAGCTGTCCCGGCGTTTCTGTTCCGAGTCGGCGAATTCCTTGATAAAGGCCTCTACGTCAACTTCTGTAGGTTTTGTTTTAAGTGCTGACATGGTTGCTACTTCTGTGCATAAAAATAAGAAAAAAACACGGAGCTTCTACTCACCTACTCATTTTAAGGTGTTAAGCAGTTTTTTTAGATTAACTCCTTTACCCAATACCGGCTTAAATATATCCCCTTCTGAACGAATACGATCAAGTGCATTGGCTATCGTAAAATCGCTCATTTTCAATCCTCTGGTCACCTCGTCCCAATGTAGGGGCATCGATACCGTTGCATCGGGTTTGGGCCGGAGCGAATATGGTGCGGCCAGCGTAGCTGCCGGCCTGTTTTGCAGGAAATCGATATATACTTTGCCACGACGTTTATCAATTATCCGCTCCACACTGGTGAAGTCCAATGTTGCGTCTACCTCACTGGCAACCCAGCGGGCAAAAAGCTGCGATTGATCATAAGTATATTTTGCACCCAATGGAACATAAATATGGAGTCCTGTAGAACCCGAAGTCTTGCAATAGGAAGGCACAGATATATCCTTCAAAAAGGTATAAATAGCACGAGCAACCTCAATAACTTGTTCAAATGTATTGCTTTTATCGGGATCGAGGTCCAACAGACACCAGGTCGGATAATCAGGTTTATGTATCGTACTGCTCCAGGGATTCATCTCAATCGCGGCGAGATTGGCCATATATAGCAGGGCTGCTTCATTGTCACAGAGCATATAATGCTTGCGCTTTCGTTCCCCTTCGGCTTTATACGGGTATTTTTCCACCCACTCTGGCACTTTGCCCGTCACATCTTTCTGGTAGAAGTTTTTACCGTTTATTCCGTTGGGGAACCGCTTGAGCGATTGCGGGCGGTCCTTAAGGTAAGGGAGTATATATTTGGCCACCTGCCAGTAATAGTTGAGCATTTCGCCCTTGGTATACCCGTCGTCCGGCCAGAATACCTTTTGGAGATTCGTGAATTTCAGCGCATTGCCATTCACTTTCCGCACCTGCGTTTTTTCAGTTGGGTTAAGCAGCGTACGCCTTCCGCGCTTGGGTGCTTCTTTGATAATTGACGTTGCCTTTCCTTCGCTTTTTTCCATGATAACTTCTTTTTCCATCACTACCGTCTTGGCGTCCTTATCTTCGCGCAGCGCGATGAACGCGGGGTGCCTGAACACACCATCGTCGGTCACTTCCGTATAATGAATCTCACACACAATTTTAGGGGTGAGCCAGGTTGCCACTGCATGCGGCGGGTTGGGTCTGAACCGCGACGGTTTGTTCGGATCGGGAGGGGTGACGAACGGACTGGTTTTGCGGACTAGCGGTTTGAATAACTGCAGCATTTCACGTTGCTCCTGGTCTTTGAATCCAGTGCCTACCTTTCCGGCATAACGGAAATCCTTACCGTTGAAGATGCCGAGCAACAGCGAACTGAAGGGTTTCGATGTGCCGGCATTGCGCGTGAAGCCGCCAATAACCACTTCCTGCCGTTTTTGCAACTTGATTTTCAGCCAATCCCTCGTGCGCTCACCGGGATGATATGTACTATCGGACCGTTTGGCGATGATCCCCTCCAGACCGAGCTTACCAGCCGCTTCGAAAAATGCCGTGCCGTCCGCATCGACACTATAACCGCTCCGGATGATCCCATCGGGCGGAACCAGGCCCTGGAGGACGGCCTTCCGTTCTGCTAATGGCAGCGGCATCAAATCCCTGCCTTCGTACCACAGTAAATCAAATACGTAGTATAACAGTTCACCGTCGGCTTCGCTGCGCCAGTTCTGCAGCCTATTGAAATTGGAAATCCCGCCATCTGTCACCGCGACAATTTCCCCGTCTACAACGGCATTAATGTCCCAAGCACTAACCGCTTCAAAGACGGGATAAAATTTATCGGAAAACGATTTGTCGTTGCGCGATTTTAGTGCCGTTTGTTTCCCATTCCGGAACGTGAGTGCGCGATATCCGTCCCATTTCACCTCATACTCCCATTCAGGGTCGTCAAACGGGGCATCGACGAGTGTAGCCAACATGGGCGACACGGATTTCGGAAAAGGTGCTTTTTTTGCTTTTTTCAACAACGCGGACACATCGATTGCGGTCCGCGGATTGGCATCTCCCTCGGGGCTTATTTGCTCTTTGATGGTTGCTTTAACCGCCTGCATCTTTGCAGGTTTTCCACTTGCCGGTCGTTTAGCAACACCGTTGCCGGCCGCTGCAGCCACCTGGTCGAGTGTCAGTCTAGAGACCACCGATTTCTCCTTCCGTGTAACGTCTGCATCGGTGGCATACCGATCGTTGTGTTTGATGAGCAACCAAGCGTTATCCTCTTTCCCCTTCATCTTCACCAAGGCGAACTCGCCCTTCAGTTTTTTACCCTTGAGTACTATTTTTAATGAACCTGCCCGCCATTGCTTCATCAAATCCTTTTCCATGGCTTTTTTGTCGCCGTTGCGTTCCAACGGCTCATACGTTCCTTCGTCCCAGACAATCACCGTACCTGCTCCATAGTTGCCTTTTGGTATGGTGCCTTCAAAGTCTTTGTAATCATAAGGATGGTCTTCTACCTCCATAGCCAATCGCTTATCGTCGGGTTTAAGCGAAGGGCCCTTAGGAACTGCCCAGCTCTTCAGTACGCCACGGAGTTCCAGCCTGAAATCGTAATGCAACCGTGATGCATGGTGTTTTTGAACCACAAACCGGAGTTGATCGCTGGGTGCCTTCCCTCCTGCCGGCTCGGGGGTCTCATTTAACCGGCGCTTCTTCTTGTATGCGGTGAGTGCCATGTTTCGTGGTTTACGCGAGGCTTGCTTTCAATTGTTCAAGCAGATCCGCCGAGCCCTTGGGCTTCGTTTTAAGTTTCCTGACGGTGGGCTGTTTGCCCTTAGCCTTCGCCCGGATGAGTTTCATCAGTTCCTTGCTGTATTCATCGCGGTATTCTTCCACATTGAAATCGCCGGTATGTTGTTTGATTAGCTTTACCGCCATATCCATCTCGGCTTTCGAAACCGATGACAGGGCAATACCGGCATCGGACGCTGGCCGGATTTCCTCTTGGAAGCGGAGCCGGTTGAGGAGCAGCAATTTATCATAAGGCCGTATCACAGCGAGGCTCTCCGCACTGCGCATCACAAAGGTGGAAAGTGCTGCTTTTTTCGTTTTGGCCAATGCACGATACAGCAGTGAATAGGCTTTCTCGCCTCCTTTTTGTGGGCTCAGGTAGTAAGGCGTTTCAAAATAGATGCTATCGATAGCCGATTCGTCGACGAACGACTGTAGGTTAATGGTCTTCGTTTTCTCAGGGCTTGCCTCTTCGAAATCGGCGTCTTCGACGACGATGTACCTGTCTTTAAGGTAATGGCCCTTGACGATGTCATCCCAGTCGACCTCTTTTCCCGTGCGTTCGTTCACCCGTTTGTACCGCACGCGGTCTAGCGATTTCCGTTCCAACAGGTCGAAGTCAGGTCGGTTTTCCTGCGTAGCACTGTAAATCTTTATGGGAATGTTCACCAGGCCGAAGCCGATAGCACCTGTCCAGATGGCTCTCATAGCTTTGATTTTACAAGGGTAAACAATCGGCACTGCCGATTGTTCTCATTCGGGGAATCCATGATTGACAAGGAAAAATAAGAATCTGATGAGCAACACCATAGGAATTATTGTAGGCAGCTTACGCAAAGCGTCATTTTCAAAGAAACTCGCCAAATCCATTATCGCGATGGCGCCGGCCGGTTTTGAGTTTAAGACTATACCGACCGATGACCTACCTATCTATAACCAGGATTTCGATGACGAAGACCGTGTACCGGAACCGTATATCGTATTCCGTAATGCCATTAAGGCCGTCGATGGCGTGATTTTCGTCACCCCCGAATATAACCGCTCCATACCGGGCGTCCTAAAAAATGCGTTGGATGTCGGGTCGAGGCCATATGGCAAGAATACGTGGGATGGGAAGCCTGCGGCCATATTCAGTAACTCGCCGGGAAACATCTCGGCATTCGGGGCCAACCACCACCTGCGGCAGTGCCTGGTATTTCTAAATGTACCCGCCATGCAGCAGCCAGAGGTTTATCTGCCGGATATGAAAGAGGCATTCGACGAGCACGGAAACCTGAAAAGCGAGGAAACCTGGGGGTTCCTCCAGCAGGCAGTCGACGCATATGTCGATTGGTTTAACAAACTAACGTAATCCGTTTAAATTGCGGTGCCGGGTTCCGGCAGCGCTCCGAGAATATGCCTAAAACAACTCCTGTACGAAGATTCCATGTTAAAGAAGAGCCCCGAATCCTGGCGGATCGGGGCTTTCAAACTAACCAATTATAAACCTAATTATGAAAAGACAAACTAACTTATATGCTGTAATAACGTATGTTTCTACCTTTGTATTGTGTTGGCGTATATTTTTTTCCGGCCATGCGTCGACGTACGCACCCGCTTTTCCTAGGTTCCCTGACGAGCAATAAAAAAACTCAAACCAAATGCGTAAATTCGCCACTAGAAGAACGAAAGGAACCATTGGCATAAATGCAGCTAACCAAACTGGAAATAAAGGGGTTTAAAAGCTTTGGCGATAAGATCACTATCCATTTTAATGAAGGTGTCACCGCCATCGTAGGGCCGAATGGTTGCGGGAAATCCAATGTAGTGGATGCGATCCGTTGGGTGCTTGGCGAACAAAGTACGCGGGTTCTACGCTCCGAAAAGATGGAAAATATCATCTTCAACGGCACCAAAAGCCGTAAGTCGGCCAATCTTGCTGAAGTATCGCTTTCGTTCGATAATACCAAAAACATCTTGCCAACGGAGTTTTCACAGGTTACGGTTACCCGGAAGCTTTACCGCAGCGGCGAAAGTGAATACCGTCTCAACGACGTAAAGTGCCGCCTTAAGGACATCACCGATCTCTTCCTGGATACGGGTATCGGGGCTGACACCTATTCCATCATCGAACTAAAGATGATAGACGAGATCATCAACAACAAAGAAAATTCGCGCCGGATGCTCTTTGAGGAAGCGTCAGGTATTTCTAAATATAAAGTTCGTAAAAAGCAAACACTCAGCAAACTACGGGATACAGAAAATGATCTGGCGCGGGTGGATGACTTGTTGTTCGAAATCGAGAAAAACCTGAAGACGCTAGAGAGCCAGGCCCGGAAAGCCGAGCGGTACTTCCGGCTAAAGGATCAATATAAGACACTCAGCATTGCCTCGGCCAGCCATCGTATCAGGCACTTTAATGAATCGCTCGCCACGCTCGATGCTCAGGAACTCACACATCGTGCCGAGCAGACGCGTATCAGTACAGCGATAGCTCAACTTGAAGCGCTTATTCAGCAGCTTAAGCAGGAAAGCCTGGTTAAAGAGAAGAATCTAGCCGCTCAGCAACGAACTACCAATGAATACATATCGAAGATAAGGACATACGAAAGTGATAAGAAGGTCAAAAACGAACAACTTCGGAACCTACACGACAGGGAATCCCGTATGGAGGGGGAGCTTACGCAAGATCGGCAGCAGCTTAACCACGTGTTGTACAACATCAAGCGCCTCAACGAAGAACACCTTGAAGCGCAACAAAAACTAAATGGTATTATCGCTACGTTGGAGCAACGTCGTGCTGAAACAGACGAGTTACGTGGGCAGCAACATGCCGCCAAGCAAAAGCTCGATGGTGCATTACGCCGGCACAACGACCAGCAAAATGAAATCTATAAGCTGGAAAAAGAAATAGCGGTATTACGTATTCAGCATGACGCGCTCGAACAGGAAGGTTTACGCAACGTTACGGACACGGAGTCCAAAGCGGCAGAACTGGACCAGTTCAATGTGTTGGTTGCCGACCTAGAAGACCAAACAGCAACCATACAACAGGCCTACAATGCAGCGGCCGATGCCGAAGTTTCCCTCCGTGAAGATATGGACGATACAGAAGCGACTATCCAGTCGCTCAATGAAGCACTGATGCGCGACAATAGGCAGCTTGATGCCAGGCAGAACGAATACAATCTCACAAAATCATTGGTCGATAACCTGGAGGGGTTTCCGGAGTCGATTCGATTCCTGCGTAAAAATGCTGGCTGGAAAAATCAGTATCCGCTGTTTTCGGATATCCTTTTCTGCCAGGAAGAATATCGGATTGCCATTGAGAATTACCTGGAACCTTACATGAACCATTACGTTGTGCAGCAACGACAAGAGGCTGTTCACGCCGTCAAGCTACTGAGCGAAGCTGCACGCGGACGAGCCAATTTCTTTGTGCTTGATGCCATCGACATTGCCCCTGACATAACGGCCGAAACGCTGTCTGACGAATCGCTTATTCCCGCATTGGATATTATCAGTGTCGAGGAACGGTATCGCTCTCTTTGCCGCATATTGCTGCACAATGTGTACCTGCTCGATACCGATGATGAGCGGGCATTGGACAACGAGCTTCCCGATGAAGCGATTGTTGTGCTTCATAAAAGCGGCAAATTCAGTAAAAACCGCCTGGGCATGTCGGGTGGTTCGGTAGGGTTGTTTGAAGGCAAGCGCATTGGTCGGGCAAAGAACCTTGAAAACCTCGCCAAAGACATCAAATTGCTGGGCCAGCGGATTGCCGGCCAGCAGTCAGCACTGGACGACGCCACACAACGGTTGCTTACATTGAAAGCCAGTTCGAGGAAAATGGATATGGAAGAGTTGGGCCGCCAACTCAACCGGCTGAACGGTGAATTGGTATCAGTAAAGACTAAGCAGGAACAGTACGAGGCCTTCATTATGAATAGCCGGAACCGCAAGCAAGACATCGAACAGAAGATGGCCAGTGTTGCTTCAGACCTCCGTACCGCCGAGCCTCAGCTCGAAACGCTGCATGCCGCGAAAGCAGGCAGCGGTGTCGCATTGCAGGAAATGCAGGTCGCGTACCAGGAACTATCTGATGTGCTTACCGATAAATCATCGGCTTTCAACCAGGAAAACATTCGTTATCACCAACAGCAAAATGCCGTTGCCAGCATTACGAAAGATCTCGAATACCGGGAGAGCCTGCGGAGTAACTACGAAGGTCGGATTGCCAAAAATGCAACGGAATACGGAGAAGTACAGGCAGCTATCAAAGAAACACTACAACATGTTGATGACTCTGACGAGGACCTGCTGGCGATGTACGCCCAGAAGGAAGCCTATGAAAAAGGTTTACATGAAATAGAAGAAGACTACTACGCATCCCGGGGTAAAATCAACGAAACGGAGGAACAGGTCACAAAGTTGCGCCAACAGAAAGAGCAGGTGGACTTCCTTTTTGAAGAACTCCGTGATAAGAAAACAAACCTTAAACTTGATCTCAACGCTCTAAAAGAACGGTTGGCTGTCGAATTTTCCATCGACATCGATGATCTGGCAACTTATGAAGAGCTAGAAGAAATTGGTGAAGCGGAAGCGGCGCATCAGCAGGAGGATACTCTCCGTGAAAAAACCGACAAGTTAAGACGGCAGTTGGATGACTTCGGCAACATCAATCCGATGGCAATGGAAGCATACCAAGAAATGAACGAGCGTTATACGTTTATCATCAAGGAGAAACAGGACTTGATCGATGCGAAAAACTCGTTATTGGAGACCATCCAGGAAATCGACGACACAGCGCGGGAGAAATTCATGGATGCGTTTACTCGCGTTCGCGATAACTTCATTACAGTATTCCGTTCGCTATTCAATGAGGAGGATACTTGCGACCTTATTCTTACCGACCCGGAGAATCCATTGGAATCCGATATCGACATCATGGCGCGACCCAAAGGCAAGCGGCCGCTGTCTATCAACCAGCTATCAGGGGGTGAAAAAACGTTGACGTCGACCGCATTGCTTTTCGCAATGTACCTCCTCAAGCCCGCGCCATTCTGTATTTTTGATGAAGTCGACGCTCCCCTGGACGATACCAACATTGATAAGTTCAACAACATTATCCGCGAATTTTCCGACCACTCACAGTTTATTATCGTCTCGCACAATAAGCGTACGATAGCAAGCACCGATATCATCTATGGCGTTACCATGGTTGAGCAAGGTATTTCCCGCGTGGTTGCGGTCGATATGCGTGAAGTGGCTTGATATATCGAAATGAAATCATTGAGAATATGTCCTAACGGACATCAGTATTACAAAAGCAGCGACTGTCCGGTTTGCCCTGTATGCGAGGCAAGTAAAAAACCAGAGACGGGACTATTTTCCACGTTAAGTGCACCCGCCCGCCGTGCATTAGAAAATGCAGGAATCACGACGGCGGAAGTGCTCTCGGGCTACAGCGAGCAGGAAATATTGGCGCTGCATGGCATGGGGCCAGGTTCGCTGCCAAAATTGAGGAAGGCGCTTGAAGCCTCGGGATTAACGTTCCGTAAAGCAAGATAGTCGGACATTACTTAATCGTTTCGCCAGCAATTTCCGAAACAGCACAAGCCTATCCCATAACCACCGATTGGGATCTTTTCGACGTTCCCCACAATCAATCACCTCACAGGATTGGCGGAATCTATCGTATAACCCAAAGATCAAAATGATTTTGAATAACCGCCTATACCTTAATAGCAAGTAATCGCCATATAGATGTCCCCATATTTCCACAATGAAGGATTCGTCGTTTATATTAAGGTCCTTGCCACACGTAAGCTTGTAGTCGGCCTTAATCCCTGCAACCAGCGTTCTGGTGACCGCTTCAGGCTGCGTAACTACGGCTTGTTTGAACGGACGATCGTTAACAATACGCACTAATCCATCTGTAATTTCCACGCAAACGGCCAAGCCACCAAAAGTATATTGCTTTTCCACCACCTTGCTAAGGTATACGAAATTTGTGGCATTGCGATGGGTAATTCGTGCAAGGAAACAATGGTAAATAAATAGATTATATATATACCATTAAGCTTTGATTTTCAAAAATTTAAAAACAACAATTAACCATAAGTTAATGTAAATAAACGCCGTTATCTAGCAAAATCGCCGTCATTTTTCGGTTTTGAGACAGGGAATCGCTATATTCGTTTTTCAATTTTTGGAACCCTATTTTATTTAGGCTTGACAAGTAATCTAATCGATATGGGAAAAGGAGATAAGAAAACCAAGCGTGGCAAAATTGTAAACGGTACGTACGGCAGGAGGCGGCAGTCTGCCAAGAAGCGAAAGAAAGCATCGGAAGCAGCGAAGAAAACCGACGAGAAGCCTATCTAGCGGTTGCCAAACGCTGTCTAAGTGTTTCATAAAGTACAACGCCGCCCGAAACGGAAACGTTGAGCGAAGCGATCGTACCCGTCATGGGAATACGCGCCAACTGGTCGGAAACGCGAATCACGTCGTCGGCAATCCCCCGTTCCTCTGAACCCAGGATAAACGCTGTTGGTCCGGAATAATCCAGTTCGTAGATACTGTTTTCGGTTTTTTCCGTACAGGCTACCACCTGAATGCCCGATTCCTGGAGGAACCGTACTGTACGCGACAAATTATCTTCGCGACAAACATTGATTTTGAATAAGGCACCCGCAGATGTCTTGATGGCGTCGGGGTTAATTTCGGCCGAGCCTTTTTTGGGCACAATGATGGCATGTGCGCCTACGCACTCTGCAGTCCGAGCGATTGCACCGAAGTTGCGTACGTCTGTAATACCATCAAGGATGAGCAGCAAGGGCACCTCCCCTCTTTCATATACAAGCGGCACTATATCTTCCACCCGCTGGTAGGTAATGGGTGAGATGACAGCAATCACCCCTTGATGGTTTTTGCGCGTCATCCGACTAAGCTTCTCCACGGGTACCTGTTGGTAACCGATATCGTGCTGACGAAGCAACTGTTTCAATTCCTGGAGCAATGGTCCGGACAATCCCCTTTGTATGAAAAGAGACTCGATTTCTTTTCCGCCATCGATGGCTTCCATGACCGCACGGATACCATACACGTGTTGATTGGTTTCCCGCTTTTCGGGTCCTCCCCGCCATTGCCTCTGCTGCATATGCTGTTATTTGCCGGCGAAGTTACACATAGTTGCCCTGAGATGCAATTTTCTAATCAATCTGTCACAGCCCTTGCCGCTCATCGTTAATTTCGATCCAGTAGCCATCAGGATCCTGGATATAGAGCTGCTTTACTCCATCCAGCCGTGTACCTACCTTGCCTTGTTCCTTCTCCACATTATAGTAGGCTACCCCGAATTTTTCAAGCCGGGCAATGATTTCGTCGATGGAGATTACACTGAAGCAAATGTGTGTATTTCTACGATGTTCTTTAATTTCCGTGGCATCGTTGACCAGGTGAAGCGATAGTCCCGGCCCTATTTCGAACCATTTATGTTTGCCTATCTTAAATGGTTCGGCTATGGTATCAAGCTGCAATACTTCCTCATAAAAAGATGCGCTTTTCTGCAGATCGTAAACCGATAGCGCGACGTGGTTAAACACGGTCTTCTTTTCTTGCGCAAAATTAGGCGCCGCGAACCCGACGAGGCAGGCGGCAATCAATGTATGCAGGATTATGGAGTGTCTCATGCCCAAAGATACATTTTTGGTTATTATGTGCGAACAGCACTATCCTACTCGCTGACGCGACTTTCCAATTCGACCACCCGCTTTTCTACCGATTCCATGATTTCGGTCAGATGCGTTACTGCATCACCCATCTGGGCATCAGTGATTTTCTGCTCAAGGTTTTTCATGCGTAAAGCAATTCCGTCCAAGCGGCGGTGCAATTCCTCCAACCCATCGAAGTCCGCAGGCCTTTCGGGTTCTTTTTTCTTGACAAAGGGCAAGGCGGCAAGGGCCAATGCAATGAGCCCAATAGCGATAGCGAGGTAAGCAATCATAGGGTTTTCTTTTTCGGGGTTATCAATTTGATCAGTTAAATATTCAGGATATATGGGTTGCAGTCCGGCGTGGTCGGGAACCGCTTCCAGGGCAGTATCTTCTGCAGCCTCCTCCGTCGGTAGGTTTTCAGCAGGAGGAGCAATCGCAATCAGATCCGTAGTACGAGTAATGTAGCTCCCATAGCCGGCTAATTGTTTCCTGTATCCTTTGCCCGACCGCTCAACGATATCGGCCAAGATCAGTCCCCTTAACCTGCTTAAGCCTGCCTCATCGGCAGCCGAGATAGACCGCCACCGGTCATACCACCGCTCAATCCCCGCTATTGGGTTACTGGATAATTGCTGCCCGAAGCATTCATAGTCAAGTGTTTCGCACGAAATCCGGAATGACGTGTCTTGGGAGACGATCTTATCCGTAGCTAAGAAATTAATCGTTTCCCGGATAAGTTCATATTTAGCGCGGTCGATGTGTTCCTGCGCAATGGCACTCCAAGCCGACATAGTCCAACATACAAGGATCAGCAAACCGCTCCGCATAACTCTTAATTTTATAAAATTCAACTATCGTTTATTCTTAGCGCCCAAGATAGGGAGAAAATCGTATTCATTCAAAAATCGGACCATGTGAACCAAAAACCAATTGATAAATCACTACTTTTAACTGCGAATAGACAGAAAAACAGCATTACAGAAATGGGATTAATTGATAAACAGATCGCACCACATTACCAATGGGGTGACAATTGCGATGGCTGGCACCTCGTACAAACGGACGCCTTGAGTGTTATCCAGGAACGTATGCCGCCAGGAACCGAAGAGCGCCTTCATTTTCATGCTAACGCACAGCAGTTTTTTTTTATCCTCAATGGAACCGCCACATTTGAGAAGGACGGCGAGTACGTGGCCGTGGGTAAGGGGCAGGGATTTTGTATTTGCCCGGGCGAGCACCATCGGATATTCAATAAAACAGACCACGACCTCGAATTCATCGTCGTTTCACAACCCATGGCCCATGGTGACCGGATACCTGTATTTGTGTAACCTGACCCGCTTTAGCCCTCACCATTATCAGCGATGGAACCCCTGGCAGACACCCGCTTGTTCAGCTTGTAGGTCATAACAATTTGTATCGCTAGCATCATCGCAATAAAACCCAATAAAAGAGAATGGTTCAGGTAAGAAGCTAATTTACCAAACAATAACGGCATCAACGTGATGCCTACATATGCGCTGGCCATCTGCATACCCATAACAGCCTGTGCCTGTTTTTTGCCAAAATTTCGTGGTGTTTCGTGCAGCAGGCTTGGGAAAATGGGTGCACATCCCAGACCTATGAATAGAAAGCCTACCAATACGATGTTATCATACGGCAGCAGCAAGATCAACAAGCCAAAAATGATGATTCCCTGCCCCACATATACTAATTGCCGGTTGGTGAGCCATCCGGCTACGAAACCAGAAATAAATCTTCCCAATGTAATCCCTACATAATAGACGGAAACTAACCTTGCGGCATCATCAGGTTCCCAGCCCCTTGCAAAGACCAGATAACTTGCTCCCCACAATCCAAACGTGGCCTCTACAGCACAGTAACAAAAGAAAACTACCAGGGCCTGCTTTAAACCCGGGATACGCAGCAACGTCTTAAACTCCGTTTTGGTCGCTTCATCAGCACCCGACCGTGCCACAGATCTTTTTACCCAAAGCGAAGTAGATAATAACAACACCAGGACTAGTGCCAACTGAATTGCGCCTACCGTGAAATATCCACTGTTCCACGACTCACCATGAGCCAGCTGCCTTGCCATGATTATCGGACCTACGGCCGCCCCCACACCCCAAAAACAATGCAGCCAATTCATGTGTTTAGCCTTGTAGTGCAGTGCGACATAGTTGTTGAGGGCGGCGTCGACGCATCCCGCCCCTAAACCAAGTGGGACGGCAAGCAGACACAAAAAAGCGAAATGGTGCGAAAAGGAAAAACCCAACAACGCCAGTGCGGTTATCAATACACTCCATGTCGTTACCGAAGCAACCCCCAATCGGGCAATTAACCTGGCACTGAATAGACTGGAAATCACTGTGCCCCCAGCCACGATCATCGAGATGATACCCGCAAAATGGATGGGTACAGCCAAATCCACATACATGGCGGGCCACGCCGGTCCAAGTAAAGAATCCGGCAGTCCCAGGCTAATAAACGCCAGGTAAATGACGACGAGAAGCAACCCCTTCCTGATCATAGGTTTCATGGCGTCCGCTCAGCTACTGGGTGCAGATAGAAGAAAACTCGGGATTCTTGAATGGACGCCATATTATCAACTGTATTTCATCAACTATTGCCGTATACGCACGGCAGACAAAGATAAAAAAACGATGCAAGAACCGCTATTTTCCTATCTTTGTATTTAGACTTAGCCGGTATTGCCGGCCGTCAAGCTAAAAGCGAAGTTTATGGAGCAGAAAACAAAACATGGGATGGCTCTTAAGCGTTCGTCAGACACATCCTATCTGCCCGTCGCATGGGTCTACCGAGAGGTTATTGAAGAAGCCATCGAAAAGAAATCAATGGGAAAGATATTCTATTTCTGCCAGGAGGAAGGGGTCTGTGAAGCTTCGGACAGCATCCTCCAGTTGACAGAGATGGGTAAAGAAGGACTTTTTATCGTATTGAGTAAGGGAATGAAAATCAGGGTGGATCGTATTATTACGCTTTTTGGTAAGCCGGGTGCCGCTTATGACGAATACAACGCTTATGCAAATGCCTGTATGGATTGCCTTGGCGGATATGACCCTGACGAGTTGTGATTATTTTTTGCATATAAAAACGACATTACCTACATTTGCAACCCTTGCAAAAGGAAACCAACACCAGACTCCGTAGCTCAGTTGGTAGAGCAACTGACTCTTAATCAGTGGGTCGACAGTTCGAACCTGTCCGGGGTCACAGTTTTTCAGAAGCCCTTTTTTCTATTGAAAAAGGGCTTTTTCTATACATAGCCCGTAATTATTGCGTTTTGCGTCGCTGCTGCTGTATTTCGATTTCCCCAAGCATTTTGACGGCATTGTCGTTATTCGGGTCAAGCGTAAGCGACTTTTTGTAATTGGCGGCCGCCCGGTCCAAGTCGCCCAATTTCATGCTAGCCTCAGCATAGCTATCATATACATTGGAACTATTCGGATAAAGGTGTATGTTAATTTCAAAAAGTTGCTGTGCGAGCTTGGTCTTACCAGAACCAAGCAGTTGGTACCCAAGCTGATTTAACCGGCCTTCGTCAACTGCTGCGTCCTTCGGGTGGGACTTGGCCAGACGCTGATAAGCATCAAGCGCGCCGGCGAAATCACCTTTGATAAGCTGCTCATAAGGCAGTTTCTCGCCGGGCTTCATCAGTGTATACACAGCGGCGGTGTCACCGGTATACGGATTGATCACGGTCAATTGGCGATCTCCGGAGGTTTTATCCAACCTGAATCGGATGTGCCGGTCGGACTCGCGGGTGACAAACGTGCTGTCGGCTATCCGGACCAGCTCCGTCTCGTTGCCTCCCAACTCTTTGGACCAGATTTCGTCACCTTTGCGATACACCGTGGTCATGGATTCGTTTCCGGAACGGTAGCGCCCTTCGATGGCGGTTGGATGGCTCCCAGGAGCTTTCCGGTATACGGGCACATAATTGTCCCAGCCATAGGTAAGCGCAACTGAACGTATTAATTCGTCGATGAACTGCGGCTGATTTGCATTGGTCATCACCACCACGCCATAGCCCTTTTCCTCGTGCGCTACAAGCATGCTGGAAAACCCTTCATTCCATCCGCCATGAAGAAAATAATTGTCGTCCTTCCGCTTTTCCAAAAAAACACCAAGTCCGATGAAATCGGCAACATAAGGTGTCAGCATCGCTTCGGCCATTTCTTGCGATAGTACGGTACTGGACTGCCCTGCCAGGGTTTGCTGTATGTCGATGGCGAATTTAGCCAGATCTTCCGCCGTGGTCCACAGTCCGGCAGCCGCGAACTCCGGATAGGTGTGCCTCCTGCCGGTGGTCATCGATCCGTCGGGTAGGTAGCCGGTCGCGGCTAGCTTAAGCGCTTCGCCTGTCAGCGGCTGCTCGTAGGTGCTGTGCTGCATACCGAGTGGATGGAGTACCAGTTCATCCATTACCTCTCGAAATGGTTTTCCGCTGACATCGATCATCGCCTGTTGCACGATGCAATAACCGCCACCGGAATAACGGAAGCTTTCTCCCGGCAATTTATCCACACGTATCGCTGGAGAATTGGCTGGGGCAGCGCCGTTCAGTACCTGAACCAGGCTGGGGACGGCGAGGTCTGGACTATAACCGGCAAATCCGTGTACGGTTGTGCCCGCCGTGTGACTCAATAGTTGTTTAAGCGTGACACGTTGTTGGTCCGTCCATTCGTTTTCGGGCAGATGCCATGTCTTCAGGTATTCGTTGATGTCTTCATCAAGGGCGAGTTTGTTTTCGAGCACCAACCGCAGGGCGCCGTAGGCTGCCACGGGTTTGCTGATAGACGCTGCCTGGAAGCGTGTTTGGCTGGTCACTGCCTCATGGCTTTGTGTATCTACCACCCCGTAGCTCTTTGACCACGCAATTTGGTTACCATCGATTACCGCGATGCTGACGCCGGGTACGCCATAATGCGCCATACGTGCTTCTATGGTCCAGGTTGAATCGCCCTCAATCAGCACCGGTCCGGTGAGGTTGGTTTCTGCTTGCTTAATGCGGTTTTCGGACTCATTGATCGTACATGCGGAAAACATGGCTGCATATACGATACAAAGGAGGAGTTGATAAAGTTTCATTGTTTGGAGTGTTTCTAACAAATGTATCAATAAGACGCAACTAAATTAAAAAAAGTTGCAGTAGTATTACGTCCGTTCAATTGTAATCGAATTAGCGAAGGTAAAGACCGGACAACCGAAGATTTGCATCGGGTCATCGCGAGTAAAAAATTTCGTTAACTTTACACTGTCGTAACCATACTCCACAATGCAAGTAAAGGAAGCCGTCACATTCATTCAAACGGGATTAAGTACGGAAGTTATTCCACAGCATTGGGCCGACCTGGGTTGTGGGAATGGCACATTTACCTATGCCCTCGCCCACCTATTGTCTCCGGGAAGTAGCATCGTGGCCGTGGATAGTTTACCGCAAAGTCTGAATAAGACCGTGGGAAACGTTTCCATCCAATTCCAGTACTCGGATATCAACCTGGATAGTTTTAGCTTGCCTAAGCTGGACGGCATACTGATGGCCAATTCGCTTCATTATATTCAGGAAAAAGAATCGCTTGTAAAACGACTAGAGTCCTGCTTCATCACAAGAAAGCAATTTCTTATCGTGGAATACGAATCCAACAGGCCAAATCGGTGGGTACCCTTTCCAATTACATTCAACAAATTAAGTGCGCTCTTTGCTCATCTGGGATATGAGGCGGTAACTAAGGTTAACGAAAGGCCTTCGTCCTTCGGCGGAACAATGTATGCTGCCTTGATTCTGTCGAAGGCGTAGCCAAAGGATGACCTTGGACAGGCGTAGGAGTGAGTACTCCCTTATCCCCTGCTGTCCCTTCGGATCTCCAAGCCTCGAATGAGAATCCAAGTAATCGCCTCAATCGGCAGGTCTGAGTTTGGATCAAGCGGTAGTATCTTCATCCGTTTACGGTCTTCCTGCTGTAGCAAAGGATGTTCAATGTATTTGCCATCGACCATGCTTAGGTAAGGCTGGCCACTCCGTCGTTCAACCCTGAGGTAACAAAACATCTTTTTCCGGAAATAGAAAAACGGCATGTTATACTTCCAGTGTTCAGTGATGGCCGGATCAAGAGCCAGAATGAGATCCCTCATAACAAGCAAAGTGTCCCGGACCGCATCGGTTTGCCGATAATAGTATTCTTCAAGCACATTCATCGCACAAAAATAGCGGTCACTAACTCACCAAAACACCGACCAAGATCCTTGCTTTGAGAATAGATTTATGCCGCCGGATCGTTTTTATTTTCCATTTCAACACTCATTTGGTTAGCTGCGGTAAATGACGCGATCATGTTGTTTAGCATATCTCCCGCTGCCTGCGGTGAATTGGGCAAGAGAATCAGATTAGACTTCCCCAAGGTTCCCATCGCTTGCAAAGTGTCGTAATGTTGGGTAACCACAATGAGCGCCGATGCCTCCTGCGAATTGATGCCCACTTTGTTTAATACGTTGACCGATTCTTCCAGGCCGTGCGCTATTTCACGTCGTTGATTGGCGATACCCTGGCCCTGTAGGCGCTTACTTTCCGCCTCAGCCTTCGCTTTTTCCACCATCAATATCCGTTGGGCATCGCCTTCGAACTGTGCTGCCACTTTTGCCCGCTCTGCCGCGTTTATCCGGTTCATCGCCTGTTTCACCTGTTCGTCAGGATCAATATCCGTTACGAGCGTTTTGACAATTCCGTATCCGTAATCATTCATCGCGTCTTGCAGTTCTCCCTTAACGGCGATGGCTATGTCATCCTTCTTTTCAAAAACATCGTCCAGCTTCAGTTTTGGCACCTCAGCCCGTACCACATCGAATACGTATGAAGTAATTTGTGAGTAGGGATTGTCTAATTTATAATAGGCATCATAGACTTTCTCTTTAATCACGACATACTGAACCGAAATTTTCAATTTGACAAATACGTCATCCTGTGTTTTGGTCTCCACAACGACATCCAATTGCTGGACCCGGAGCGAGAGCCTGGCGGCAATCCGGTCGACAAATGGTATCTTCACCTGAAACCCCGCATTTCTTATCCCTTTAAACTTGCCAAATCGTTCCACAATTACCGCGGTTTGCTGTTTTACCGTAAAAAATAAGCCGATAAAACTAAGAATAAATAGCCCGATGACGACATAGAGTATAACCGAGAATGTGCTTAATATTTCAAATATATTCATAGACTTTTTGATAGCAAAATACGAAAAAGATCAATATTATCCAAGAAAATATGATAAAACACCAGCATATACCTATCAAAAAGGGTCTGACTTTTAGGTGATTCGCTCTATTTTCTTGTACTTCGAGTCGACTTCGTGGGACTAACTTACGGAATCGTAGGACTAGCTCATGATTCCGTGGTACTAACTCACGGCATCGTGATACTAGCTTGCGACTTCGTGGTACTAACTCATAGCGTCGTAGGACTAGCTTGTGGCATCGTAGTGCCTGCTTGCGGCTCCGTAGTACTAGTTTTCGGCATCGTGGTACTAACTCACGGCACCATAGGGTTAGTTTTCGGCATCGAGGTATTAACTTGCCGCATCGACGTACTAACTTGCGGCATCGTAATACTAACTCATAGCGTCGTAGGACTAGCTTGTGGCATCGTAGTGCCGGCTCGCGGCTCCGTGATACCAGCTTGCGATGCCGTAGTTCCACGCAGCCGACCAGAAGTGCTAACCAGGCTACGGCCAGTACCACTATATAGCAAACCGACTACGCTACTGCGCGCTTAAAGAAAATTACGGTAGCCGTGCAACTATTTTTGAATAGCACAATGAGGCTGATGGTAAGCACATTGACGCACATCATTATGTTGTCAAGGTTCTAGTGAAAGTACGCGTATGTTTCGAAATTCTATCTTCATTACTGATCCATCATGAATTTGAAAACCAATGACTCCTTCACGGGAGCCCTTGGGATCGTGATCCACGTAGTCCATAGTTTTTATGCCGTTGATCCAGTATTCCAAGCGGTTCCCACGTGCGCGGATGGTCATCCGATTCCAATCATCAGGCTTAACCACCTTACTGATAACGTCCGGGTCTGCGTATATACGCAACGACGGCCGTTCGTACCAATCGCCTAATGAACCCCAAAAATTATTACTCGGGGCAGCGTCAAACTCGTATCCGGAAGCCGCATCAAATCTACCTTTATAGTTAATGGTATTCGCCCGGTAGTAGATACCCGTGTTTCGGTGATTGTCTCCGGTAAGCTTCAATTCACAAGTAAACTCGAAATCGCTAAACCGTTGCTTGGTATACAACCACTCGGGAGTTTTGAGCTGCTCCGTCCCGGTTTCCGCCACAATGCTGCCCCCTTCCAGCTTCCAGCGTTTCGATGGGATGTCCCATGCATCCAACGTACCTCCTGCAAGTAGATCAATAACGCCTGGGCCCATGATTGCGGGTTCTGTGGCTTCATTTGCAACCTGCGAAACTGCCGGACGGGGTGCCATCAAACCAAAACAGATAAATAAAAACAACAGGTACTTCATCGAATGACTCATTTTGTTTTTTTCTTTATTTCTACCATTCACATCCATAAAAATCCTCTTCCTACAATATCGTGTTAAGGTGAGGATAACAAACATAAGTATATCATTTAGATAAATGAAAATAACTCCTGGGATGGATATCCTTGCCTAAACTTTAATAACTCATTATCAACAATATATATATTCATACTTTTTTTGTAACGTTAATGACTATCGGCTACCGCCCGAAGTCGGAAAGCCGTGTTCATCCCCCGATTTCGCTGACTAATTAATAATTTCCCCGCCCTGGATACATAATTTAACAACAGTAATTATCATTAGTCAGGTTGGCACGGATCAATAATTTAGCTAAGTTTGCTGTATGAAGATCGCTACGTATAATGTGAACAGTATCAACGCCCGCCTGCCCGTCGTATTACGGTGGCTCGAAGAATCGCAACCCGATGTTGTTTGCCTGCAGGAACTCAAGGCTATCCAGGAGAATTTTCCTGAGGCGGCACTGCGCGATGCAGGGTATCAGGCAATCTGGCATGGCCAGAAGAGCTGGAACGGCGTGGCTATCCTCTCCCGGATTGGGCTGCCCGAAGAGACCTGCCGTATACTGCCCGGCGATCCCGAAGATGTCCATAGCCGTTACATTGAAGCCAAAATAAACGGGGTGTTGATCGGTTGCTTGTATCTGCCCAATGGCAATCCCGCACCTGGCCCTAAATTCGACTATAAGTTAAGTTGGATGAACCGTCTGCTTAACCATGCACAAACGTTGCTCAACCAGGGCGGTCCGGTAATATTGACCGGCGATTTCAACATCATCCCTACCGAGGCTGACGTGTACCGGCCCGAACGGTGGGTTAATGATGCACTCTTCCGCCCGGAAACGCGCGCAGTGTTTACCAGCTTGTTAGCACAGGGTTGGACCGACGCCATCCGGCAGGTTTACCCTGACCAAACGGTTTACACGTATTGGGATTATTTCCGCAACGCATTCAGCCGCGACGCCGGTCTGCGCATCGACCATTTTCTGCTAAGTCCCCCGATTGCATCTAAACTTCGCTCGGCTGGCGTGGACCGCGACGTGCGAGGGTGGGAAAAGACCAGCGACCATGCGCCGGTATGGATTGATGTGGAAACGTAAGGGGAAAAATCAGCGCGGCATAAAGTCTTGCCTCCTGCCCCGCAGGGCGAAGAGCATTAAAACCCCAACGCCTATCATGATGGACACATCGGCCATATTGAATATACCGGTTTGAAGCGGGCCTATCCGGATGTGAACGAAATCGGTAACCGAACCATACAGCAATCGGTCAATCATATTGCCGATGCCACCGCCGATGGCAAAACCCAATGCGAGCGTGAGCCAAAGCCGCCTTCCACCCAATTTCATCATGTACCATATCCCGAATAAGAGCACGATGATGGGCAACACGATAAATAATATTGATTTTAGCGGTTGCCACCAGGTTTGTCCCATACTTAAGAAAGCTCCCGAATTTTCTATATTGGTAAGGGTTAAATGGTCTGCTATCACCGTGATTTGTTCACTTGGCGATATTTGTTTCCTAACAATGGCCTTCGTCAGCTGGTCACAACTGATGTTGACCGATATCAAGATGATACCGAATAACACCCCTACCCATCGCTTGAATTTCATACTTCATTATTTGAATGCCAATATATCTATTCCCGCTGAAAAATTCAAAAGCAACTATTGCCCGAAATACATATTAACCGCACCGACCAATACCACGAGCTTGCATAAGCGAATAGTGTGACAGCAGGTGCACGAACATATCGCATCATTTGTCATTTCGATAATATTTTCTGAATTAGCCTGATGGACAGCCTGAACGACGTACTTCGGTAAGCCAGCTGATTCACGGTTCCGGCGATATACAGTCTTTTTCCCAACCCATGGAAAGCCAACGCACCCGAAAGCCCGGAATGCCCGATGAGTTCCGGAATGGTTCCCAGCGGATTCAGTAACCAAGGTAGTTTAAACCGATGTATACCGATGCCCGATTGAAACGGATAGAAGATGTTGTTCCACTGTTGCAGCATATCCACATAGGCTACCGGGAATAGCCGACCCGTAAAAAACGATTCGATAAACGTCAGCATGTCGGTCGAGGTAGATACCACCCCACCATCGGGGCCGAAGGAAGCCATCGCTTTAGGAATACGAAGTTGCCGCTTTTTATAATAAAGGAATTGCGGTCTCGTATCGGCAGCATCGTCATAAAGATAAGTCGACGTTAAACCCAGGGGCTCAATAATGCTTTGGCTGTAGTTTTCACCAATCGACATACCCGTCAGGTTTTCAATGATTTTACCCAGCAGCTGAAAATTAGTATCCGAATAATGTGCTTTTCTTTTCGCACCCGGAACAAAATGTGTGGGTAGCGCTTTGCTGAGGTCTATGAACTGTTCAAATGTCCACGACCGATCGTTGCCTTCTTTAATCAGTTCGGTAAACAAACTTCCACCAGCAGAGTTTTTGTCTTCAAAATAGTCGGGCAGGCCCGAAGTGTGCGAAATCAGGTGCCTGATGGTAAGCTTACCCGAATAATCCGAGCCCTTATGTAGGTGCAAACCATCCATTGTTTCACTATCCAGGTATCGGTTAATGGGGTCCTCCAGACTTAATCTGCCCTGCGAAACCAGATTCAACACAATTGCCGTCACAAACAGTTTTGTTGTACTGGCAATGAAGTATTGCTGGTCATCCTTGAAATTCCCAGCCGTTCCGCTCCACACCGAATCACCATGTTTTATGGCAAAAGAAGTGCCGAATACTTTTTTATTGTCGACCGTTCGGTCGAGGATACGCTGAAGCGTGTCGGCCTTCTTCATCATGTATACGTCATTTGTTTTAATTGCCAATGATAAACCATATACATTGACTACTTACACCCCAACCATGTTACATATCCACGGCCGAGCGTTTCGTTGCGCTTACCGAACTGGTAGCTGTGTCGGCGCGCCTATCAATCGGCTACCCTTTCGACGCCTTCAACCGATAGGCCTTACGCCACTGGTCGAATTGGCTTACGCGCCGGCGACTGATGGATATCTCGGCGATTTCGCGCTCCACCCCATCGTTGCCTATCTTAGTGTACGGCGCTACCAACCGGACTTGGTGGTTTCTGTTGGGCAATCGAACGCCATCATCGACTATCGCCGTTTGGTGAATGATCAGGTCGGGCGCAATACGCATGAATTCATCACTATCCAGCCGCGTTTCCAGCTCGTCGAGCGTATACCCCACCACCGGGTCAGACCGTCTTACCGGCTCCCGCAAGCATACCCGGTTCATCTTATGGCAATGATGGTAGCAGAATTGGATGTCGGCTACCGGAACGCTCCCTTCTAACGTGAGCAGGTGCGTTAAGTAACTGTCTTTCGGCGTAGCCCCCGTAGACTTGAGCCTCACCACGCCATGGATGAACATCACCACCAGGTTAACCAGTAGTATCTGCAGCAGGTATACCATCCCGAAAAACGTGTCCGGCACAAACCGGAACACGCCGTCCAGCCCCCATCCGAGCATCATCCACCCTATCCCGTACGTCAGCAAGCCCACGCCTACTACGCCGACGGCCGCTTGCATCAGGCCACGGCGCACCGGCCGCCGGTTGGCCCATTCGTAGCGGCCCAATAGCGTTGTACTCACATCTACCAGACTAACGGCAGTGAGGAAAACCGAAAAAACGACCGCGAACACCAGAAAATGATTTAAACTTTCAAAAATCAACCGCCAGGGAAAGCCCATGCCGCCACCATACACCACCATGGCACTCCAAAAGGCCAACGCCAGTACCACCCAGGTATCTTTAAGCGAAAAAGAAGTAAAAGGAGTAGGATGTTTCCGCATATCCGTTCCATTTTATACCGGATACGCGTGCAACACCAAGGAAGGCTTAGGCACCCGTTACCGGGTTATGACCAAAATATTCATGGTTATCATTTTCTTACCTCAAAGTTAAGCATCTTAACCTAAGCTTGCAAACCACCTTGTAGGCAGGTTAATGAAACATCGCGTGAAAGGCCCGTTTCCTCCCGTGAACGGTATCTTGACAGGGGTATAACATTAACATTTTTTTATTTTAACCGATTAATCCATCGGCAACACGTACCAAACGCTACTCCAGATGTACCATCCACTACTACTTTTTACCGTTTACTACCAAAAACTTCCCATTCGCGGAAATCCAGCCTCAACGGCATTGCATTTCAGCACCGTACCCATTAATTTTAAAAATACATAGTTATCCACTTGCAAATGAAACGCTTCGCAAAACGTCTGAAAGAAACCGCGACCTGGCTATACTGCTGGTTATGCGACAGGGGTATCAGCACGGCTGGGATCTTTGCCTTCCTGTTGGCGGCGGCGATAGCAATTATCCTACCCAAAGGCGAACCCTGCACCTGCGAGGAACAGCTCGATCCCGAATGGGTAGCCACCCTGCAGCACCAACGGGAAACGGATTATGAAGCCTTCCTCCAAACACGCGGCACCGCTATGCTGTGCGCTGCGCAATGGCTCCAATTGCTGGATCATCTTGAAAAAACAAATCCCATTATACAAACACACAAAAATTCCATCAGATGACTAACCAGGTACTTGACTATTTTATTGACCAACTGATTACCAACGGCGACTCGCTCAACCCGTTCAGCACCGAACTCATCGTGCTGCTCACCCCGCTGCTGCGCAAGGAACACAGCACGGCTGCACGCCAATTGATGCTTAAGGATGACATTCCGCGCAAATTATACATCAAGCTATCCGGCTTTGCCATGGGCGCGCGTGAAAGCGTGCGCAACCTATTTCCGGTAGCGCCTTACCTGTGGCTGGGGTCTGCACTGATGACCGATTGGCGGGCATTGCTCAAGAAAAAGCCCGCAAGGTTTGACATCTTCGTCGAACAAAACATTGATGTATACTCGTTAAACCTATCAGACATCAAATTCCTCATCGACCGTATGCCGGCGGTAAAAACAGCCTTTCGCACGCTCATGAAAAATCAGAATATATACCTCAACAGCTACGACCACAACATGTACCAATATGAAGCCAAGGAACGGTACGCACACCTGGTCGAAGACTTTGGCGAATTGCTGGATAGCATCCCCAAGAAATACCAGGCCGCGCACGTGGGTATTGCTCCAGAATCGCTCAGCCGCATTCTCCGCGAGCTGAACCGCAGCAATTCGGCCCCGCCGCGTCATCCATTGAGCATGTTGTTTGCCTTTTAGACAAGAAAAGGCCTATTGTTAACCCGGTTAACCGAATCGTCTAACACGGGTTAATACGACCACCCGCGCTCGCCGCTACCTTTGCAAGGTAAGCCACGAAGCGTGTCTGTTTTATTCCATATCGACTTTCCCTTTCCGGTTGCCGAAGCCCATTACCGGGCCGGCGAGCATGCCGCCCTATGCGCTTATCCCGTCCCTTTTGCCAACACTGTGGTGTATCACCATAGGCAGCCCGCAGCATTTGCCGGTATCCGGCAATATTATGTAAATAGCCTGCTTACCATCGATTTGATGGAAACCCAAAGCGCAAAACCACTCCTATTGTCTGCCCTTCCCAAACGACAACCCCTCTACACACTTTCTGTCGTACTGGAAGGCCGTTTCCGTTTCGGCCTCGCTGGCAAACCCCGCGTGGCCGTGTCTGCCCCCGGCACCGCGTACCTCGCCCGTATAGGCGGGCAACAATATGCTATACAGGCACCGGCGCGCGTCGGGCGGCTCATCAGCATCGGTATCCATACGGCGCAACTGGCTATTATCGGCGAAGACTTTGCCGAACTCGCCAAGCTTTTATCGGGCGATCCGAAGTCAGATCATCATTACAGTCCTTCCATCCAGGCTGACGCCCTATTTATCCGCCGCCTCATTAAACTCATCAGTCCATCGGGCATCCAGCGGCGCAAGGACTTCAACCAGCATCTGCAAATCCACCTACCGGGAGTATTCTCCGCATTCAAGGGATTGCTCCACGGCAAGGGGCAAGCCCATTATGACCGCGATACGCT
>Ga0182739_1001049_pt1 | contig 30477 bp, 26 predicted proteins | sample eDN5th30CBELigBY_FD_128873 | JGI IMG/M metagenome (GOLD analysis project Ga0182739, IMG submission 128873) | Enriched backyard soil microbial communities from Emeryville, California, USA - eDNA 5th pass 30_C BE-Lig BY (version 2) (version 2) | ecosystem: Environmental > Terrestrial > Soil >... | reverse complement strand
TTTATCAACCGTGCACAGATAGCATTGGTTAACTTTGGCCCAAGGGGAGAGGTACAGGTAGACTCCACCCGGTTTGCGGCGCTCAACGGACGCATGATGAAATTTTATGAAAGTATTAATCGGGTAAGGGATGATCTTTACCTCATCGGCCTCGACGATGGCTTTGCCATCTACCAGGCCATGGATTCAGTCGCACAGGTAGAACAGCATCTTCCGTCACCGCTTATTCGGGCGATGAGTAATATCACCGACAGCCTTTCGGACAGGTGGTACGCCATAGGCACCCATCCGGAAATCCCCAATCTACACAATAATGTCCGCATCAATTACGCCTTGCCATGGTATAGTACCATCCCAATGCAGTACCAGTTTTACCTGGAGGGGTACTCCCGTACCTGGTCGGAGTGGAGTGAGGCCGCCCAGAAGGAATTTACGAACCTGGGGCAGGGGGACTATACCTTCAAAGTGCGCGCAAGGACGGCGGAAGGCCTGGTGTCGGGTATCGCGGCATTGCAGTTTACCATTATGCCCCCCTGGTGGTTATCATGGGGTGCCTGGGTGGGTTATGCGCTGTTGTTTGTTATTTTGATGATCGCCGGCCGTGGCTGGTATCGGCGTAAAATAAGGAAGCACCGGGAGCTCATACAAGCCAATATGGCGAAGAAACAACGCGATTTACTGGCAAAGGAAGCTGAGGATAATGAACAGCGCCTGGTCATGCTGAAGAACGAGCAGCTGGAACGGGAGCTGGCCAGTAAGAACCGCGAGTTGGCCAATACGACCATGAGCATTGTCTACAAAAATGAGTTGTTGAATAATGTGCACGATGAGCTGCTGCAACTGCACGACAACGACGGGCGGAAATTATCGAGTGAACAACTCCGTAAAATCAATAAAATCATAGAGGACGCCCGGAGTGATGAACGCGACTGGCATGTTTTTGAAAAAAGTTTCAACGAAGCACATGAGAATTTCTTCAAAAAACTCAAAGCAGATTATCCGGAACTGGTGCCCAACGATATGAAGCTCTGTGCCTACCTGCGGATGAATATGAGCAGCAAGGAGATCGCATCACTGCTTAATATTACCACCCGCGGTGTGGAGATCAGGCGGTACCGTCTGCGGAAGAAACTCAACCTGGCCCCCGGTAAGAACCTGACTGAGTTCCTGATGGAAGTCTGAGCTTTTTATATGAGCACCAATGAAAGTCGGCTGGACGTTAATAAAGTTGCGTTTTCAAGCAACTTTATCTAAGTTTGCACGATATTATAGATACATTATGGCCAAAGCTTCAGAAGTAAAAAGTGGTAATATTCTGCGCTTCAACGGTGAGTTGGTATCCGTTGAGGAGTATATTCACCGGACTCCCGGAAACCTTCGGGCATTTTACCAAGCCAAGATGCGCAATGTTAAAACGGGCAAACTCGTAGAATACCGTTTTCGCACCGATGAAGAAGTTGAGATTGCGCGGGTTGAAACGAATGACTATCAGTACCTTTATGAGGATGGCGATACGTTCGTCGTGATGGATAACAATTCATTCGAGCAATTCAATATTCCAAAGCAGCTTTTCGGTGACTCGGCGCGTTTTCTGAAAGAGGGTATGCAGGTGTTGGTGGCGATGGAGAGTGACGAGCCCATTATGGCGCAGGCACCAACAACGGTGGAGTTGGAAGTGACGTACACCGAACCTGCGGTAAAGGGAGATACCTCAACCAGTGCATTGAAAAATGCGACTGTTGAAACGGGGGTAGAGATCAAAGTGCCGCTTTTTGTCAACCAGGGGGACAAGGTGAAGATAGATACGCGCTCCGGAGGTTATGTGGAGCGGGTGAAATAATCCCGGGGCCTTCTGCCTGATGCATCTGCTAATAAAGCAAGAACTACGAAAAATATACCGCGAAAAGCGGATTGGTCTTTCGGACGAGCAATTCAAGCGATTGAACGATCAGCTCATAGCGCAAGTGGAGGCATTGGAAATGCATCCACGATGGACTGTACACCTTTTCTTGCCTATCGTAGGAAATCGGGAACCGGATACTTATGCGATTGCGGAGTGGATACGCGAACAGTATCCCGATATCCGATTGGTACTGCCAAAAACCGAGCGGGGAAACTACCGGATGAGCCACCTGGCCTGGGATGCGAAGACAACCTTGGTACCTAACGATTGGGGTATACCCGAACCAGCGGCAGGAACAGTCGTACTACCGCAGGAAATTGACGCTGTTTTTTTGCCCCTACTGATTTTTGATGAGCGGGGGAATCGAATCGGATATGGCAGAGGTTTTTATGATCGGTTCCTGGCGGAGTGCCGCCCTGCGACCCGAAAAATCGGAATATCGTTGTTCGAGGCGGTGAAGGCCATCACTGACGTGTCTGCGCATGATGTGGCAATGGACCTGTGTGTTACGCCAACCCGGATATGGTCATTTAATACAACACCCTGAATTTTACCGTATTGTCTATTTGCCGGAGTTGCCGGAGTAGCTGCTTGTCGTACTGCGTATCGACATCAGTCACGGCATAACCGATACTACCTTTTGTCATAAGGAACTGAGCCACAATGTTGATGCGATTTTCGGCGAAGACCTGATTGATTTGGGCCATGATTCCCGGTACATTGTGGTGTATATGCAGCAGCCGATGGGCCTTGTCCATTTTGGGTAACGGCAGGTTGGGGAAATTCCGGCTGAGGGAGGTGTCGCCTTTATTGATAAAGTCGGCCATGCGGCGCGGGATGAATTCGCCGTTGCGTTTTTTGTCTTTTTTGTCGTCAAAAAGGACGATCCCCTTTTCGTTGCAGATGTCGCGGTTTACGCGGTGTTTGCTGTCGCCCAAGTAACCAATGGTCTTGAGCTTATCAGCCCTGGCCAATTGTTCATCGGCCAGGATCACATCCTTACCCAATAGCAGCATGCCGACGTCTTTAACGTATTTCTCTTCAAACGTCTGCTTGATGCGGATGGAAAAACCATCCCGCTTGAGGATGTGTGCGGCTATTTCGGGCACGGCGCCTACGATGAGGCAGAGAATACGGTTTTTCGGATAGGAAATGGCACGCGGAAGGTCGTTGACATAGAGGAACTCGTCGAAGCTTGGTGTTACGTGGTCTGCTTTTTCCGACACGCTTTTGCGTTCGATGTTTTCGGTAAAGGCAAAGAAACGCTCAATCATCCCCGACTCTTTCAATTGGAAATCGGAATAACCGTCGCCAATGCCATAGATTTTGCCGGGCAGTTGCAGTTGCTGCAGGAGTTTCACTTTGCCTCCTTCCTCCGACAGCGGGTTGCCGTCGTCGTATCCCGTAATGTTGCCCTGGTCATCGAAGGTGAACGTATTGGCATACACATTTTCCTTCTTGATGTGGTAGGGGATCACTACCGGGAAGATGAACTCCTTAAATCCACCCGAGACAATCAATACGCTGTCCGCATTCTTCTTGAAGAACTCCTTGTTCCGGGAAAAAGACCGTGATACTTTCTTTTTTAAAACCCAGATCAATTTTGCGAGATGCTCGCGGTTGGCTTCCAACAGCTTAACGCGGGCAGCGAGACTCTCGCGAAACGATAACTGACCATTCATCGATAAGTTGGTAAGCCGTTCTATCTCTTCGTACACCAGCTCTTTTGCCGGGTGATTGGCCAGTGAGATACGGGCCAGTTCGTCTAATGCCTCCACTTGGGTGAAGGTGCTGTCAAAATCAATGATGTAGTAATTCTTCAATGTATTTCCTTATTTCAGTGCTGTACAAATTTCGCGTAGCGTGTTGTCTATCGGTTTGAACGTCATGCCTGTGGCGGCAACCACTTTGCGGTTTGAAAAACGCAGTCGTTGGCGCGCCGATCTGGCGGTTTCGCGGGTAATCAACGGGCGTTTCCCTGTAAATCGTGCCAGTATGCCGGCGGCACGCCACGCAATGCTCAGCATCCAGGGCGCAGCACGGTGCTTGGGCGCCGGTACCCCCAGGTAGTTACTGCATCGCATGAGGAGTTCCTGGTGAGTCATGTTGACATTGCTTAACACGAAACGCTGCCCGGTGATGGCTGGGTTATCCATCAATAATATCATCGCTTTGGCTGTATCCTCCACATCGATGAGGCCGACGGAGCCATCGGGATAAAAATTAAGCCCTTTACGAAGCAGCATAAAGATGGCGCCGCTTGAGTTGTTACCTTCGGAGCGGGCTGACGGGCCGATGATGAGTGCTGGATTTACGATAACGGCATCCAACCCCTCAGCAATTCCCCGCCACACTTCCATTTCGGCTTCATACTTGGCAACAGCGTATCCGGGCTGGTGGGGTGTATATTCCCAAAGGTTGTCTTCAGTTACTTCTTCATTGAGCTTCGCCTGACCCAGCGCGGCGATTGAACTGACATGCAGCAACCGTATATGATGTTGCAGGGCAAGGTTGACCACGTTTGCCGTGCCCGAAACATTTACGACCATTAACCTCCGCCGATCGGCGGCATCGTATGATATCATGCCCGCACAGTGGTAGACCTTCGACACACCGGAGAAGACATCACTTAATGCAAAGAAATCATTAATGTCGGCATTGACCCATTGAAGCCCCGGCACACTATTGAGCTCCGGAGGGATAATAGAAGTCGCCCGCCTGGTCGCCCGGACTTCCACGTCCGAGGCGAGTAATTGCCTGATGAGCATCGATCCAAGAAAACCTGTACCTCCAGTTACTAAAACCACCGTCTCAGCATAGTTTGATGATAATGCTTCAAAAGTAAGGTAATAAATGGATATTTCTGCTACAAAAACTTTCTCATGGCAGCGGAAAGATCGATAAACATAACGTAGCGATTTCATTGATACAAGAAAGGTATTAAAAAACATCAATAACTAGCGTAGCGATTTCATTGATGCAAAAAAAAGCAAACCAATTATCAATAATTTATCTAAGTTTGCCAAACAACGAACAGCTATCATGTCCCTATCGGTTTTCTTTTCGTCCCTCTCCGCCCAGCGTTTTACACCCGACACCGGGTTCTTCCGATCGCAGATCGGGGCTTCCGTTCGTATGTTCGACGGTGATTTCCCTGATTTGGAAGTGGAAAAGCCTGATTTGGCGCTGTTTGGGGTGTTGGACGACCGGATGGCCGTGGGTAACCGGGGATGTGCTGGTGGGGCGGATGATGTTCGAAGCCAGCTGTATACGCTTTATCAGGGCGATTATAAGTTGCAGTTGGCAGATCTGGGCAATATCCGGGCGGGTGAGACCGTGACCGACACGTACGCGGCGGTGAAAACGGTGTGCATGGAGCTCATCAAATCAGGCATCGTTCCTGTCATCATCGGCGGCGGGCAAGACATTACGTACGCGCAGTACCTGGCATATGAAAAGCTCGAACAACGCGTGGACGTATCTATCGTAGACTCCCGGTTTGACATTGATCAAGACCAAACGGAAGACGCTCCGCTGAACGCACAGACGTATATTAACCATATTATCCTGCATGAGCCGGATTATTTGTTTAACCTGAATAACCTGGCGTACCAGACTTATTTCGTCAGTAAGGAATCTGTTGCAATGTATGAGAAGCTTTATTTCAATGCGTTGCGGCTCGGCATGATTGCGGGACAGGTAGATCAGGTTGAGCCGCTTATCCGGTCGGCCGATATGGTAAGCTTTGATATGTCCGCGATACGTTACTCCGATGCGCCCGGAACTGCACATGCAACAGCCAATGGGTTATTTGGTGATGAGGCCTGTCAGATTTGCCGGTATGCGGGGATGAGCGACAAGCTCACTTCCATCGGCTTTTACGAGTACAATCCGGCGCTCGACAGCCGTGGCCAGACCGCCATGCTCCTGGCGCAGATGATATGGTACTTCATCGACGGTTTCTACAGCCGCAAACATGACGCACCGCTCGTGCCCAAATCGGCTTACATTACCTACCGTACAAGCGTGCACAACGACGCTTATGAACTGGTTTTTGTGAAAAGTAAAAAATCCGACCGGTGGTGGATGCAGGTTCCTTATTCCGGATCGAAGTCTGTCAACGAACGGTATCACTTGGTGCCTTGCCGTTACGAGGATTATCAAACCGCCGTTTCGGGCGAAATGCCGGATCTATGGTGGAAAACACACCAGAAATTAACCTGAGTCTTACCCGAACACGGCCTGAAACATCTCTTCCACGCGGGCTACGGCCTTGATGTCGATGTTGTATTTCCTGCGATCCAGTCCTTTGGCATTATACTTAGCGAGGTAAATGGTCTCAAAGCCTAGTTTTTCTGCTTCGGCTATCCGTTGCTCGATACGATTCACTGCACGTATCTCGCCAGAAAGGCCTACCTCACCAGCAAAAGCCACCGTAGCAGGTACGGCAATGTCTTGTTGAGAGGAGATGATGGCCACGATAACAGCCAGGTCGATGGCCGGGTCTTCCACCCGCAAGCCGCCGGCGATATTGAGGAATACATCCTGGGTACTGAGGCGGAATCCGAAGCGTTTTTCAAGAACTGCGAGCAACATATTCATCCGCTTGGTATCAAATCCGGTAGACGAGCGCTGGGGTGTCCCATAGGCAGAGTTGCTCACCAACGCCTGTACCTCGATTAACATGGGCCGCATGCCCTCCAGCAGTACGGCAATAGCGGTGCCGCTGGTGCCGTCTTCGCGTTGTGAAAGGAGAATCTCGGATGGGTTGCTCACTTCACGCAGGCCTGAGCCTTGCATTTCATAAATGCCCAGTTCGGAAGCCGATCCGAACCGGTTTTTCACGGCGCGCAAGATACGGTAGGCATGATGGCGATCACCCTCAAACTGCAATACTGTGTCAACCATGTGTTCGAGCACCTTCGGCCCGGCGATGCTGCCGTCTTTGGTAATATGGCCAACAATGAATACCGGTACATTCGTTTCTTTGGCAAAACGGAGGAGTTCGGCAGTGCATTCGCGTACCTGAGATACGCTCCCTGGGGCAGAATCAACGTGAGGCGAGTGCAATGTTTGGATGGAATCGATGATAACGACATCGGGCGCGACTGATTGCACCTGGGTAAAGATATTTGCCGTTGCTGTTTCGGTAAGGATATAACAATTGGCCTGCGATGCCTTGGAAATCCGTTCCGCCCGCATTTTGAGCTGTTGCTCACTTTCCTCGCCCGAAACATACAGGGTCTTCGCTTTCATGGTGAGGGCAAGCTGTAGCATAAGGGTAGATTTGCCGATGCCCGGCTCACCACCAACAAGTACTAGCGATCCGCGCACAATACCGCCACCCAATACGCGGTTCAATTCGCGATCCGGAGTAGTCAGCCGGCTCTCGGCCACAGGTGCGATCTCATGTATTACGGCGGCTTTGCGCGATTGTTTTTTAGGGCCTGCGGTGGTCTGCCATTCGGGTGCCCGGGCGCTCGGACGTGCGACCACCTCTTCCACAAATGTATTCCATTCATTGCAAGCGGGGCATTTGCCGAGCCATTTGGCAGATTCGTATCCACAATTCTGACAAAAGAAGGAGGTCTTTGTTTTAGCCATAGTTAATTTACTTGAGCGGCCATCACGCGCAACACATTTTCGCCGAGAACTTTGCGGATGTCGGTTTCGGTGTATCCCCGATCCAAGAGGCCTGTTGTAAGGTTGGGGAAATCACTGCAATCATCAAGGCCGATCGGGGTGGAAGACATTCCATCGAAGTCGCTACCGATGCCCACATGATCGATGCCCGCGGTTTTTACTATATAATCGATATGATCAAGCAACAAAGCGAGGGGCGGGCGCAACTGTTCTTTTGCAGCGGCGGGCAGTCGGTTAAATTTGGCATCGCTCGAACGCTTTACGCTGTCTTGAGCTATTACCTGTTTTTCGTACAACCGGTTGATTTTCGTATAGTGCATGGGGTCCAGAAAGCCAGCATAGAAATTAAGGCAGATGACACCGCCATTCTCGGCGATGGCTTTAATCTGATCGTCTTGCAGGTTACGCGGATGGGCCATCAGGGCGTACGCATTGCTATGCGATACAAGCACAGGCTTGGTGGCTACCTCCATCGCATCAAAAAAAGTCTGCCGGCCCACGTGCGAAAGATCCACCATCATACCCAGTTCATTCATTCTTCGTATAACCTGCCGACCGAAATCCGTAAGCCCCTTATGCTTCAATTTGCCGGGATTACGGGTCTCATCGGTAGCCGAGGTAGCCCATTCGGTGCTGTTATTCCAGGTGAGGGTGAGATAGCGTGCGCCACGGGCAAACAGGCTGTCGAGGTAATCTATGCGGCCTTCGATCATGTGCCCGCCTTCCACGCCGATCATTGCGGCAATCTTCCCCTGGTCGCCAATGGTCCGTATGTCATCGGGCGTCTTCGCGAGGGCGATTTCTGCAGGATAATTTTGAATAACGGCCATCAGGCCATCAATTTGTTTATTGGCGTAGGCAAACGCGGTACCTTTACCATACTTTTCATCGCACCATACGGAGAAAATCTGTACGTCGATACCGCCTTCCTTAATGCGGGGGAGGTCGGTGTGGCCTGAGTTTATCCGTTTGCCGATGTCTCTGCCCCGCATAACCGATTGATAGAGGACATCATTGTGCGTATCGATAACAAGCGCAGCGGTATGGATGCGTTGTGCATCTTGCGCAAATAGTTTGCCTGCACAGAAGACCGTCGCAAATAACAGCATATTTTTATTCATGTCGAATTTATTTGGACCTAACTGCTTCGTAGATGATGTCTTGTATCCTACTGCGTACATTCAGCTCATACAGCTTGGTGCTTACCACCGGATGTACTCGGTTGGAAAGGAAGATATAAATCAATTGCTCCTCCGGGTCAATCCATATACAGGTGCCGGTATAGCCGGTATGGCCGAATGTAGCGGCCGATACCAGGCGGGAAGGGTACGCATTGCTGGTGTCGGGGTCGGCCCGGTCAAACCCGAGCCCACGTCTGCTGGTTGCCGATTGTTTAGACGTAAACATATCCACCGTTTCCGGTTTGAAATATCGGTCGCCCCCGTATTCGCCCCGATTAAGCAGTAATTGCCCATAGATGGCGAGGTCGTTTGCTGTAGCAAAAAGGCCTGCATGGCCGGCAATGCCGCCCGCCATGGCCGCGCCCTGGTCATGTACATAACCCTGCAGCAGGGTCTTGCGGAATGTTTTATCGTTTTCAGTAGGCACGATGCGTTGCTTCGGGAAGCGTTGCCGTGGAAGGTAACCGGCCGTTTGCATACCCAGCGGACGGTAAAATTCCTGCTGAACATAATCCTGTATAGGTACGCCCGTTTGATGCTCGGCCACTTCCTTCATCACATACATGCTGATGTCACTATATACATATGTTCCGGTGGGATTGAGTTTTGACTGGAGCATGATGGGCCACATCACCTCTTCGTAGTATCCGGTGCGGATGTAGCAGCCATCGGCGACTTTCACGGCGTAGTTAGCCGAGGAGTCGGTGCTGAGGTCATCTGGCTTGAGGTCGCGGTAGAAGGGGATAAACGGGATGAATCCTGCTTCGTGGAGCATCACGTCGCGTAAAACAGTGCCGCTTTTATTGGTGCCTTGTGCCTGGAGCAGGTAATGGCCCATGGTACTGTCGAGGTTGACCACGCCGCGCTCGGTGAGGCGCATGATGGTAGGGGTGGTTGCCGTGATTTTTGTTACGGAGGCCATATCGAAAATATCTGAAATTATGGTCGGGTCCTCCTTTTCATACGTATGGTAGCCGTAGGCCTTCTCGAAGATGACCTTACCGCTTTTGACTGCCATAACCACACCACCAGGGATAGCCCGCTCGCGGATGGCTTCGTCCATGACGTTGTCGATATCGGTTTCAAGTTGTGCCCGATCGATGGACATAGACGCGGTGTTCCCATAAGCCAATCGCGTCTGCTCCGTGGTGTAGCCTGCCCCGGTGGCATACCGGGGGGAGAACGAGCGAGGCAGCCTGGCGGTACAAGGCAGCCCCCCGAAGAGCGACATCGCGGCATCAGCTGCTGAAGCTTTCGTTTTTTCCGGGGTCCATAAAATCGGAGCGTGGATAAAGTCCAGTTCACTTAACGCGGTGCCGGAACCAAACACCACGAGTATCATTTCTTTGCCCACGGCTTGCGTGGTGATAAACTGCATTAAACGTTTATCGGCCAGATCTTCGGCGGTTAGCGCAGCAATAATGGTGTTGCAGAACTTTATCTCTTCATCGAGTTGCGGATAGCTATCGGCCAACTCAGGTATGGTAAAGCCCTCGACAGGCGCATACCGGTTGATTTGGAGGCCAAATGTGTCAGACAGTTCCTCATCGATACGACTGATGAGTGCGATACGACGTTCAGCCAGATCCCGCAGTGGGATGATATGAACTTGATTGTTTAGTAGGGTGGTTTGGTTCGTCCGCACGTGGGTTACCGATTGGGCATGCAGAGCGGCATCGGTATATGCGATGGCTACAAAAATGCAAAGTAGCGTAATAATTCTTTTCATAGTAGACGAATATCGGTAATTTGCACAAAAAAAGTGGCCTCTTTTGTTTTTTGTGAGTGTTTGATCCATTTTATTCGAGTCTGATGTTTCAGGTGAATGCATCTTTTTATATGTTTCTTTCGGCTTTGCAGGAAAGGCTTAAGCTGGAGTTTCACTTAAAATCCCTTTCGGAAAGCGCATGCTTATTGTATCCGGAAGGGGAGGAAATTCATATCGTCTATTACCTGTGTGGTGCGGAGCGGCGTATACCGGTGGAAGGGAATGGCCGATGGATTCATATCGATGAAGACCTATGGGTTTCGCGACCGGATATTTTACTCAGCCGCATCGTCGCATTGATGGGACGGGTGCCGCGCATCCATGCCCGGGATACCGTGGTAGCGCGGATAGAAAAGCGTATAGCGTTATCGTTCCAGCAAGAACATCATTTACAGGTAGCGTTGCCGGGCAAATACCGCTACGGGCTTTACCACAACGGCGAGTTGGTAGCGGTAGCGGTATTCAGCGGTGGTCGGCGAATGGCTGAAAAGCCGGCGGACTACCGTTCGTACGAATTGCTTCGCTTTTGCCATAAACAGGGCGTACAGGTGGTGGGCGGCTTCAGCAAGCTGCTTGATGGCCTTCAGCGGGATTTTGCTCCGGGCGACATCATGACCTATGCCGACAAAGATTGGTCCGATGGTAGCAGCTATCGCAAGACGGGATTTAGGAAAATGGGGGAGACCGCCCCGCAGTTATTTTGGGTGAATAGGTTTACGATGCAACGGTATTACGAACGTACACTGCCGTCGGAAATTCGAGCGGAATCTACACACGGGCGTTCGGAGGCTGGATATGTAGGGGTGTATAACAGCGGAAGTATCAAGTTGGTGAAAGGATGACTATACTGCCGCAAAATACATCTAACCTCATCGTTATTCTTGGCCCAACGGCCTCGGGGAAGACACAGTTGGCGGTTGAGGTGGCTCGACGGATTAACGGAGCGATTATCAGCGCTGACTCCAGGCAGGTATACCGTGGTATGGATCTGGGTACGGGAAAGGACCTTGAAGCGTATGGGGAAATTCCCCGTTTCCTAATCGATATCCGGGAAGCGGGAGATACATATCACGTAAGCCAATACCGCGCGGATTTCCACGAGGCCTTGCAGCGGATTAAACAGCAAGGGACTCTCCCCATTTTGTGTGGCGGAACTGGATTGTATATTCAATCGGTATTGCAGCGATTTGATTATAGTCAGGTGCCCGTGGATGCGTCGCTACGCCATGCACTGGAAACCATGGAAATTGACGCGCTCCGCAGCATGTTGCGGGGCTTGCCCGTACCACCCGGTTTCGACGCCGATACCAGTACCAGGAAACGGCTTATCCGTGCCATTGAGATCTGTACCTGGTGTCGGCATCACGTGCTGCCCCCAGATCGCTTCCCCGCTGTGCCCGCCATCCTTTTCGGTATCGCCCCGCCTGTCGACGTCCGCCGGCAACGCATTACCGAACGGCTCCGGGCGCGACTTGACCAGGGGTTAATCGGGGAGGTGGAGCAATTGTTGCAAAGCGGCATACCGCCTGAGCGGTTGATGTACTATGGATTGGAATATAAGTACGTGACCCGCTACCTCCTGGGCGAGCTGGATTACGAAACGTTTTTTGCCCGGCTCAATACCGAGATTCACCGTTTCGCTAAACGTCAGATGACCTATTTCCGGAAGATGGAAAAAGACGGGCTGGCCATACACTGGTTGGCCAATGGCCGGGTTGAGGATATGGCCACCGAGGTGGTGGCCATATCTGCTATAATTTAATCTCTACCTCTTTCCCGTTGAAAAAATGAAATTCTGTGAGGAAGTATGAAGCCACCGGTTTAACCTTGATCCAGCGGCCGAATTTGAAATACCATTTCAACCGTCGCGAAATAAAACCCGATTTAAGGTAGGTGTAGATATACGGATGCACGCACAACGTGATGTCTTTTTCGTTTTGTTCCTGAAGGATGAAACTCAGGTTGTTTTCGATGTCGTCCATCAAAACGATACTTGACCGTATCTCGCCTGTACCATCGCATGCCGGGCACTTTTCGTTGGTGACAATGGTCATTTCGGGCCGTACGCGCTGCCGCGTGATCTGTACTAAACCAAACTTGCTGGGGGGTAGAATGGTGTGGCGCGCACGATCTGCTGCCATGCATTGCTTAAGGTAAGCGTGCAGTTCCTTACGATTGGCAGGCTTATGCATATCGATGAAGTCGATAACCACAATGCCACCCATATCGCGAAGGCGAAGCTGCCGGGCAATTTCTTTGGCGGCCTCCATATTGACCTGCAGGGCATTTTCCTCCTGGTTCTCCTTATTGGCTGTCCGGTTACCGCTATTCACATCAATGACGTGCAACGCTTCCGTATGCTCGATAACCAAATAAGCGCCTCCGTGTAGGTTGACCGTTTTGCCAAATGCAGCCTTGATTTGTCGTTCAACCCCAAAATGCTCAAAAATCGGTTCGCGGTGTTTGTACAACTTAACGATTTTTTCCAGATCGGGCGAAATTTCCTGTACATAGGAACGGGTCTCTTCGTAGATGGCCTGCTCGTTGACATAGATATGCGAAAACTCGTCAGTCAGGATATCGCGCAGGATGGTAGATGTCCGATCCATTTCGCCAAGCACCTTATGCGATGGCTCGGCCGTCCGCAGGCGGCTCGTCAGTATTTCCCATTTTGAAATGAGATCCAACAAATCTTTTTGCAGTTCGGCAACTCCTTTCCCTTCAGAAACGGTTCGTATGATCACACCGAAATTCGTGGGTTTGATGCTCTCTACGATTTTCTTTAGTCGATTGCGTTCTGCATTGCCTTTAATCCGCTTGGAAATGGATACTGCACTCGAAAACGGGACGAGTACAACGTACCTTCCCGCGATGGACAAATCCGAGCTTAACCGAGGTCCTTTGGTAGAAATAGGCTCCTTGGCTATCTGTACGGGCAGCAGCATATTCCGGGTGAGTACTTCGGATATCTTGCCGGCCTTATTGATGTCCTTTTCTAATTTTAAACTATCGAGCAGTTTCTCTTTGTAACTGCCTTTCTTTACTAGTTTGGTGAGCTTGATGAGCGACTGGACCTGGGGGCCCAGGTCGAGGTAATGAAGGAAAGCATCTTTCGAATAACCGACATCTACAAATGCAGCATTGAGGCCTGGCATGATTTTCTTTATCCTACCCAGGTAAATATCCCCTACTGCATAGTTGTTATTTGCTTGTTCCTTATTGAGCTCTACAAGCTGTTTGTCTTGAAGTAAAGCGATAGTGACTCCCCTTTCGGGAGCCGAATCGATGATTAACTCCTTTACCAACAGCTACTCCTTTTGCAAAGCAGGTCATTATCGGGAATGGCAATGCCATGTTCCCTCATTTGCGAAAGGATAATAACCTGCTTTGAATAAAAAAATAAAAAACGTTTAATCCAGATCCCGCTAGTCTTCCGGGAATATGTTGAGGGTAGAGTTCTGTTGTGGAAGCGTTAGCTACGCTACCCGCGCTCATTTATATACCCTATGTCGGAAGCAGGATCGTGTAAGGCCAGGTTATTTTTTCTTGTGCCTGTTTTTTCTTAAACGCTTTTTACGTTTATGGGTAGCCATTTTGTGTCTTTTCCTTTTCTTTCCGCTTGGCATAGCTTAAAATTTTTTAAATGAATAAATTAAAATGATTATTTACTCAATTCATCAATTTTCCGATTGATAAATTGGGTTAGGGTCGGATCAGCTGCCAAATCCCTGCTTTTTTCAAAAGCGGCGATCGCTTCACGATTCAACCCAATGTTTTCGTAACTTGTTGCCAGATAAAAATAAGATTCCGCATCGGGTTGTTGGGATACAACCGTGTTGAACCGATCGATAGCGAGGTCAAACTGACGCGACTGCATCGAAAATAACCCTAAGCTTTTATTGGCCTCGACGTGAGAAGGCTGCACCCGAACGACTTCCCGAAGTAATGTGATACCGGCCATGGGATTTGTCGTGCCCGTTACGTAAGCGCTGCCCAAACCTACCTTCGCATCCAAACTGGCCGAATCCAATGCCAATGCTTTTTCATAGGCGTTGATGGCGTAATCATTGAGGGCACCCGCGGTCAACGTATCCTGCAGGTTGGCATAAGCTGCGCGGTACGCGTCGCCGGCTTTGAGCCAGTCATCAAACCCGCCGTCGAGTTCAGCAAGATCTTCGTAGATGAAGCCCAACGGCGCAGACTTATTTACGTCGTCCCATTTGGAGGCAAGCTGCTGCAGGAGCGAACGTTTCTCCGTATCGTCCGCATGTTGCAGTGATGCCTCAATAGCCGCTATCTCCTGGATGATGCTTGGGTTAAGCCCTTCTTTGGCTTTTTGCGATACCGATTCAAATGTAACCTGAGACCCAGCGGTGGTCTCCGTAGCAGCATTGTTTTCATTGACCAAACCTTTAATGGGCTGCGCCAACAAAACTCCCATCAAAGCTACGATGGATGTAATGGCGACTACCTGTTTGGTCCGTTGCTGCATGTGTGTACGTGTGGAGCCCGCTTGCGCGCAAAAAATTACTTATTGCCAGCTTTTACCTTTTCAACGAAAGTTTTAGCTGGTTTAAAGGTCGGCACATAATGTGCAGGAATGATGATGGCGGTGTTTTTTGAAATATTGCGAGCCGTTTTTTCCGCTCTTTGCTTTACGACAAAACTACCGAAACCCCGCACATAAACATTCTCGCCCCCAACCATCGCGTTTTTGACAACTTTGAAGAATGCCTCAACCGTTTCCTGAACGTCTACTTTCTCCAGACCGGTTTTGTTTGCGATTTCTGCTATAATTTCTGCCTTAGTCATATCTATAATTTTTGTAATTAATTATTTTTCAATACGTAAGCCCTTCAAATGTTGGGGATGCAAAAGTATCGCTTTAAAACGACATCTTAAAATAATTTTGTTAAATTTTTGTAAATGCGCAAGTTGCCCGTTGTTGGTGTTGGCATGCCTACAACGTTTTCGTGAATATTTATATGAAAACGTTTCCCAAGTCCATCCATTTTTGACTAATATTGGGGATTAAATACGCAATAGACCTTATTTTTAAAAACTATGGATGGAATACAACAGTTTTCTTTAGCCGGTAAAGTGATAGTGATTACAGGTGCGACAGGGGTTCTGGGCGAATCGTTTGCCCTGGCGACCGCTGCAGCGGGGGCTAAAGTGGCGGTGTTGGGGCGCAACAAAGAGCGGGCGGATGCGCGGGTTGAAGCAATAAAAAGTAATGGCGGGGACGCCATAGCCGTAATCACCGATGTGCTGGATGAACAGGCCGTGCATCGGGCTAAAGACCAGATTTTGGACGCTTGGGGAACGATAGACGGGTTGGTAAACGCTGCCGGTGGGAATATACCCGGTGCAACGATCGGCCCGGACGAGAACCTCTTCGATGCCAGGATTGCCGACACACAGAAGGCCTTGGAACTAAATCTCTTTGGTACGGTTATTCCCACACATGTTTTCGGGCGGGTAATCGCCGAAAAGGGCAAAGGATCTATTGTAAATATTTCGTCCCTCGCCGCACAGCAGGCGATTACACGGGTAATGGGTTATAATATGGCCAAGTGTGCTATTGAAGGGTATACCAAGTGGATGGCGGTGGAGCTGGCCCAGCGGTATGGCGACAAAGTGCGGATGAATGCGATTGCTCCGGGGGTGTTCCTAACGGAGCAAAATCGTTCCCTGCTCACCAATCCCAATGGTTCTTATACTGACCGTGCGCAACGGTTTGTTAACAATACGGCTTTTGGACGCTTGGGCGACCCGACGGAACTCACGGGTGCGTTAATCTTCTTGCTTAGTGATGCATCGGGCTTTATTTCGGGCGAAACCATTTTGGTGGATGGCGGATTCAATGCCTGGAGCGGCGTGTGATTGATGTACCGATTTGTTGAATTGATAAGTTGAAGATAATGAAAAAAAAACTTGAACAGACCTGGCGGTGGTACGGTCCGGCCGATACGGTTTCTTTACAGGATATCAGGCAAGCGGGGGCAACGGGAATCGTAACAGCCCTGCACCACATTCCCCATGGGGATGTATGGCCACTGGATGACATACGTGAGCGGAAAGCACTCATTGAAGCGGCAGGACTAACCTGGAGCGTCGTGGAAAGTGTGCCGGTGCACGAAGCTATAAAAACGCGGCGGCCCGATGCAGAACAGTACCTCACCAACTACCGGCAGAGCCTACGGAACCTCGCCGCTGCGAACATCAAAACCGTCTGCTATAATTTCATGCCGGTACTGGATTGGACGCGTACCCAGCTCGACCTGGAGATGAAAGACGGCTCGAAAGCATTGTATTTTGATTGGAATGATCTGGCGGTTTTCGACCTCTTCGTGTTAAAAAGGGAAGGGGCCGAGCAGGATTATCCCACTGCCGTGAAAGAGGAAGCCAGGAAGCGATATGAAGCATACACCCCAGAGGCTATGGAATTGCTCAATAGCAACGTGTTGATGGGAATACCAGGCGAACGCAGTATCGAGCTGGAAGAATTGCGCGAAAGTATCCGTGAATATGCGGCTATTGGCTTCGATGGCCTGCGCGAGAATCTGATTTGGTTTCTCTCGCGTATCGCCGATGTGTGCGAGGAAGAAGGTATCCGGATGACGATCCACCCTGATGACCCCCCTTATCCGATTCTTGGCTTACCACGTATTGCCAGCAATAAAGACGACCTGTTGTACATCATCCGTTCGCTCGACCGACCCTTCAACGGGATTTGCTTTTGTACGGGATCGCTGGGCGCCGGAGTAGATAATGACCTCCCCGATATTTTCGAGGCGGTGAAATCGCGCGTGTATTTCGTGCACCTGCGAAACGTGAAGAAAGATAGTCAGGGTAATTTTTACGAAGCAGACCACCTCGACGGCGACGTTGACATGTATGCGGTGATGAAGGCGTTGGTAGCCGAAAACCAAAAGCGCGGGGAAGCGATACCTTTCCGGCCAGATCATGGGCACCAGATGCTGGACGATATGGACAAGATCACGGCGCCGGGTTATTCGGCCATCGGACGCTTGAGGGGCTTGGCCGAGCTTCGCGGATTGGAGCTCGGAATTACGGGACAGTAACAGATAACCTACACGGAAATGGCTTATTTTCTTCACGACGATTTCCTGCTTCAATCCAAACATGCTGTGCGGCTTTACCACGAGTATGCTAAAGCGCTGCCCGTCATCGACTACCATTCGCACCTGCCGCCTGATGCCATAGCATCTGATGAGAAATTCGAAAACATCACGCGCATATGGCTTGCCGGCGATCATTATAAATGGCGCGCCCTGCGGGTGCTCGGTACCGAAGAACAATACATCACGGGTGGGGCTACCGACCGGGAAAAGTTCCGGAAGTGGGCTGAGGCGGTTCCCTATACACTGCGTAACCCGTTGTACCATTGGACGCATATGGAGCTCAGGGATCCGTTCGGTATCACCGAACTGCTGGGACCCGATAATGCGGACCGGATTTTCGATTCGGCATCGGCGCGGTTGCAGACCCCCGGGTTTTCAACCCGTGGTTTGTTGGCCCATTTCCATGTGGAAATGGTGGGTACGACCGATGATCCCGTAGATGACCTTCGTCATCATAAAACTATCGCCAACGATGGTTTTGAAACAAAGGTGTTGCCCACGTTCCGGCCAGATAAGGTGTTTCAGCTTGGTAAAGGCGATGACTATCGCCGTTACATCGATCAATTACAGGCAGCCAGTGGCGTAGCCATTGTCGATTTGGATACGTTATTGGACGCACTATGGAATCGGCTGTATTATTTCCATAGCCAGGGCTGCCGCATTGCCGACCATGGCCTCAATAACCTGCCACGGCAAATGGATGTGACCCTTTCATTGGATGAAGTATTTAAACGGGTGCTGGCGGGTGACGATCGCCTTGCTGCGGAGCATGAGGAGGCATTTGCCTTTTTGGTGCTTTCAGAGTTGTGCAAATTGTACCACGATAAGGGTTGGGTACAGCAGTTCCACCTCGGTCCGCTGCGCAATACCAATACTCGTAAATTACGCGAGCTTGGCGCCGATACCGGATACGACTCCATCGGCGATTTCAAACAGGCGCGTTCCATGCAGCATTTTTTCAATACGCTAGAAGAGGAGGGGCGCTTGGCCAAGACCGTGGTGTACAACCTCAACCCTTCAGATAATGCCATGTTTGCCGCGATGATGGGCAACTTCCAGGCCGAGGGAACGAAGGGGAAGATGCAGTTCGGCTCTGGATGGTGGTTTCTCGACCAACTCGACGGCATGACTCAGCAGCTGAATACCCTATCAAATATCGGGCTTATCAGCTGTTTCGTAGGGATGCTGACAGACTCACGTAGTTTCCTGTCATACTCGCGGCATGAATACTTCCGACGGTTGTTGTGCAACCTGTTTGCCGAAGACATCAACAAAGGGCTGTTGCCCGACGATATTGATTGGACGGGCAAGGTGGTACAGGATATCTGCTACTACAATGCCAAGCAATATTTTGGCTTATGATTTTGGTGCACCCATAGTCCGGAATACCTCATCCAGACTTTCGAAGATGGCACGTTTGGTCTTTTCTAACTCCACCTTTGTGTGTGCTGCAGAGACAAATCCAACTTCGTAACCGGAAGGGCCAAGGTACACACCGCGATTAAGCAACTCTCGATGGAATGCCTTATAGTAGTCCATACTACTGTGGTCGATATCGGCCGCGGCCCTGATCTGTTCTCTATCCGTAAACGCAAACCAAAAAATGGAACCGATATGGAATATTTTGAAATGGTAGTTTTTGGCTGTTGCATAACGTTGTATAGCTTCTACGAACTCCGTTGTCTTCACGCGGAGGTTCTTATAGAAATTGCTGCTTTTGAGCACAGTAAGCTGTGCGATACCGGCTGCCATCGCCACCGGGTTGCCGGAGAGGGTGCCGGCCTGGTAAACCGCGCCCTCGGGCGAAATATGACCCATCAGTCCGGCCGATGCGCCATAAGCACCCACAGGCATGCCGCCGCCGATGATTTTGCCATAAGTGATGATATCGGGGTGAACGTCGTAATAAGCGGCTGCGCCTTCAAACCCAAGGCGGAACCCGGTAATGACTTCGTCAAATATCAGCAGTGCCTCGTGCTGACGGGTAATTTCGCGTAAAAAATGAATGTATTCGTTATCCTGAATAAGCAGTCCATTGTTTGCCGGTACACCTTCAATGATGATAGCTGCGATCTGCCCTTCAAATTGGGCGAAGGCGGTTTCAACAGCGCTGCGGTCGTTCAGGGGAATAACGATGGTCTCGTCGGCAAACGCTTTAGGCACCCCCGCAGAAGACGTTTCTCCAAACGTTACCAGTCCTGAGCCAGCCTTCACCAGTAGCGAGTCGGAGTGACCGTGGTAGCATCCTTCGAATTTGATGATTTTATCACGTCCGGTATAGCCCCTGGCCAGTCTGATGGCAGACATCACAGCTTCAGTACCTGAGCTGACGAACCGGATTTTTTCGATATATCGGTTGTGCTGCAGGATCAGTTCGGCGAGCTCGTTTTCCAGGGCTGTGGGTGCGCCGAAGCTTAGTCCCTTTTCTAGGGTTTGAGTTACGTTTTCACGTATTTTCGGGTGATTGTGGCCTAAAATCAACGGCCCCCAGGAGCAGCAGAAATCAATAAATTTATTGCCATCGGCATCCCAGAGATAACAGCCGTCGCCCCGTTCAATAAACAATGGGGTACCATGTACCGATTTGAATGCCCGTACAGGCGAGTTGACGCCACCTGGGAAATACCGTTTAGCTTGTTCGTATAAGCCGGCTGATTTTTCCCGTACAATATCGCTTCTTTTGCCAGAGGATGGGTGTGATTCGTCACTTCCGCCAAAGGCTTTTTTTAATACATCTAACATTTCTATAAATCGCTCAGTCTAATGTCTGTTGTTTGCCCTAAAGCCATTTGTTTTGCAGCACTTCTTTGGCGTGGTAGGTAAGGATTGCCGTAGCGCCTGCCCGGCGGATTCCGGTAAGGACTTCCATTGTTGCCCTGCGCTCATCAAGCCACCCGTTGCGGACGGAAGCCTTCACCATGGCGTATTCGCCACTGACGTTATAAGCCGCTATTGGGAGGTCGAAACCATCGTACAATAGCTTGATAACATCAAGGTACGCGAGTGCCGGTTTGACCATCAGGAAATCTGCCCCCTCTTGAGAATCCAATTCGGCTTCAATCAATGCTTCACGCTGATTGGTTGGATTCATCTGGTACGTTTTTTTATCCCCATGTTTCGGTGCTGAATTGAGTGCATCGCGGAATGGCCCATAGAAAGCACTGGCATATTTGGCGGTGTACGACATCAGCGACACATTGGTAAATCCATTTTCGTCTAGTACATTGCGGATGTAGCCTATCCGCCCATCCATCATGTCTGATGGCGCCACGATATCAGCACCGGCTCGGGCGTGCGCCAGCGCCATTTGGCCCAATATGGTCAGTGTTTCGTCGTTTAGCACGTTGCCGTTTTCGACCACGCCATCATGCCCATCGCTGCTGTATGGGTCCATCGCCACATCGGTGACGACGCATGCCTCTGGGAAATGGCGTTTCACTTCGGCAATCGCGCGGAGGTACAAACTGCCTTCCTTTGTGCTTTCAGTCGCATATTTATCCTTTAGGGATTCGTCGATATTGGGAAACAAATCGAACGCACGAAGGCCAAGTTCCATGCAGTGCTCTACTTCGCGGAGCAGGTTATCTATCGTGTATCGGTAAATACCGGGCATGGAGGTGACTTCAGACTTGGTGTTATTGCCTTCGATAATAAATAAGGGAAATATCAGGTTGGACGCCGAAATATGTGTTTCCTGTACCATATCCCGTATCACCGCCGATTTGCGGTTCCTTCTTGGTCGTATTAACATGTTATATTAATTGCAAATCTTCAAATCAGCTAATAATCCAGTCCGAACACTGCTTCAGCGAGACCGATTTCATCGGGCGAGTATGGAAGTGTGTATGGCAGCCCGAGCTCTTCGATTTTCCGTCCTGTGGAGCGTCCGATACAGATAATTTGCTGGCCAGGGTCGACAAGATTGTCTACGAAATATGCTTCCACGTTTGAGGGGCTTGTGAAAATCAATACATCGGCGTTTGACTTGGATACATTGGTGTCGATACGCGTTTGATATACAGGTAAGTTGATAATCTTGGTATCGGCCGTTAATGATCGCTGTATGGTTTCGAGGGAATCTTTGGCGCGGGGAATCAGTACGGTTGTACCGGATGCTATTTTGGCGAATTCTTCTGCGATTTCTTCCATGTTAATACCCAGTCGTTCACCGGAAAACTCCGGGGCATGGCCAAATTGCCGGAGTGTTTCTTCGGAGCCTCGCCCGATTACGGCAAATTTCGTGCGCTTGCTGATCCGGGGATCGAGTTTAAAGAAGTTTTCGATACCATTTTTACTGCCGAAAAAGACCCAGTCGACGTATTTGAGGATATAGGGATCTAATTTGTTGATTATCGGAAAGATGCGGATCAGTGAGCGGTCTTCCACAACAATGCCATGTTTTGCCATAGCGCGATAAAAGTAGCTTGCTTCCGACAGGTCGCGCGTGATGAATACGTTGGACGGCAGTTTTCTGCCCTTATCGAATTTATTTGCGATGCGTTCAGCGAGGCCGGTTGTGCTTTCGGCAGCAATGTAGAGTCGGTCGGGGAATTCTTCGCTGTCATCGGCTTTTGATGTCCACACTTCATATACGTCTCCCTGTTTGCGACAATAACAGCCCAATGGTGCATGACATCCGGCATCGAACAGGTTCAGTACTTTGCGTTCCACGGCGATCGTGTCGGCTACGGCTTCGTCATTGATGGCTTGTAATAGGTCTGTCAGCTGTGTATCGTTTTCGCGAATCTGTACCGCAAGAACCCCTTGTGCTGGAGCGGGTATAATCTCTACGGGCGGGAGTTCTTCAACATGGAAGTCGCTCAGGTCAACATTGACGCGGGTTATTCCTGCTTTGGCGAGCATGATCGCGTCAAAATTCTCATCACGGAGTTTCTGAATGCGGCTTAGTACATTCCCGCGGAGATCATCAAATTCCAGGTCCTGCCGAATGGCCGACAGTTGTGCCTTCCGGCGGTTTGAGGACGTGCCTACGATGGCGTTGTGTTTGAGCGCCAGGCGTTTCTTTGAATCCACACAATCCTTATGGATGATGAGTAGCTCCGACGGGTCTTCGCGTGCCGTGACGGCTGCGATGATAAGACCGGGCGGATGTACGGTCGGAAGATCCTTGTGCGAATGTACAGCGAGGTCAATGCCGCCGGTTAGGAGTTCCTCTTCCAATTCTTTGGTAAAAAAACCTTTTCCTTCCAGTTTATCCAGCCGTAAATGCTGTACGATGTCGCCCTGTGTCTTGATGACTTTGAGTGCTGCATCTACGCCGACCTCGGCCAATCGGTCTTTAACATAATTAGCCTGCCATAAGGCCAACTCACTCCCACGGGTACCAATAATGAGCGTACGATCTACCGTTTTGGTATTTATAGGGGCCGCTTTAGCAAGGGATTCATCTGTTAGCATACACAAACTTAGTGAATATAAGGCGTTATCCGAATGGATAAGTTAAAAGATTGCATGTTTTACGCAATCAAAGTACTACTAATGGATGTCTGGATGGTTCGTTTTGACCAAAATATCCTTGGCCATTACCATAGGAACCTTGATGTATTTTTTTTCCATATAGTCGATCACCTTTTCGAGCACTGCCCTCGAATTGGCATCCAGCCCGCTTACTTCCGTAGCAAACACTTCATTGAGTGCGAAGGAACGTATTTCTTTTACTTTCTCGGGCACTTCACGCATCGCGATTTCCACCCGGCGTTGTTTGAGTAATGGAAGAAATTCGCGGATATTATCAGCAATGATTTGCTCAGCATGGACTAATTCATCATAGCGTTCCTGCAGATTTTTGGATGCGATGGCCTGAAGGCCACTCACCTCGATATAATGTATCGGATATTCTTCTAGTACCTCTGGATGAACATCATTCGGGATAGCCAAATCAACGATCACTTTCCTGTCGGTCTCGCCGTGTAGAAGTGCCTGATAGAGTGTTTTATCAATAATTGCCTCGGGCGATCCGGTACAGGTGATGAGGATATCAAACCCACCTTTATAATGGGGGAGTTCACTCAACGGGTACGCATCAGCATTCAATTCGGCACTGAGTGCCCGTGCATTATCGAGGGTACGATTGAATACTACGAAATTGGAAAAACGGTGTTTCAATAAGTATTTGGCAATATTCCGATTGGTTTCCCCAGCACCGACGATAAGGATACGAGGGTTGTTCTCCAGCTTGATTTCGCGCAGCTTGCGGTAAGCGAGCGAAACCACGGAAACCGGATTCCGGGATATGCGCGTATGGGTGTACACCTCCTTGGCTGTTTTGACCAGTCGGTCCATCACCAATCGTAGAAAATCTCCCGTGAAACCGCTCTGCCGGCAACGCTCATATGCTTTGCGAACCTGGGCGAGAATTTCTTTTTCGCCTACAACCAGGCTCTCCAATGAGCACGACATCCGGAACAGATGATTCAATGCGTCAATACCTTCATAGGTGTTTACCTGGCCCAAAAAACATTCTAATTGTTCGGAAGGGACGCAGAAGTTGAGCCCATGCATGAATTCCTTGATGAATGCGGGCGTCAATTCATGCGCTCCGTAGAAGACAAATTCCACGCGGTTGCAGGTACCTACATAAAAAATTTCGGGAATGTCAAAGCTGTTCTTAAGGTTAATCAGCCTATTCTCCAACTCCTCGTTACAAATCACGAGGTTTCCTAAATCCTTAAGATCCACATGTTTGTGGGTAAATGCTATGACTTTAAGATTCTTCAAGGCCGTACTATGCTCACTTAATTTCGGTAACAAAAGTACAACATCTCCCTTCTGACCACTGTCAGAACTGTGTAAAACACAGATATTTAGAACGGTTATAAATTAGAGGTATGATTTGTTCGTAATAAACGTGTTGGACTTACGTTTCGATGTTAAAATAGTTGCCATTGCAAGTCGATTGCAATACCTTAGCGGCCACGTATGATAGTTAGTAGAAAACCATTGTTCAGAAATAGCTTTTTCTTTCTAGTTTTTATTGCCATTATCGGTGCGTCATGTACATCGGCCGAGAAGAAACGTGTCCGCGCCGAGCGAAAGCAACACGAGCTCGACAGTCTGGCACTGGCCTACGATCCTGCTAAGCAGGATGACCGGATTGATATGTTTATGCAACGTCTGCATAGTCGCTCGGGTTTTAACGGCAATGTATTGGTCGCAAAGAAGGGGAAGATCCTCTACCAAAATACGTTTGGTTGGGCAGATTACCTGATGCGGGATAGTTTGAAGATTACTTCGCAGTTTGAGTTGGCGTCCGTATCCAAGCCACTTACCGCTACCGGGATACTGCGGTTGGTGGAAGAAGGTAAGATAAGACTGGACCAGACGGTAGATGAATTTTTCCCCGACTTCCCCTATCCAGAGGTTACCATCAAGTTATTGCTTACACACCGGTCAGGACTAACCAACTACCTTTATTTTACGGACAAGAAGGAAATCTGGCCCGACAAACGTAAAGGGATGTCTAATAAGGAGGTAATGACCCTACTTGCGAAGCACAAACCTGCTAAATACGCTAATCCGGATGTACGGTTCTTCTATAACAACACGAATTATATGGTTTTGGCCGCCATTATTGAAAAGGTAACAGGGCAGGATTTTGCTATATATATGAAAGAAAACGTGTTTGCACCCGCGGGCATGCAGCACACGGCGGTATACTCCACTGCTGTATACGAAAAGATTCCCACCGGTGTTGTCGGCCACGACAAGGTATGGCGTCGATCGGTCGTACAGAACTTCCAGGATGGCCCCGTTGGTGACAAGGGTATCTACAGCACGGTTCAGGATCTGTACCTGTTTGACCGGGCTTTGCGTGATGGCCGCCTGCTTAAGCCCGAGACACTCGACTCGGCCTACGCCGGATATAGCAAACCCACCAGAAGTGTGTTTAACTATGGCTTCGGGTGGCGCACGTTTGAAGCGGACCATCAGAATGTGGTGTACCATACCGGCTGGTGGCATGGCTTCCGCAACATCTACGTGCGGGACATTACCAATGACATTACGATCGTTTTGCTCGCGAATCTTGCCAATGGTAGCTTACTCCACTTGGACGAACTTTACCACTTGTTGGATATGCCGGTTATCCGCCAGGGGGCCTATTCGGCCGGAGGGGAGTATATGGCAGAATAGCTGTAACTTTGTAACCTATGGAAAAAAAGAAGACCTTGGTTTTGGGGGCTACGACCAATCCGGCCCGGTATGCATACTTAGCTGCCCACCGGTTGGTTGCTGCGGGACACGATATCGTCAACATCGGGATAAAGACAGGCGAATCCGCCGGCGTGGAAATACAGCCTGCCGATGTAATTATTCCGGATATCGATACCGTGACGCTCTATATCGGCCCTCAGCGGCAGCCCGAATATTACGATTATATCCTGGCAACCGGTCCTAAACGCATTATCTTCAATCCGGGTACGGAAAATCCGGAGTTGGAAACCCTGGCAAAACAGCAGGGCATTGAAACTGTTCGTGCGTGTACCTTGGTGCTGTTGAGCACGGGTCAGTACTGAAGGTGGTGCTAACTGATGCCTGGTAGCAATTTCTCGTAGGCCTTTCTCGGGCTCCCACGAAAATACACTTCGCCGCAATAGACGTATCCCATGGATTCGAAAGTCCGCAGCATGGCAGGGTTGTCGTAGTTGGTGTCGGCTTTTATACTGCGGATGTTGTTGTGCACGGCAAACGCTTCGATGTGTTCCATCATCTTCCTGGCGAGCCCCTTTCCAAGGTGGTCTTTGACTACGGCAACCCGATGGAATACGACAAAGTCGCCATGGGTTAGCCATTTCCCGTCGATCGTGGCGTACGCAGGTTCGTCGTTTATCAGTACTGCACAATAACCTGCCACGGTTTCTCCTTCCACCAGTACAAACCCCACACCCTTATCGATGTCGTCGCGCAATACTTCAGGATTTGGATAACCATCTTGCCACTGATCGCTGCCTTCGTCTTTTCTCCGGGCGATAGCATGTTGGATGATGCCCCAAATTTGCGGCAGTTCGTTGCGTTGTGCTTTTCTGAATGTATACATCGTGTTGTGATAGCCAAAGGTACGTTTTTTAGAGGCGAATAATAGCGTTCATTTACACCACATTTGTATTTCCCGGCAAAATAGCGTTGCTTTGACGTTGAGCTGATTTTAAAAAATGACACCGAAGAAGCCGAAATCGGAAAATAGCATTGTAGACATCGCAAAAGTATTGGGGATATCGCCGGCCACCGTTTCGCGGGCGCTCAATAACAACCCACGGATCAGTGAGGCCACGCGGCAGCGCGTGAAGGCGATGGCTAAGGAAATGGGTTACCGGCACAACAACATGGCATCATCGCTACGCAGCCGGCGCTCCAATATCATCGGGCTCATCGTGCCCCGTATATCGATGTATTTCCATTCTTTTTTTATTACCTCGTTGCAGCGACAGTTGCAGGCGGCCGGATATAACCTGATGATTTGCCAATCTAATGATTCGATAAGCCTGGAAAAGGAACTGGCGAACACGATGCATTCCGCCCGGGTTGACGCTCTGGTGGTTTCGCTTGCTTTATATACCGAAGATATTGCTCATTTTGATGGATTCCTCCAGCAGGGCATACCATTGGTGTTTTATGATCGGGTGCCCACAGCAACCACGATACCTGCTTATGTTGTGAAAGGCGATGATTACCGCGGAGGACTGCTGGCGGGTAATCATTTGATGCAGGGGGATTGTCGGCGGGTCGCCTACATCAGCGGGCCGCTAACCTGCAGTATCTACCGCGAGCGTACGCGCGGATTCGTTGACGCGTTGGCCAAGGAGGGCGTAGCTTTGCGGGAAGGTTGGATTTACCATCATGAACTGACGGCAGAAAATGCCTGGACCAGCTTGCGCAAAATATTTGATGGCAACGAGCAACCCGACGGACTATTTGCTGCCAATGACACCACCGCCATTGCCGCAGTGGAATTTGCACGGGAACGTGGCATCCGTATTCCGGAGGATTTGAAGATCATCGGGTATTCCAATGACCCAAGGGCAGCCATTATCTCCCCAGCCATTACGTCGATTGAGCAGTACCCCAGTGCCATGGCCGATAAGGTGGCGCGAACGCTGATTGGTGTATTGCAAGGTGCTTCCAAACGATCGGGCATCAATACGCCGGAAGAGCCACAGGTGTGCCCCGTTGATTTGGTAAGGCGGATGACGACTTAGCTTAGGGCACCTGAAGCGTCGCAGGATAACCAGATGTTATGCACCTTGTTAGGCAAACGAAGGTATTATTCAAGCAAAGATAACTTCTGGTTAACTGCGAATTATTGGATGTACGGTATCATTGCAGGCGTACCATGGAAACAATGTTGTTGACGTAAATTGATAAATAATGAATAGATTGATATATCCTTTGTTATGGCTGATGATGGGGCACATGGTCACCCCGTGTAATGCCCAGACAGATCGGGTATTGATCCATTCGCATAACGACTACGAGCAGGAGGCTCCCTTTTATGGCGCTTATGCGAGACAGGTGTTTTCCATCGAGGCGGATGTATTCGCCATGGAAGACGGGAGACTGCTGGTCGGGCACCATCGTTCGGACCTGACCGATAACCGTACACTGGAGCAGTTATATATTACACCGATAGTCAGCTCGTTCGAGGCGAATGGCGGGCGTGCATGGCGCGACTCGGACCATCGGTTCGTGTTGCTGATTGATTTGAAAACCCCTGCCCCGAGCACGTTGCCAAACATCGTACAGTTGGTAGGCGCTTACCCCGCGGTTTTTGACTCCAGGGTGAATCCCCTGGCCGTGCAGGTGGTTATTTCGGGTGATATGCCGTCACCGTCTGCATTTAATGATTATCCGCCTTTCATTTTATTTGACGGTAGGGTGACCACTGATTACACCCCGGCGCAGTTGGATCGCATTGCGTTTTTCAGTGGGAATTTCCGGGACTTCTCACAATGGACGGGAGACGAGCTTCTTTCATCTGCGGATAAAGAGCGGCTTGAGGAGGTCGTTCAGGCAGCGCACACCAAAGGTAAGCAGGTTCGGTTCTGGGCAACGCCGGATGGTGAAAAGAGTTGGAAAGCGTTGCAGAAATTGGGTGTTGATATCATCAATACGGATCGTATTGACGCTTGTGTAGACTATTTTAATGCCGTTAAATCTGAAAAAAAGGAGGGTGCCGTACGGCAATCTTTCGAGAAAAAGGTTCCCGTGATGGTGGCAAGATAGCGTAAACGGTTGCGCGTATCGATACAAAAGCCTATTTTTGGATACGTTACGATACGATAAACTGATGATAATCGCGTTCCAGAAACATCTTCTACTTGCCCTCGTGGCGGTAACTGTGGTTGCTTCGGCGTGCCAGCACCAATCCGCCAAAACTGCCGGTACGTTGCAGCTCAGCCGGGAATTTATAAATGAGCAGCTCGATGATGCCGAAGCCCAGATAAAAATCTTGACGGATAGCGTTCCTGCTGATCGCATGCCACGTACTTTTCAGGGCGATACCAGCGTGTTCTCAAATACGGGCTGGTGGACATCGGGTTTCTACCCCGGTTCGTTGTTATACCTATATGAATATTCGGGCGATGAGAGACTGTTGCAATTAGCGAAGGACAAACTACGGATTCTCGAAAAAGAAAAGTACAATAAAGGGACGCACGATCTGGGTTTCATGTTGTATTGCAGTTTTGGGAATGCACTCCGGCTTACCGGCGATACCGCTGCTTACAAGGAGATCTTACTCACGGGCGCGCAGTCACTGATTAGCAGGTATAACCCTGCCGTCAAAGCTATCCGTTCGTGGGAGGGGTGGACCTACCCGGTTATCATCGACAACATGATGAACCTGGAATTCCTGATCCAGGCTTCTGAGCTGAGTGGTGATTCCAAGTATCGCGACATTGCAGTGACGCATGCTAATACCACCATGGTAAATCATTACCGGTCCGATTACAGCTCGTACCATGTGATTGATTATAACCCCGAAGATGGCAGCATCGTGGGCCGGAAGACAGCCCAAGGAGCCTTCGATGAGTCAGCGTGGGCGCGCGGGCAAGCTTGGGGGTTGTATGGTTATGTGATGATGTTTCGCGAGATCGGTGACGAGGCATACCTGGAATTTGCGGAGCATGTGGCGGCTTTCTTACTAAACCATCCCAACATGCCCAATGACCTTGTGCCTTACTGGGATTTCGACGCTCCCGGCCTTTCAATGGAGAGCCCTTATGCCGCGCATTACAAAACCAATAGGGATGCTTCCGCTGCGGCGATCATAGCGTCGGCATTGATCGAGTTGAGTACCTTTACGAAAGGAGCGGAAAGTGATGGGTACCTGCGTAGTGCGGAGCGGATACTGGAAAGCCTGTCGGCGGCACCCTACAAGGCGGAGTTGGGTACTAATGGTGGATTCATCTTGAAGTACAGTGTAGGATCCATTCCGCATGATAGCGAGATAGACGTTCCGCTAACATATGCTGACTATTATTATATCGAAGCATTGATGCGTTACAGAAGATTGCTGGACGGGAAACCTGTGGTTGGGGCATTCTATAGGGAAACCATAGGGAGAGGATAGGGAAAAACGCAGCGTAAAGTGCCCCCTGAAATTACACGGACGGGGAAAACAAAAAAATAATTTACTAACTGTTTGATACTTACTGTAAGTTTCCTATCTTTGCCGTCCCTTTTGAGGGGATGGTGTGTCTTGAGCGAAGCCCTACTGCTTCGATGGACGTTAATAGATTAATAGAAACATGTCTGGAATTATTGGAAAAAAAGTAGGAATGACCAGCATTTTTGATGCGGACGGGAAGAATATCCCAT
>Ga0182739_1001047_pt1 | contig 30500 bp, 29 predicted proteins | sample eDN5th30CBELigBY_FD_128873 | JGI IMG/M metagenome (GOLD analysis project Ga0182739, IMG submission 128873) | Enriched backyard soil microbial communities from Emeryville, California, USA - eDNA 5th pass 30_C BE-Lig BY (version 2) (version 2) | ecosystem: Environmental > Terrestrial > Soil >... | reverse complement strand
TTCGGCACCAAGATGGTCGTGACCGGCGACATCACCCAGGTCGATCTGCCGACCGGCACCAGCGGGCTGCGCCTGGTGACCAAGGTGCTGGCCGACATCGACGACATCCACTTCGCGACCCTGACCAGCGACGATGTGGTGCGGCATTCGCTGGTCGGGCGCATCGTCGACGCGTACACCGCGTACGACGAGCTGTCGCAGGCGAAACGGTTTGCTCGCGAGCAGACCGACAAGCCGCAGCCCGGCCCCGACCGCGCACGGCGGAAGCGCTGACGTGTCGATCGAGATCAACAACGAATCCGGCGCCGAGGTCGACGAGGGTGCGCTGCAGCGCCTTGCGACCTTCGCCCTCGACCACCTGCACGTGCACGCAGATGCCGACCTCGCGATCCTGATGGTCGACGAGGCCGCTATGGAACAGCTGCACGTGCAGTGGATGGACGAACCCGGCCCGACCGACGTGCTGAGCTTCCCGATGGACGAACTGCGACCCGGCAGTGAGGACGAGGTCACCCCGGCCGGGCTGCTCGGCGACATCGTGCTCTGCCCGCAGGTCGCGATCGCCCAGGCGGAGAGCGCCGGGCACTCCGCGATGGATGAGATGCTGCTGCTGACCGCCCACGGCATTCTGCACCTGCTCGGGTTCGATCACGCCGAGCCGGAGGACGAGAAGGAGATGTTCGGCATCCAGCGCGACATCCTCATCGGCTTCACGCTCGCCGAGCGACGACGGTAGGGGCCGCGCATGATCGGCGTCTTCCTCGCGGTCTCGGTTCTGCTCGTCGCGTTCGGCGGCCTGCTCGCGGCCGCGGATGCGGCGCTCGGCGTGCTGAGCCGCGCCGACCTGGTCGAACTGGCCGAGGACAGCCGTGCCAAGCGCTCGCTGCTGGCCATCGCGGCCGATGTGCCCTCGCACGTCAATGCGGCCAACTTCCTGCGGGTGACCTCCGAGACCACGGCTGCGGTGCTCGTCACGCTCGCGCTGGTCAGTGTCATCGGGGACTGGTGGTGGGTGCTGCTCATCGCGGCGCTCATCATGACCGGAGTCTCGTTCGTGCTCGTCGGGTCGAGCCCGCGCTCGGTCGGCCGGGCCCACGCCCGCGGCCTGATGCGGTACGCCGCGTTCCCGGTGCATCTGGCGCGCGTGCTGCTCGGCCCGCTCGCCGCGGCCCTGGTCGCGATCGGCAACCGGGTGACGCCGGGGCGCCCCGGCGCGCAGGCCTTCTCGAGCGAGGAGCAGCTGCTCAGCATGGTCGACGAGGCGGCCGAAGCCGACGTGCTCGAGCAGGACGATCGCGAGCTCATCCACTCGATCTTCGAGTGGGGCGACACGGTGGTCCGCGAGGTGATGATCCCGCGGACCGACATGGTCACCATCGACGATGTCGAGTCGGTGGGGGATGCCATGGACCGCTTCCTGAAGACCGGCGTCTCGCGCATGCCCGTGGTCGGCAAAGACGCCGACGAGGTCCGCGGCATCCTCTACCTGCGCGATGTGGCGCGCCTGCACCACGAACAGCCGCGCGGTGCCGAACGCACCACGCTGCGCGACCTCGCCAAGCCGGCTCTGTTCGTGCCCGAGTCGAAGAAGGCCGACGACACGCTGCGGCAGATGCAGCGCGAGTCGACCCATCTGGCGATGGTCGTCGACGAGTACGGCGGCATCGCCGGGCTGGTGACCCTCGAGGACCTCATCGAGGAACTGGTCGGCGACATCTCGGACGAGTACGACACCGGCGCCGCCGCGATCTCCGACCTCGGAAGCGGGGTCTTCCGGGTCAGCGCCCGGCTGCCCAAGGACGAGCTCGGCGACCTGTTCGGCATCGAACTCGACGACGAGGACGTCGATTCGGCGGGCGGTCTGCTGACGAAGGCGATCGGTCGCCTGCCGGCGGCGGGGGACCGGGCCGTGGTCTCGGGCCTGGTACTGCGCGCCGAGCGGGTCGAGGGCCGGCGCAAGCAGCTGCGCACCCTCATCGTCGAGCGCGACGACACGCTGATCTCGGCGGAGGACGCGTTCGGTACCGAGGACGCCGATGAATAGCGGTTTCGTGACGTTCGTCGGGCGCCCGAACGTCGGGAAGTCGACCCTCACCAATGCACTGGTCGGCCAGAAGGTGGCCATCACCTCGTCGAAGCCGCAGACCACGCGCCGGGCGATCCGGGGCATCGTGCACGCGCCGGGCGGTCAGGTGATCATCGTCGACACCCCGGGCATCCACCGGCCGCGCACCCTGCTCGGCCAGCGGCTCAACGACGTGGTCACCAGCACCCTCGGCGACGTCGACGTGATCGGGTTCTGCATCCCCGCCGACGAGAAGATCGGCCCCGGCGACCGGTTCATCAACGAGCAGCTGGACGCCTTCCCGCGCGCGAAGAAGATCGCCGTCGTCACCAAGATCGACGCCGTCGCCCGGCCCGTGGTCGCCGAGCGCCTGCTCGCGGTGTCGCAGTTGCGCGAGTGGGAGGCGATCGTCCCGGTGTCGGCGGCGAACCGCATCCAGCTGGATGTCCTGCTCGGCGCGATCATCGACCTGCTGCCGGACGGACCCGCCCTGTACCCCGAGGACGCGGTCACCGATGAGACCCTCGAATCCCGGATCGCCGAGCTCGTGCGCGAGGCGGCCCTCGAGGGGGTGAGCGACGAGCTGCCGCATTCGCTGGCGGTGACGATCGACGACATGGTCGATCGCGACGACAAGGACCTGCTGGAGATCTACGCGAACCTCTGGGTCGAGCGCGACAGCCAGAAGGGCATCGTGATCGGGCACAAGGGCTCGCGCCTGCAGGACGTGGGGGCCCGGGCGCGTGCCGAGATCGAGACGCTCGTCGGCAGGCAGGTCTTCTTGTCGATGCGGGTCAAGGTGGCGAGAGAATGGCAGCGCGATCCCAAGCAGCTCGGCCGCCTGGGTTTCTGACGCCGCGAAACGAGGAGGTCCGATGCGCCGCTCCCTGACCCTGCTGACCGGCGGTGCCGCCGCGGTGCTGCTCGCCGGGTGCGCGCTGCTGACGCCGCTTGCGCCGCAGCAGCCGCCGCAACCGCAGACCGACCCTCCCGCCACGCCCGCGGCGGGCGCCCCGGCCGGGTGGGAGGAGCTGCCGCACTGCGACGGTGCCCCCGAGGAGCCGTGGACGTGGGTCGACGGCTTCCCGGCCGCCGAGTTCGAGGCCTCGGGGGCGAGCGCCGATTGCGGTGACGTCTGGGTGCAGGACGACGGCGAGACCTTCCTGAACCTGACCTCCTACGAGATGACGCTCGAGCAACTGGACGCGTTCGGCGGGGCTCTGGAGGGTTCCGGGTACGAGAAGCTCTTCGACGACTTCACGCCCGGGACCCCGTCGGGCGAGTCCTACTACGGGGCGCGCGACTACTACCTCGACGGCGAGTACCAGCACGCGTTCACCCGGCTCGCGATCGAGATCTACCCCTCGCACTCCGCCGACGGCGCCTGGACGGCGTACATCGACTTCCTGTCGCCGCTCACGCGCCGGCTGTAGTGCGGGTCAGGAGCTCCAGGCCGTCGCGACGATGTCGGGCAGCAGCGGGGCGGGTTCGAGGTTGGAGGTCCCGATGTAGATCCACTCGTCGTCGCGGGTGAAGACCGTCTCGATGCCGGTGGTGCCGAACTCGGCGTTGGTCGTGGTCCGGTCGCATCGCGTGCCCTCGAGTGCCTCGGTGCAGGCGTAGCCATCGGCGGCCACCACCTCGAGGTAGGCCTCGGCGGCGGCCTGCGTGGTGGCGTAGTAGATGACGTCGCCGCCGGTCACGTCGCCAGCGAACCACGAGCAGGTCAGCTGCTTCGTGGCGGATGCCGGCGCCGGCCGCGTGAGATCGGCCGGGTCGCGCGGTTCCACCATTCCGAACACCGAGGCGAGCGTCGCCGCCGACGCGATCTCGTCGCAATCCGCCGGAAGGGCGAACACCGGGCCGGCGGGCTCCGGCGGCGTGCTGGACTCGGTCGGCTGGGGGTCGGGCGCCGGGTCGCTGACCGGGAACCCGGGTCCGCACGCGGTGAGCGCGAGGCCCGCGAGCACGAGCGGCAGGATGAGGGTCGCGCGGGCGGAACGGATCATGGCGGGCTCCAGTGCTGGTCGCGAGTTCGTCGCACCAGGATAGGGGCAGGGCGGCGTACATCGGCAGGATGACGAGGTCGCGCCGCGGGAACGATTTCCGCCGGGGCGGCGTGCGCGACCGTCGGCCTGCACCTACCGTGGGGAACATGTTCCGAACCTTGACCGCCCGGCAGCTCGCCGTGGACATCAGCGTGCCCGCGCTGCTGGTGCTGTTCGGGGTGTGGATCCAGTACGGCGGCGACGCCCGCGCCCTGCCGGTCATCGTCGGCATGGGTGCCGCCCTGGTGTTCTGCCGGCTGGGCCCGGCGCTCGCGCTGATCATCGCCTGGGTCGTGGCGCTGCTGCAGGTGATCGCCGACGTGCCGCCGCACTTCTCGAACCTGGCCATCCTCGTGGTGCTCTACGCCAGCTCCGCCTACGGGTCGCGCACCGTGCGCTGGGCGGGGTTCATCTCGACGTTCGCGGGCGCCGCCGTCATCACGCTCTCGGTGACCCTTCCGGAGGTGCTCGATCAGCTGGTCGGGCGCGACCTATCGGCGGTATTCAACCTGCGCAGCACGGTGGTCGGAGCCGGACTGGTCTTCATCACCTCGCTCGTGGCGTTCCTGCTGTCCTGGACGATGGGCCTGCTCTGGAGCACGGTGCTGCGCTCGCGGGCCAACCGCCGCGCGGCCGTCGAGGCCGAACAGGAGGTGGTGGCCGAGCAGGAGCGCACGCGCATCGCCCGCGACATGCACGATGTCGTGGCGCATTCCCTCGCCGTCGTGGTCGCGCAGGCGGACGGCGCCCGGTACATCGCCTCGAAGGACCCGAAGGCGACGGAGGCCGCCCTGGTGACGATCTCGACGACGGCACGCGAGGCGCTCGCCGACGTGCGCCTGCTGCTGGCCCAGTTGCGGCACGCGCAGAGTGACGGCCCGCAGCCCACCCTGGTCGACCTCGACCGTCTGTTCGAGCAGCTCCGCGCAGCCGGTCTGACCATCTCGAGCGAGGTCACCGGCACCCCGCTCGCACTGGGGACCTCCCAGCAGCTCGCCGTCTACCGCATCGTGCAGGAGTCCCTGACGAATGCGCTCCGGCACGCCGAGACCGCCGAGCCGGTGCTGGTGCGCTTCGGGTGGACCCCGCACGGACTCGACCTGCTCATCTCGAGCGCGCTGAAGGCGCCGACCGGGCGGACGGGCGCGATCAAGACGGGCTCGGCATCCGCCGGTCACGGCCTGGCCGGCATGACGGAGCGTGCGCTGCTGGTCGGCGGGCATCTCACGACCGGGCCCGAGACGGGACGATTCGAGGTGCACGCCTGGCTGCCGGCGCATCCGCTGGCCCCGGTCGAGCCGGTCGCGGCGGGGGCCGGGGCATGAGCGCCGCGATCCGCGTCGCCCTGGTCGACGACCAGGCGCTGTTCCGCACCGGCATCCGGATGCTGGTGGACTCCCAGAGCGACCTCACCATCGTGGGAGAGGCGGGCAACGGCCGCGAGGGCATCCAGCTGGTCGCCGACGTGACGCCCGACGTGGTGCTCATGGACATCCGCATGCCGGTCTTGGACGGCATCGAGGCCACCGAGCGCATCGTGGCGGATGCGGTGGCCCGCGGCAGCGCGACCCCGCGCGTCATCGTGCTCACCACCTTCGATCTCGACGAGGCGGCCACGCGAGCCATCCGCGGCGGCGCGAGCGGGTTCCTGCTGAAGGACTCCGATCCCGAGTTCCTGCTCGCCGCGATCCGGGCCGTGCACTCCGGCACCGCCGTGGTGGCACCCTCGGCCACGCGCGAGCTGTTCCAGCATTTCGACTCCCGCGCCGCGGTGGTGCCGGAGCCCGAGGAGTTCGGGACGCTGACGGCACGCGAACGCGAGGTCTTCCTGCTCGCGGCGCGCGGCCTGAGCAACTCCGAGATCGCCTCCGGCGAGTTCCTCAGCGAGGCGACGGTGAAGACGCACATCAGCCGCATCCTGTCCAAGCTCGGTCTGCGCGACCGGGTGCAGCTGGTGGTGTACGCCTTCGAGCACCGGCTGGTGGACTGACGATCATCCTCGCGGATGACGAGGCCGCGACCGCAGCCCGATCCGCGGCGGAGGCGGCGTGCGTAGCGTCGATGTCATGGAGATCACTTCGACCGACATGGGCCTCGTCGCCCGTGTGCAGAACCTCAGCAAGAGCTACGGCAAGGATGGCACCCGCGTCGATGCGCTGCGCGATGTGAGCATCGGCATCCGCCGGGGCGAGTTCACCGCGATCATGGGCCCGTCGGGTTCGGGCAAGTCCACGCTCATGCACATCATGGCCGGCCTCGACGCCCCGACCAGCGGCAAGGTGTGGCTCGGCGACGCCGAGATCGGCGACATGTCCGACGCGCAGCTGACGGTGCTGCGCCGCCGCCACGTCGGCTTCGTCTTCCAGTCGTTCAACCTGGTGCCGACGCTCGATGTCGAGGGCAACCTGCTGCTGCCCTTCGAGCTCGACGGCCGGCGCCCGACCGCGTCGGAGCGCAGCTGGATCGACGAGCTCGAGACCGCCCTCGGCCTGTCCGGTCGCCTGCGTCACCGCCCGCACGAGCTCTCCGGCGGGCAGCAGCAGCGCGTTGCGATCGCCCGCGCGCTCGCCACCCGCCCCGAGCTGGTGTTCGCCGACGAGCCCACCGGCAACCTCGATTCCCGCACCGGGCGCGAGGTGCTCGGCCTGCTGCAGAGCGCCAGCCGGCAGTACGGGCAGAGCATCGCGATGGTGACCCACGACCCGATCGCGGCGAGCTTCGCCGACCGCGTGCTGTTCCTCGCCGACGGCAAGCTCGCCGACGACCGGGCCGGCATGGAGGCCGCCGAGATCAGCGCCTACATGCTCGCCATGGAGGTGCCGGCATGAGCGCGGCACCCTCGACCGTGCGCACGCCGCTGCGCGAGCACATCCCGAGCGTGCTGGTCGCGGCCCTCAGCGCCGCGTTCGGGGTCGGTCTGCTGCAGATCACCGGGTTCATGTCGGCGGCGATCGCCGGCGACGACGTCACCGGGTCCAGCAACACCGCCGCGGTGATGCTCTCGATCGTCGCGATCGTGTTCATCGTCATCGCCGTCTACGTCAGCGCGATCATCACGGCCAACACCTTCGCCACCATCGTCGCCGGGCGGGCCCGCTCGATCGCCCTGCTGCGGCTGCTGGGCTCCAGCGCGGGGTCGCAGCGGCGCGCGATCGCGACCGAGGGCCTGTTCGTCGGCCTGGCCGGCACCGTCATCGGGGCGATCGTCGGAACGGCGGCGGCGTTCGGCCTCGGTCGGTTGTCGATCGTCGTCGGCATCGTGCCGGAGAACTCCTACGGGTACTGGGATCCGGTGCTGATCCTGCCGGTCGTCGGCGTGATCCTCACCACCTGGACGGCGTCCTGGGTCGGCTCGCGCCGGGTGCTCACCGTCACGCCGCTGCAGGCGCTCGGCGGCTCGGAGGAGCTGAGCCGCGAGGAGGTGATCCGCCGCCCGGCGCGGAACGCCCTGGCCCTGGTCGCGGTGATCCTCGGCGGTTCGTTCCTCGCCCTGGGCATCCTGGTCGGGCTGGTCAATCCGCTCGGCGTCCTCATCGGCCTGGTCGGCGGCATCGTGTCGTTCACCGGGATCGTGCTCGCCGCCGACCGCGTCATGCCGCCGGCCCTGCGCCTGGTCGGGCGTCTGCTCGGATCCTCCGCGCCGGCCCGCCTGGCGGCCGAGAACGCCCTGCGGCACCCGCAGCGCAGTTCGCGGGCCACCATCGGTCTCGTCATCGGGGTCACCCTGCTCATGACCTTCGGGGTCGCGATGGCCACCTGGCAGCAGATCATCCTGGCCGCCCAGGCGGCACAGCCGGAGGTGTACCAGGGGATCGACCAGATGCTCACGGCGATGGTGACGATCTTTTCGGTGCTCATCGGCTTCAGCGGCATCATCGCCGCCGTGGGGCTGGTCAACAACCTGTCGCTGAGCGTTCTGCAGCGCACCCGAGAGCTCGGCCTGCTGCGCGCCCTCGGGTTCTCGGTGCAGCAGCTGCGCCGCATGATCCTGTCCGAGAGCGCGCAACTCACCCTGACCGCGGTGGTACTCGGCGTCGTGCTCGGCGGGTTGTACGGCTGGGCGGGTGCCCAGTCCCTGCTGGGGTCGATGTACGGGTCGCCGGGTCTGGTGTTGCCGGCCGTGCCGTGGGTGATCTTCGCCGTGGTGGTCGGCGGCGGGGCGCTGCTCACCGCGATCGCCAGCTGGGCCCCGACCCGCCGGGCCACCCGCGTGTCGCCGATCACGGCGTTGTCGGTGGAGTGACCCGCGCGCCTATCCTCGATCCGTGAGGATCGACGTGCTCGGCGGCTGGTCCGCCGAGCACGATGGCGTGCCGGTGCCCATCGTCGGGGACCGGCAGCGCGGGCTGCTGTTCCGGCTGGCCCTGGACCCCGGCACCGTGGTGGGCTACCGCGCCCTCGCCGAGGACCTCTGGCCGGAGGACCCGCCCGAGAACCCGAAGGCGTCGCTGCAGTCGCTGGTGACCCGGCTTCGCCCGCAGCTGCCCGCCGATCTGCTGCTGTCGGCGCCGGGCGGCTATCGGCTGGCGATCGCGCGCGAGGACGTCGATGCGATCCGGTTCCAGGATGCGGTGGCCGCCGCATCCGCCGCCCCGCCCGAGCAGGCGGCCGCCCTCGCCGCCACGGCGCTGGGTCTCTGGACGGGGGAGCCCTGGACCCCGGGCGAGGGCTACGACTGGTTCGAGCGCGACCTGCGCCGCGACCGCGAGGCGGCGACCCGTTTGGCGGGTGGCGCCGGTTCCGGACTCGCCGGCCCGGTGTCCGCGATACCCGCGCCGCTGACGACGCTGATCGGGCGCACCGGAGAGCTGGCGGCGGTGGGCGGTGCGCTCGGCAGGTCGCGCCTGGTGACGATCCTCGGTCCGGGCGGGGCGGGGAAGACCCGGCTCGCGCTCGAGGTGGCCCGCCACACCGCCGGAGCCGTCCTCGTCGAGCTCGCGCCGGTGGCCGCCGACGAGGTGTGGACGGCGCTCGTCGGGGCGCTCGGACGCGATGTCCGCGGCGCCGAGCAGACCTCCGCCCCGGTCTCGCCGCGCGCGCGGGCCCTGTCGGCGCTCGCCGGGCGGGACGCGCTGCTGGTCATGGACAACTGCGAGCACCTCGTCGACGCGGCCGCGGTGATCGCCCACGACCTGCTCGGCGCGCTGCCGCGCCTGCGTGTGCTGGCCACCAGCCGGGAACCGCTCGGTGTCGAGGGCGAGGCGATCGTGCCGCTCGGGCCGCTCGCCGAGGACGACGCGCGCGAGCTGTTCGCCGCCCGGGTGCTGGCCGCCCGGGGCAGTGCCCTGGAGCCCGCGGAGGAACCGGCGGCCGCCCGGATCAGGGACCGCCTCGACGGGATGCCGCTCGCGCTCGAGCTGGCGGCCGCCCGTACCCGGACCCTCGGCCTCGACGAGCTCGACGCCGGGCTCGACGACCGGTTCGCCATGCTGGCCACCGGTCCGCGGACGGCGTTGCCGCGCCACCAGACGCTGCGCGCCCTGATCGACTGGAGCTGGGAGCTGCTCACCGAGCCCGAGCGCCGCATGCTCACGGCGTTCGCGCTGTATCCCGCGGGGGTCGCCGCCTCCGATGCCGCTGCCACGGCGGCCGCTCATGGCGTGAGCCGGGAGGCACTGGACGCCCTCGTCGACAAGTCACTGCTCCAGCGCTCCGGTGGCCGGTTCCGGGCGCTCGAGACGATCCGCGAGTACGGGCTGGAGCGGCTGAGCGAGCGCGGCGACCTCGAGGGTGAGCGCGGCATCCAGCTGGCCCGGATGGCGGAGGAGGCCGAACTGCGCGACCGCGTCATCCGCGGGTCCGGCGTGCTCGAGGCGATCGCCTGGTTCGATGCCGAGGACGACAACATCTCGGCCGCATTGCGATACGGCATCGACGCCGGGCGCGATGTCGACACCGTGCGCCTGGCGGCGGCGACGGCCTGGTACTGGGTGATCCGCGACCGCAACGAGGAGGCCATCGGCTGGCTGTTCGCCACGATGCCGCTGGCGAAGGATCTCACCACCGACGAGGGCCTGCTCGTGCACGCGATCGGCCTGATGGCGCGGATGTTCGCGCCCGATGGTCCGGGCGACACGTCCTCGCAGCGCGTCGACCAGCCGAAGCTCGACGACGAGACCCGCCGGGCGATGCACGAGATCGCGGAGGCGGCGCGCGGTCGGCGCCACGAGTTGCTTCAGGTGCTGCCGGTGCTGCTGGCCGCGTTCGAGACCGCGCTCGCGGCCGGGGACTGGCCGGTCTCGGTGACGATCCCCGAGGGCCTCGATGAGTCCCTGGAGGACTGGCCGCGGGGCATGGTCACCGTGATGCGCGCTGCCATGGCGCACAACCGCGGAGCCATCGATGAACTCGGCGAGTCCGCGGCGGAGGCGATGGAGCTGTTCGCCCGGAACGGCGACCTCTGGGGCCTGTCGCTGGCCAGGCAGATGCGGGCCGAGTGGCTCATGCTCGACGGGCAGCTCGAGCTCGCCCTGCAGCTCAACGACGAGTCGACCGAGACCATGCGTCTGATCACCTCATCGCTCGACCTGCAACAGCAGCAGGGCTCCTCGATCGGCATCCTGTTGCGGCTCGGGCGCGACGAGGAGGCGATCGCCCGCGCCGAGGCCCAGTTGCAGGGGGCGCTGGCGACGGGGTCGTCGCGCGCCCTCGTGATGGCGCGGGCGGCGGTGGCGACGGTGCACCTGGCCCGTGGCGACGCCGATGCCGCGGAACCGCACCTCGCCGGTCTGGACGCCGCCCTGGCCGAGTGGCCGGGTGTTCCGCTGCAGCTGGTCGCGATGGCCGAGTCCGCGCGGGGGACGCTCGCACGGCTGCGCGGCGATCTGGCGGCCGCGGAGGAACATCTGCGGGCGGCCGCCGAGTCGTCGGTGGGAAGCGGTGACCATCCGATCATGGCCGGGATCGCGCTCGCCGTCGGAGCCCTCGCCCTCGACCGCGGTCGCCCCGATGATGCGCGACGTGCGCTCGAAGTCGCCGTGGCGCTCCGCGGGTCGCCGGACCCGCGGGACCCCGCCGAAGCGCTGCTGCGCGACGCGCTCGGCCTCGGCGCACCGGGCCCCGCCCCCGCGCTGGAGAACACGGGGGCGGGGCCGGAGGGCGCGGCGGAGACGCTGCGTCAGATCTTGCGGCGGTAGGCCCAGGCGGCCAGCGGGAAGAACACCGCCACCAGCACCACGCACGACGCCAGCACCCAGATGATCTCGCCGCCGAGGGTGGTGTCGGGGGCCATCACCGAGTCGCCCACGAGCAACCCGCGCATGGTCTCGATGACGTGCGTCACCGGGTTGACCGACACCCAGCCCTGCAGCCAGTCGGGCAGGGTGCTGGCCGGCACGAAGGTCGACGATCCGAAGGTGAGGGGGAAGACCACCAGGAACGACAGGCCCTGCACCGCGCCCGAGCTGCGGGCGAGCATGCCCACCAGCACGGAGAGCCAGCTGAGGCTCACGGCGAACACCACCATCAGCACGACGGCGAGCAGCACCGAGTACCACGGGGTGTGGAACCGGAACCCGATCGCGACCCCGAACAACAGGCTGACCCCGACGGCGATGCTGTGCCGCACGATGTCGCCGGCGACGGCCCCGAACAGCGGCGCAGAGCGCGCGATCGGCAACGAGCGGAAGCGGTCGAACACACCGTTCTTGAGGTCGGTGTTGAGGTTCACCCCGATGGTCATCGCGGTGAACATGATGGTCTGCACGATGATCCCCGGCAACGCGAACTGCAGGTAGTCGGTGGTGTCGCCGGCGACCGCGCCGCCGAAGATGAACACGAACAGCACCGTCATGATGATCGGCTGCAGGGTGACATCGAGGAACTGCTCGGGGTTGCGCAGCATCTTGGTGACGGTGCGCCGGGCGAGCACGAGGGTGTCGCGGAACATCAGTCGGCCTCTCCCGTCTCGTGCCCGGTGAGCGCGTAGAACACCTCATCGAGCGAGGGCAGGTGCAGCGACAGCTCGGTGACCGCGATGCCGGCCTCGGCGAGCTTCGCCACGGTCGTCACCAGCGCGGTGTCGTCGGCCACCGGGACCGACACCAGGTCCGCTGCGGGGCGCTCGGGAGCGCGGGTGCCGACCTCGGCCAGCAGCGCCGTCACCGCATCCAGGTCCGCAACGTGGACCGGGCGGACCTCGAGGGTCTGTCCGCCCAGCTGACGCTTCAGCCCGTGCGGGGTGTCGTGCGCGATCACCAGGCCGTGGTCGATGACGGTGATCTCCTCGGCGAGGGCATCGGCCTCCTCCAGGTACTGGGTGGTGAGCAACACGGTGGTGCCCTGTCGGGTGAGCTGGCGGACCATCTCCCAGACATCGTCCCGTTTCGAGGGGTCGAGACCGGTGGTCGGCTCGTCGAGGTAGACAACGGCGGGACGCCCCACGAGCGAGGCGGCGAGATCGAGGCGCCGCCGCATCCCGCCGCTGTAGGTCTTGGCAAGGCGCCGGCCGGCGTCCGTCAACTCGAACTCGGCCAGCAGTTCATCGGCCCGGACGCGGGCCTGGGCGCGGGAGAGGTCGAGCAGTTGCCCGATCATCACGAGGTTCTCGACCCCGGTCAGGTCCTCGTCGATGCTCGCGTACTGGCCGGTGAGCCCGATGACGCGGCGCACCGCCGAGGGCTCCTTGACGACGTCGAACCCGCCGACGCGCGCGGTGCCCGCGTCGGGCAGCAGCAGCGTGGCGAGGATCCGCACCGCCGTCGTCTTGCCGGCGCCGTTCGGGCCGAGCACCCCGAGCACCCGGCCCTCGCCGACTTCGAGGTCGATCCCGGCGAGGGCCCTGGTCTTTCCGAATCGCTTGGTGAGGCCGTGTGCCTCGATCGCATTGGTCATGGGGCGAGCGTGACAGCACCGTTCTGTCGCGGCGCTGTCACGCTCTGTCACGCACGTCCGTGCGGACCCTGGCCTACTCCACGTCGCGCAGCGCCGGGCGGATCGCCACCGTGTCCGGCAGATACTTCTCGTCGGCCCAGGCCTGCAGCGACCCGTCGTCGTAGATCACCGAGGCGAACACGTACCCGTTCTCGATCCACGAGCTGAGCACCTCGAACGGCGCCGACTCGTGCAGTCCGGTCTGGATGCGCTCGAGCTCGGCCTGCGCGGTGTCGCCGGCGTTGCCGGGATCCAGCAGCGGGTCGATGAACGGCATCGGGTCGTAGAGGGCGAGCATGATCGAACTCGTCACCGAGAAGGTCGTGCCATCCCAGCCCCCGGTGAGCGCGTACGCGCCCCAGGTGACCTCGCCCGAGGACTCGTCGCCCTCGACGGCGTCCCAGTCCCAGCCGGTGATCTCGGGGCCCGAGCACTGCGGCGGGTAGGACTCGGCGACCGGGCCGAGGCACAGCTGCGGCGCGGCGTCGCCGACCTGGATCACGGTGCCCTGGCCGGTCACCTCGCCGGGCGCGGCGATGGCCACGCCGATGTCACCGATGTCGCCGGTGCCGGCCGGTCCGCCGGCTCCGGGGGTGACGGCGGGGCCTCCGGCGCAGCCGGCGAGCAGGGCGATGCCGCCGGCGGCGGTCAGCAGGGCGGGAAGACGTCGCTGTGTCATGTCCTCAGTCTGAGCACGGCGCCGGACGGCCACCACCCAACGTTCCGCACGAGTCATCCGTCAGGCAGTGCTACCCTGATCCCGTGCTCTCCGGCGTGCTCCTTCTTAGCTGCCGCGACGAGGTCTAGTTCAACGGCCTCCCTCGTCGCGGAGTTCGTCGTCGGCTGTTTCCGAGACTGAACCAAGAGGAAGCCCCAGACCATGAAGAACACCCAGCAGCCGAGCGGCATGCCGATCCACCGCTACACGCCGTACTCGCGGCAGTTCGTCACCGACCTGCCGGACCGCACCTGGCCCGACGCCGAGATCACGCGAGCCCCGATCTGGTGCGCCGTCGACCTCCGCGACGGCAATCAGGCGCTCATCGATCCGATGAGCCCCGAGCGTAAACGCATCATGTTCGACCTGCTGGTGAACATGGGCTACAAGCAGATCGAGGTCGGGTTCCCGTCGGCCAGCCAGACCGACTTCGACTTCGTGCGCCAGCTGATCGATGAGGACCTGATCCCCGACGACGTCACGATCCAGGTACTGACCCAGGCGCGCGAGGAGCTGATCGCGCGCACCTACGAGGCGATCAGGGGCGCCAAGCAGGCGATCGTGCACCTGTACAACTCCACGAGCATCCTGCAGCGCGATGTGGTGTTCCGCACCGACAAGCAGGGCATCATCGACATCGCCCTGCAGGGCGCGCGGTGGTGCAAGCAGTACGAAGAGACCGTTCCCGCAACGACGGTCTATTACGAGTACAGCCCCGAGAGCTACACCGGGACCGAGCTCGAGTTCGCCGTCGACGTCTGCAACCAGGTGCTGGAGATCTTCGAGCCAACGCCCGAGCGCAAGGTGATCATCAACCTGCCGGCCACCGTCGAGATGGCCACCCCGAACGTCTACGCCGATTCGATCGAGTGGATGTCGCGGCACCTGAACCACCGCGAGAACGTGATCCTGTCGCTGCATCCGCACAACGACCGGGGCACCGCGATCGCCGCGGCCGAGCTCGGCTATCAGGCCGGTGCCGACCGCATCGAGGGCTGCCTGTTCGGCAACGGCGAGCGCACCGGCAATGTCGACCTCGTCGCGCTGGGCATCAACCTGTTCACCCAGGGCATCGACCCGATGATCGATTTCAGCGATCTCGACGAGATCCGCCGCACCGCCGAGTACTGCAACCAGCTGAAGGTGCACGAGCGCTCCCCGTGGGCGGGCGACCTCGTGTACACGGCGTTCTCCGGATCCCATCAGGACGCGATCAAGAAGGGCTTCGAGGCGATGGATGCCGCGGCGGCCGCCGAGGGACGCCCGGTCTCCGAGCTGCCGTGGGCGGTCCCCTACCTGCCGGTCGACCCCAAGGACCTGGGTCGCGGCTATGAGGCCGTCGTGCGGGTCAACTCCCAGTCGGGCAAGGGGGGAGTGGCGTACCTGCTGAAGGCGGACCACGCGCTCGATCTGCCCCGCCGTCTGCAGATCGAGTTCTCGGGCGTCGTGCAGGCCAAGACCGATGCCGAGGGCGGCGAGGTCACCAGCGAGCAGATCTGGGGCATCTTCCAGGACGAGTACTTGCCGGCGCCCGCTGATCAGCCGGACGACAAGTGGGGCCGCTACGAGCTGCTGTCGACCCGCACCGCGAGCGACATGTCGGGCTCCGTGCAACTCGACGTGCGCCTGCGCGTCGCCGACCAGGTCGACGAGTCGCAGGGCATCGGCAACGGTCCCGTGGCCGCGTTCCTGGCGATCATGGGCGCGCAGGGCCACGAGATCCGGCTCTACGACTACGTGGAGCACACGCTGTCCGAGGGCGGGGACGCGCTCGCGGCGGCCTACGTCGAGCTGCAGGTCGGCGACAAGCGGTTGTGGGGCGTGGGGATCGACGGCGACATCTCCACGGCATCCCTGAAAGCCGTGGTCTCGGCGGTGAACCGCGCGATCCGCACCGAGACGCCCGACCGCGAGCTGGTCAGCGCCTGAGGTGACCGGGCTGGAGGACTATCGTCCCGACCTCCCGGTCCCGGCCGACCTCGACGCGTTCTGGGCCGAGACCCTGGCCTCGTCGCGGGCGGTGGCCGTTCCTCCGGTGCTGACCCGGGTGGACTCGCCGGTGACCGAGCTCGACATCTTCGACCTCACGTTCAGCGGGTTCTCCGGCGAGCCGATCCGGGCGTGGGTGGCGGCACCGCGCGGCGCCGCGAACACCCCGGCGGTCATCGAGTACCGGGGGTACAGCTTCGGTCGCGGCGTGCCGGGGGAGCGGGTGCATTGGGCGATCTGCGGCTACGTGCACATCGTGATGGACAACCGCGGGCAGGGCAGTCTGCTCGGCAACGGCGGCGACACGCCGGATCCGCACGGGTCGGGGCCTGCCGCACCCGGGTTCGTGACGCGCGGGCTCGACGCCCCGCGGGACCACTTCTACCGCCGGCTGTTCACCGACGCGACTCTGCTGGTCGACGCGGTCCGCGACCTGCCGTTCGTCGATGCCGGCCGGGTCGCGGTGACGGGGATCAGTCAGGGCGGGGCGAGCGCGCTCGCGGCCGCTGCGCTGGCGGACGGGATCGCCGCGGTGATGCCCGACGTTCCGTTCCTGTGCGATATCCCGGGAAGCCTGCGTGCCGCGACCGTCGCACCGATGCTCGATCTCGTGCAGTACCTCTCGGTGCACCGCGACCGCGCGGACCGTGCCCTGACGACCCTCTCCTATCTGGATGCGGCCACGCTCGCCACCCGCGCGAGCGCCCCCGCGCTGTTCTCGGTCGGATTGCGCGACGAGATCGTGCCTGCGCCGAGCGTCTACGCGGCGTTCAACGCGTACGGCGGCGCGGATCGCGAACTGGCCGTGTATCCCTTCAATGGACACGAGGGCGGGATGGAGTTCCATTGGCTGCGGCAGGCCGCCTGGCTCGCGCCGCGTCTCTCGCGCGCCTGAACTTCCGTCTTAGGTACTAGTCGGCTGGCCGGGTCCTAGACTGGACCCATGCTCACCAAGGATTTCGGAGCGCCGTACCTGGGAACGCAACTCGCCGACCAACTGGTGGAACACATCCGCGAGCACGGCCTGAAGGACGGCGACCCGCTACCGTCCGAACAGGAGATCGCCCGCACCTACGGGGCGAGCATGCGGGTGGTGCGCGACGCGCTGCGCATGCTCAGCCAGCTCGGGGTGATCCGCACCCAGCAGGGCAGGCGCAGCGAGGTGGCGAATCTGCCGCCGGTCGCCGTCCGGCAGTATTTCAAACTGCTGGTCGACAGCCCCGACGGTGGACTCGGCGACCTCCTGGAGTTCCGTCGGATGCTCGAGGGCGCCTCGGCTGCCCTCGCCGCCACCCGCATCTCCGAGCGCAAGCTCGCCGAGCTGGAGGGTCTGCTCGCCCGGATCGAGGGCGCTGCCCAGCCCGTCACCCGGTCCGAACTCGACGTCGAGTTCCATTCGGCGGTCGCGCGAGCCGCCGGAAACAGCTTCGTGAGCGCCACCGTCGACGCCCTCTTCGATGCGCTGACGATCGAGCGTGAGCAGGGGCTTGCGGCCACCGAGTCGACGGGCGGCTCACATGCCACGAGCGACACCGAGCATCGGGCGATCCTCGACGCGCTCGCCGCGCACGACGGCGAGGCGGCCCAGCGTCTGATGACCGCGCACCTCGACCGCGTCCGCGCGAGCGTCGACGCCTCGCGCAAGAGCTGACCGGCTACGCCGTCGCCGGAACCCGGTGACCGCGTGACCAGACCGCCGCGATGCCCGGCAGTTCGCGTGCGGATGCGGTCAGCACGCCGTCGAGCAGAACCAGGTCGGCGATCCGGCCCTCGGCGATCGTGCCCGCCTGCCCGGAGATGCCGAGTGCACGTGCGGGTGCCGCGGTGGCCAGGGCGACGGCCTCGACGGCGCTGAGGTCGAGAGCGACCATGCCGCAGCGCACCGAGTCGATGAAGCCCGCGAACGGCGTGAACCGCACGCCGGCGTCGCTGGCGATCAGCAGTTCGCAGCCTCGCTCGCGCATGATCCGCGCCCACGCGAAGTCGCCGACCAGGTCCCCGGTCGCGGAACTCTCCCGTGCGCTCTGCACGTGCGCGGGGTCGTGGTCGCCCGGCAGCAGGACGCGCTGGATGCCGGCCATGGTGAGGACGACGGCGATCCCCTGCGCGGCGATCTGGTCGACGAGGTCGAGGCGCAGATCGGTGGTTCCGTCGGCACCCTTCCAGCTGCAGTGCTCGATGGTGCTGACGCCGGCGGCGACGCTGAGGGCGATGGCGTCGGTGCTGTGCGCATGGGCCGCGACCGGCAGCCGGCGCTCCCGTGCGCGGCCGACCAGGGACTCCAGCCGCTCGCGGGTGAATTGCGGGTGGTGGGGGTCGGATTCGGCGGTCATCCCGCCGCCGCTCGCCAGCACCTTGACGAGGTCGGCGCCGGCATCCGCCAGACGGTCGACGGCCGCGGCGATGTCGGCGTCGGCCGAGAGCGCGCCGCCGCACCAGTTCAGGTGGCCGCCCGGCGTCGTCACCGGCGGCCCCGCGGCGAGCATCGCCGGCCCGGGGATCTCGCCACGCCGGATCTCGTCGCGCACCGCGAGGCTGACGAGGTCGCGATCGCCGCAGTCGCGCACGGTGGTGACTCCGCCGGCCAGGCACTCCCGCGCGTGGCGCCGGATCTGCGTCTGAAGGTCGGCGACGCTGCTGTGCTCGGCGATGCTGCGCACCGTCTCGTGATCATCGGCGTAGCCGAAGCTGAGGTGGGCGTGGGCGTCGATGAAGCCGGGGATTAGCGTCGCACCGGATGCGGCGAGAGCCTCGGCGGGCGCTCGTCCACCCGAGGTGATCTCGGCGACGCGTCCGTCGACGATCCGGATGGCCCGGTCGGTCACCAGTTCGCCTTCGATCACCGCCGCACCGGCGCGGATCCAGGTCACCTGTTCGCCTCCGCTCATCCGTACAGCCGATCGAAGTTGCCACTCCATACCAGCGCGCGTTCCGCGGGGGAGAAGGGTTTGAGCGCGTCGGTCACGGGGGCGGTGACCTCGGCATAGGCGTGTGCGCTCACGCACAGCGGCCAGTCGGACCCCCACACGACCCGCTCTGGGCCGAAGGTCTCGAGCATCGCGGTCAGGAACGGGACGAGGTCACCGGGCGTGCCGTTCGCAGGGGTGAAGAACGGCACGTCCGGGGTCTTCAGATGCAGTCCGGGGTGGGAGGTCATGGCCAGCACGCGGCGGAATCCGGGCTCGCCGGTGCCGGCCGCGACGTCCGGCCGGCCGGCGTGATCGAGCAGGATGGGGTGCCCGGGTAGCGCGTGGAGGATCTGTTCGAGCACATCGAAGTCGGTCGGGTAGGCGTGCAGGGCGAGCGGGAGCCCGGTGCGTTGCAGCACGGCGCGGACCGCGATGGTGTCGTCGTCGAGCAGTCGGGCGAGGGGTCCGTCGTCGGCCGCGATGCGGAGGCCGCGCGCACCGGCGGCGACGGCATCCTCGAGCCGGGCCGCCGCATCCGGATCGTCGAGGTTGCATCGCACGACGGCGACCAGCCGGACGGGATGCGCCCGGGCCGCCTCGAGGGTGATCTCGTCGTCCCAGCCCATCGAGCGCGGGGTGATGACCGCGGCGCGGGCGACGCCCGCCGCGTCCATGTCGGCGAGCAGCGCCTCGACGCCCCCGTCGACGCCGGGGATCACGCGGTCGGGATGCCGGGGGTCACGCCAGATGTGAGCGTGCGCGTCGTGCCGCACGGCATCGTGGGCGACTGCCATCTCGACTCCGTTCCGGTTGATCGGACACATGACCTAGGTCTTTTGTTCTGGTACCTTAGCAGCATGTCGCAGGTCGCATGGGAAGAGATCCGGGCGCGGTTCGGCTGGCAGGGTCCGGCCGCATATCTGAACACCGCGGCCGAGGGGCTCTGGCTGCGCGATGCCGACCGCGCTCTCGCCCGTTACGCCGAGGCGAAGACCCGGGGAGCGCTCGGTCGCCCCGCTCTCGCCGAGATCGAGACCGAGGCGCGTGCCGCCGTCGCCCGGCTGCTCGGCGGCGATGCTGCCGACATCGCCTTCGTGTCCTCGACCAGCCGGGCGCTCGATGTCGCCGTGAGCCTCGCCGACATCGCGCCCGGGTCCAACGTCGTCATGCTCGACAGCGAGTTCCCGAGCGCCCTGGTCACCGGCCACCGGCTGCGCGAGAACGGAGTCGAACTGCGCTTGGTCCCCGCGATCGGCACGACGGCCGGGGAGGCGGAGCTCGCCGCGCGCGTCGACGACGCGACCGCCGCCGTCATCGTCAGTTCGGTCAGCTTCCTCACCGGGCGCCGGGTCGACATCGCGGCGCTTCGCGCCCTGTTGGGACAGGGCGGGCCGGTCCTCATCGTGGACGGCATCCAATCGACCGGCCTGCTCGAGCTGCCGCTCGACGCGATCGACGTGCTCGTGTTCGGAACCTACAAGTGGTTGCTGGGCCCGCACGGCCTCGCCGTCGTGCATCGCAATCCGCGCACCATGGCGGACCGCGAGCCCGCCTATCGCGGATGGCGCGGTGTCGCCGACCCGTTCGCCGGCGACCGGCTCGAGCGCAGCCTCCTGCATCCCGATGCCCGCCGCCTCGAGGACGGCATGCCCAACTACCTCGGTCTGGCGGTCCTCGTCGAGAGCCTCGCCTTCCTCGAGACGCTCGGCACCGCGGCACGGGCCGAACGCACGGCGGAGCTCACGGCCGCGCTGGTCGCCGGGCTCGGTGCTCGGGGCATCGACGCCGGCCCCGCCGAACCGGACCGTAGAGTCGGAATCGTGACCATCCCGATGCCCGACGCCGAGGACGTCGCCGCCCGGCTGGCCGGACAGGGCTTCCACGTCTGGGGCCGTGAGGGAGTGCTCCGGGTGTCGCCGTACATCTACAACACGGTGGACGAGCTCGAGCGCCTCGCCGCCGCCATCCCGGAGCCGGGGCGATGACCGAGAAGACGCCGGTCGATCTGCTGATCCGGCACGGCTACGTGCTCACGATGGATGCTGCGGACACCGTCCATCCGGACGGCGCGATCGCGATCACCGGCCGCGAGATCCTCGAGGTGGGCGACGACGCCGATCTGGCGCGGCGCTACGGCCCGGCCGCCGAGATCGACGCCGGAGGCGCGCCCGTGCACCCCGGTCTCGTCGAGACCCACGTACACCCGGCGTACCACCTCTTCCGGGGGATCATCGCCGACGATGTGCCCGAGGACGAGATGTTCCCGCGCTTCACGCGGGCCTATCTCGATACCGTCACGGAGCAGGAGGAGCATCTGGCGGTGCAGCTCGCCGCCATCGAGATGGTGCGCAACGGTACCACCTGCTTCGTCGAGGCGGGATCGGTGTTCGCCCCCGACGAGGCCGCACGCGCCGCGAACGACATCGGCATCCGCGCGATCCTCGCCGACCCGTTCCTCATGGACCAGCCCGACGGGTTCATCTGGGACATGAACGGTACAGCCGCCGAACCGGCGCGCTCCTCTCGCGAGCCGCAGAACCTCGACCAGGCGCTCGAGATCGTCGGCGGACAGCTCTGGCGAAACGCCGATCCCGACGCCCTCGTCACCGGGCACATCGCCCTGCGCGGGCTCGGCACCGCCAGTCCCGACCTGATCCAGCACTCCAAGGAACTCGCCGCCCGGCACGGGGCGATCCTCAACATGCACCACGCGTATGAGGCGTCCGACCACGAGCAGCTCACCCGCATGTTCGGCACCGATCCGGTGCTCGGGCTCGAGGCGCTCGGCGTCGTCGACGAGTCCCTGCTGCTCAGCCACGCCAACCTGCTGTCCGATCGCGAGGTCGAGGTGCTCCTGGCGACGGGGGCCGGGTTGTCGTGGGCGCCGGTCGCCTCGATGATCTGGGGCCATCGCATCGTGCTGTCGAGCAGGCACGCACGCTTCTGGCGGGACGGGGGATCGCTCGGGTTCGGCTCGGACTCCAGCAACTGGTCGAACGTCTTCGACGTCTTCCGTCAGGCGCAGCAGGCGGTCCTTCTCAGCCGCACGCTCGAGGGCGATCGCGGGGCCCTGAACTCGGCCGACGCGCTGCGGATCGCGACGGTCGGCGGCGCGCGGGCCGCCGGGCTCGGAGCGCGCACCGGTTCGCTCGAGGCGGGAAAGCGGGCCGATCTGGTGATCCACGCGGCGGGCCGACCCGAGCTGGTCCCGCGCCACGATCCGCTCCGCAACCTCGTCTACGCCGCGGGCTCGCGCACGGTGCGCACCGTCGTCGTGGACGGTCGCGTGGTGCTGCGTGACGGCACGATCACGGGCGTGGACGAGCAGGCAGCCCTCGCCGCGGTCGAGGACGCCGCCCGGAAGATGGTGGAACGCATCGGCTACCCGCTCCGGCGGGACGGGATGTCGCGTGCCTGAACCCGTGCGCATCGTGCTGGTCGGCGCCGGCAAGATCGCCGCCGATCACCTGCGCGCGATCGACGCGGTCCCGGACGCCGAGCTCGTCGCGATCGCCGACCCCGATCTCGATGCCGCGCGGGAGCGGGCGGGGGAGCGGGACGTCGTCGTGGCACCCGATCTGGCGGCGGCGCTGGATGCGGTGCCGGCCGATGCCGCGATCGTGGCGACCCCGACATCCAGCCATGCCCGCATCGGCGCGGAGGCGCTCGATGCCGGACTCCACACCCTCATCGAGAAACCGATCGCCGCCTCGCGGGCCGAACTGCGGGTCCTCGTCGATCATGCCCGCGCGGCCGACCGCGTGCTCGTCAGCGGCCAGGTCGTGCGATTCCTGCCCACGGTGTCCGCGGCGCGGGAACTCGTGCGCTCGGGGGCGCTCGGAGTGATCGAGCAGATCGTGCAACGCCGGGTCGAGCACCGTTCGGAGGCCGCCGGCTGGTGGTCGGAGGGCGCCGACTTCCTGCTGCATCACTGGGGTTCGCATTCGGTCGATCTGGTCCTCGAGCTGCTCGGCGTCCGGGTGACCGACGTGCTGTGCCGCGGGGGATCCGCGGTGCCCGGCTTCGGCGGTCTCGACAGCGTCGACCTGCTCGCCGATCTGGACGGAGGCGGCCGGTTGGTCATCGCGCAGTCCTTCACGAGTCGGCACGCGCTGCACGACCTGCTCGTGATCGGGGAGGCGGGCACGCTGCTGTTCACCGGCTATCGCTCTCTGGCCCTGAACGGCGTGACCGTCTACGAGGGGGAGGAGCTCGACGTGCTGGCCGCGGGCTTCCGCGCCCAGTTGACGGACTTCGTGGCCGCGGTGCGCGGCGCGCCCGCGCGGGCGGCCGCCGAGACCGTCGAGGCGACTCTCGCAGTGTTGGAGGCAGCGTCGAGGTCGCTGCGCAGCGGCCGGCGGGAGCCGGTCGCGTGACCGCTGGGCTTGTTTCGTTGACAGCTTAGTACTTAGGTCCTAGGCTCTGAGTCAGCATCGTCCCCTTCACCCCAAGGAGAGTCAATGTCCCACCGTGTCATCCGCAGCGGCGCAATAGCAGCGGCGCTCACCCTCACGACCGTCCTCGCCGGCTGCAGTGCCGGCGGCGGGGGCGGCGACACCCCGACGGGCTCCGGCCCGATCGACCCCACCGCCTGCGACGGCGTCACGCTCAGCTTCATCGGGCTCGACGGCGAGCAGGGCGACCAGGAGCTCGCCGACTGGCGCAAGGAACACGACATGACCCTGCAGACCACGTCGACGACCGACATGTCGCAGCTCATCGCCGCCATCAAGTCCGGTCAGCAGTTCGACCTCGCCACCATGACGAAGGACGACGCACAGCGCATGATCGAAGGCGGCATCTTCCAGGCGCTGCCCACCGATCGGCTCGAGAACTGGGCCGACATGGTTCCCGGCATGGCCGAGAACTCCAACATCCGCGACACCGCGGGCACCGTGTTCGGCGCTCCCATCGCATGGGGGGACGGGCCGTTCGTCTACCGTCCCGACAAGGCCGAGATCGTCGACGATCGTCTCTCGATCCTCGACCTGACCAAGCCGGAATGGAAGAACCGCTTCGTGCTGTTCAACTCGCCCGGACGCAGCTTCTACTTCATCGGCAACGCGCTCGGCTTCGACGCCCCGTACTACTCGCCGGAGGAGCTGGAAGAGGTCGCGGCGACCGCCAAGACCCTCGTGCAGAACGCCGCGGCGTTCGCCACCAACTACCAGGACGCCACCGACCGCATGGTCTCGGGCGACGTCGACCTCGTGATCAACGGGTGGCAGGCGCAGGTCGCCTCCGCCGAAGAGAAGGGCGTCACGCTCGACTGGGGCTACTTCGATGAGGGCCGCACGGGTTGGTGGGACGCGATCGCGATCCCGACCACCGCCCAGAACGCCGAGTGCGCCGCGCTCTACATCGACCAGATGATCGGTGTCGACGCCCAGGTGCAGATCGCCGAGAACCTCATCTCGGGCGTGGTCAACACCGAGGCCATCGATGCGACGGCCGGCGGCCCCGCCGACGTGTACGACTACGAGGCAGCCGTTCTCGACCCCAACACCGAGGTGTTCGGCCCGATGATCCCGCAGGAGGATGTGCCGGATGGTGTCACCACCTACCAGGATTGGCTGGACGCCTGGGAGCAGATCACCTCGGGCAGCTGACCCCGTAGTGCACTGAACAAGAAGAGGGCCGAATGAAACCGAACCGCATCGTCACTGCTCTGCAGCTGGCGCCGGCATCGGTCTACTATTCGGCCCTCTTCGGTGCGCCGTTGATCCTGCTGGTCGTCTACAGCTTCTACACGACCGAGAACTTCGACTTCATCCCGCAGTTCACGCTCGACAACTACGTCACCGCCTGGACGAGCGATGTCTATCGCACCTACTTCGCCCGCACCCTGCGGATCTCGGCGATCACGGCGCTCGCCATCGCCGTCGTCGGGTTCTTCTACTCGTACGTCATCACCTACACGCTGCGCGCACACCGGGCCGTGCTGTACTTCCTCGTCCTGGTCAGCATGTTCGGCGGGTACCTCGTGCGCATCTACGCCTGGCGCAGCATCTTCGGCGCCGAGGGCATCGCCAACTCGGCCCTCATGTCGACCGGCATCATCAGCGAACCCCTCGATCTGCTGCGCAACGGCGAGTTCGCCATCGTCGTGGCGATGATCAACTTCTACCTGCCGCTGGGAATCCTGCCGATCTATGCAGCCATGCAGAACGTCGGGCCCGGCCAGATCGAGGCCGCGCAGGACCTCGGCTCGTCGCGCCTCGGGGCCGCCGGCAAGGTCGTGCTGCCTCTCGCCCTGCGCGGTGTCACCGTCGCATTCGTCTTCACCTTCATCGCGACGGCGGCCGAATGGCTGACACCGCAACTGCTCGGCGGCACCGAGGACCAGATGATCGGCAACCGCATCGCGTACCAATTCGGCGCCGGATTCGACTGGCCGCTCGGATCCGCGCTGGCCGTCACGCTCGTCGTCGTGCTCGCTCTGCTGCTCGGAGCCATGTTCACCCTCGTCCGGCGGTGGATCCGATGAGGAGGCTCGCGCGCTGGCGCCGGACCCCGTGGGCGTCGATCCTCTACGTCGCCCTCGTGCTGCTCTTCCTCTTCGTCCCGCTGGCCATCGTGGTGCTGTTCTCCTTCCACGCCAGCCCGCGCATGGCCTTCCCGTTCCAGGGCTTCTCGCTGCGCTGGTACGAGGAGATCTTCACCGACGTCGAGATCCTGCGGGCGATGGGTCGCTCGGCGATCGCCGCGGTCACCACCGGGCTCGTCACCGCGATCCTGGGAACGCTGGCCGGGCTCGGCATCGTCGGGCTCAACGCACGGGCCAAGGGCGCCGTCATGTTCTTCGCCATGATCCCGATGTCGTTCCCGGCCCTGCTGTACGCGATCGGCCTCGCCGTGTACTACCGCGAACTCGGGGTCGGCTTCTCGCTCGGAGCCACGATCGCCGGGCAGATCATCCAGTCGCTGCCGTTCGTGCTGCTGGTGATCTCGGCGACGCTCGACCGGTTCCGGTTCTCGCTGATCGAGGCAGCCCGCGACCTCGGGGCCGGAGCGTTCCACGCGTTCCGCACCATCACGCTGCCGATCATCCTGCCGGCCGTGCTCGGCTCGATGCTCCTGGCGATGGCGCTGTCGGCCGACGAGTTCATCGTCGCCTTCTTCACCGCGGGCCAGGACAAGACCCTCCCGCTGATGATGTACGGGCGGCTGAACGTGAAGCTCGACCCCTCGATCAACGCGATCGGGACCGTGCTGCTGGTGGCGACATCCGCCCTCGCTTTCATCTCCGCCCGACGAACCTCGAAGGAATCCCTGTGAGCGCCACCCCCGACACCGCGAGTCCCGCGATCGAGCTCATCGGGATCGAGAAGTCCTACGGATCGGCTCCCGCCGTCCGGCACCTCGATCTCACCATCGCGCAGGGCGAGTTCTTCTCGCTGCTCGGGCCCTCCGGCTGCGGCAAGACCACGACGCTGCGCATGCTCGCCGGGTTCGAGTTCCCCGACGCGGGCAGCATCCGGCTCGAGGGTCGCGACGTGACCGAGATCCCCGCGCACCGGCGCGAGGTGAACCTGGTCTTCCAGAAGTACGAGCTGTTCCCGCACATGACGGTGCGGCGCAACGTCGGCTACGGCCTCAAGGTGCGTCGGGTGCCGCGTGCCGAGATCGACGATCGCGTCGACGAGATGCTCGAGACCGTGGGCGTCACGGCCTTCGCCGACCGGCGTGCCGATCAGCTCTCCGGCGGCCAGCAGCAGCGCGTGGCGCTCGCCCGTGCCCTGGTCAACCGCCCGCGCGCGCTCCTGCTCGATGAGCCGCTCAGCGCGCTCGACGTCAAGCTGCGCAAGCGCATGCAGCTCGAGCTGAAGTCGATCCAGGAACGCCTCGGCACCACCTTCGTCTACGTCACGCACGATCAGGAGGAGGCCCTCCTGATGTCGGATCGCATCGGCATCATGAACGACGGCCGCCTCCTGCAGGTGGGTACCCCGCGCGAGATCTACGGCACCCCGGCCGACCCGTTCGTGGCCGACTTCGTCGGCGAGCTCAACACGCTGCAGCTCGACGGCGCGCGCGTCGCGATCCGCCCGGAGCAGATCGAACTCGGTGCCGTGACCCGTTCGGGCGGGCGCCGCGGCGTGATCCGGGCGCGCATCTACCTCGGCCACACCCTGCAGTACGAGGTCGAGACCGATCTGGGCGTGCTCGTCGTGCGCAGCGGTGCCGGCGCCGCCGAACTCGAACCGGGTGCCGCGGTGTCGGTGACCTGGCCGGCCACCGCGGTCATCGAACTGGGCGAGTAGCGCCTAGTCCCGGCCGTCGCCGGGCAGCGGGATGTTCCCGGTGCCCGGCGCGATGGGCCGCTGCCGCCGCCGGATCGCGATCTGCTCGGGCAGGGTCCACTTGAACAGGACCGCGAGCACCCGCACGACGAAGGTCACGGCGACGCACACGGCGGCGGCGATCAGGATGTCGGCGCCGAGTCCCACGAGCAGCACGAGACTCGCCGAACCCGCCAGCGCCGCGACAGCGTAGAGCGACCCGACGCTCATCAGCGCGATCGGCACGTTGAGCAGCATGTCGCGCAGGATCGACCCGCCCACGGCCGAGATCACCCCGAGGAAGATCGCGGGGATCTCGGGGAGTCCGAGCGCGAGAGCCTTCGTCGTGCCGATCGCGCCGAACAGCCCGATCGTGAGGGCGTCGAGCACGGTGATCAGGTGCCGCAGTCGCTGGAACAGGCGCTCCAGCAGCATCCCCGCGAGGGCGGATGCGGTGGCCACCGGCAAGTACCCGTTGCTGTCGAGCGCGGCCGGCACCTGCCCGAGCAGGACGTCGCGCACGATGCCGCCGCCGAATCCGGTCGCGATGCCGATGAGGGCGACGCCCAGCAGGTCGAGTCTCCGGTCACGGAACTGCGCCGCGAACAACGCACCCTGCAGGCTGCCGACCGCGACGGCGAGCAGGTCAGCCCAGAGGGGGATCGTGAAGAGCGCGCCGGTCACTCCCCATTCGTAGCACCGGCCAGGTACTCGCGGTAGGTCACCGTGCCGGCCCCCGGCAGCCCCGGCATGTGATGTCCGGCGCGGAAGGCCGCCATGGTGCGGCCCGGCAGGTGCAACGTCCAGATGGGCCGGCTGACCCCGCGCGCGGCCTGCCACTGCCGCGCGTACTCCTGCAGGGTGAGCTGCTCGGGTCCGCCGAGGTCGGTGACCCGGCCCGACGGTCCCGCCTCGACGAGCTCCGTCAGGCGCTGCGCCACCTCCGGCATGTGGATCGTCTGCGCCGACACCGGCAGCACCAGGGTCACCGGCAGGCGCTTCTGCGCCTCGAGCACCTCGTGGACGAAGCCGTGGAACTGCGCCACCCGGATGATCGTGTACGGAACCCCTGACGCCTCGATCGCCTGCTCGCTGGCGACCTTGTCGCGGTAATACCCGTAGGGGATCCGGTCCACGCCGACGATCGAGATGAACACCAGGTGCGTGCCCGAGCCGGCCATGGCATCCAGCAGCGTGCGGGTCTGGCCGATGTCCTTCGAGCGCGAGGTCGCCAGGTGCACGACGGCGCTCACACCGTCGAGGGCGGCGTCGAGCCCGGCGCCGGTCGTCAGGTCGCCGACGGTGTGGTCGTCGCCGGGACGGCGGCTGAGGATGCGGACGTCGTGTCCGCGGGAACGCAGGGCGTCGGCGGTGGGGCGGCCGAGCCGTCCCGTCCCGCCGGTCAGAAGGATGGTCATGTCAGCTAGGACCGGACGGCAGCGGGATTCGTGACAGCTTCGCCGGGTTCATCACGTTGAGGAAACGCCGGATGCCGCCCGCCCCGATCTCGACCGTCCAGACCGCGATCGGCTCGCCGTCGCGCACCCCGACGAAACCGGGTTCGCCATTGACCTGGGCGGGCAGGCTGTCGACATCGGCGGCGAACTTCTCCAGCACCCCGAGCAGGAACTGGGCCACGCGCTGCCGGCCTGCGACCGGTCTACGGGCCGCCAGCACCACCCCTCCGCCGTCCGACAGGGCCACCACGTCCTCGGCCAGGACCGCCTCGAGCGCCTCGAGGTCGCCGTTCTGCGCCGCCTCGATGAACGCCGCCAGCAGCCGCTGCTGCTCGGCGGGGTCGACCGGCGCAGCCCGCTCGCGGTCGAGGTGCGCGCGGGCACGGCTGGCGAGCTGGCGGGCGTTCGCCTCGCTGATCTCGAGCACCTCCGCCACCTGCCGGAACGGGTAGTCGAACGCCTCATGCAGCACGAACGCGGCGCGTTCGGCGGGGGCCAGCTTCTCCAGCAGCGTCAGCACGGCCAGCGACAGGGCCTCGGCGCGCTCCGCGCCGAGCGCCGGATCGTCGGCGGTGAGCACCGGCTCGGGAAGCCACGGCCCGATGTACACCTCGCGGCGTGCGCGGGCGGAGTCGAGCGCGGTGAGCGCGAGCCGGGTCACGATCGTCGCGAGGAACGCGGCGGGCTCGCGCACGGCATCCCGGTTCGTGCCCTGCCAGCGCAGCCAGGCATCCTGCACGAGGTCCTCTGCCTCGGACGCGCTGCCCAGCATGCGATACGCGATGCCGAACAGCCGCGGTCGCACCGTCTGGAACACGTCGAGCCCGGCATCCACGTGAATAACAGTAGGGCGGGGGAAGATGGGAGGGTGCCGACCTACCGTGACGAAGCCGTCGTGCTGCGCACGCACAAGCTGGGAGAGGCCGACCGCATCCTGACGATGCTGAGCAGGCAGCACGGCAAGATCCGCGCCGTCGCCAAGGGCGTGCGCCGTACCGGGTCGCGATTCGGCGCGCGGCTCGAGCCGTTCATGGTCGTCGACGCCCAGTTCTACGTCGGGCGCACGCTCGACATCGTGCAGCAGGCCGACTCGGCAGGCTCGTACGGTGCCGACATCGTCGACGACTACCCGCGCTACACGGCCGCGCATGCGATGGTCGAGGCTGCCGACCGGCTCACCGAGCACGAAGCCGGTCTGCAGCACTACCTGCTGCTGGTCGGGGCGCTGCGCTCCCTCGCCCGCGGAGAGCACACCCCCGGCATGACCCTCGACTCGTACCTGCTGCGGGCGCTGTCGATCGCGGGCTGGGCTCCGTCGTTCGTCGACTGCGCCGTCACCGGTGCTGCCGGACCGCACACCGCGTTCGTCCCGCAACTGGGCGGCGTGGTGGCGGATGCGGTGGCGCCCCCCGGCGCGGCTCGCCTCGACCCGGCGACCCTCTCACTCCTCGGCGCACTGCTGGCCGGCGACTGGGATGCCGCGGAGGACTCCGATCAGCGCACCCGCGACCAGGCGTCCGGCGTCACCGCCGCGTACACCCAGTACCACCTCGAGCGCGGGCTGAGGTCGCTCGAGCACCAGGACCGGGTGCCCGCATGAGCCCGGTGGCGAAGACCCACAAGGACGCCGTCGACTTCAAGCCGATCGACTGGACGGGCCTCTACCCGCCCGCCCTGCCCGCCGGCGCCGTGCCCGAGCATGTCGCCATCGTGATGGACGGCAACGGCCGGTGGGCGAACCGCCAGGGCCTCACCCGCATCGAGGGGCACCGGGCGGGCGAGGCGGCGCTGCTCGACGTGGTCGCCGGCGCGATCCAGATCGGGGTGAAGCACCTCAGCGTGTACGCCTTCTCGACCGAGAACTGGAAGCGCAGCCCCGACGAGGTGCGCTTCCTCATGGGGTTCAACCGCGATGTCCTGCACCGGCGGCGCGACCAGCTCAACGAGTGGGGGGTGCGGGTGCGCTGGGCGGGCCGCCGGCCGAGGCTCTGGCGTTCGGTGATCGACGAGCTGCAGTTCGCCGAGCGGCTGACGCGGCACAACTCCACCCTCACCCTGACGATGTGCGTCAACTACGGCGGCAGGCAAGAACTCGTGGATGCGGTGCGCACCATGGTCGCGACCGGCGCCCCGATCACCGAGAAGTCCATCCAGAAGCACC
>Ga0182739_1001046_pt1 | contig 30517 bp, 20 predicted proteins | sample eDN5th30CBELigBY_FD_128873 | JGI IMG/M metagenome (GOLD analysis project Ga0182739, IMG submission 128873) | Enriched backyard soil microbial communities from Emeryville, California, USA - eDNA 5th pass 30_C BE-Lig BY (version 2) (version 2) | ecosystem: Environmental > Terrestrial > Soil >... | reverse complement strand
GATGGTGAACTCGCTCTCGAGCCAGATTCAGAAGCTGCAGCCGGCCGCAGGGGGAGGGGCCGCGACGGGCGGCGGAGCGCCGGGTGGGACCGGGGAAGGTCCGGGCCCAAATCCCGGCTCGGGCGATACCGGTTCGGCGGCGAACCTGGCCACCCCCTCGGCCAGCGGCGGTGCGGCTGCGCCGGGGCAGTCCTCACCACCCAACCCACCACCGTCCGCACGTTTCGATGCCCCCACGAGACTCCAGGACGTCCCGGGACGCGTCAAGTTCGGGCCCGGCTTTGAAATCAAAAGCAACGATGATGAATACTTCTTTCAATTCCACAACCTGACCCAGTTTGACTATCGCGGCTACCTTCAGGGGGGCCAGGACCCTGTCCACGACACGTTCGCGTTTCCTCGGCAGTGGTTCATGTTCAGCGGTCGTATCACCCGGCCATTCGGCTATTTCGTCTCGTTGCAAGACGGCTGGGACGTCGTGGCCTTGCTCGACGCCTTCCTTGATGTTGACTACGACCCTCGTCTTCGACTTCGGATCGGCCGCTACAAGACACCGTTCACCTATGAGTTCCTGGTCGAGCCGATTCAGGGACTCATAACTCCCGAACGGTCGTTGTTCTTCAACAACTTCGGTCTGAACCGCGACAACGGGATCATGGCCCTCGGCCGCATGTTCGACAACAAGTTTGAATATGCGGTGTCAATTCAGAACGGTAACCGAAATGGGTTCCTCGACACGAACGACGCGAAGGATGTCTCGGGCTTCGTCAACTTCAAGCCCTTTGGCGACGAAGAGAACACGCTCCTCGAGAACCTGAACATCGGTGGCTCGGTCCTCGCTGGTAACGAGAACCAGGTTCCCGTCCCGCAAACCCTCAGGACCGCGATTGCCAGCACGGGCAACCAGGTGATCGGTGTTCCTTTCCTCGGGTTCAACAGCAATATCCGGGAGTCGGGCAACCGAGCGATGTGGGACCTCCACATGGCCTGGTTCTACCGACAGCTTGCCGTCATCGGCGAATGGGGTAGCGGTCGCCAGGATTATGCCCCGATCTCGAACCTCGCCAACCGAACCGCGCTGCCGGTTGATAGCTTCTACGTTCAGGCCGGTTACTATCTGACCGGCGAGACTCGCAGCAGCGTCGGTATCGTCAAGCCTCGCCGCCCGTTCGACCTTCGCCGTGGCCAGTTCGGGTTGGGAGCCTGGGAACTGACCGCTCGCTACAATTACCTCCATATCGGCAACGAGGTCTTCACCGCCGGGCTGGCTGACCCCAACCTGTGGGCCAACCAGGTGAACATGGTCGACGTGGGTCTGAACTGGAGCCTGACGCAATACGTCAAGATCTACCTCGACTGGCAGCACGCCGACTACAACAACCCGGTCCTGTTCGCGCCGGGGCGGCGTCAGTCGACCAGCGACCTCTTCATGGCCCGGTTCCAACTCTACTTCTGACCCCCGGTCGACTCCCCTCGATCCCCTGTGAATCGCCGAAGGGACCTTGCCGCTACGGCAAGGTCCTTTCGTATTGATGGCCCGCAACGATCCGTGGACGGACTCGGGAGGTTCGACAAGGTTCCTTACTGGCGCCTTCGGCTCATTCTGAAACCCGGCCGAGCCTGGCGGGCCACGAACTTCGGTCTCGCCAACGGCGAATCAGGTCACTCGGCCGGCCTGGGCCGAGTGCTTAACCTCGGCCTGAGTCCGAACCTCGGATGGCTCCAAAGGGTCATGGTCCAAGAACGATTGTCTCTGACGAACGCGACTTCGCGAATGATGTTCGGCGATGGCGCCAATTTTTTGAACGCCGGGGGTTGACTTGGGCGTTGGTCGCGACATTAATTCTCCCATTCTGGGAGAATTCTGAATGATCGACGACATTGACCGCCAATTACTGAATTTCCTTCAGGCGGATGCGCGAATCTCCAATGCCGAACTCGCCCGCCGGGTGGGGATGGCCCCATCCGGCGTTCTGGAGCGGGTGAAAAAGCTTGAGGACCGCGGACTTATCCGGGGTTTCGAGGCGCGCCTTGATGCCAAGAAGCTCGGCTTTGGTCTCGTCGCCTTCGCCTTCGTGAAGTCAGACGACCGCGTCGGTGGCATCGAGTCGGCCCAGGCTCTGGCCGCGATCCCCGAAGTGCAGGAAGTTCACCACATCGCCGGCGAGGACTGCTACCTCATCAAGATCCGCGTGGCGGACGTCGAGGCCTTGGGGCGACTGCTCCGGGAGAAGGTCGGCGTCATACCTTCGATCCGCTCGACGCGTACGACGATCGTCATGGAGACGCTCAAGGAGACGGCGACGGTCCTGATCCCGGGGTCGGAAGGGGGCAGTGATGCGAACTGAACGGAAGAAGTGGCTCACGCCTGCGGCTTTCGCAGTGGTGTATGTGGTCTGGGGCTCGACGTACCTGGCGATCCGCATCGGTCTGGAGACGATTCCCCCGTTGCTCATGGCCGGATCGAGGTTTCTGGTCGCCGGTGCCCTGCTCTGCGGCTGGGCTCTGGCTCGTGGCGCGAAAGGCCCCTCGCTCGGGCAGTGGCTTCGGGCCACGGTCGCGGGCGTCCTCATGCTGGTGCTGGGCAACGGCGGTGTGACCTGGGCCGAGCAGTACGTGCCATCGGGCATCGCGGCGTTGCTGGTGGCCTCTGAACCCTTCTGGCTGGTGCTGTTGGCCTGGGGCTTCTTCGGCGGCCAGCGGCCTGGAACGCGCACCGTGGCGGGTCTGGTGATTGGACTCCTGGGCGTCGGCCTCCTCGTTTTGCCGGGAGGGGGAGACGCGAATTCGGGCAACGCCATGCTTGCCGGGTCGCTCGCCATCATCTTCGCGGCGCTGGCCTGGGCGGCGGGCTCGCTCTACATCCGAAAAGCCGACCTGCCCGAGTCGCCCGCGCTCGCGACCGGGATGCAGATGCTGGCCGGGGGCTCCATCCTCTTCGTTCTCGGGATGCTCCGGGGTGAGGCCCGCCACTTCAACCCGGCAGCGGTTTCCGCCGCGTCGGGCCTGGCCTTCCTTTATCTCACCTTCTTCGGTTCCCTCCTCGCCTTTACCGCCTACGCCTGGCTGATTTCGGCGACGACACCCGCGCGGCTGAGCACCTACGCCTACGTCAATCCGGTGATCGCAGTCCTCCTCGGCCTTGTCGTCGCCCATGAGCCGATTGCGCCGTTGGGGTGGCTCGCCATGGTCGTGATCGTTGCGTCGGTGGCCCTGGTCACGACCGGGGAGGCTGTTTCCTCCGAGGCGGACGCGGTGGAAAGCGACGGGTCCGAGCCGATGCTCTTACCGGGCAATCTGGGAGAGCAGCCCTGATCATGCTTGGAATTGGCGCTCGTCGAACGTTCCGGGCGCCTTGAGCCGCACGGCGGCCTTCGACGGAGCGGGTGGCGCCAGGATTTCTTGAGACCAAGCAGAATCCTGGCTACCCTCGGGGCGCGAGACGAGACGGGAGGGCGTCCACATCCCACAGGAGATGACGCCATGGCGCCAGGTCCGGCGGAGAGTCTCGACGGGTACATCTTGAGATTGGGACCCTTCGGCGCCTCGTCTTCAAGACCCCGGGTCGGCGCGTGGGCGTCTGGGGTCTTGAAGACAAGGAGCCCAGACGCGCCAACGTGGCGGATTCCCCAACAAGGAGGACCAGGTCTCAGCGGAGCCGAGGAAGCCTCGGCGCATTGTTAGGCCGTTTGGGCTTCGTCAGGTTGTTGAGAAGATCGGCCGCACCACGTTCGAGGACCTGTTTGCCAGCGTCGCGCAGACCCACCTTCATCCCGCGGCGATCGATGGTCGGATGGGAGAGCGTGCCTCCGATCGGAAGGCCGACTCTCATCCCTTCGAGCAGTTCCTTCGCCTCGGCGCTGTTGCCGAGCATTCCCGAGGTGATCGGCACTCGGGCTCTCATCGCGATCGTCTGATCAAAGCCGACTGAGCCTTCGAACTCAAGTTTGGCGTCGCGGTTGATCGGAATGGACAGCCCGCGCTGGTTGACCCGGCCGTCGGCGACCGCCAGCTCGATCGGCTGGTCGAGGCGGAGGCCGGTCGTCCCGCGCTGGCCGGTGAGCGAAAGAAGCTCGCCGGTGAACGGCCCCGGCGCGAAGTTCACGTCGGTGAATTCGACCTTTCCGATCAGGGTCGAGTGCGTGTTCGCATCCCCGTTCAGCGGATAGTCGGCCTGGGCCACTGTGATCGACACCTTGCCGTTGACGCGGGTGGCGTCGTGGAGCACCGGGGCGATGTAGGAGAGGAGGCTGCGGGAGACCTCGTCGTTGATCTCCGCCCCTTGAATCGCGGATCCGGGCGCGAGTCGGAACGTCACGGTGCCGGCCTTGTCGACGTCCAGCCCGGGTTTCAGCGAGGTCCGGCCGTTGTTGATGGTCGTCTCGATCGGGTCGATGACTCCCACTCCCTTGCTCCAACGCAGCACGACCGGTGTGGGGGCAACCTTGAGACCGAAGGCCACGGCTTCGAAGCCGTCGAATCCCAGCTCCGCCTCGAGCTCCTGGAGAACGCTGCCCGACCCTTCGGCCGTGAGCGGACCACGAAGAGCGAACGGGCGCGGTGTGAACCGAACCTTGGCCTTCGGCTCGATCGACTCGGCCACCAGGGGGTCGAGGATGACCCAGTTCGGGTTGAGTGTGCCGGTGAAATCGGCGAACCGCCGCGCGCCCTGGGTGGTGAGCTTCCCCTTGGCGTGGATGCTCGCGTGCCGGACCGCCATTCCCATGTTCACAACTTCGATCTGATCGAAGCCGGGAGTGCTCTCGGTGTGCATGGCCAACACGGCCGGCGCCAGGAGGCGCCTCGGACTCCCTTCGGAACCCGGTAGGGAGAGGTCGGGCGACTCGATCGTCGTTGAGGCGATGAGCTGGCCGTCGGCCTTGAGCTCGAATCCGGTCTTCACCGAGAAGGCCCCGACGAGGTCCATTGGTGCGCCTCCGGACCACCAGGCGTAGGCCCGGTCGAGCCGTGCGAGGTCACCGTTCACGGCCCCTTCCACGTGGAGACCCTGTCCCCGGTTCAGTCCGATGATCTTTACTCCCCCTTCGCCGAGGGCGACCGGTTCGGGTTTGAGCCCATCAGGGAGTGGCCGTAGTTCCAGGGTGCCCGTGGCCGGAGTAAAACGACCAGCCGCGGCCAGCCGGATCGGGTCGAGGGGGACCGGGGAAGGCGGATTCTGCGGTAGCGGCGTCAGCGCCAGTCGAAGCTCGTCGATCTGGAAGGCGCCGTCGGAAGTCGGGTTCGACAATCGAGTTGAGGCCGTGAGATCGTCGCTCTTGAGGCCAAACTGAACCAGGCTCCACGATGTGGGGAGGGCCGAGTCAACCAACGGGCCGGCGACACCGGCATCGAGCCGCACCGACTTTCGGACGATCGGCTCCGCGGTCATCCCGGCGACCTTGAGTCCAAGGATCTCGGCGGCCAGCCGTCCTGTGAAGTGCTTCGGGTCCGGGCGGCGGAGTTCGCATGCCAGTCGTCCCTTGCCGGCGAGGTCGAGGGAGCCGAAATCCACCAGATCCCGAAGTTGGTTCTTGAACCCTTCGAGGTCCAGGGTCGCCGACACTCGGACTCCACTGTCGAGGTCGCCCGAACCCTTGGCGTCGAGAAAACCGGTCTGCACAGTCAGTTGCTCGACCTTCAGGGCCTCAGGTCCCTGAAAGACCTGGGCCGCGAAGCTCGCCGGGTCTCGGACCGCGACCACGCGTCCCTGGTCGCGAGCGACAAGGTCAGAGACTTTCGCCTGGGCGACGAGCTTGCGACCGGGCCCCGGCTTGGCGTCGGCGATCTCGATGTCGAGGTTGGCTGCTCCCTTCTCCAGCGTCAAACCGTCGCGGATATGCAACAAGTGAGGGAGCTGCTGCGCCAGGGCAGCCAGGTCGAGTTGTCCTTGAATGTGGGTCGTCAGGGATTGCGACGCCGGTGCGACCTGGGCGTTTCCCTTGAGCGATCCCAGCGGACAGGAGAAGTCCAGTTGTCGGACATCCCAACCGCCGGCCGACTCGGCGACCTCGTAGTGGCCTCCCAGCCGTTCGAGGGTGAGGCGATCGCCGGCCAGGGCTGCGCCTGCGGCCTCGAAAGCCAGGATGTCGCCGTCGCCGGTAAAGCTCCAGCGCTCTGCCTTTCGTGTGGTCGAGTACGTTCCGTCGAGTTTCCCTTTCACGGCCACGCCGCCGGTCGCGACGCTCCAGGGCCAGCGGCGAGCCACCACCTTCGCCGAAAGCGGTGGGATTCCTGCGGTCGTCGCCCGATGGTCAAGCTCTCCCACGAGCTCGAGACTCGCATCATCCTTCTCCGAAGGCTTGGCGAGCTTGACCTGCCAGGTCAGCGGCCCTTTCGTGGCCGGCAGCGTGGCGGTGACGTCGAACCGACCGGCCCTGAGTGGTTCGGGCAGCTCCGGAGCCCGAACCAGGAGCGAGCCGTTGACCAGTTTCAGCGTGAGCGTACCGGTTGCCGACTTGGAGGCCTCCGGTGTCGGCCCTTCTGGCTTCGGGGCTTTGGGATCCCCTGCCAGCAACGGCGCCAGGGCATCGAGCAGGTCGATCGATCCGTCCGCCCGTCGCTCGATGTCGATGTTGGCACCCTCGACGACCAGTTGGCCGCCGATGGTCGGACCGAGCACCAGACTGGGCAACGAACGTCCCAGGCGGATGCTAGGGACCGACACGATCGCCTTCCCCGCCTTGTTTCGAAACACGACGTTCCGCAGCTCCTGGCGAGCGAACCAGGAAAACCGCAGCGAGCCGATCTCGAGTCGCGACGGGGCGAGTGTCCGGTTGGCGGTCGAGACGACCAGGAGCCGGACCGGGGTGGTGGACGCAAGCCAGGGGAGGCTCACGATGACAACGACCACGACCAGGGTCATGGCGAGCAAAGCCCGTCGGAGCCGTTTCCAAGGCTTGCGAGGTGGTTCAGTAGGCGGCATCAGTCCTTGACTCCCCGGCACCCTCCTAGTCCGGAATCGAACACGAGGCGTCATCAAACCCCGGATCGCCAAAAACCTCAAGCTCAACCCCCCTCCAATCGTCCACAGCCCCAAATGCGATGAGATGATGGGATTTGATCGGGGTGTGGACCTCCTCCCGGCATGAGAACAGGAGGTCTGGGAGGTTTACGTCGCCGGCCCTCGCTGGCACTTCTTAAGAATTCCTTGTCTCACTCAGTAGAATACAAGAAGATATAACAGGCTGGGTTTCAGGGGCGACGGCGCCCAACAATCGAAGGCGAGGTCCGGACGACGTTGACCTCCCAGGACCGGTGCGAGCCCGAGCTCGCTCTTCTCTGAATCGACAAGCCAAGGTTTCGTTCGGAGAGCCAGGGATCATGATTCGTCGCACTCTATCCATTTTTGTGCTGTGGTCTCTTGCCGCCATCCCCCCGACGGTGAATGCGGGCCAGGACCTGGAATCGGCCCCGAAGGCAAAGAAGAAGGTGGTCAAAACGGATCAGGAATGGGCCAAGATCCTGACCCGTGGCCAGTACCTGGTCTGTCGGTTGAAGGTGACCGAACCCGCATTTTCCGGCAAGTTGCTCAACAATCACGCCAAGGGGACTTACGACTGCGTGGCGTGTGGCGCTCCGCTCTTCAGCTCGCGGACCAAGTTCAACTCGGGGACCGGTTGGCCGAGCTTCTGGCAGGCGATTCGGCCCGATAGCGTGGCCACCGAGCTCGACAACAGCGCGGGAGAACCGCGTATCGAGGTGCAGTGTAGCACGTGCGACTCGCACCTGGGGCATGTCTTCAACGACGGACCAGCCCCGACCGGTCTCCGATTCTGTATGAACTCGACCGCCTTGAGATTCGTTCCCGACTCGAAGGCCTCCCGTACCCATAAGGCCAAGACCAAGGGGCACGCGAAGTCGGAGTCCAAGGAGGAGTCGGAACCGGACACCGAGCCGGAATCGGAACCGGACGTCGCGGCGGCTCCCGACTCTGATACGAGCGCTAAGTAGTCCTGCGTCCCTGACGCTGGCCACGTCAATACGTTTGCTCTTTCGGGGTGGCTGGGGCTTCGTCGTCGAGACCGCGGTTCATGACCCTGGATTTCGAAGGGGTCCAAGACGACACCGCCGGCTCCCCTCTCCTCCCTGGGAGGGATTCTCAGGGATGCAGGTCGTATTCACGAATCTTGTCGAACAATTGGCGTCGTGAAATTCCGAGACGACCGGCCGCCTTGGTCCGGTTGCCTTCGCAGGCGATCAGGGCGCGATGGATGGCGCGGCGCTCGACTTCGGCGAGAAGCGCACGCAGCGGGAGAGGATCGTCGGCCTCGACGCTGGCCTCGGCCGGGAGGCTTGTGCCGGCCCCTTCGACTTCGAGATGCTCGGGAAGGATCGGGCGACCACGCGCCGCGATCGCTGCTCGGGCCAGGTGATTCTCGAGTTGTCGGACGTTCCCCGGCCAGGGGTTGGCCACGATCTCGGCCGAGGCGTCACCGGTGAGTGAAAGGCTGCGCCAGCCGTATTTCCGCTCGAGTCTCCGCAGGATGTGCTCGGCCAGCGGCAAAATGTCCTCGGTTCGATCCCGCAAGGGGGGAATGGCGATACGGATGACGTTGAGCCGATAGTAGAGGTCTTCTCGAAAACGTCCGGTCGCGACGTCTCGGAGAAGATCGCGGTGGGTTGCGGAGACGACCCGGGCGTTGGTGCGCAGAGTTTCCGTCCCGCCGATGCGCTCGAATTCGCGACGCTGAAGGACGCGCAGCAGTTTGGCCTGGGCCGCCAAAGGGAGCTCGCCCACCTCATCGAGAAAGATAGTCCCGTCCGCGGCTCGCTCGAAACGGCCCTGACGCTGCCGTTCCGCGCCGGTGAAGGCGCCCCGTTCATGGCCGAAGAGCTCGCTTTCGATCAATCCCTCGGGCAAGGCACCGCAATTGACGCGAACGAACGGGGCGTCCGCGCGGTGCGAGTGGGTGTGAAGGGCCGAGGCCACCAGTTCCTTTCCCGTGCCGCTCTCGCCGACGATGAGGACCGGCTCATCGGTGGCCGCGGCCCGGCCGATCGCCTTGTAGACATCGCGCATCGACGCGCTGTTGCCGACCAGCTCAGGTTCCGACTCGACCTCGACGCCCCCGTCGTCGGTCTCGAGCTCTTGACGCAACGACCGAACTTCGGCGGCCAGACGACGTTGATGCAAGGCACGTCGCAAGGTCAGGAGAACCTCATCAAGGTCGAACGGCTTTGAGAGATAGTCGTAGGCTCCCTGACGCATGGCTTCGATGGCCGCGGCCGAGCCACCGAAGGCCGTGATGGCGATCACGGGGAGCTCGCCCAACATCGGGCCCAGCTCCCGAAGTACCTCCAGGCCATCGCGGCCGGGCATCTTGAGGTCGAGAAGCACGGCGGCCGGCGGGTCGTTCCGGATCGAGTCGAGGGCTTCGACTCCATCGGCGGCCTCATGGGTGGTATAGCCCTCGGCCTGGAGGAGTCGCACGAGGTTGCGGCGGATCGTCCGATCATCATCAGCGACCAAAATCAGTGCATGTTCAGTGGCCGGGTTTGCCTTCATGACCATTTTCTCTCAAGATCGGAAGCGACAGGATGAAGCGTGCCCCTCGTTCGTTGTCGCTGGGGTCGGCTCGGAGTTCGCCGCGGTGAGCGAGCACGATCTCGCGGGCGATGGCCAGGCCGAGTCCGGTTCCACCGGGCTTCGTGGTATAGAAAGGCTCAAAGAGGTGGTTGAGCGCTTCGGGTGAGAGCCCTGGGCCGGAATCGGCCACCTGAGCGATGACCTCGCCGGCCGCCACATCGGCGCGAGTCGAGAATCGTAGGGTTCCGCCTCCGGGCATGGCCTGGAGGGCGTTGGTCGACAGGTTCCGGAAGACCTGAATTAGCGCTGGGGGAGCCATCAGGTTGGGGGGAAGGTCAGGGGCAAGGTCCAGCTCGACGATCACCCCCAGGTCGTCGGCGTTGGGTTGGGCCAACCGCGCGACTTCGGCGACCACGTCGTTGAGGTTACTGGGCATCATGTCTTGAGCGTCGGCCCTGGAGAAGTGGAGCAGCCGGGCCACGATGCCCTCGAGCCGGTCGACCTCGTCAACAAGTCCCTCGAACGATTCCGCGTCGGGGCCGATGCCGCGTTGCCAGAGTTGGACGGTCGAGCGAATCCCGGCCAGCGGGTTGCGAACTTCGTGGGCGACCCCGGCGAGCAACTTGCCCAGTGCGGCGAGCCGCTCCGAGCGTCGCAGTTCGGTCTGGAGCCGCTCGCGCTCGAGCGCCTGGCGGCGGACGGTTCGTGCCAGGCCCGCCATCCACAGGAGGGAAAGCGCGATTCCCCCCAGCGCCAGCCCCGCGGTTAGTTGGTAGCCCCTCAACGATCGGTTCATGAACAAGGGGTCTTCCAGGCGGATCATCGTCCATGTCGCCGCCACCATCTGCCCGCGCACGGCGATCGGAGCCGTCCGAATCGCGATCAAGTCGGGCTCGCTGATCTCCACGACGAAGAGACTCTGGTCCTTTCGGATCGCGGCGTCGATCTGGATTTCGATCAGTTCCGCCTCGGGACTCGGCGGTCCGGTTCCGCCACGACGATCCTTTGGTGTCGCGCGTGGGGGCGCGTTGGCGGGGACCGCTGTTCCGACGAACCGAGTGAAATCGCGGACGTAGTAACCCCCCTCGACCCCCTCGAAGGGGGCCAGGGCTCGTGCGGCCTCGGCGGAAAGTTCGCGGTCGAGCTGGTCCCAATCGGCGGGACCGATGTAGTCAGGCCAGCGCGGTGCTCGAGCAATCACGGAGGTTCCTTGTTCCGCCAGTCGTGTCCCTGCGCGGTCAAGCACCCCCTTGGCCGTGGCTCGTCGCCGCTCACGTTCGATCACCGACGTGGAGGTCAGCCAAAGCGAGGTCAATGCCGCCACGAACAGGACGACCACGACGCCCACCTGCCACTTGAGTGGAATTCTCAAGCTCAACGTCGCCATCGATCCTCGCCTGGGTCAGGAGGTGACATTGCCGATCCTTCTGGAAGCAAACCGCAGACCAATCCTCGTGGGCGACGGCAGGGCGATCCTCCTCGCGGCGTCGGTCGAGAGGTCTTCCTTGGAAGGCTCCTCGGGCCACAAGGGTGAGTGACCGTTCCGGCCGTTGAAGGGAGGCCCCATTCCCGGAGCCCACCCTCGGATGACGATGGCTCGACGAAGGGGCAACGACCCAAAGAGCCTACCGCAGCGAGGGGATCGTTGGGCGAAAATCCCCCTCGAATTCGGGGGAATCTCGCCCAGCCGTGGCGGTTCAGGACACCCAAGGGGCGAGAATTCGTGGAGAAACGGCATTGGCATCTGTCATGCTTGGGCATCTCCCCGTAACGGCGGGGGACGCCGTTCCGAAAGATCGGATCCCGACAAGAGAACTGCGAGGGAGTTTCGACGATGATCAAGCTATTGACGATGGGAGCGACCGGCTTGTTGGGCATCGCGCTGGTCGCGGCACAACCCCCGGATGATGAACGAGGAGGACCGCCGCCACCGCCTCCCCCCCCTCCCAAGGCAAAGAAAGCCGCGCCTCGCCCGGGCGACGACCTGCATCATGCCTATCAGTTGCTCCGGCGGCTTCACGCCTCCGGACGCTCCACGGGCCGGCCCGAGGCTCGACTTCAGGACTGGACAGAGCGGGCATCGCAGCTCTATCGCGACGGCGTCAAGGCCCAGCGTGATGGCGATCGAAGGCTTGCTCATGAGTACGGCGCCGCGGCCCACGACCTGGCGCGGGCCGTCGAGCACTCGCGCAACGCCTCGGCCTATGAGGAGCCAGGGCCGGATCTCCCTCCCCCACCCGAGAGCGGACCTGAAGGCGACGCGGAGCCGATCCGCGCCGACCTCTGGAGGGCTCACGACCGAATTCGAGACCAGCTCGAGCGTGACCGTAAGCCATCAGACGATTTCTATGTGAACGCCGCGCGCGACCTCTACAATGCCGCGCGACGGGATGCGGACGCCGGACGACTGGAGCGAGCCGGGGAGCTTGGCAAGGCGGCCGATGCGATCACCCACGTCCTGGAGCACCTCTCCCACGCCTCGGGTGACGGGCCTCCGGAACCCCCACCTCTGCCACCTCACCCCCCAGCGCCCCCGGCGCCGCCCCTTCAACCTTCGCGAGATCCCGAGGAAGGTCCGGCGGCCAAGCGCCCACCGCACGAGGACGAGCGGCCGAAGGCGAAGCGAGGACCGAGAGAGCGAGAAGACGCATCGTATGATGGCGCCGGCCCCCGGGCTCACGAGGAGATCCCGAAGAAGAAAAAGGGCCGACGTGATGGCGATCCCACCAAAGCGGAGCGGCGACGAACAGAGCTGCCGCCGCCGCTGTGAGTGAACTCGTTCCCTAATGATGTGGTCGAGGTCGAGCCCAGCGTCGATCCCCGATGAGAGGACGGCTGGGCTTCTTCGTTCAGGTCAAGGATTCGACCGGAATCTCTCCCACGTTCTCGAAGATATGGGTGGGGCGATAGGGGAAGCTCTCCACGGTGTCTCGTGTGCTGACGCCCGAGAGGACCAGGATCGTTCTCATGCCGGCTTCAGTGCCGGCGAGAATATCCGTATCCATCCGGTCGCCGACCATGAACGATTCCGCAGAATGAGCGTCGAGCTTTCGGAGGGCCGTCCGCATCATGAGGGGGTTGGGCTTGCCGACGAAGTAGGGCTTTCTGCCGGTCGCTAGCTCGATGGGCGCGACCAAGGCCCCGCATGCGGGCTGAATCCCTTGTTCCGACGGACCCGTCAGGTCGAGGTTGGTGGCAACGAACCGAGCGCCGCCGGCGACCAGCCGGACCGCCCGTTCGATTTTCTCGTAGTCGTAGCTGCGGGTGTCGCCGACGACGACGTAGTCGGGGTTCTGCTCTGTCAGAGTGTAGCCCACGCTGTAGAGCGCATGGGTCAAGCCCGCGCCGCCGATGACGTAGGCCGTTCCTCCCGGGGTCTGGCGATGGAGGAAGTCGGCGGTGGCGAGTGCCGAGGTATGAAAGGCCGACTCCTCGACATCAATCCCCATCTGAGCGACGCGATGGCGCAGGTCACGCGGCGTCCACTGGCTGTTGTTGGTTAAGAAGAGAAATCGGTGGCCCCCGCTTCGTAGTTTCTCGAGAAACTCGAGGACCCCGGGAATCAGGCGGTGACCGTGGTAGATCACCCCGTCCATGTCGACGATGTAGGCAGGCGGCATGGGACCTGATTTCTCCGCTGGGTCGTGGTCTGGCCTGGTTCGACGGCCGATTTTATCACGCCCCCCGGCAAAGGGCGATTGCAACGAACCGAGCGCGAGCAGGCGGCTCACTCATCGTCGAACGGAAAGGAGACCCGGTTCATGTCCTTGTTCCATTGGCCAAGGGCGACGTCGCGATGGAGGAGCAGAAGTTGCTCTCGGGCGGAAACGAGCTCACGTTCGACATTGGCCAGGTCGATCGTCGATTGATCCCGCCGCCGTTGGGCCTGGCTCACCCAATCCTGAAGCGCAAGCCGGAAGCGAGCCGGATCGTCGTTGGGACTGAGCCGAGGCCGCGGGGGAAGCTCGGCGGAAGGCAAGGTCTGGGTGTCGATTCGTTGGGAAAGCGCTGCCAACGATGGCGCGTTGCCGGGTTGATCCCGACGGTCCACCCTGGCGAGCTCGCTGGTTAGCCGGGCGATTTCCGCACGGTTCAGCTCGGCCGTTCGCCTCGCGTGCGACTGCAACGCGTCATGGTTGGACGCCAGCCGGTCCAGCTCGAGTCGAAGCGTCGCGACCTGGCCCACAGAGTCGTCGAGCTTGGATTGAAGATGTTCGAGGCTCTGGACCGCGGTTTCGTGCTTCGCCACCAGAGCGGCCCGCTCCTCTTGCCATTCCCGTTGCAGGCTGGCCACGGACTCGGCGTGACGAAGGTGGCTCTGCTCCACGTCGAGACGGGAGGCGTTGAGGTCCTCACGGAGCCTTTGAACTTCCTCGGCGTGGGCGTGTTCGGTGGCGGTGGCTTCCTCATGAGCCGAGTCGAACTCCTGCCGAGTCTGCCGTAACAGATCAACAAGCTGGTCGCGTTCCGCGCGGAGCGCTTTCAACTCTCCTGTCAGCGCCTGAACCTCGGCTAGGGCGGCCTGGCGTTCCTGATCCGTGCGCGTCTGGCAAAGGCTTCGCTGTTCGATCTGAAGTTGAAGCCTTGTGCCACGTGCCTCGGACTCCTCGATTTCGATCTGCCGACGCTGGACGTGAACCTTGAGGCTCTGCACTTCGGCTTCGAGCTCGACTGTGCGACTGAGCTGCGTTCGAAGTCCGCCAACCTCAAGCTGGAGTGGCTCCATCTCGACAAGACGTTCCTGGAGCGTAGCGACTTCGCTCAGTGACGTCCGGAGTTGGAGCGCTGACTGGTTCAAGGCGGCTTCGAGATCCTCGACTCGATGTTGAAGGGCCTTCCTCCGCTCGTCGGACTTCAAGGATTTCGAGCGAAGGGAATCGTACGCCGATTTCAAACGCTGCAGCGCATCGCGGGATCTCCTGGCCTCATCCCGGAGTGCGGTGTCGTCCGTTGTCTCGACGGCCTCGCGCTCCCCCCACTTCAAGGCGGCGGCGGGCTCGGCTCCCTGGTTTTCCAGGGCCACGAATCGATGGTGACAGAAATTACACGCGACTCGCCGACCCAGGTATTCGGACCGGATGCGGAGCTTGCGATGACAGTGCTCACAGGTGAGGAAAACGTGAGTGGACATGGATGCTCGTTGATCCTGTGCGTGCAACCGCCGCTCAGGCCTGGCCGATCGAGGATGGGATGAGCGATTGCAACCGCGACCACGGACGAGTTGGGAGAGCCGATCGAGCCCGCGGCCCCGGGCTTTCATCCGGACTCGTGCGATCCCTGAGTCCGTCCGACGGACGTCATCCCTCGGTTGAGGGGAGACTTGAATGGCGAATCTGGGGGTGGTGAGGCTCGGTGACGATTTGGACTGGCACCCATCTCATGGGCCAGGAGGGACGCTCCCGCCTACTCTGAACGAGGCGCTGGTGTGCCGGCCATTTCCAAGGCGGTCGTTCTGGTGCGTTGGACGAAGACCTTGAAGAGTCCACACCCCGGGGACGATGGGGAAGCCCGGCCGCGTCACGACCTGGAAATCGCGTTTGTTCGGCTGGGGCCATTTCTGTTCGCTAATTCTGCATTTTCCGTCGCGGGTCGCACGAGGTCAACGAGAATTGCCGGAGGACTTGAAGAATCGTGTGCCGGGCCCACGTTTCGGAAATGGTGGGGTTGGGAGCCAGGTCTCCTGGCGCGAGCGCCGATTGCACTTTACGGGTCCTCGTGAGAAGATGACGCCCTCGGCGATTGGAGTTCGATGACCCGAGGAAGTCTCGCGCGATGCCCTGTCGATCTTTACCACTGGCGATGGCGGTCCTCCTCATGCAACTGGCTGACCATCAAGCGGCCTCGGGTGCTCCCGACGCGAAGACCGAGGACGTCAAGGCCCAGCAATTCGTCAGCGAGCATGTGAGCCGGATCCGGCCCCTCGAGCGTGCGGCCGCTCTCGCATGGTGGAATGCCAACATCAGTGGCAAGGACGAGGACTTCGCGGCCAAAGAGGAAACGCAGAACCGGCTCGACTCGGCCCTGGCCGACGCGAAGCGATTCGAGGAGCTCAAGGCTCTCAAGCAGGGGAACATCGCCGACCCCGTTCTCAAACGCCAGGTCAATGTCCTCTATTTGATGTATCTGGAGAAGCAGGTTGATCCGCAACTGCTTCGAAAGATCACGGCCAAGGCCAACGCAGTTGAGAAGGCGTTCAACGCCTATCGGGCCAAGGTTGACGACCGCGAGCTGAGCGACAGCGAGGTTCGCAAGGTCCTGAAAGAGTCGAAGGACCTGCCGCGGCGGAAAGCGGTCTGGGAGTCGAGTAAACGGGTGGGGGCGGTCGTCGAGGCCGACCTCAAGGCGCTCGTCGTCCTCCGCAACGACGCGGCGCACTCGCTCGGCTTCAAGAACTACCACGACATGCAACTGCAGCTCAACGAGCAATCGCAAGAACGCGTACTTGCCTTGTTCGACGAGCTCGACGCCTTGACGCGAGCGCCGTTTCATGCGGCGAAAGCCGAGATCGATACCAAGTTGGCCGCGAGTTTCGGCCTCGGTGTCGAGGACCTGCGTCCCTGGCACTATCACGACCCTTTTTTCCAGGAAACGCCGGCGGTTTTTGCCACGGACCTCGATGTGGCTTATGCCAAGGCGGACATCCTCAAGCTCTGCCGGGACTTTTACGCTGGCATCGGGCTGCCGATCGACGACGTCATCAAACGTAGCGACCTTTACGAGAAGCCGGGCAAGAGTCCCCACGCCTTCTGCACCGACATTGATCGCAACGGCGATGTTCGCGTCCTCGCCAACATCGTGCCCAACGAGTACTGGATGGGGACGATGCTCCATGAGCTCGGGCACTCGGTCTACAGCAGCAAGAACATTCCCGAGAGCGTCCCCTACGTCCTCCGCACCGAAGCCCACATCCTGACCACCGAAGGGGTGGCCATGATGTTCGAGAAGTTCTCGAAGGATGCCGACTGGCTCCTTCAGATGGGGGTCAAGCTCGACGATCCCAGCGGCTTCGACAAGGCGGGCACCAAGATGCGGCAAAATCGGCTGCTCATCTTCTCCCGGTGGTGCCAGGTGATGCTTCGGTTCGAGAAGGCGCTGTACGAGAACCCGGACCAGGATCTGAACGCACTCTGGTGGGACCTGGTGGAAAGATACCAGGAGATCCGCCGGCCCGAGGGGCGGAGCGCACCGGACTATGCGAGCAAGATCCATATCGTTAGCGCACCGGCCTACTATCATAATTATATGATGGGCGAGTTGTTCGCGGCCCAGGTGCATCATACGATCGCCCGCGAGGTTCTCAAGGGAGTGGCTCCGGCGTCTGCGAGCTATGTCGGGAACTCCGAGGTCGGACGCTTCCTCAAGGAACGTCTCTTTGGTCCGGGCCGTACGTTGAGCTGGGACGAGCTGACGCGCCATGTGACCGGCCAGAGCCTGAACCCGAAGGCGTTTGCCCTGGATTTCCAGGATCGATGATCGGGGGATGCTCGGAAACGCAGCGGTCGGATGGGCGATGAGATGAGGCTGACCGATCCAATTGCCGCGTGCGATCGGCTGATCGGCGTGCTGGAGCGTACGATTCCCCTGAGCCGGCCGCCGGGTCGGGATCCTTCGGATGATGCGATCCGGATCCCGATCCTTCGCTTCGCGATCGCGCAGTTACGGATGCGGGTTCGGCCCGCTCTGCAGCCCGATTGGATCGCGATCGACCCGGTCCACGTCGCCCTCTTTGGTGCGACCAACACCGGCAAGTCGACGATCGTCAATCTGCTGCTTGGCCGCGCGGCCGCGGGGATGGGAGTCCGAGCGCGACTGAGCCAGCATCCCGAGGCGTTCTATCCGGCCGCCGTCAGCGACCGCTGGCTTGAGGGGAGCCCGACACGATTCCAGGGCTACCGACGCTATCGCGACGTCCATCCTCCGCGCCAGTCCGACGACGAGCTGCAACGGACGGGCTATCGCCCGGCGCTGGCGGTTCTCGAGCTCAATCGCCTGCCGAGCCCGAGGCTCGCCACCACCGTTCTCTCTCACGGAATTCTCTGGGATGCCCCCGACTTTTCGACCGAACAGGCGGGTTCCTACCTGGACACGGTCCTCGACCTGCTTTCCCTGGCCGACCTGGTCGTGATGTCGGTCACCGACGAGTCGTACGCCGACCATCGAGGGATCGCGCTGCTGAAGATGGTGGGAGAGTCGTCGGTTCCGATGGTCGTCGTGGCGAATAAGCTCTCCGAGAACCCGACCCTCCTGGAGGATATCAGTCGAACGCTCGGTACCGCCGGGCAAACCGCCGCCCCGGTCCTCCGGCTGCCGGAGACTCCCGGCACGTCAACGGCCGACCGACTGGATCAACTGCTGCGCAGCGACGATGCGCGAGCCCTTCGCGAAAAGGTCCGGAGCGTGGTCGAGCTTGGCCCGGCGCTCAAGCGGCAATCCCTGGCGGGGGCGGTCGCCTTTCTCGAGCGGCATCTCAATGGCTTTTTGAGCCCCATGGCCGAGGAGCTGAAAAGCTACTCCCAATGGGAAACGCTGGTCCGCCGCCTGACCCGCGACGTGATCGTTGCTCCTTACCAGCGCGACTATCTCGACGGTGTTCGCTATCAAGAGTTGAATCGTACACTCCTTCACTTGATGGAACTCCTTCAGGTGCCCGGAATCGGCCCGCTTCTCGACCTGACCGGCCGGGTGGTCCGGATTCCGTGGCGGCTCGCCGGCCGAGGCGTGGCTCGTTTGCTGGGGGGGCCCAGCACGGCGACGAAACGACAGCCTGAGAAGGGGCTCTTGATGGAAGCGATTCCGAGCTGGGTCTCGGCCATCAAGGCCGAGGTCCAGGTTCTGGCCCGCGCCGAGCCCTGCTCCGTCTGGAGCGAGATCGTGGCGGCATTCGATCAGGAGCGGTTTCGAGCCGATCTGACCGGGCGGTTCGAGAGGGCGTTCGAGGCGTACCAGACACGGATGGAATCCGAGGTGAAACGCCGGGCCGAGGCGCTTTACGAGAGGCTCCGCCAGAGCCCCGGACGGCTCACCACGTTGCGCGGGGCGAATCTCATGATCAGCGCGACGTCGGTTGCGGTCGCGGTCAAGACCGCGGGGCTCGACTGGTCTGACGCCGTTCTTGGACCGGCCGTCGCCGGAGTGTGGCAGAACCTGCTCGAGTGGGGACTGGGGCGTTACCTGGAGACCTTGCGTGAGGAGTTGAAGGCCATCCAACTGGAGGAGGTCAGCCGGGTCATCGACGTCGCGCTGGAGCAGCCGGTCCGCGACCTCTTCCACGGCGCGTTCCAGCCCGCCGACCTCGAGGCGGCGCTCGAGGATTTCGCCGTCGTCAAGGCCGAGGCGTCTCGGATCGTGGAAGGAGTCCGTTAATGTCCCAGGAGACCACGAGCCGGTCGATTGCCGGGGCCCTTGATCGACTCGCCGAACGCGTGCGATCGCCCCGCGTGCTTGCCATTCGCCCGGACGAGCGCGCGCGACTCGAGTCGGCGATCGAACGTGCCCGGGGTCAATGGCTGGGACCGTCGGAGCCAGTGCTGACAGTGGCACTTGCCGGTGGCACCGGCGCGGGGAAGAGTACGCTGATCAACGCCTTCGCCGGCTCGGTCATTGCCGAGGCGAGCGAGATCCGGCCGACGACCCGGTTTCTCCAGGTCTATCACCATCGCGACGATTCACTCGGCTCACTGCCCGAGGATCTGGCCAACGACGCCTCCTTCGTCGCTCATGACCGGCCCGAGCTCCGTCACAAGATGCTCGTCGACGCCCCTGACCTCGATAGCTTCATGGTTCAGCACCGCGCGACGACGAAGGCGTTGCTCAAACGCTCGGGCCTGGTCCTCTACGTCTTCAGCCCCGAGCGGTACCTCGAGGAACGGACCTGGTCGATCCTCCGAACTGAGACTGAGTTCTCCGCCTCCGCCGCCGTACTCAACAAGGTCGACCGGGTCGGTTCGCGCGAGGAGCTCGATCAAATCACCGACGATCTTCGGTCCCACTTCGCGGCGGTGGGGCACGGCGAGATCCGGATCTTCCGGCTCTGTGCTCGCGCTCATGTTCCCGACGCCACCGGTGCTCGACCGAACCTCGCCCTGGACGTCGATGACATGACCGCGCTGCGAGCCTATATTGAGCGCGAACTCCAGGGGAGCGAGATTGCTCGACTCCTGCGGCGGCAGAGACAGGCCGTGGTCACGCACCTTCAGACGGAAGTCGACCAGGTGGCCCCCGCATCGTTGGCCTCGTCGATCGATGAGATCGCCCGACGGGCCATCCCACGCGCCGCGGAGGCGGGACGCCGGCTAGCCTTGACCATCGCCGATCCACTGGCCGCCGTGGAAACGGAGCTCGTTCCCCTGCTGACTCACCACCGCCACGAGCGGTTCTGGGGACCGTTCCGGTTCTGGCTCTCGCTCTGCGACTTCGTCAGTTTCGGGCTGACGAACCTGGTCCGCCGATCCCTCGGCCGCCAGTCCGACCGTGGCGATCTCATCGAGTCGACCCTCGAGCGCGCCGCGCGGATCCCGGTCGAAGACGCCCTGCGAGCCCAGGCTCGCGAAGTTCAGGATGCACTTTACGCGAGCGGTCTCCCGATCGAGCGTTGGCGCGAGATCACGGCCAAGGGGGACGGGGCCGGACTGATCGCGGAGATCGCCCGCGAGATCGAAGGAGCATTCGACATCGCCGCGGTCCGGCTCTCGGAGCAAGGTCAGTCGATCATCTGGGGGGCCAGCACAGTGGGGGGCCTCGTCCCCGCCCTGTTCGTCGTGGTCGGCCTCGTCGTCATGGTCCGCGACCTGTTTACGGGCCAATACGCCGGTCTCACGCTCCTCTGGCACCTGATCGCGATGGTCGTCCTCTTCTTCCTCGCGCTTCAAGGACTGGTCTCGATCCTCCTCCCTGGCGGCACGCGTTGGTTCGGCCCTTCCCTGGGACCGGTGGCCGTTTCTCGGGTTGTGTCACGGACCGTCGAGGGTTGGATCTCAACCTATCGGAGCGAGCTCGAAGCGGATGTCGCTGACCTTCGCGAACCGCTTCAGGTCTTGCAGCACGTCAACCAGTCCGAGGCGACTCCGGCCTGAGACCGGGAGCGGGCGTCCTTGCCTGAGACGCGCCGACCGACCAGAAGGGGCCGGTCGGCGCGTGTCTTCAACACCCGTCGGGCGGCCTCAGACGATGATCGTCGATCGCTTCTGGGCGGCCTCTTCCATGAACGACTGGCCACGAGCCACCATGTTTTCCGGCTCGGGAATCGTCCCTTCGAGCAGGAGGGCGTTGGACCAGAGCTGGAGGGCGCAGAGCTTGATGAAATCGTCGTGGTCGCGGTTGGCGCTGAGGCTGCCGAGACGTCGGATCAACGGGGAGGAGGGATTGATCTCGAGGATCCGGCTGGCAGGGACGAACTCCTGATTGGCCATCTTCAACAGCCGTTGCATCTGACTGCTCATGCCGCCTTCGGCGTTGACCAGGCAGCAAGGGCTGTCGGTCAAGCGCCGAGACTCGCGCACATCCTTGACCCGGTCGCCCAGCGCCGCGCGGAACAGCTCGAGCACGCGGCTCGTGTTCACGGGGGGCTCGTCGTCCGGTTTCTTCTCGTCCTCGACCTCGGGGAGCTCGACGTTCTCGGAGTCGATCGAAGTCAGCGGTCGGCCGTCGTAGGTGTGCAACGTCGACATGACGAATTCGTCGATCGGGTCGTTCAGGAAGAGGACTTCAATCCCGCGACGGCGGAAGATCTCGAGGTTCGGGCTCGTCTTGATCGAGGCGAGGTTGGGCCCGCCGAGGTAGTAGATCGGCTTCTGGTCGGGGTTGGCACGCTTGATGTAGTCGTCGAGCGAGGTCTTCTGTTCGCCCTCGGTGTGCGACGATGGGAACCGGAGCAGCTTGGCGACCCGTTCTCGGTTGGGCGGGTCGCTGGCGACTCCTTCCCGAAGAATCGCGCCGAACTGACGGTGGAACTCGTCGAATGTGCCATCAGCCTGGTCGGCCAGTTGGCCAAGCTTGTCGAGCACCCCTTTGACCAGCGTGTTCCGGATCCGGCGAATAACCGTGTTGTCCTGGAGCGTCTCGCGCGAGACGTTCAACGGTAGGTCTTCGGAGTCGACGATCCCATAGAGGAACCGGAGATAGTCGGGGAGTAGGTCGCGGCAGTCCGACTGAACCAGGATGCGTTTGGCGCAGAGGTTCACCCCGTGCTCGAGGCGGCCGAAGCCGAGCAGCTCGACGTTGCTGGGGGGACAGTAGAGGATCGAGCGGAACTGGAGCGGGGAGTCGGCGGCGAGGTGCAGGTGCCAGAGCGGCGACTCGTCCGAGTGGTGGGTCAAGTGCTGGTAGAACTGGCGATACTGGTCGTCGGTGACCTGACTCTTCGGCTCCACCCAGATCGGCTTCTGATCGTTGATCACCTGGTCGCCGAGCTTGATCGGGTGTGGCACGAAGCTGGAGTAGCGTCGGACGATCGAGCGGATTCGCGACTCCTCGACAAAGTCGCTCACATCGTCCTTGAGGTGCAGGATGATCTCGGTCCCGCGCTCGAGCGGTCCCGCCGGAGAGATCCGGAAGCTGCCGGTCCCCTCCGACTCCCACTCCCACCCTTCGCTCTCCTTGTAGCTTCGGGTCCGGACCCGGACGCGATCGGCCAGCATGAAGGCGGAGTAGAATCCGACCCCGAACTGGCCGATCAGCGAGAGATCCCCCTTGTTCTGGCTGACGGCCTGCTTGAGGAACTCGAGGGAACCGCTATGGGCAATCGTTCCCAGGTTCGTGACGAGCTCCTCATGGGTCATCCCCACGCCGTTGTCTCGGATGACCAGCTCCCGCGCCTCCTTCCGCCCCTCGAGGATGATGGCCAGGGGCGCTGCGTCTCGCTGGGATTCATCCGTCAGCGACACGTACCGCATCTTGTCGAGCGCATCCGAGGCGTTGGAGATCAGCTCCCGGACAGCGATCTCTTTACTCTGGTAAAGCGAATGCGCCAGCAGGTGGAGGAGTTGCTTGATCTCAGCCTGAAACGTGAATTCCTGAGTTCCCGGAGCGGGTGCCATCGAAAGTCCCCGTCGAATGGAATCGCCAGACAAGGCTCGTGACGTTGGAGAGGCGCGTATCGACCTCACGATGATCTTTGATGAAGTGACGCAGGCAAGGGATGTACCAAGGCGCAGGGAAATTCGTAAACCAAGACCTCTCAGGACATTGTGGAATCTGTCGTAGGCGCAAGTCGAGCGGCCTGCCTGCCAATCATGGCGTCGGAGTGGCTCCTCCCCTGCAATTTTGGCATCAGAGGGGTGTGGGACCGAAGGTGTTGAGGGGGACCCGCTGGCACTTGAACGAATGTCCCCAAGGAAGGTCCGCGAGCGAATCAGTCTCGGCGCCAACGCCGGGGCGGGGTCGACTCGAACTTGCCGGTGGGTGGGCTGAACTTGATGCCGACCTGCCAGAGGAGGTCGGGTTGATGCTTGGCGAGGAGGTACTTCATGACCACCTCGTCGGAGGGGGGCATCCCCGGATCCTGGAAGACGACGCAAAGACGCGCGTCCGGGCGATGGGAACGGGCGTCCCAGACTTCGATGAGTCCGTGGGGCCGTCGTGGGATCCGGTAATACTTGCCGTTGTTGAGGACGGTGACGCAATCGAACCGGCAGAACTCGTCGAATTCCTTGGCGTCAACGACGTCGCGGACCAACTCGGCCGCGACCAGCTCGGGAACGCCCGATTGATAAGCGCCGGCATCGAGCTTCATCGGCTCGTCGTCGCGGGTGGGCTGCGGGGTGCTGCGTCCTTCGATGACGCGAAAGATCTCCCACTCGACTAGCCGGGCGTAGCCGGCGCGGAGGGCGGGGCTGGAGATGACCATCTGGGGGAACCCGGCCGCGGTCCGGACCACTTCGTGAGCGAAGGCGTTGGCCTCGCGCTGGAGTTTGATCATCCAGAATCGAGGCGTCTCGAGCCGGTCGCTCTCGGAGTAGCGGAACGGCCTGGGTCCGACGTCGGGAATCACCACGTCGGTCTCGTCGCCGTCGCGGCGAAGGGCGCGCAGGACGGTGTCGTAGGAGGCTTCGCCCTGGGTGAATTGCTGGGCGGCCTCGGCATGCCCGGTGCTCTTGACCCGAACGGTTCGATAGCTCGGCCGCGCCCGGAATGTCACCTCACGGGCTCGCGGGTCGACCTGGCTGCGCTCGTCGAGGACGTCGATTTCCCAGCGGAGATAGCCGGTGCGAATCATGGCGGATCGGAGGAGCGGACGTTGGCGCGTCGAGTGAGGGGGAGGTCCCCCCGTGGCGGGCTTCGGTCCAACGCGTCCCTTCAGCCTCCCTGGATCGCGGGAACCAGCAGGATCTCGGGGGCGGTTGCGTCGAAGGCGCGGATCGGTCGCGTTTGGCCCGGCCCGTCGAGCCGGAACGCGAGTCGTCCTGGGGTGAAATGCTCGGCGAAGGCCGCGGCCGCGTCCATGATGGTTTCCGGCCGGTCCTTGTCCCACTCCGCCAAACAGAGGTCGCCGTGACCCGTCTTGAGCAGGCGCAATTTCGCCATCGTGGGAAGACTCCGTGAGAAATTCGGTCCTGACTTGATCCGAAAGCGTCGGGCCGCCCGGGGCGACCGCCGTTAACTCGTGATTATTTTACCGGTTCGCCGGCCCTCCTACCAGCGACGATGCTCCGTGCACGAGACGATAGGCGTTGGCCGTCGGGGATATTTGTAAGCGTGATTGAGGGTTACGATGATCGATGGAAGAGGCGAAGGTACGTTCGAAGGAGCGTGACGACGCGAGGCGAGTAAGGGAAGACCTGGGGTCTCAGACCGCCAGGGCGACGCGTCTGCTCGACCTGGGTCTGCGTGAACTCCCGAATCCCGTGGACGCCATGAATCCGGCCGAACCCACTCGACTTCGTACCACCGAAGGGGGCGGCCGCATGGCCAATCGGGGCCACCACGTCGTTGATGGTGACCGTCCCCGCCTCGAGCCGACACGCCACGGCACGGGCTCGGGCGAGATCGCGGCCCCAGACACTCGCGGCCAGTCCGAACCCACTCGAGTTTGCGGCGGTGACGGCCTCGTCGATATCGCGAACCTGGCGGACCAGGACGACCGGTCCGAAGACACCCGCCAGAGCCGACTCAGGTTCCGCCGACTGTGCCACAAGGACCGTGGGGTCGAAGAACCATCCTGGCCCGGGGCGTGGCTGACCCCCGACCACGACCTTCGCTCCTCGTGCGACACTCGCGCGAATGAACTGATCGAACCGGTCTCTCGCCTCGCTCGAGATCAACGGGCCGAGGTCGACGGCGGCCGACGCGGGGTCACCGATCCGAAGCGCTCGCGTGGCCTCGGCAATTTGTTGGAGCCAGGGGGCGGCATCACCCACGACATAGATTCGCTTCACGGCGACGCAGGTCTGGCCGCAGCCGACGAACGCACCCCAGGTCAACGACCGGACCGTAGCCGAACGAGGCGCGTCGGGCAGGACGACCGCCGGGTCGAAGCCTGAGAGCTCGGCCAGGGCCGACACGCCGTTGGCCGCCAGGGCCGTCAGAACGCGGCGACCGTTCTCGAGCCCGCCGGTGAACATCCCCTTGTCAATGCGAGCGTTGACGAGTGCATTCCCAACGTCTGCGCCCCCCTGGACCATCGCCACCAGGCCGGGAGGAAGTCCGGCATGGTCCAGGCTCTCCTGAAGCTTGCAGCCGACCAAGGGGGCCAGGTCCGAAGGCTTCCAGACCACGCCGTTTCCCGCAGCCAGGGCCTGGGCAATCGCGGGTGCGTTGAGGAAGAGGGGATAGTTCCAGGTACCGATCATCCCGATCACACCCAGGGGTCGGTAGCGGACCCGCGCGTCCGGGATCAGCAGAATCGATTGGCGGCCGGCGCGAAGCCGCTCATCGGCAAGGGCGGTTCCCCCGTGCCGGATCGTCCAGCCAACGGCGTCGAGGCTAGTGGCGACCTCGCCGTACGCCTCTCCCAGCGGCTTGCCGATCTCCCGGCTAATCGCCTCCGCCCAGGAGTCCGCCTCGCGTGCCAGGCCGTGTGACCAGCGTTCCAACTGCCGGCGTCGGTCCCGCCACGAGGTTTTGGCCCAGGCCCGCTGAGCCTCTCGCGCTCGTGCGACGATCCCCGCCACCGCCTCGGCCGGTGTGACCTCGACTCGGCCCAACTCGTTGCCAGTGGCCGGATTGAACCTGATCAGCGGACCCGAAGTGGCGATAGCCATGTCTCACCTGACTCGAAGGACTCCACCCTGGCCCGTCGGGGCTCGCCCATTGGCCGTTCAGGGAGGGGCGGCCATGGCCGTCGAGCGTCGATTTGGCCTAGCTCGGGGTCATCGGCTTGGAGACCGCGTGTGGCGCCGCGACGCTGGGGCCGTAGACCGTGCCACGCCAGGTGACCTTCCCGGTCAGGCACATCCGGATCGCGCGAAGGAGTATCACATCCATGACGAGGTTCGCGACGGGAAACCAGGCGACATAGCGCGACTGAGGAACCGACATTCGGTAGACGCGAGCGAGCACGGTGTAACTGAAGATATGATGAATCACGCTGAGCCCCAGCAGCCACCAGGCGAACGGACCCTGCTCGCCCCGGGCGAGTAAGACCAGCGCCGCCACGAAGGCAACGTGCCCCGTCTGACTGAAAATGAGCGGATCGAGCAGCCGGCCCAGCAGCCGCCAGGAGCTCCGTCCCAGCGCATCGTAGAGGATTCGGCTCCAACCGCGGATCAACTGATCCAGCGACTCATACATCCGCGTTGACCCGATCCCCTGCGCCACCGCGACCCGGATCGGTAGACCGAGCGCCTTGACCCGCGCGGCCAGTCGGATGTCTTCCACGAACCGGTCCCGGACCGCCCGATGGCCCCCCGCCGCCTCATAGGCCGATCGTTTGATCAGGATGTACTGGCCGTTGGCAAACGCCAGCGAGGTCCGATCATCGTTGACCCGGAACAGCGGGTACGACTGCATCAGCACGATCCCGGCCAGCGGCTGCACCACGTTCTCCCAGAAGGTCTCGCAACGCATCTCGGGAAGCAGGCTCGCCAGCGCAGCTCCCCGCTGCCTTGCGTATTCCATCACGATCGCCAGGTTCTCAGGAGCGTGCCGGGTGTCGGAATCCAGGAACCAGAACCAGTCACCGCGTGCCTGGTCGGCGGCCACCTGAAGGGCGTGGGTCTTCCCGGTCCAGCCCGGCGGGAGCTCATCGATCGTGAGGAGCCTCACCCGGCCGTCGTTCGCCGCAAACTCGCGAGCGATCGACCCGGTACGGTCGGTGCTTCGATCGTCCACGACGATGATTTCGAGGTTGGGATAATCCTGAGTGCAGACCGAGGTGAGACATTCGGCCAGGGTTCCCTCCTCGTCCTTGGCGGGAATGATCGCCGTGACCAGGGGCGCATCGGCGGCCGCAAGCCGAGGGGAGCTTGGTGTGAGAATATCGAGACGGCGGAAAATGAATCCCAGCACGACATGTCGGATCGGCCAGATGGCGATGATCGCGGCGTAGAACCAGAGGAGGTTGCGTTGTGACGGGGTCATCGCGGCGGCTCGCTCGGTTCGGAGATCGGTTCCATGAAGTCGCGCAGCTCGTCGGCCCGGGGAATGGCCAGCAGTCCGAGGGCCAGCGCAGCCACCCAGAACGGGCTGACCGCGTCAAGTCGAGGTCGGACCCACCAACCGTAGCAAAGACCGAGCAGGATCGCGAGCGATCCGAGCAGCGCCGAGATCAGATGGGCGCGGTAAAACCGCGACGCGCGGTGGTTGGGATCCTGAAGGCGGGCCCGACTGGCCCCCACGCGCCGGGTGAGGTAGCTCGCCACCACCAGGACGAACAGACCGGTTAACAAGGCCTGGCGAAGTTCCTCGGGAGCCCGCCAGATGGCGCCCCGATCGCGCCAGCGGAGGACGAGGCCGCTGATCGTGATTCCGGCTCCGATCCCGATCAAGACGTTCAGGACGGCCGAACGGGTCCGTTCCAGGCAACGCAGGGCGGCTGGTTCCAACTCGGTCATGTCAGGTGGTGCTCCCCACCCCCGGGGTGGGTGGCCAGTTGCCGCCGAAGCGCCAGGATCAACTCGACCTGCCCGATCGGTTGCCCGGTGCTACGGGCGATCGCGTCGGGGGACGCCCCCGTGTCGGCCAGGTCCCAGATCGGTCCGAACCGTTGGCCCAGGTCATTGGACATCGCGACGCTGGAGGGAGTGGCAGCGGCGGCCAGGCTCGGAACCGTGATCAAAGTCGGACCGGGTACCGCGCTCGAAGCCGCCGGATCGATTCGTCGGCTCCCCCCGTCGAATCGCCGCAAGGGGGGACCCAGGGGATTCGGCGGACTCGCCTCGACAGTCCGGGAGCCGGTCATCCGCTCGACCGACTCCTCCACAGCGTCATGCCGCTGTCGCAACTCTTCCAGCCGGCTCGCCAGGTCAGAGGCTGAGAGACGACGTTCGAGGCGAATGAGGATCCAGGTGAGGACGATCAGAGTCAGTCCGAACACCCCACTCTGGATCAGGATCAGACTCATCAGCAATCTTGGTGACGGAGACATGTCGCGATCCCTTCCATGGAACGACCGGGTCTCTCGAACGTGACGGACCCGGTACCACTCGGCATGCGCCCGGCATCCTGCCTTGGCCTAAGCACGTGGCCGCAATTGTTTTGGAGTCATTGACCTTCGGTGTGGCTGGGGGCTCGTCATCGAGCCCCTGGTTTCAAGGCTCTCGACCCGGGGTCTTGAAGATGAGACCCCTACCACCCCAACAAGCAAACTCTTCAAGAGGACCTAGTTCAACCGCTTGGCCTGCCCCCCGGTCGTCGAGAGCGGGTCGTCGAGGCTCAGTGTGAATGCGAGTGCGAGGCCTCGCCGGCCGCGGCCGTGCCCGTAACCGCGACTGGTCGGGCGAGATAGGCGGCCTGCGCGGCGTCGTACACCTCACGGAGGGGGACGTTCCGCTCGCTGGCGATTCGGGCGCAGTCGTCGTGCTCGGGGCTGAAAACCGGGGGCCGGTCCTCGCTCCAACCGAGTTTCCCCCGTACCTTACCGAACGCCGTTTCGACCTCCGTCGCCTGCCGCTTCAACTTGTGCCGGCTGACCGCGTAGCGGCGGATCCCGAGGGTTGTGGTCTCGCGGAACAGGATTTCCTCCAGCGGTGGGATCTGGTTCTCGTTACAGAGGACCGTCACCATCACCCCCGGGCGATTCTTCTTCATCTGGATCGGGGTCAGGAAGGTGTCGAGCGCCCCGGCCTTCATGAGCAATTCGGTGGTATAGCCCACGATCTCGCCGGGGATGTCGTCCAGGTTTGTTTCGAGCACCCAGATTCGATCGCTCGAGGCGGGGGCGGAGGCGACCTGGCCCACCATCAGCCGTAGGATGTTCGCCTGGCCGGGGAGTTCCTTGGTGCCGGCGCCCAGGCCGATTGACTCGATCGTCATCGCCGGCAGCGGGCCGAACCGGTCGGCGATCGAGGTCAGGATGGCGGCTCCGGTCGGTGTCGTCAACTCGAGCTCGACTGTCGACTGGGCCAGGGGCACGCCCTTGAGCAATTCCGCCGTGCCAGGCGCGGGCAGGGGCATGAGGCCGTGGGCGGCCCGCACCGAGCCGAGGCCGGGAGGAACCGGGCTGGCTTCGATCCGGTCGGCGCCGAGCAGGTCGAGCCCGACGGCTGCGCCGACGATGTCGACGATGGAGTCGACCGCGCCCACTTCATGGAAGTGGATCTTCTGAAGATCAATACCATGCACCGTGGCCTCAGCCTCGCCGAGGCGGCGGAAGATTCGCTTGGCCAGTTGGTTCTGGCGGGGTGTCAGGATGCTCTTGTCGATGATCGCTTCGATATGATGGAGATGACGATGAGAGTGCTCGTGCGGCGTCTTGACCCGGGCGTATGTGGCCCGAAATCCACCGCGCCGGACGGTTTCGAAGGTCAGCTCGCAGGGAAGGCTCAGGCTGGCGACCGCCGCCTGAATGGCCTTGGCATCCACGCCCGCATCGACGAGCGCCCCGAGGGTCATGTCGCCGGAGATCCCGCTGAAGCAGTCGAAATAGGCGATACGCACCCCAACCCCTTTCCGCAGCGACGGTCGGTAGAGAAGAACGACCACATTTTAGCCTCCCCCCCCCCTGCCGCAAGGGCGGAAAAAATGGCAAACGCCGCAAAACCAATCCCGGGCCGAGCGAGGCCGGAGGTTCGAGAAGAGCCGTCCCGCTCGGGTGCGGAAAGCCGGCGCGGGTTTTGCTAAAACAATGAGTGTCCAGCGACGCAGCAACAGACTCGATCGGGAAGACACGCCATGTCATACGGCAACTACTACGGGCCCTCCGACGACAACCGAGGTCCCAATCTCCGGGTGATCGCGGCGATCATCATCGCGGTCATCAGCATCGGGATCTATTCGTTCCAGACCCAGGTCAATCCGGTCACCGGCAAGACCCAGCATATCGCGATGAGCCCGAGCGAAGAGAAAGCCCTCGGACTCCAGGCCGCGCCCGAGATGGCCGCACAAATGGGGGGCCAGATCGACCCCTCGTCCGACCTCCGCGCCCGCCTCGTCCAGGTGGTTGGCCGCCGCCTGGTGCAACGCAGTGACGCTAATCGCAGTGAGTATGTTGACAACTACAATTTCTACCTTCTCAACGACCCCGAGACGATCAACGCGTTCGCCCTGCCCGGCGGCCAGATCTTCATCACCTTGGGTCTGCTCGAGAAGATGACGAACGAAGCACAGTTGGCCGGAGTTCTGGGCCACGAAATCGGCCATGTGGTGGGCCGCCACTCCGCCGCGCAAATGGCCAAGGGGAAGCTCGGGCAGATGCTCACCCTGGCTGTCGGCGTCGGGGCCAGCGGCGAGAACGACAACGGTCGCAAGGCCCAGATGATCGCCGCCCTGGTCAATCAGGTCACCCAACTTCGATTCAGTCGGGAGGACGAGTCGGAAGCCGACCAGTTCGGCCTCCGGTACATGGCACAGTCGGGTTATGATCCCACGGCCATGCTTGACGTCATGCAGATCCTCAAG
>Ga0182739_1001045_pt1 | contig 30518 bp, 29 predicted proteins | sample eDN5th30CBELigBY_FD_128873 | JGI IMG/M metagenome (GOLD analysis project Ga0182739, IMG submission 128873) | Enriched backyard soil microbial communities from Emeryville, California, USA - eDNA 5th pass 30_C BE-Lig BY (version 2) (version 2) | ecosystem: Environmental > Terrestrial > Soil >... | reverse complement strand
GGGGCGGGGGGCGGGGTGGGTCCGGGGTGGGGGGGGGGGGTGGGGTCGGGCAGGGGGGGGAGGCCTGGGTCGGGGACCGGGGGAAGGGGCCCCGGCTGGGGAGGGCCGGTGGGCCCGGGGGGTGGAGGAAGGCTGGGGTCGGCCAGTTGCGGTCTTCCCCAGGCTTCGCGCCCCGGCGCGGGGCGGCGGGGTTGCTGGGCGATCCTGCCGGTGGGGTACATGTCCATTGGTTCCCTTCCTATGGTTGCCGCAATTTCCAATGCCGCTTCCGCTGCGTGCTACGAGTTCCGCAGGGCCTCGATCAGATCGGCCTTGCGCAGCTTCGAGTAGCCCTTGAGGCCGATTTCCCGTGCCCGGCCCTTCAGTTCGTCGACGGTCCAGTCCTCGTAGCTGCCGGCTTCTCCGCCCCGCTCGCCCACTGCGGAGCGTCCGTCGCGTGCGGCCGCATTGGCGATCCGCGCGGACTTGCGCTCCGAGTTTCCCTCGTCCAAGAGCTTCTGGTAGAGCTCCTCGTCCTTGATCCGCGGATTCCTGTTCTGCGTTGAATTCCTATTTGGGGCCATCCGGGCGCCTCCTGCCTTCCGTACGCCGCTGTCTTCCCTGCGTTCGTATTTCGTGGACCATGGCCTTTTCGTGGACCATAGCCAGCGAAGCCCCGCTGCGGGACGGACGGCACCAATCCGTCCGCCCCACAGCGGGGCTTCGCTCGAGCCTCACCGGTCCCAGGCCTGGGCGCCCTGCCCGGGATGCGAGGTTCCGGTTACGGCCCTTCGTCCGTTTACGGCGCCGTTCCGCTCTCCTTCACGGACTGGGCTCCGCTCTGGGCCTCGCCGCGCACGGTCTCGAAGGATTCGGTTGCCGACTCCTTGACGGCGGCTGCAGCCTCCTGGGCCGGTTCCTGGAGATCGTGGGCGACTTCCGAAACCGCGGACTTGGCTTCCTCCACAAGGGGTTCGGCCTTCTCCTTCAGGAGGGCCGCGGCCTCCCTTTCCTTCTCGCTGGGCGGGAGCAGGGAGGAAACGATCGCTCCGACTCCGAAGGCGATCAGGCCCGCCGCCAGGGGATTGCCGCGGGTGGCCCGGACGGCCTGCTGCGGAGTCTCCTTGACGGCTTCGACAGCTTCGCCGGCGCGGTGGGCGACGCCGTGCGCGGTGTCACCCACCGACGTTCCGACGTCGTCCGCGGTGCCCATGATGTTGTCGCGGAACCGGCGCAACCCGTGCCGGACTTTCGTCTTTTGCCGGTCCACGGCGGCCGTGGGACTGACCTTCTGGGCCAAGGCGTCCACGTCCCCGCCCACCTCGCGGCGGGTGCGCTCGATGTTTGCCCGGATTTCTTCTGGTGTCTGGCTCATGGTGTCTCCTCACCGGGTTTCAGGGTGGGCGGGATCTCCTTGACCGTCGCCGCGGTCTGGGGCATGCCCCGCACGGATTCGAGTTGCTTCTTGCCACGCGAGGCCAGCACTGCGCCAATGATGGCCCAGACGACGGCCACGATCAGGGATGCCCAGCCCAGGCCGATCCACACGGACAGCGCCACGGCGATGGCCAGCGAGAGGAAGCCGAGGGCAAAGTGCCCTGCCACTCCCGCCCCGGCCAACAGTCCCACGCCTTTGCCCGCGGTTTTCGCGGACTGCTGGAGTTCCGCCTTGGCCAACTGGACTTCCTGCCGCATCAGCGTGGACACGTCCTCGGTCAGCTCCCTGAAGAGGTCTCCCAAGGAATTGTCGGCGGCACGAGCGCCCGGGTCGTCCGGGGCCGGGAACCCGGGTGACTCACGGTAATCGCTCATGGATAGGTCTCCGAGCTTCCCGGGGCGGGATTGGCGGGCGGGCGGACGCTGGATCCCTCATCGATTCCGAGGGAACCGGGGATGCCCGTGCCCACCGAACCGGGGGGAGTCATTCCCGCGCCGCCGGCCGGACTCGTCCCCACGGCTCCCGAAGGGGTCGTGTCGGCGGGCCATGCCGAGGGAGCGGTGGAGGGCTGCACGGGACCGGGCGCAAGGTGGCTGGGGCGCCGCGAGGATTCGCTTCCCGCCTCCGCGGCCAGGTTGCGGGCCAGCCGTCCGGCCACGAGGCCGGCTCCGGCGGCAATGGCCAGGAAGGCTCCCGGACGCCGCCGGGCAAAACGCCGCACGTCCTCAAGCATCGTCCCCGGATCCCGGTTCTCCAGCCAGGAGGCGACCTGGTCGACCCGCTGGCCGGCCATTTGAACCAGGTCCGAGCCTTGGCCGCCGGAAGAGGAGCCCACCATCGAATTGAATTCCTGGCTCATGGACCGAAGGTTTCCGGCGATCCGCTCCTGCTGCCTTCCGGCTTGGTCGCGCAGGTCGGTCTGGAGATCGGAGAGCAGGGATTTCGCCTGGGTCTTCGCCTCGCCCGCGACCTTTCGTGCCTCCTCGGAGGCCGTTTCACCGACGTGTTGGGCGGCTTCCTTCCCGGCGGCCACCTTGCCCGACTCCTGCTGCGAAGTCGTGGAGGTCGTGCCGGCCGTGGTCCCCCCGGGATACGGCTCTCCGACGGCGCTTCCTTCCGTATCCCAGCCTGTGGCCGGCGGAACACCGGCGGGCGGGACGGCGGCTGGCCTGTCGAGGGGGTTGGTGGGATCCAAGGGATCCCTGCGTGGGTTGGCGGAAAAATCCTCTGTGCTCATCTGATCCTCCATTGTTTGGGTCCTGCTTGCACACGTCCCAAGGGTTGGGCAGCACCGCACGGGTGCTGCGCCGGGTATCCGGCCCCTTCCCCGGGTCCAGAAGGTCCCGATGGCCGATCCACACAAGGCAACCGGCACGAGAAGCGGACCGGGCAACGACGCCGATAAGGAGCCTTTGGTCCTCTCGTAACTGTCCAACGGTCCATGCCACCGGACCTGCCCTCCCCTTGAGGGGAAGGCGCCGGGCGGGAGACCCCGGGGGAAGCAGCTGCGGCACCCGGGCCATCGGTGAGAACCGGAGGGGCTGGCACTCCATCTCTCGCCGGCTGCCTACAGCCAAGCATGGACGGCCCGGGGACACAAGGGGGTGGAAACGCGCCCGCGGGGGTGATGCGACCCCCTCCTGAGGGGGGCCAACGGGACGATTTCCGGCGCTCCGGCCGAACGGTCTGTCACACCGGTGGGGTACTCCAGATGCACGGCACTGGAGGGCAAAATCCCCGCACCGCCGAACCAGGCCGGATCCTTTCGGGCCGGGGCGCCCGCACGGCACGAAGCTTTCCAGTTCCGCGGGACGGCCAGTTCGGCGGGGCGTTCGAACGAGGGGAACAGGACCTCCACCGGGGCCGGAAACTCCCGTCCTCCGGCGCCCCATTCGCCGGACCGGCAGGCCGTCACGGCGGTCCTCCCGCGTCGGGGAACTCCCCGGCACCGGGGCCGCCCGCCTCCGGGACTGCGGTGCGGATCCTGCGGATCACGTCGGTGGTCGAATGGTCGGCGACGTAGTCCAGGATCGCCACGGTGCCGCCGTAAGCCCTCACGGCATCGGCCTCGGGGAGCATCTGGGGAGTGTAGTCTCCGCCTTTTGCGTAGACGTGCGGCTGCAACGCCTCAATGAGCGGCACCGCGGTGTTCGTGGGAAATACCGTGACGTAGTCGACGCAGCTCAGGGCGGCGATGACGGCGGCCCGGTCCACCGCGGAGTTGATCGGGCGCTCCGGTCCCTTGAGCCTGCGTACGGAGTCGTCGTCGTTCAGCGCCACGACCAGCACGTCGCCGAGCTGCTTGGCCAACTCCAGGTAGCGCGTATGGCCGCGGTGGAGCACGTCGAAGCAGCCGTTCGTGAGCACGACGCGGTGCCCCTGGGCGTGATGGTTCCTGATCCTGCCGGCCAGCCCCTCAAGGTCAAGGGTCGTCGCGGCCAGGCCGCCCAAGTGGGCCTCCAGGTCCGCGGTGGTGCACACCGAGGTGCCCGGCCGGCGTACCACCACCTCCGCGGCGGCCTGGGCAAGGTCCTGGGCGGTGTGCAGCCGCAGGCCTGCGGCAAGGCCTACCGCGAGGCAGGCGACGAAGGTGTCCCCAGCTCCGGAGGCCCGCTTTTCCTCCGCGGGCCGGGCCCACGTGCGGTGCTCCGGACCGGACTCCGGCAGCGCCAGGGTGCCGTCCTGGTCCAAGGTCACCAGGACGCACCGCGCCTTCGTGGCCTTCAGCAGGGCGGTGCGGTGCGGCGCCAGCACGGCGGCCCGGTCCTGCCCCGGCGCAAGCGCCCTGTCCAAAGGCCTGTCCAAGGCCTTGCCCAGCAGCCGGGCGGCCTCCGCCGCGTTGGGGGTGGCCACGTCGGGGCGCAGGGCCCGCCAGGCGTGGGGGTCGTGTGCGTCCACGATGACCAGCGGCTCGTGCGTCCCTTCGGCGGGGAAACCGGGACTGCTCGGCTCCGCACCGCGTCCGGCGGGGGAGCGCATGCCCAGCAACACGTCCCTCACCGGGCCGCGCAGCGTCCCGGCGCCGTAGTCGCAGACGATCACGACGTCGGCCCCCTCCAGCAGCCGGGGAAGCCGCCTGGCCAGGGCGGCGAGCGCCTCCGCCGGCGGGCTGCCTGCCTGTTCGTCGATCCGCAGCAGGATCTGGTCCCCGGCCAGGACACGGCTCTTGCGCGTGGTGGCGGATCCTGGATGCGCCACCAACCCGGAGGTGTCGACGCCGGCCCGGGCCAGCAAGGCCCGCAGGCGCGTGCCGGCGGGGTCCTCCCCGACCAGCCCGCCCAAGGCCACCCGCCCGCCCAGTTGGGCCGCATTGACGGCCGTGTTCGCCGCGCCGCCGGCTGCCTCCGCGCGTTCGGACAGTTCGACGACGGGCACCGGTGCCTCCCGGCAGAGGCGTTCTATGGCGCCCTGCCACCAGCCGTCGAGGATGACGTCCCCCACCACCACCACCCGGGGCGCGACGCGTGCCACCATCCCCGGCGTGTCCGCGTCCGGCGCCGCCAGGTCCGCCAGGTTCACTTCGTGTTCCATGGTTCCGCGCTGCCCGGCAGGCCCATGTGGACCACCTTGACCTGGGTGAATTCGTCCAGCAGGCGCGGGCCGTAGCCGAACCCGTGCCCGCTGGCCCCGCGCGGCTGGGCCGACCCGCCGGGTGCGCCGCCGAAGACGCTGTTGATCTTCACGGTGCCCACCGGCAGCCCGGCCACCGCCTCGTGCGCGTGGCGCATGTCGGCGGTGAGCACGGTGGCCGCCAGCCCGTAGCGGCCGGTGGCCGCGGCGGCCAGCCCTTCGGCGAAGTCCTCCACCACCATGACCGGGGCCACCGGACCGAACGTTTCCTCCACCATGACCTCCATCCCCGCGGTGCAATCAAGGAGCACGGTGGCGGGGTAGTGGGCGCCGGGCCCGGCGGGAACGTGTCCGCCTTCGCCCCGGCGGGCCCCGGCCTCCACCGCCCGGTCCACCTGGGCCGCGACCACCTCGCGCAGCCTCCGGTCCACCAGAGGCGCCACGCGGCCGCTCGTGTTCAGGTGCCTCGCCTGTGCGATCAGTTCCTGCCCGAACGCCTCGGCCACGGCGCGATGGACGTAGATGCGTTCGACCGAGGTGCAGATCTGCCCGCTGTTGGCAAAGGCCCCGAGCGCGGCCTGGGCCGCCGCCCACGGCGCGTCGACTCCGGCATCGACCAGCAGCGCGTCCTTGCCGCCGTTTTCCAGGATGCTGTGGGCTCCCGTGGCGGCGGCCGCCTGCGCGATCTTCCGGCCGGTCGCGCTGGACCCGACGTGGGCCACCACGTCGATCCCCGGGTGGCTGCTGAGCAGGGCTCCGACGTCGGGTCCTCCGTCCAGCGTGGTGAGGACGCCGTCCGGGAACACCTCCCCGAGCAGCTCGCCCAGGAGGCGGCCCACATGGGGGCAGCGCTCGCTGGGCTTGTGGAGCGCCGTGTTGCCGGTGACGAGCGCGGCGCCGATCAGGCCCGTGGCCACCGCCACCGGATCGTTCCACGGGGTCAGCAGGACGGCGACGCCACGTGGTTCGGGAACCGTGTAATCGGTGGCGAGGTGCTGGCCGCGCAGGCTGTCCCCGCGATGCAGGGGACCGGTTTCGGCATACTGGCGCAGCGTGGCGGCCCCGCTCGCTATCCCCGCGGCGGCTTCCCCGACGGGGCGCCCCGTTTCGCGGTGGTTGAGCCGGGCGAGCTCGTCCCCGTGCGCCTCCAGCGCCGCCGCGGCCCGGCGCAGGCAGTCCCCGCGCTCGGCCGCCGGCAGGCGCTGCCAGCCGGGTTGCGCGGCACGGGCCGCCTCCACGGCCTGCGCCGCGTCTTCGGGCGTTGCCGCCCCGATGGAACCGACGACGCTGCCATCGGTGGGATCGATGATGGTGATGGCGCCGGGGTGGGTGGTGGTGTCTGTCACGGCGGGTCCTCCTGGCGGGTCGGTGGCGGTTGGATTCCCCACTACCCCTAATACCCATCCCCGCGACCATTCAGTCAGGCACCATTCAGCCCGTGGCTCCCTCCCCGTAGGGTGGGCCCATGCATTCGTGGTCCGAACCCCAGGGGCACCGGCACGCCGTGGGCCCCGTCCATCCCCGTTTTCCCCAGATCCGGCGCATTGCGGTCCTGCGCGGCGGCGGGCTGGGGGACCTCATGTTCGCCGTTCCGGCGTTGCATGCCCTGGCTGCGGCCTACCCCGAAGCCTCGCTCACCCTGCTGGGCACCCAAATGCACGCGCGGCTGCTGTCGGGACGGCCCGGACCGGTGGACCGGGTCGAGGTGCTGCCGCCTTGCCGTGGCGTGCAGGAGGGCCCGGAGGACCCGGAGGCCGTGGCACGGTTCCAGGCCCGCATGCGGGATGAGTCCTTCGACCTCGCGGTCCAGTTGCACGGGGGCGGACGCCACTCCAATCCGTTCCTGCTGCAGCTGGGGCCCGCCATACGGTGGGCACCGGCACCCCCGATGCGGAGCGGCTGGAGCGCATGGTGGATTACCGGTACTACCAGCATGAGGTGCTGCGTTCCCTCGAGGTGGTGGGGCTCGCCGGCGCCGCCACCTCCGCCGTGGGACCGGCGGTGGCCGTCACTGCCGCCGACCGCGCGGCCTCCGCCGCCGTCGTGGGGCCTCCCGCCAAGGGGCGGCCGCGACTGGCCATCCACCCGGGGGCCGCGGATCCGAGGCGGCGCTGGCCGGTGGAGCGGTTCGCCGCGGTGGCGGCCCGCGCCGCGGATGCCGGATACGAGGTCCTGGTCATCGGGGACGCTTCCGAGGCCGACCTCGGGCAGGCCGTCATCGAGGAGGCCGGGCTCCCGCGGCCGGGCCGGGGGAGCCTCCGTTCCCTGGCCGGGCAGCTGGACCTGGGCGCGCTCGCCGGCCTGCTGGAGTCCTGCGACGTGATGCTGGGCAACGACAGCGGCCCCCGGCATTTGGCCCAGGCGGTGGGCACCCCCACGGCCGGCATCTACTGGGTGGGCAACGCGATCATGGCGGCACCGCTGGGCCGGGCCGCGCACCGCGTCCAGATCGGGTGGACGACGCGCTGCCCCAGCTGCGGGGCGGACGTCACCCAGGTGGGATGGACCGCCCCGCACTGCGGACATGACTTTTCGCTGATCGAGGCCGTGGACCCGGCCGAGGTGTTCCGCGACGTGGTGGACCTTACGGCCACGAGTCCTCGGCTTCGTGGCAGATGAGCAGTTCGCGCACTTCGCAGCCCTCCGGCTGGGACAGGGCAAACAGGATGGCCCTGGCGACGTTGGCCGGGTCGTTCAGCCGCGAATTGTCCGCCGGGCGGTATTGCGCCGAGCGGCCATCGAAGAAGCGGGTATCCATGCCGCCGGGAACGACCGTGGTCACGCCCACTTTTCCGGCGGTCTCCGCGGCCAGGGCGCGGCTGAAACCCACCACTCCGAACTTGGAGGCGCAGTAGGCCGTGGCGTCGGAAACGCCGCGCAGCGCCAGCGTGGAGGCGATGGTGACCACCCGCCCATGGCTGGCCAGCAGGTGGGGCAGGGCCGCTCGCACGGTGGAGACGGTGCCGAGCAGGTTGACCGCCACCACCCGTTCCCAGGCGTCGGCCGGGACCTCGTCCAGGCGTCCGCAGCGGTCGATGCCGGCGGCCGTCACGACGGCGTCCAGGCCTCCCAGGGCTTGGGCCGCGGCTTCCACGGCCCGTTCGACCGCCGCCCGGTCCGTCACGTCGGCCTGGTAGGCGGGAGCCACCGCGGTCCGGTCCTCTCCGGCAGTGTCCTGTCCGGCGCGGCCCGATCCGTCACGGCCCAGTCCGGCCAGGTCCACGTCAAGGATGGCGGGACGGCCGCCGGCTTCGGCCACGGCGCGGGCCACGGCGGCCCCCAGTCCGGAGGCGCCTCCCGTGATCAGGACGCGTTTTCCCGCGCGGGGATCGAGGGTGGTCTGGGGACCTGCTGCGGTATAGGGCGAAGCCATGTAATCCTCCGGTCGTTGGTGGGCGGGAAAGGTGGTGTTGTGGCGCGGGCGGCTCACCCCGCGGCCAGGGCGGCGGCCAGCGCGGTGGTGGAGCGGCCCCGCAGGTGCGGGACGATCACGCACCGGCCGCCCCATGCGGCGAGCAGTGCGGCCTCGGGCAGTTGGTCGATGCCGTAGTCGCCGCCCTTGACCCACACATCCGGCCGCAGGGCAGCGATGGCCCCGGCCGGGGTGTCCTCGTCGAAAACGGCCACGGCATCGACGCATTCCAGAGCCAGCAGCAATTCGATGCGGTCCTCCTGGTCCAGGATGGGCCGGCCCGGACCCTTGAGCCGGCGCACCGAAGCGTCGGAGTTCAGGCAGACCACCAGAGCGTCGCCCTGTTCCCGGGCCGCGCGCAGGGTCCTGACATGGCCGGCATGCACCAGGTCGAAGCAGCCCCCCGTGGCGACCAGCGTGCCGCCGGCGGAACGGACCCGGCGGGCCACCTCTTCGGCCTGCGTGGCCTTGGGGGAGGAGGCGGACAATGGGGCGAAGGAGGAGGCGGCCCCCGGCTCCGCGGCCGGGAGGGAGCGCACCCCTCCGCCGGCCAGATAGGCGGCCGCGGCCCGGACCGCGGAGCGTACCGCGGCGTCGAGCCCTGCACTGTCGGGCACTGCGGCGTCGTGTTGCGCGGCAGAGGGCCCCGACTGCCGGGTGGCCAGTTCGACGGCCAGGGCCGCCGCGAACCGGTCGCCTGCCCCACAGGGGTCCGGACACGCTATGGCCGGGGCGGGGATCGCGCGGGCGCCGACGCCGTCGTCCACCCACGCCCCCTCGGCACCGAGGGTGACGACGACGGCGTCCGCGCCCCACCGGGCCCGCAGCGCCGCTGCCGCGCGGGAGGGGTCGGGCGTCCCGGCGGCATCCGGGAAGCCCGAGGCTGCCAGGGCCTCGGCCAGGTTGGGCGTTGCCGCCGCGATCCCGGGCACGGGCGCCGTGCCGCGCGGGTGGGGATCCCAAACCACTGGCACCCTGCGGGCAGCCTGCTCGAGCGCGGTCCGCAGCCGCGCGTTACGCAGCAGGCCGCGTCCGTAGTCGGCGGCCACGATGGCGTCCGCCTTTTCCAGGGCCGCGAGCATCCGGTCATCGACCGCGGGGACCGGCGGCGGGGCGCAGCCCTCGTCGAACCGCAGCAAGGGCTGCCCGCCGGCGCGGACCCGGGTCTTGACCGGGGTGGGGGCCTCCGAAGGACCGGCCACGATGTCGATGCCGGCCAACTGCCCGCGCAGCAGGTCGCCGCCGCCATCGGGGGAAAGGACGGTCACCAGGACGGCGTGGTGTCCGTCCGCGGCCACCATCCGGGCCACGAGCCCCGCGCCGCCGGCCCGGAGGAGGGAGGATTCCACGTCCACGACCGGCACCGGCGCGTCAGGGCTCAAACGGGTGGAGACCCCGTCCAGGTCGCGGTCCAGCAGCACGTCCCCCACCACCGCGATCCTCATGGTGTCCTTCCTTGGGCAGCGGAACCGCGCAGCCGAACCACTTCGGCGTCGAAGGCCGCGCACAGCGCATGCACCGCCATGAGGTGGCATTCCTGGACACTGGCGGTGCTCCCCTCCACCGCCACGTAGGCGTCGGAGAGCGCCGTCAGCGGGTTGGGGGCCGGCCCGGTGAGCGACCACGTGGTGATGCCCATGGGGCGCGCGGCCTCCGCGGCACGCAGCAGGTTGGGGCTGCGGCCGCTGGTGCTCAGCAGCATCAGGATGTCGCCGGGACGGCCGTGGCCGCGGACCTGGCGGGCAAAGGCCTCCTCGTAGCCGTAATCGTTGGCGATGGCCGTGAGCGCGGACGTTTCGGCATGGAGGGAAATTGCGGAGAACGCCTCCCGGTCAAGGTGGAAACGTCCCACCAGTTCCGCCGTCAGGTGCTGGGCCTCGGCCGCGGAGCCGCCGTTGCCCGCCACCAGCAGGCGCTGCCCGCTGAGCAGCCGCACGGCCAGCTCGGCCGCCCAGACCGCGAGCTTGTCGGTGGACTGCCGCAGGGAGAAGAGGGCGGGCGGCACCGCGGCCAGATGGGCCAGCACCACGTCCACGGACGCCTCGGTACCGGTGACCGGCGCCGGGGGAGCCGAGGGGTCCGCCAGCGCGGCGGGTGCCGGCGGGACCGCGTCGGCCGGTGACATCGTGGGCGTGGAGAACGACGCCGGGGCCGCGGGGATCCTGGGAGGGGGGACGGTATCCGCACCGGCACCCCGGGGAAGGCGCTCCGCCCCCGGCTCCCTGTCTGTCCGGCTCCGGCCGGCCTTCCTGCCACCGCCGGCCGGGCGCGCGTGGGCCGCCGCTGCGGCTGCGCGATCCCTTGGCTCGAGGGAAAGCAGGTAGGCCTCTTCGGTGGCTGCGGCCACCCGGTCCCAGCCGTAGCGCTCCCTGACGCGCTCCAGGCCCGCGGCGCCCATCCTCGCCGCCAGTGCCGGGTCCTTCAGCAGCCGCGCCAGGGCGGCCGCAAGCGCCGCGTCGTCCCGCGGGGGAACGCACAGTCCCGTGACCCCGTCCACGACGGTGTCCTGCAACCCGCCGACCGCGGCGGCGACCACCGGCAGGCCGCAGGCCATGGCCTCCAGCGGGACGATTCCGAAGGGTTCGTACCAGGGGACGCACACCACTGCCGTGCAGCCGCGCAGCAGCGCAGGCATCCGGGACTGGGGGAGCTGGCCGCAGAACACGACGGCATCGCCGACCCCGAGGTCGGCGGCCAGCGTCCGCAGCCTGACCGCCTCCGGGTCCTGTCCGGAAGCGCCGCCCGCCGAGCCGCCGACCACCAGCAGTTCAAGGTCAGTGATGCCCGCCTGGCGCAGCCGCCGCAGCGCACGGATGGACAGGTCCACTCCCTTGCGGGGAACCAGCCGCCCGACGACCGCGATGCGGCGCCGTCCGGGACGGCCCTCGGCCGGACCGTCGGGGCTGAACAGGTCCAGGTCGACGCCGCAGGGAATGACCGATATGCGCTGCGGATCGGCCCCGAGGGCTGCAAGCTCCTGGGACTCGTCGGGGCAGGTGGCGATGATCCGGTCCACGCTGCGCGCCACCGATGGTTCCAGCCATGCGCGGGCGGGCGGGCTGGTGTCGGCGTCGCCCTGGTGGCGGCGCTTGACGTTGCCCAGGGCGTGGAACGTCTGGAGCACGGGCACCTTGCGGACCGGCACGCCGGCCGCGTTGAGCGCCGCCAGCCCGGACATCCAGAAATGTCCGTGCACGACGTCGGGGGGACGGCGGAGCCAATCGGCGGCCACCGCCTCCGCCATGGGGCCCATCCACGGCAGCAGTTCGTCCTTGGGCACGTGCCGGGCCGGGCCGGCGTCGATGTGGACGACCTCGAATCCGGGACTCACGCGGACCAGGGGCGGCAGGCCGGGGTCGTTGCGCCGGGTGTAGACCACCACCTCGTGGCCGCGGCCGGCCAGCTCGGAAGAGAGCGCCGCGACGTGGACGTTCTGGCCGCCCGCGTCGACCCCGCCGATGGTCGCCAGCGGGCTCGCATGTTCGGAGATCATGGCAATTTTCATGCGCGGTTTCCTTCCTTCGATGGTTCGCCCATGCGCCGGGCGACGACATCCCCCAGCAAGGTGTCCCAGTCACCCAGGAAACGGCCCAGCCCGTACCGTTCGAGAGCGACCGCCCGGGCAGCCGCGCCGCGCCGCCGTGCCTCCTCCGGATCAGCCAGCAGCCGCGCCGCCTCCCGGACCAGCAGGTCCACCTCGGTGGACACGGCTCCGCACTCCGGGGTGATGGCGTCCGCGGCTTCAGTGGTCCCCAGCACCACCACGGGCAGGGCCAGGTGCATGGCCTCCAGCAGCGACAGGCCCAGCGATGTCCAGCGCGCCGGATGAAGGTAGGCCCGGCATGAGGCCAGCGTTTCGTGCAGCCCGTCCGGTGGCAGGTCCCCGCGGACGGCCAGCCGGTCCGGCCCCAGCCCCGTGGCCGCGGGCAGGCCGGCCGTGCCCATGCCGAAGGCCTCCAGCCGGCCGGCCGCGGCGAAGCGGGGCAGCAGGTCCGTGCCGGTGACGCGCCACCGCCGGACCGGCTCGTTGATCACCACGCCCAGGGTGGCCCGTTCCCCGGTGTAGCGCGGGCCCGGATCCCGGATTCCGTGTTCGATCACTGTCGTGGGCGCCCGTCCGCAATCCCAGAACAGCTGGTTGAAGTGGGTCACGTGCACCACCGGTATCCGGGCCTGGTCCGCCAGGGGATGGGCGGAATCCGGGACCGTCGAGCGCGGGGTGTTGTGCTCCAGGTAGACGGCCGGAAGGTCCCGGCCCGGGCGGCGGCCAGTCAGCTGTTCGCAGAGTTCCACTTCCTCCGGGCGCTGGAGGACGACGGCGTCGATGTCCTCCTCACGCAGGGCGTTCGGCTCGATTTCACGGGCGGAGGACGGCCACCCCCGGCCTCCGCGGCCCAGTCCCCACGGGCCCCCCTGGGGGGTTGCCGGCAACAGGTACTCGTGGCTGCCCTGCACGAACGATTCCATCCATCCTCCGTGGACGTGCCAGATCAGGATCTTCACGATGCCGTCCTTTCCGGAAGGGCCTGCGGGCCTGGCGAACCGCTCCCGTCCAGCAGGCGGTCCACCGCCTCCAGCACCTGCTGCGGGGTGACGGAGGAGAGGCAGGGGTGTCCCGGGACGGGGCAGTCGCGTGCCCGGGTTCCCCGGCAGGCGGCGTCCTGGTCGCCGAGCAGTTCAACGGGGACACCATAGGGGGCCCACCGCCGGGCGGGAACCACGGGGGAGAACAGGCTGACAACGGGCGTTCCCACCGCCGCCGCCAGATGGGCGGATCCGGTGTTGCCGGTGACCACGACGTCGGCCCCGGAGAGCACCCCGGAAAGGCTTCCCAGATCGGTACGGCCGCCCAGGTCCAGGGCGCGGCCCTGCGCGACGGCCGCGGTCAGCGCCGTTTCGGAGGGACCTCCGGTGACCACCACGCGGTACCCCGCAGCGTCCAGCCGCCGGACCAGGTCCGCATGGTGCGCGGGCGGCCAGGCGCGGGCGGGGACGCTGGCCCCCGGATGGACGACGACGTAGGGCCCGGGGCCCACCAGCGCCGCGGCGTCCGGGGGCGGCAGCACGGCCAGGGTGCCGGGATCGTCTTCGGGCAGCACGTGGCCCGCCGCACGGGCGATGCCGAGGGCCCGCAGCGGCTCCGGCTGGTCCTCGGGGAAATCCTCTCCGGGCTTGAGCCGGACATCCAGCAGGGAGCCGGCGTAGTCCACCGAGGCGCCGGTGATCCGGGGGATCCCGGCCAGGCGCAGGAGCAGGGCCAGCGGCAGCGGGGACTGGTGGAAGGAGGTCAGCACCAGGCACTCCGCGAAGTTTCCCCCGCGCAGGAACTTCGTGAGGGGCTCGAGCAGGGCGGAAGAGACCTCCGGAGCCGGCGCCGCGATCCACGGGCATTCCCAGACGAAGACCCCGTCCACGCCGGGCAGGATCCGGGCCGCCGGCGCCCCCTGCGGACCGCAGAGCATTATGACCTCGCGGGTGCGCGCGACCGCCCTCACCGCGGGCCCGGCGAGCAGCACGTCCCCGGCCGAATCAAGCCGAACCACCAGGGCCCGGCCTACCACGCGGCGCCCCAGAGCATTTCCGGCAGCAGGTCCAGCGAGGCGGCGACCCGGTCGCTGGCGGCGACCTCCTCCGGCCGGGTCACCGGCGTGGGGACCAGGATCCCGGCGGCGCCGGCCGCCGCGGCGGCTCCCATGTCGGCACCGATGTCGCCAACAACCAGGCTGCGGCCGGGAGGGATTCCCAACGCCAGGCACGCGCCGAGCACCAGGCCGGGTTCCGGCTTGCGGCAGCGGCACCTGTCCTCCGCCACGTGCGGGCAGTACATAAAAACGTCGAAAGGGCCAAGGAGGCTGTCGACCCGGGCACTGACCGCTGCCAGTTCCGCCGGAGTGATCAACCCCCGCCCGATTCCGGACTGGTTGGACACGATGCCGCAGCGGACGCCGCGGCGGCGCAGGCCATCCAGGAGCCGGGCCGCGCCGGGCATCGGCCGGACCCGTTCCGGATCCCGGTTGTAGGGGACGTCCTCGACGAGCGTTCCGTCGCGGTCGAACAACACGGCTTGCGGAAGCGTTCCTCGCATTCCCATGGTTCACTACTACCCGCCGCCACGGGTTCTAATCAACGGATGCGCGGGGCCGGTTCCGGGATTGCGGGCCGCGGCAGGGGGGCGGCACGATGGGGCAGCATGGAGGAAAACGTTTCGCCGGCGCCCTCCGGTCCCACGGTGCTGGCCCTGCGGGCGCTGAAACTGGGCGACCTGCTGGTTGCGGTCCCCGCGCTGCGCGCCCTGCGCCGGGCCTTCCCGGAACACCGGATCTGCTATGCCGCCCAGGCCTGGCTGGAGCCCGTCGTGGGGCTGGTCGGAGGGATCGAGCTGCTTGATACCCATGGTCTGGACGTTCCGGTGCCTCCGGTGCCCGGCAGGGTGGAGGTGGCTGTCAACCTGCACGGCAACGGAGCCGAAAGCAGGAGGCGCCTGGAAGCGGTGGGGGCGCCCCGCCGGATTGGCCATCGAGCCCCGGGCTGGGATGGTCCTCCGTGGCGGGAGGGGCTGCATGAGCGTGACCGCTGGGCCCGCCTGCTGGGGTGGCACGGCATCCCGGCGGACCCGACGGACCTTCACCTGCTGCCGCCCGCGGTTTCCTCCCCGGTCCCCGGAGCCGTGGTGGTGCATCCGGGGGCCGCCTACGGGAGCCGGCTGTGGCCGGTGGAGCGCTTCGGCGCGGTGGCCCGCGCGCTGGCGGCCGCGGGCCACCGCGTCGTTTTCAGCGGCAGCGCCTCCGAACGGCAGCGCGCGCTGCAGGTGGCCGCAGCGGCCGGGCTGCCCGAGGAAAGCGTCCTGGCGGGCCGGATCGGGCTGGACCGGTTCGCGGCCCTCATCGCCTCCGCTTCCGCCGTCGTCAGCGCCGACACCGGCGCCGCGCACCTGGCCTCCGCCTATGCCCGGCCCTCCGTGGTGATGTTCGGACCGGCTCCCGTGCACCAATGGGGTCCGCCCCCCGGACCGCACGTGGTGCTCACCGACGAGTCCCTGCGGCAGGGGGATACGTTCTCCCCAACCCCGGACCCGGCGCTGATGGCCGTGGAGGTGAAGGACGTGCTGGAGGGACTGGGCCGTCTCGGCCTGTTATAGGGCAGGGATGCCCGCCTGGTCCCACGCGAGCATTGCCCGGAGCCGGGCCAGGACGCGCGCCAGCAGCCTGGAAACCTGGACCTGGCTCATCCCCAGCTGGTCGCCGATTCCCTGCTGGCTCTCGTCGTTGAAGTAGCGCATCCGCAGGATCCGCCGTTCCAGCGGACTGAGCCGGTCCAGGGCCGCATCCAGGTCGATCGCCTCCTCCGCGGCCAGCCCGCCCTCCGGCATGCGGAGCGTCTCCGCCCAGGGAATGCCGCTGCGCGCATCGTCGAGGGATACGGGCACCAGGTAGCTCCCGCAGGCCACCGCTTCGCCAATGGCCTCGGGGGCGGTTTCCAGGTGCCGGGCCAGGTCCCCGAGGGAGGGCTCGCGGCCGAGCTCCTGGGCGAGTCCCGTGTAGTGGGACGCAATGCGGCCGTGCAGCTCCTGCACGGCCCGCGGTGGCCTGATCACCCAGGCCCCGTCCCGAAAGGACCGCTTGAGTTCCCCGAGGATGGTGGGGGCCGCGTAGCCGACGAACGGGACCCCCCGTTGCGGATCGAAACTGCGCGCGGCCTTGACCAGTCCTACCCTCGCGATCTGGAGAAGATCCTCCGGATCGCGCCCCGGGCCGGAGAAGCGGCGCGCCAGCGAGTTCGCCAACCCCAGGTATTCCAGCACCAACTGCTCGGCGCCGGCATCGGGGACCCCCTCGGCTGGCGGGTTGTGCGCGGCCGCCGTTGCGGGCGTTGGGGAAGCGGGCATGGGCGTGGCTCCTTGCGAAAGGCAGGACCGTTTTTTGGTTGCTCCGGACAGTGGGCCGTGCGTGCCCGCCGCCCCGCGTTTCCGGGCGGAGCGGCCGCCCGTGTTTCACCGGCTGCCGCCGGCGCCTGCCTCCTCAGTCGTTCCGGCCTTCCCAGGCATGTGGGCCTTCTCAGGTGTTCGGGGCCGCGAAGCGTTCCCACACCCGGTGCTGGGCGAGGAACCGCCCGACGGCGGCGGTGGCTTCCCCGGCGGGGGATTCGACGATTCCGGGGGCTTGCGGGTCCAGGCCGCAGGCCTCCAGCACCTCCAGGCCGGGGCCGGCCAGGACGATCGGCTTGGCCTGCCGGAAGGTTTCCTGCAGCAGCAGGACCAGCCGCGGGTCGAGGTCCCGGGCCGGATCCGCCACCGGGGTTCCCGCCTTTCCGTCGAGGTCCGGGTGCGCATCGTGTCCCGGCGCCGGGGCGGCGACCAGCACCAGGGCATCGAATTCGACCGACCGCGCCGTGAGGAAGGTCCGGTCCACGCCCGGGCCGCCCGCCGGGGCGATGAGTTTGGGGCTCAGTCCGGCCTGCTTTGCGTCCTCGAGCAGCCCGTGGAGCGCAGTGTCCCCGGCCCCGCCCCCGGCGACGATCCCGAGCACCCGTCCCTTGGCCGGCCACGTGCCACCGACCTGGGACAGTGCCGGGCTGGGGTCCCGGTCCGGCACCTCGGTGTCCGCGGCGGGGGCCGGCAGCCCGAGCGCGAGCGCGACCGCGGCGCACAGGCCGGCGTCGATGTTCGCCAGCGCCTGGAGCTGCCGGGCGCGGATCTCCTCGGAGGTGCATTTGCCCAGCTCGAAGGAGTACGCCTGCTGGACATGGAGCTGTTCCTGCGGCGAGAGGCTGCGGTAGAAAAGCCGCGCCTGGCTGAAATGGTCATCGAAGGTGGCGGGGTTCCGCCGTTCCTTGGCCGCCTCGGCGATGTGCTCCGGAACGTCGACGAACGCGATTCCCGTGCCCTGCGGGTCCCCGGCCAGGAAGGGGCACCCGCCATCCAGGGAGTTGGGGTGGTACGGGGCCACGCCCTCGTGGACATACTGCTGGTGCATGCCGTCGCGAAGCATGTCATTGACCGGGGCGTGGGGACGGTTGATCGGCAGCTGGGAGAAGTTGGGCCCGCCCAAGCGGGTCAGCTGTGTATCGATGTAGGAAAACAGCCGCACCTGCAGCAGGGCGTCATTGGTCACGTCGATTCCGGGGACCAGGTGCCCCGGGTGGAAGGCCACCTGCTCGGTTTCGGCAAAGTAGTTGGTGGGATTCGCATGCAGGACCATCTTCCCCACCGGCTGTACCGGAGCCAGCTCCTCGGGGACGATCTTGGTGGGATCCAGCAGGTCGATGCCCTCGAACATCTGGTCCTCCGCATCGGGGAAGACCTGGAGTCCCAGTTCCCACTCGGGGAAGGCTCCGGCGTCGATGGCCTCGGCCAGGTCGCGGCGGTGGAAGTCCGGATCGATCCCGTTGGCCAGTTGCGCTTCCTCCCACGTCAGGGAGTGCACACCCAAGGCGGGCTTCCAGTGGAACTTGACCAGCGAGGTCCCGCCGTCGGCGTTCACCATCCGGAAGGTATGGACCCCGAAGCCCTCCATCATCCGGTAGGAGCGGGGAATGCCGCGGTCGCTCATGAACCACAGGGTGTGCGCCTGGGCCTCCGTGTGCAGGGAAACGAAGTCCCAAAAGGTGTCATGGGCCGATTGGGCCTGGGGGATTTCCACGTCGGGGTGGGGCTTGACGGCATGGACCACATCCGGGAACTTGATGCCGTCCTGGATGAAAAAGACGGGAATGTTGTTGCCGACCAGGTCGAAGACGCCCTCGGAGGTGTAGAACTTGGTGGCAAAACCGCGGGTGTCGCGCACGGTGTCCGCGGAGCCGCGCGATCCGGCCACCGTGGAGAAACGGACAAAGACCGGCGTTTCCACGCCTTGGCCGAGGAAGGCGGCCCGGCAGATCGAATCCGCCGTGCCGTATCCGGTGAAGGTTCCGTGGGCGCCGGCGCCCCGGGCGTGGACGACCCGTTCGGGGATGCGTTCATGGTCGAAGTGGGTGATTTTCTCGCGCAGGTGGTGGTCCTGGAGCAGGACGGGTCCGCGCGGACCGGCTTTGAGGGACTTGTCGGTTTCCCCCAGCGGAACGCCTTGGCTGCTGGTAAGGGTCTCCCCCTGCGGATGGGTGGGGGCGGCGTTGGGGTTCTTGGTTCGGTCATTCTCAGCCATGGTGCCTCCTGGGGCGGCGTGCCGCGGGTGGGGTCGCGCCGTGGTGCCGGAAGAAACCGGCACCACGGGATTCAGCGACGGCCTTTCATCTGCCTTTCGCCGGCGTAGCCGGCACGGGTGTTGCGGAACGCTCCGGAAAAACCGTCTTTTACGAAACGTTCCGCGGCCGGTCAGCCCAGCGGGCCCGTGGGGTCGATGCTCCCTCGCCAGGCGCCGGTTTCCGACCCGCGCTCCTCGATGAATTCGCGGAAACGGTGCAGGTCCCGCTTCACCTGCGCCGAATCGAAGCCCAAGACGGCGCCTGCCTTTTCCATGAAGGTTTCGTCGTCCCACGTGAAGTCCACCGTCACCCTGGTCCGCGCCCCGGCCGGAACGGTGGCATAGGGGTCGGCGGCACCCGTCGATTGGGTTTGCATGTCCGGGTCCAGTGCGACCGGCGAGCCGGCCATGTCGTCGCCGGGCATTCCTGCCCGCGGCAGTCCGGGGGCGACCCCCGGCGTTTCCTCGGCGACGCCGGGCGCAGGCCGGGTGGCAGGGTCGGAGGCCAGCGGTTCGAAGCGGACAATGCCCTCGACGGCCTTGTTGTCGGTGCTTCTCCAGTGAATCAGCTGGTCCGGGACCTGCTCGACGATCTGGGTGTCGAATTCACGCTGCACTCCGCCAACCCGGGTGACCCAGTGGCTGGTGTCCGCCTCCTGCTGGACCACGCTTTCCACGCCGGTCATGAACTCGGGGAACGACTCGAATTGGGTCCACTGGTTGTAAGCGGTCTGGACGGGAACGTCGACTTCGATGCTTTCCTGTACTCGTGCCATGGTGATCTCTCCTGGCCGTAGATGGACTGTTTGAGCGTGCTTCTCCCGGACTGTCTGGTGCCGGGATGCGCCTCCACCGTAGGCGGCCGCCCGCCTCGATTGTCAAGGGCCGGTGGGTCGCACGGACCGCCGGAACATAGGCGGGCCTCACCGCAAAAGACGCCGAAACCGGCACTAATTGGTTGCCGCAAATTGGACGTACGGTGGATGGGAGGGCTGCCCCGCCCGGGCAGCCACCGAGCAGGGGAGAACGCCATGACCGCTACGGCCAACGTCAGCGACTGCACCGTCACCCAGTGTTCCTTCAACGACCATTCGCAGTGCGGAGCCGCCGGCATCACGATCGGCGGGGGCGAGGACCACGCGTCCTGCGCCACCTTCATCGACACCGGCATGCACGGCGGGCTGCGGAAAGTCCTGGCCACCGTCGGGGCCTGCCAGCGGGCCGAGTGCGTCCACAATGACCAGCTGATGTGTTCCGCGCCGGAGGTCCATGTGGGCCCGGGAGCGGACAACGCGGACTGCCTCACCTACGAACACGCCGAGGGGAAAACCGGCGGGCAGATGGGTGGCCAGATGGGCGGAGCCACGGGTGACCAGATGACCGGAGGATACGGCGGACCGATGCCCGGCGAAACCGGCGGGCAGGTTCCCCGGGAAACCGGCGGGTTGGCCGGCGGACCGGTGGGCGAACCAACCGACTGACCGGCTGACGGGACAAGCCCGCCGGTCCGGGCGCGCCGGCCGTACGGCGCGCCCCGGACCGGCGCGTGCGCCCGGAGGCCTGGGTCCCGGCGGCCGGCGCAACGCCCGGACGTATGGCAGTTGCACCGGCCGCACCGCGCGAACCGGTTGGCCTAAAGCTCGAAGTCGAACCCGTCGAAGAGCCCGCCGGCTTCCTCGACCATGCCGGTACCTTCGCTGATCACGTCGCCGCCGGCGGCCAGCGCCTCTCCGCCGGCACCCATCAGTTCCTCGCCGGCCCCGGCAAGGCCCTCGCCGATGCCGGAGAACCCGTCCAGCAGCGGACCGGCGATCGCGGTGCCGATGAACGCCCCGGCGACGCCGGCGAGCAGGCCGCCGGCCATGCCCGCGGCCAGGCCGCCGGCGGCCCCGGCGCCCATGGCACGGCCGGTCCCGGACGAACGGGACAGCAGGTTCGGCATGAATCCGGGCCGGCCGACCTCCGCACGGGTCGCGGCGCGGGCAAGGTCGAACGGCTCGGCGCTGCGCGGGCGTTCGGCCGGCGGCAGTCCGTCGGAAAGCTCCTGCTGGAGCAGCGCGCGCTGCTGCGGCGTCAGCCGGGCGAACGCCTCGGCATGGGCCCGCTCCATGTCCTGCGGCGGCGCCGTCTGCAGCATGTATTGGTACTTCGCGATGGCCGCGCGGTCCTCCGCGGACGCCGCCGGAATCCCGGGAGCGGCCTGGGGCCGGGTGGAGCCCGGGTACTGCGGGGCGTTGCCGTAGGGGGAGCTTCCGTACTGCGGGTTTCGGTGGGGCGCATTTCCGTAGGGCGTCCCGCCCTGCCGGGGAGTGCCGTATTGGTCGTTTCCGTATTGGCCCTGCCCGCCCGGCTGGTTCGGCTTCTGCTGGCCCATTTGGTTGCGCAGGTATTCGCCCGCCATCTTCTGGCCTTTTTGGATCAGCTTGTCGAACATGCCCACGGTGTGCTCCTTGCGTTGGATTCCGGCTCGTCCTCCCGTACAACCGACGGCGAGGGCGTTAGGTTCCCGCCACTAGGCAAAATGGCTGGCAGACTGGTCCGATGGACACCGAAATCGTCGTGACGGTCATTGCCGGAGTACTGCTGGCCGTGGCCGCCCTGGGCACCGTGTTCCCCGTGCTGCCGGGCAGCCTGCTCACGGTCGGTACCCTCCTGGCGTGGGCCTGGATCCTGGGCAGCACCGCCTCGTGGACCATGGGCCTGATCGGGATAGCCGTGGCCCTCGTCGGCTGGACGGCCTCCACCGTGCTGACCGGGCGCAACCTGAAGCAGCAGCAGATTCCCAAGGGCTCGACGCTCGTGGCGCTGCTTGCCGCGATCGTGGGCATGTTCCTGATCCCGGTGGTGGGCCTGTTCGTGGGCTTCGGAGTGGGGCTGCTGGGGTCCGAGTTCGTGCGGCGCCGGAACTTCCCGGAGGCGCTGCGGGCCAGTGGATCGGCGCTGGAAGCCGCGGGCACCGGCATCCTCGTCGAGTTCGGGTGCGCCGCAATGGCCGCCTCCCTGTGGGTGGTCGGCGTCATCTGGCATTTCAACACCCGCTAGCGCATCCCGGTTCGCGCCTGCCCCCACGCTACGCGGGCGGGGATTCCCGGCCGCTCTCCTGCCCCGCTTCGCCCGCGCCAAGCAGGCCGGTCAGCAAGGCGTCCAGGCCCAACTCGAACGCGGTGTCGGCGGGCCCGGCTCCGGTGGCCCGCTGAGCCTCCAGTGCCCCAGCGAACACGGGCAGCGCCGAGGCGTGCTGGCCCGGATCAAGGATGTCCAGCGGCGCCGTCGCATCCAGCGCGGAGCCGAAGATGAAGGATTCCAGGGCCACGATCGCCGGTACGATCCGCTCCGGATGCCAACCTTCCGTGGACAGCCCCTCGGCGACGGACTCGTACATCCGCAGCGTGCGCGGAGACCCGGCTACCGGCAGCACCGCGACCACGGGGATGAGCGGGGCATGCTCGGCGAACACATCCCGGTAGGAACGCGCCCAGCGGCGCAGCGCCTCGCGCAGGGGCACCCGCCCGAACCCGGTTGAATCGACGCCGGACATGACGCGCTCCTGGACCCACTGCAGCACCTCCTGCTTGGAGGACGCATGGTTGTACAGGGCCGACGGCGAGACGCCGAGCTGGCGGGCCAGCGCGGCCATGGTCAGCGCGGGATAGCCGCGCTCCGAGACGATCCCGAGCGCCGCCGTCGTGATGTGGGCGCGATCCAGGACCGCGTTGCTCGGGCGGCCGGCGCGGCGGCGTGGAACAGCCGTCCCGCCGTCCGCCTTGGGCGGGACGCTCATGGGTTTCCTTCCGATGCCGAAAGCGTGATTTTTCAGTGACCGGCTTCACAAACGTATGCCGGAGGCGTATGGTAAGTCTATAAATGAACGTCATTCATTTATTGTCGAACACGAAGGTAGTGATCTCTATGGCAACGCTTGAACGCGATGTCGTCATCATTGGCGCCGGTCCCACCGGTTTGACCGCCGCCCATGAGCTCCGCAAGGCGGGCAAGACCGTCGCCGTGCTCGAGGCCCGCGACCGGGTCGGCGGCCGCACGTGGACCGACGTGATCGGCGGGGCGACCATCGAGATCGGTGGACAGTGGATCTCCCCGGACCAGACCGGGCTGTACTCGCTGCTGGAAGAGTTCGGCATCGAGACCTATCCCCGCCATAAGGAGGGGAGTTCGGTGTTCGTCGGCCCCGACGGCAAGCGCATCGAGTACACCGGCGAAGACTTCCCGATCGCCCCGGAGAAGGTCGCCGAGATGGACAAGCTCATCGCCGTGATGGACGACCTGGCCGCCCAGATCGACCCGGACCGTCCGTGGGAGCACGCGCGCGCCGAGGAACTGGACATGATCTCCTTCCACCACTGGCTGCGCACCCTCACCGACGACGAGGACGCGGCCACCAACATCGGCCTGTTCATCGCCGGGGGCATGCTCACCAAGCCGGCCCACACCTTCTCCGCGCTGCAGGCGCTGCTGATGGCCTCCTCCGCGGGTTCCTTCAGCAACCTGGTCAACGAGGACTTCATCCTGGACCGCCGGATCGTGGGCACCATGCAGGGGGTCTCCAAAACGATCGCCGCGCACCTGGGCGAGGACGTCGTCTTCCTGAACAACCCGGTGCTGAAGCTGGACTGGTCCGAAGGAGGCGTCACCGCTTACGGGGCCACCGTGGCCGTCAGCGCCAGGAAGGCCATCGTGGCGGTGCCGCCGAACCTGTACTCGCGCATCTCCTACAACCCGCCGCTGCCGCGCAAGAAGCACATCACCCACCAGCACCAGTCCATGGGCCTGGTCATCAAGGTGCACGCGGTCTACGGCACCCCCTTCTGGCGCGCCAAGGGCCTCTCCGGCACCGGCTTCGCCCCCACCCAGATCGTCTCGGAGGTCTACGACAACACCTTCCACGAAGACACCCGCGGCACCCTGGTCGGCTTCATCTCCGACGTCCACGCGGACGCGATGTTCGAGCTGTCCGAGGAGGAGCGCAGGGGGCGCATCCTGGCCGACCTGGCCAACTTCCTCGGCGACGAGGCGCTGACCCCGGAGGTCTTCTACCTCTCCGATTTCGGCTCCGAGGAGTGGACCCGCGGCGCGTACGCCACCAGCTACGACCTGGGCGGGCTCTTCCGCTTCGGCCCGGACCAGTCGGTCCCGACCGGCCCGATCCACTGGGCCTCCTCGGACCTGGCCGGCGAGGGCTACCAGCACGTGGACGGCGCGGTCCGCATGGGCCGGCGCACCGCGGCGCTGATCATCGCCGACCTGGACGGAACCGCCCACGACCCGGCCTACGACGGCTCGGTCCCGCTCTCGGACACCGCCCATGCCTAGCGTGGCCCGCTACGTCGTCGGCTACACGGCCGACGAACGGGGCGCCGAGGCGCTGCAGTTGGGGGCGCGGCTGGCCGGCACGGACGGGTCGACCGAGCTGGACCTGGTCATCGGCCTGCCCGAACACACGCCGTTCGAGGCCGTGTACAAGGGCGGGGCCCACAGCTCCGACACGATCCTGGGCGAAACCGTCAAGAAGTGGGCGGAAGAGGCGCTGGCGATGGTCCCGGAGGGGATCCCGGCCACCGTGCTGGCCCGCTCCGGGCACTCCGAGGCCGAGGTCCTGATGGACGTCGCCCAGGAACGCGGGGCGCTGCTGATCGTCGTGGGCGCGCACCGGCGCGGGATCGCCGGCCGCTTCACCGTCGGATCGGTGGCCTCGGCCCTGCTGCACAGCTCGCCGGTGCCGCTGGCGCTGGCTCCGGCGGCGCACGAGGCCCAAATGGTCCCGCCGGAGGGACTGGGCCGGGTCACCGCGTTCGTCGGTACCCGCGCCGGAGCCCGGGCCGTCGTCGCCACCGCCGCGGCTGCCGCGGCACGGCGCGGCTGCCCGCTTCGGCTGGTGTCGCTGATCCCGATGGAGCTGGACGACCAGGCAGCCATCGCGGCGGCGACCGCCACGGCGATGGCCGAACTCGACGCCGTCGTCGCCGAGACGGGAGTGAAGGCCGACGTCGTCGTGGCCCACGGCAGCGACATCGAAGCCGCCGTCGAGGGCCTCGACTGGCGGCCCGACGAAGCGGCCGTGGTGGGCTCATCGCGGCTGGGCCGCCAGCGGCGGATCTTCCTGGGCGCCACCGCGCACCGCATGCTGCGCACGCTGCCGGTCCCGCTGATCGTCGTCCCCCGGGACTACGCGCCAGGCACCCCGAAATAACCACCCACCACATCAGCTGGGCTCCCCGGCGCAGCAGCGCCGGGGAGCCCCACACGGGACAGCCGTCCGGAGTTGATACTCACGTAAAGCAGGAACCATGACTTACACCGTTGCCGGCTCTGGGCCGGATAACACCGAAACCGGCGGAGGTTTGGGCGAAAAGGGCCTGAACAAAGGCGCCGTCGGACTCCTGGGAGCCGTCGTCATCGGCGTCTCCTGCATCGCCCCGGCCTACACGCTCACCGCCGCGCTCGGCCCCACCGTAGCGGAGGTGGGAACGCACCTGCCGGCCATCTTCATCGCGGGCTTCCTGCCGATGCTGCTGGTGGCGCTGGGCTACCGCGAGCTGAACAACGCGATGCCGGACTCCGGAACCTCGTTCACCTGGGCCACCCGCGCCTTCGGCCCATGGATCGGCTGGATGGGCGGCTGGGGGCTGATCGCGGCCACCATCATCGTGCTGTCCAACCTCGCGGCGGTCGCGGTGGACTTCTTCTACCTGATGCTTTCCCAGATCACCGGCAACGATGCGCTGGCGGACCTGACGGACAACCTGTGGATCAACATCCCCACGACGCTCGTTTTCATCGCCGGCGCCTGCTGGATCTCCTACCGGGGCCTGCAGACCACCAAGGCGTTCCAGTACGTCCTGGTGGGCTTCCAGATGCTGGTGCTCGGGTGGTTCGCCATCGCCGCATTCATGCACGTGGCCAACGGCACCGCCTTCGATGCCACCCCGATTTCCCTGGAATGGTTCAACCCGTTCGGCGTCGAATCCTTCTCCGCCTTCGCCGCCGGCGTCTCCCTGTCCATCTTCATCTTCTGGGGCTGGGACGTCACCCTGACCATGAATGAGGAAACCAGGGACCCGGACAAGATCCCCGGCCGCGCCGCCACCCTGACGGTCGTGATCATCATGGCCATCTACATGCTGGTCTCGCTGGCCGTGATCAGCTACGCCGGCATCGGGGACACCGGCCTGGGCGCCGGCAACCCGGAGAACCAGGAATCCATCTTTGCCGTGCTGGCCGGACCCATCATGGGGCCCTTCGCCATCCTGATGTCGCTGGCCATCCTCTCCAGCTCCGCGGCCTCGCTGCAGTCCACCTTCGTCTCCCCGGCCCGCACGCTGCTGGCCATGGGCTACTACAGGGCGCTGCCCCCGCGCTTCGGCAAGGTCAGCCCCACCTTCCTCTCCCCGTCGACGGCAACCGTCGTCTCCGGCATCGCCGCCGCTGCGTTCTATGTGGTCACCCGGCTGGTCAGCGAGAACGCGCTCTGGGACACCATCACCGCCCTGGGCATGATGATCTGTTTCTACTACGGCATCACCGCGCTGGCCTGCGTCTGGTACTTCCGCCACGAGCTGTTCGCCGGCTGGCGGAACGTGGTCTTCAAGTTCCTGACTCCGCTGGTGGGCGGCGCCATCCTCCTGGTCATGTTCGTGAAGACCGCGATCGACTCCATGGACCCGGACTACGGCTCCGGCAGTTCGCTGTTCGGGATCGGCACGGTATTCATCCTGGGCATGGCCGTGCTGCTGATCGGCGTCGTGCTGATGCTGGTGATGCGGTTCAGGCATCCGGCGTTCTTCCGCGGCGAGATCCTGCGGACACGGAAGTAGGAGGCCGCCCCGCGCCCTCGGGGCGGCCGGCACCACGGGCCTGCGCGGCGTCTATTCGCCGAGCAGGCCCGTGGTGCGGTACGGGATGACCTCGCGCAGGAACATGGAGGTGGAGGTGCGCTTGATGCCCGGGCAGAGGCGGATGACCTCGCTGACCCGGTAGAGATCGTCGGGGTCCTTCGCGGCCACGCGGATCAGCAGGTCGGTGTCCCCGGCGGGGGCAACGCAGTCCAGCACCTCCGGAATGTCCCGCAGTGCCGCGATGGCCTCGTTGAGCAGGGACTGGTCCACTTCGGCGCTGACGGCGGCGGACACTCCGCGGCCCAGCGCGGCCGGGCTGACGCGGATGCTGTTGGGGCGCAGGGCACCGGACGCGGCAAGCTTCTCCAGGCGGGCCTGGACGGTGCCGCGGGCCAGGCCGAGGATCTGGGCCAGCATCATTACGGGGATGCGGGGATCCGGGTCCATGGCCAGCAGGATCCGCTTGTCCGTCTCGTCCAGCTGGTGGATCTCGGGGGTCATGGGAAAGCTCCTGGAATGTCGCTGGCACGGCCCGCCGGGGTGCCGTTGGAGGCGGAAAGGGTGGGAGGGTTGAAGGCGCCCCAAACGCTCTCCCCAACGGAACAAGACTAGTCAAAATGCCCAGCCAATCCCAACCGTGTTGCGCGGTTTGGGCGGTGTGCGTCGCAGGTTCGGTGCGGGCTTTTCCACAGGCCGGGGGAGGGAGTGGAAAGCGGTGGGGCGGCGCGCTACTTTCGTTGCATGAGATTCATGCGTCTGGAAGACGTGGCCGAGGAGCTGAACGTGAACATGCCCCAGGTCCGTTCGCTGGTGCGCAGCGGGGAACTTCCGGCGATCCAGATCGGCGGACGCGGCGTGTGGCGCGTCGAGCGCACCGAACTGGAGGCCTACATCCAGCGCCAGTACGCGGCCGCCCGGGAGAACGCAACCCAGCACGAAACGATGTAGGCGCGCCGTTTTGGCCGGAACGCGGGGGACGCGTTATCCTTACAGGGTTGCAATTCCGGCAGGAACTGCGGCACGGGGCTTTAGCTCAGTTGGTAGAGCGTTTCGTTCGCAATGAAAAGGTCAGGGGTTCGATTCCCCTAAGCTCCACGAAAAGTAACGGACCGCCGATTCCCTCCCAGGGGATCGGCGGTCTTTTTGTGCCCCGGGCCCTTTCCCGACGGGGCCTCCCCGGAGCCCGCCATATGGGTTGGCGCGGTCCGGCGCTAGATTTGTTGTGGGGCGCGGCGCCGTCGGAGCGGGCCGGGCTCGCGGATCGTGAAGCTTAGGGAGCGTCGGCCATGAGCGATTCGGCCCGGAACAATTGGGCCCGGAACAATTCGGCCCGGAACAATTCGGCCCAGGGCAAAGAGTACGTCCTGTCCATCGCCTTGCCGATGCTGCAGCGCATTGCGGCGGCCGCGGGCCAGCCGGTACCGCGGCTGGTTGTCATCAACCGCTGGGGCCGGAAACCGCGTGCCACGAGCGCCATCGCGAAAACGCGGGTTCGAGGCGGGGGCCGGTCGGTGATCGCGTTGTCTCCGGAAGCGGTGTCGAGTCTCGGGCCACCGGCCCTGGAGTTCCTCCTTGCCCACGAATATGGCCATATTGCCCTCCGCGGGTCCCGGTGGGCGCGAGCGCGCCGGGCCTGCGGGGTTGTGCTCGTTGTGTTGGGGTTCCTGAGCCTCGTTGCGGCCGTGTTCCTGCCGGTTCTTGGCACGTTGGTGGTGATCGTGCTGATGGCCGGCATCTTCGCCACCTTGGGTGCGGGGCTGTTCGCGTCGCGCCGGCACGAGGAGGAGGCGGACGATTACGCGGCCGCCTGCCAAGCCAACTTGAGCGGCGCGGATGAGCTGTTCCGCTGGCTGGCGGTGCGTCGGGCGAAGGCGCAGGCGACGGGGGCCATAAACGCGCTGATGGCAACCCATCCACGCCCGCTCGACCGGCTGCAACGGCTTGCCGGGAAGCGACAAGGTTCGGCCCGGGATGACCATGCCTGAGGTGAATCCCTGACGGAAGGCCCATCCCCGCAAGTTCCAGGTCGCCATGACCGCTGCGTGGCGCTGTGCATGTTCGGCGAGGAGGAGCCCGCCGGACTGCGGCGCCGCTGTGTCCCCTTTCGCCGACGCACCTAAGGTCCACCCCGCGGCCCACGCCTGTACCGGGTTCCAGTGCCCGGCGGGCAGGCGGTGGCCGTCGTCTAGGCTTAAAGGGAACCCAAAACGCCAGGCCTGGACGCATCCCGGGTCGCCTGCCCCCGGAGCGCCGTGAAAAAACCATTTCTGTCCGCCCTTGCCCTTGTCGCCTCCCTGTTGCTGGCCGGTTGCGGCCCCGCAGCCGCGACGCTTGAACCCGATACCGCCGCTTCCGCCACGCAGGGGCCAGCCGCGGACGCAACGGCCGGCACGTCCCCTTCCGGGGCGCCGGCCGCCGAGATCTTGGACACACTTGCCGTCAAGGGCAAGGCCGCCGGGACCGGGTTCGACCGCAACAAGCAGTTCGGCAACGGCTGGAAGGACCCGGACGGCAATAAGTGCGACGCCCGCAACGACACCCTCCGGCGCGACCTGACCGCCAAGAAATACAAGGACGGCAGCACCTGCCAGGTGGCCACCGGCAGGCTCGCGGACCCCTACACCGGCACCGCCATCAAGTTCACGGTGGGCGCGGGCGCGGTGGACATCGACCACGTCGTGGCCCTGAAGAATGCGTGGGTTTCCGGCGGCCAGAAGCTCACCGCCGGGCAGCGCGTGGCGATCGCCAACGACCCGCTGAATCTGCTGGCCGTCGACTCGGGCACCAACCGCTCCAAGGGCGACCGCAACGCCGCCGAATGGCTTCCGCCCAACAAGGCCTACCGCTGCGACTACGTCGCCCGGCAGATCGCGGTGAAGCACAAGTACGCGCTCTCCGTCACCGCCGCCGAAAAGTCAGCCATGGCCGCCGTCCTCGCCGGGTGCCCCGGCCAGCGCGCGGCGGGGACCGCGGGAGCCGCGACCTCCACCGGCACGACGGCGGACGGTGTGCTTCCGCTGGTGAGCCCGGGAGCGTACTGCTCGCCCTCCGGCGCCGCGGGCGTGGGCGAGGACAACGGACAGCGCTACACCTGCACCACCAGCGCCACCGACGACCGCAACCGCTGGCGCCAGTAGCCCGCCCCGGCCCACGGCAGCACCCGAGGAACCTTTCATGAATGCATCCGTCCACGGCACTCCGAACCACAGCGATCCCGCTGTCGGCGCCGTCCTTGATCCGGCAGCCTCCACCGGAGGTCCCGTTCCGGCGGAGCCGGGCGGGGGCACCCGCCCGGCTTCCGCCGTCGTGCCCTCCACCCGCCTGCAGGGAAGGGCCCTGCTGCTGGCCGTCGTCGCGCTGGCCCTGGGCGGGTTCGGCATCGGCACCACGGAGTTCTCCGTCATGGGCCTGCTCCAGGAAGGTGCCGCCGACCTGGGCGTGTCCAACCCGGATATGGGTTACCTGATCTCCGCCTACGCGCTGGGCGTGGTGGTGGGTGCGCCCCTGCTGACCGCGCTCGGGGCGCGGGTGCCGCACAAGACGATGGTGCTGTGGTTGATGGTGCTGTTCACGGCCGCGAACTTCTCCTCCGTGCTGGCCCCCACCTACGAATGGATGCTGGTCACCCGGTTCGTCTCCGGGCTGCCGCACGGGGCGTACTTCGGCCTGGCCGCCATCCTGGCCGGCACCCTGGTGCCCGCGGGCATGCGCGGACGGGCGATCGCGTGGGTGATCATGGGGCTGAACGTGGCCAACGTGCTCGGCGTGCCCGCCGTGACCTGGCTGGGTCAGCAGTTCGGGTGGCGGTGGATGTTCGTCGCCGTCGCGTTGACCGGCGTGCTGACCTGGGTGGGGATTAAGGTTTTCGTCCCGTTCAGCCCCGCCCACGCCGAGGCCAGTATCCGGCGCGAACTCTCCGCCCTGCGCCGCGGCCAGGTCTGGCTGGCCATGGCGACCGGCATCGTGGGCTTCGGAGGCTTCTTCGCCGTCTATTCGTTCATCAGCCCCATCCTCACCGACGTGACAGGGCTGCCGATCGCCGCCGTGCCCCTGGTCCTGGCCGTGTACGGGCTGGGCATGGTGGTCGGAGG
>Ga0182739_1001043_pt1 | contig 30604 bp, 41 predicted proteins | sample eDN5th30CBELigBY_FD_128873 | JGI IMG/M metagenome (GOLD analysis project Ga0182739, IMG submission 128873) | Enriched backyard soil microbial communities from Emeryville, California, USA - eDNA 5th pass 30_C BE-Lig BY (version 2) (version 2) | ecosystem: Environmental > Terrestrial > Soil >... | reverse complement strand
TTGAAAGTGGAATTGGAATTGGCTCGAAAGCAGGAAGAAAGGAGTTTATAAAATGGCTATTAAGATTTATAACAGTGTAACGCGCCAGAAGGAAACGTTTGTTCCAATGGAAGAGGGAAAGGTTAAAATGTATGTATGCGGGCCGACCGTTTACAATTACATTCATATTGGGAATGCAAGACCTGCAATTGTTTTTGATACGGTTCGCAATTATTTGAAATACCGTGGATATGATGTAACGTTTGTTTCAAACTTTACCGATGTTGATGATAAGCTAATTCGTGCTGCTAAGGAATTAGGAGAAGATGTACCAACGATTTCTGAGCGCTTTATTCAAGCTTATTTCGAAGATGTTTCAGCTTTAGGTTGTAAAAAAGCCGATGTTCATCCAACAGTTATGGAAAACATGGACGCTATTATTGAGTTTGTCGAAGCGTTAATCGAGAAAGGCTATGCGTATGAATCAGAAGGAGATGTGTACTATCGTACTCGTAAATTTAAAGAATACGGTAAACTTTCTCAGCAATCGATTGACGAGCTTCGAGTCGGTGCCAGAATTGAAATTGGCGACAAGAAACAGGATGCTCTTGATTTTGCTCTTTGGAAAGCGGCAAAAGAAGGTGAAATTTCTTGGGATAGCCCTTGGGGAAAAGGCCGCCCAGGTTGGCATATTGAGTGCTCGGCGATGGTTCGTAAATATCTTGGAGACACCATTGATATCCATGCAGGAGGTCAAGATTTAACGTTCCCTCACCACGAAAATGAAATTGCTCAATCAGAAGCATTAACAGGAAAAACATTTGCTAGATATTGGATGCATAATGGATATATCAATATTGATAATGAAAAAATGTCAAAGTCACTAGGTAATTTTGTTCTGGTGCATGATATTATCCAACAACATGATCCGCAAGTACTGCGTTTCTTTATGCTGTCTGTACACTATCGTCATCCGATTAACTACAGTCAAGAGGTGATTGAGAATACGACAGCGGCCTTTGATCGGTTAAAAACGTCGTATCAAAACTTAAAACATCGTTTGCAAGTAAGTAATGGTTTGACGGATAACAAAGATAGTTGGCTTCAAAAAGTGAAGGAGCTTCATGAGCAATTTGTTCAAGAAATGGATGATGATTTTAATACAGCTAATGCCATTTCGATTTTATTTGAATTATCGAAGCAAGCGAATTATTACTTAATGGAGAAGAATACAGACAAGGAAGTCATTGAAGCATTTATACACGAATATGAAGTATTATTCTCTGTTCTTGGTTTAAGCTTAGAAGAAGAAGGATTGCTGGATGAGGACATTGAGCGTTTAATTCAAGAAAGAATTCAAGCGCGAAAAGACCGTAATTTCCAACGATCTGATGAAATTCGTGATCAATTAAAAAGCATGAATATCATTCTAGAAGACACTCCTCAAGGTACACGCTGGAAAAGAGGGTAATGTATGCTCTATTATGAACAGGAAATTGATGCGAAAATGTTAAATAGTTTAGCTCTTGCTTATATGGGTGATGCCGTATACGAAACGTATATACGGTATCACCTCATTCAGAAAGGCTCGGTAAAACCCCACCTTCTTCATAAAAAAGCGACCGCTTTTGTATCAGCAAAAGCACAGAATACGATTATTCATTTTTTCTTAGAAGAGAATTACTTAACAGAAGAAGAGGCGGCGGTCGTCCGTCGGGGACGAAACGCAAAATCGGGCACGGTTCCGAAAAATACGGATGTTCAAACGTATCGTTATAGTACAGCGTTTGAAGCCTTAATCGGTTACCTATATTTATTGAAGCGGCAAGAGAGAATGGAAGAAATTATAAAACGGTCGATTCAATTTATTGAAGAAGGGATGGCTATCCGATGAGCGAAGAATTTATTATTGGAAGAAACCCCGTGCTAGAAGCGCTGCGCTCTGAGCGGGAGATTAGTAAAATTTGGATTGCTGAAGGCTCACAAAAGGGCTCCATGCAACAAGTGATAGGAATTGCGAAAGAGAAAAAGGTGTTTGTACAAATCGTTCCGAAGAAGAAAATTGATCAAATGGTCGAAGGAATTCATCAAGGCGTTGTCGCTAAAGTAGCTGCGTATGAATATGCAGAGGTAGATGATCTATTTGCTAGAGCGGAAGAGCGCGGTGAGGCTCCATTTTTTATGATTTTAGATGAAATTGAAGATCCGCATAATCTTGGTTCGATTATGAGAACAGCTGATGCAGCAGGTGCTCATGGTATTATTATTCCGAAGCGTCGTGCAGTCGGTTTAACGGCAACGGTGGCAAAAGCTTCAACAGGTGCAATTGAATATATTCCAGTAGCGCGTGTCACGAACTTAGCTCGTGCAATTGAAGAACTGAAAGAACGTGGAGTTTGGATTGTAGGTACAGATGCTAAAGGAAGCGATGACTACCGTAACCTAGATGGGAAGATGCCGATTGGTCTTGTAATTGGCAGTGAAGGAAAAGGAATGGGACGATTGACAAAAGAGAAGTGTGACTTTCTCATTCGCCTGCCAATGGTAGGGAAAGTTACTTCATTAAATGCTTCAGTTGCTGCTAGTTTATTGATGTATGAAGTTTATCGGAAACGCAACCCTTTAGGGGAATAATGAGATGAACATTCTGTTGGTCGACGGTTACAATATTATTGGAGCATGGCCGGAACTAAGAGAATTAAAGCAACGAGATCTTTCTGCAGCTAGAGACCGTTTAATTGAATTGATGGCAGAATACCAAGCATTTATGGGATATCGTGTCATTATTGTTTTTGATGCTTACTATGTTCAAGGAGTTTCTCGTACATTTAAAAATCATAAAGTCGAAGTCATTTTTACGAGAGAGAATGAAACAGCTGATGAGCGGATTGAGAAAATGGCCATTGAATTAAATAATATTAAAACGCAAATTCAAGTAGCAACATCAGATTATACGGAGCAATGGGTCATTTTCGGACAGGGAGCTCTCCGGAAATCGGCGCGCGAGCTACTGGTTGAAATGGAGCAAGTCCGTGGTGCCATTAAGAAGGATGTATCGAAGACAACGAAGAAAAAGCCGGCTTCCAAAATTCCCTTAAGTGATAAAGTGGCTGAAACTTTTGAAAAATGGCGAAGAGGAAAGCTATGAAAGATTGACGACTAAAATTTACCTACTGTATAATATTTCTATCTGAGTACGGTCAGGAGGATGAGAGATGGGCGTTAAATCCGGAATGAAGCTGAATGAAGAGTATATACAGCTTGATGACGATGAGCTAGTGGGTTTGGTACACAAAGGTGATAGTGAAGCGCTAGATTATTTAATTCAAAAGTACCGTAACTTTGTGAGAGCAAAAGCTAGAACGTATTTTCTCATTGGTGCGGACAAGGAAGATATTGTTCAAGAAGGTATGATTGGTTTGTATAAAGCGATTCGTGATTTTAAAGGTGATAAGTTATCTTCTTTTAAGGCGTTTGCTGAGCTATGTATTACAAGGCAGATTATTACGGCCATTAAGACAGCAACTCGTCAAAAACATATACCGCTTAATTCCTATGTTTCTCTGGACAAGCCTATTTATGATGATGAATCTGATCGCACTCTTATGGACGTTATTTCGGGAGCGAAAGTGTTAGATCCGGAAGAGCTTATGATTAATAAAGAAGAATTCGATGATATTGAAGTGAAGATGGCAGAACTGCTAAGCGATTTAGAACGGAAAGTACTTTCTTTGTATTTGGATGGACAAACGTACCAGGAAATTTCAGAAGAGCTAAATAGGCATGTCAAGTCTATCGATAATGCATTACAACGTGTGAAAAGAAAACTAGAGCGCTATCTAGAAGTTAGAGAGATTAACTTATAGTTTCTCCGTTTTTTCTACTGAATCTCCACATTGTATCGATTGACTTAAAATGTCAAAATGAATCCTCTCTTCCTAAGAAAGTGGTACGATTATTCACCGCAAATGGGTTTAAAACTCCTTACCTTGCATGTATTGAACGAATTGCTAGATGCAGTTAAATGAAATCACGTTGACAATAAAAAACAGTCATGATAAGTTTTTATGGATGTAGTAGATAGGATAGGTGTATAATATGCGTAAAAAAATTATCTTAGCTTGTACAGATTGTGGTTCTAGAAATTATAGCTCAGAAAGTAACAAAGCATTGAATGTTGAACGTCTTGAAATTAAGAAGTTCTGTAAGACGTGTAATGCTCATACGGCACATAAGGAAACAAAGTAAGGTTTTTTTAATAGATAGACAGTAGTTACCTATGCTTGGAGGTTACATTCATGAAACGCCTGACTGAATTTTTCCGCGGTGTAGCTCGCGAAATGCGAAAAGTGAGCTGGCCAAAGCGGAAAGAATTAACGAAATATACAATTGTTGTTTTAGCGACTGTTATTATTATGTCAGTATTCTTTGCTGTTGTGGACTTAGGAATTTCTGAATTAATTCGTTTAGTTGTTGAATAAGAGGTTCGAAAATAAGGTATAATAGTGATAGAATAAGTAAGTATGAGAGAAAAGCCCGGTTACGGGTTTTTTAATTTGTCTTTATTTAGAGAAAGAATGGCCTTGGCTTACACTTGTAAGTCTACATGAGATGAAATTGTTGATTTTTGCTTATTTTATTAATGATATTGTTTCATAGGCTCAAAATATAGTGAGTGCAGGGAGGGAAGGACGTTATAGTCCTACTGAATGGAAAAGAATTGGTATGTAGTTCACACCTATTCGGGATATGAGAATAAAGTAAAAGCGAACCTTGAGAAGCGTGTAGAGTCCATGGGGATGCAAGATAAGATTTTCCGAGTGATTGTGCCTGAAGAAGAAGAAACAGAAATTAAAGATGGTAAAAAGAAAGTGATGAAGAAGAAAGTATTCCCTGGATATGTACTAGTAGAAATCATCATGACAGATGATTCTTGGTATGTAGTCAGAAATACACCTGGTGTCACAGGTTTCGTCGGTTCATCTGGAGCGGGATCAAAGCCAACGCCTCTTCTTTCAGAAGAGATTGAAGTTGTGTTAAAACGCATGGGCGTTGAAGAAGGTAGAGTGGAAGTGGACTTTGAAGTAGGTGATTCTGTAACAGTGAAGGAAGGACCGTTTGCAAACTTTGGCGGAACTATCGAAGAACTAGATACAGATAAGAGTAAAGTTCGCGTGCTTGTTAATATGTTTGGTCGAGATACCCCGGTTGAACTAGATTTTGACCAGGTGGAAAAATTATAAACGGAAAAAAACTTGAAATAGTATTTTGAAAGTGGTAAAATTTCAAAGGTCAGTATGTTTCAATTTCGAGACCTATATGTTACAAACATTCTTTATTATTATGCTAATAAAGAATTTCAGATGAGTGGGAGGGTCCCCGTGGGTTCCCTATTACCACATCACGGACTTATAAGGAGGTGTGTCTCGTGGCTAAAAAAGTAATTAAAATGGTTAAATTGCAAATTCCTGCTGGTAAAGCGAATCCGGCACCGCCAGTTGGTCCTGCACTAGGTCAAGCTGGTGTTAACATCATGGGATTCTGTAAGGAGTTTAACGCTCGTACAGCAGATCAAGCTGGTCTAATTATTCCTGTTGAAATTACGGTATTTGAAGACCGTTCATTTACATTCATTACGAAAACTCCACCCGCTGCAGTATTGCTTAAGAAAGCAGCTGGTATCGAGTCTGGTTCTGGAGAGCCTAACCGTAATAAAGTTGCTACAGTCAAGCGTGATAAAGTGCGCGAGATTGCTGAAACAAAAATGCCTGATCTAAACGCAGCAAACGTTGAGTCTGCAATGCGTATGGTTGAAGGTACAGCACGCAGCATGGGTATTGTCATCGAAGACTAATCCATGTAAAGGTTATCGGTTTTCTACGGGGTTGCGATTTACTCGCAACCTTTATTAGTGGGAGGTCATTCCGTTAAAACCACAATATAGGAGGATTATATATCATGGCTAAAAAAGGTAAAAAATATCTTGAAGCGGCACAATTAATCGACCGCACAAAAGCTTATTCAGTAGTTGAAGCTGTTGAATTAGCGAAAAAAGCAAACTTTTCTAAATTTGATGCTACAGTTGAAGTTGCTTTCCGTCTAGGTGTAGACCCTAAGAAAGCTGACCAACAAATCCGTGGAGCAGTTGTGCTTCCAAACGGAACTGGTAAAACTCAACGTGTATTAGTATTCGCTAAAGGTGAAAAAGCAAAAGAAGCTGAAGCAGCTGGTGCTGATTTCGTAGGTGATGCTGACTACATCAACAAAATCCAACAAGGATGGTTTGACTTCGACGTAATCGTTGCAACTCCAGATATGATGGGTGAAGTTGGTAAACTTGGTCGTGTATTAGGACCAAAAGGTTTAATGCCAAACCCAAAAACAGGTACAGTTACATTTGACGTAACGAAAGCTGTTAACGAAATCAAAGCTGGTAAAGTAGAATACCGTGTTGATAAAGCAGGGAACATTCATGCTCCAATCGGTAAAGTTTCTTTCGAAGATGCTAAACTAGTAGAAAACTTCACAACTATTTACGAAACTTTACAAAAAGTAAAACCTGCGGCTGCTAAAGGAACTTACATGAAAAACATTTCTGTAACAACTACAATGGGCCCTGGTGTAAAAGTTGATGCTTCTACATTTAATGCAAAATAATTAATTGACATTACAAGATAGTTGATGTTACAATGTATCTTGTTGTGAATAAATGAATAACTTTTGTACCGTAGACAGTAGGTGCTTGATCTCAAGCTTAATGCCCTACCGAGGTAATTAGATAAAACTAGTCACTGACTATGATTTTTGAAATTACTGCCTTCATGTCTGCAAAGAAATGAAGGCTTTTTCTATGAACGGTATAAATGTTTTCAAGCAAATCTCATAGGAGGTGTAAGAATGAGCGCAATTATTGAACAAAAGAAACAAATTGTTGTTGAGATTGCTGATAAATTCAAAGCGAGCCAAACAGCTGTTGTTGTTGATTACCGTGGCTTAACTGTTGCTGAAGTAACAGAACTACGTAAACAACTTCGTGACGCTGGTATCGAGTTCAAAGTATACAAAAACTCTTTAACTCGTCGTGCTGCTGAAGCTGCTGAAATCGCTGGTTTAAACGAATCTCTAACAGGTCCAAATGCAATTGCATTCTCTACTGAAGATGTTGTTGCACCAGCTAAAATCCTTAACGATTTTGCTAAAAAACATGAAGCGCTAGAAATTAAAGCGGGTGTTATTGAAGGGAACGTTGCAACTGCTGAAGAAATTAAAGCACTTGCAGAACTACCATCACGCGAAGGCTTGCTTTCAATGCTTCTTTCTGTGCTACAAGCACCTATCCGCAATCTTGCTCTTGCTGCAAAAGCAGTTGCCGATCAAAAAGAAGAACAAGGCGCGTAAGCTAATCTTCGGCCTTAACTAGTAAACAATAAAACATATCTTAGGAGGAAATATACAATGACTAAAGATCAAATCATTGAAGCAGTTAAAAACATGACTGTTTTAGAATTAAATGACCTTGTAAAAGCTATCGAAGAAGAATTTGGTGTAACTGCTGCTGCTCCTGTAGCTGTAGTTGGTGGCGCTGCTGGTGCTGCTGTTGAAGAACAAACTGAGTTTGATGTGGTTCTTGCTTCTGCTGGAGACCAAAAAATCAAAGTTATCAAAGTTGTTCGTGAACTTACAGGTCTTGGCCTTAAAGAAGCGAAAGAAGTTGTTGATAACGCTCCAAAAGCACTTAAAGAAGGCGTATCTAAAGAAGAAGCTGAAGAAATCAAAGCTAAACTTGAAGAAGTTGGAGCTAACGTTGAAGTTAAGTAATCTTGCATAAACAAAAAAGCTCGCTAATTTGGCGGGCTTTTTTCTCTTTTACCACAAACGAATTATTATCTTTATGGTAAAGAGTAGCGAGTCTATCATCTTCAACTAATCTTCTCTTTTATAATCTTCAAACATTCCTTTTCTGATAGGAGGAGACGACTCTGACAGAACATTATTATTCAAATAAACCGGGTGTTGAAAGTAATCCGAAGTTCTGGGATTATACATTAAGAGGACGTTCTTTTCGCTTTAAAAGTGATAACGGTGTTTTTTCGAAAAATGATCTCGACTTTGGATCGCGGCTACTAATTGAAAGTTTTCATCTAGAGGAAGATGTTGAAGGTAAAGTCCTCGATGTTGGATGTGGCTATGGTCCGATTGGTCTTTCAATTGCAGCATCTTATCCGGAGAGAACAATTGAAATGATTGATATAAATAGTCGTGCTGTGGAATTAGCGAAAGAAAATGCTTCATCGAATGGGATTCGTAATGTAGAAATTCATGAAAGTGATCGCTTTCAACAAGTTACTTCCACTCAATTTGCTGCTGTTTTGACGAATCCGCCCATTCGAGCTGGCAAGACAGTTGTACATGAAATTTTTGAACAAAGCTTCGACCGACTCAATGAAGGCGGGTGTTTGTGGGTGGTTATTCAAAAGAAACAAGGGGCGCCATCTGCTATGGAGAAGCTGGAACAATTATTTGGAAATGTAGAAGTAGTTGAAAAGAAGAAAGGTTATTACATCTTAGTTTCTAAAAAAAATTGACTCTCAAATTTCACTATGTTAGTATTATACAATGCATATATATAATTCCGTTACTATGCAATTTTTATACCAATCATGTATAATAATTGTATGAAATGGAAAAAATATATAAATAATAGTTCGTTTTATGAGAAATAGTGGTTTTTAAAGCAAAAACCATTTTCTTTTTGTCTATGGAAAATAAAAACTTTCTGTGACAAATTGAACCTTATAACGCTTGATTTAAGGGGTGAATCAGTTGACAGGTCAACTAGTTCAGTATGGACGACACCGCCAACGTAGAAGTTATGCAAGAATCAGCGAAGTTTTAGAGCTTCCAAATCTTATTGAGATTCAAACGGCTTCTTACCAATGGTTTCTAGATGAAGGACTTCGAGAAATGTTTCAAGATATTTCTCCAATCGAGGACTTTACAGGTAACTTATCACTTGAATTTATTGATTACAGCTTGGCTGAACCTAAGTATCCAGTAGAAGAATCAAAAGAGCGTGATGTTACGTATTCAGCACCTCTTCGTGTAAAGGTACGCCTTGTTAATAAAGATACAGGTGAAGTAAAAGACCAAGATGTTTTCATGGGTGACTTCCCATTGATGACAGAAACAGGAACATTCATTATTAATGGTGCTGAACGTGTTATCGTTTCTCAGTTAGTGCGCTCTCCAAGTGTGTATTACAGTGGGAAAATGGATAAAAACGGGAAGCGTGGCTTTACAGCAACGGTTATTCCAAACCGTGGTGCATGGCTTGAGTATGAAACAGATGCAAAAGATGTTGTGTATGTAAGAATCGATCGTACGCGAAAATTACCAGTTACGGTATTAATGCGTGCGCTAGGTTTTGGAACTGATCAAGAAATTATTGATTTAATCGGTGACAATGAATATCTACGCAACACGCTTGAAAAAGACAATACAGAAAGTGTAGAAAAAGCTTTGCTTGAGATTTATGAGCGTCTTCGTCCTGGTGAACCACCGACAGTCGAAAATGCTAAAAGTCTGTTGATTTCTCGCTTCTTTGACCCAAAACGATATGATTTAGCGAACGTAGGTCGTTATAAAATAAACAAAAAGCTACACATTAAAAATCGTCTATTCGGACAACGTATTGCCGAAACGTTAATTGATCCGGAAACAGGAGAAATTATCGTTGAAAAAGGCACGATGTTAGATCGACGTATTTTAGATAAAATCTTGCCTCATCTTGAAAATGGCATTGGTTTTAAAACATATCACCCAACTGGTGGCGTAGTAGAAGATGAAACATTGCTTCAACCAATTAAAATATACGCACCAAATGATCCTGATGGTGAAAAAGTTATTAATGTAATTGGCAATGCTTATGTAACAGAAGAAGTGAAGCATATTACACCTGCTGATATTCTTTCTTCTATTAGTTATTTCTTTAACTTATTACATGGTGTAGGGATTACAGATGATATTGACCACTTAGGAAATCGTCGTTTACGCTCTGTTGGTGAGCTTCTACAGAACCAATTTAGAATTGGATTATCTCGTATGGAGCGTGTTGTTCGTGAGAGAATGTCTATTCAAGATACAAACACGATTACACCACAGCAGCTAATTAATATTCGTCCAGTTATTGCGTCAATTAAAGAATTCTTTGGTAGTTCTCAGCTTTCTCAATTCATGGACCAAACGAATCCGCTTGCTGAATTGACACACAAACGCCGTCTTTCTGCACTAGGACCTGGTGGTTTGACACGTGAACGCGCTGGTTTTGAAGTGCGTGACGTTCACTACTCTCACTATGGCCGTATGTGTCCAATTGAAACGCCTGAGGGTCCAAACATTGGGTTGATTAACTCATTGTCTAGTTATGCGAAAGTGAATCCATATGGTTTCATCGAAACGCCATATCGCCGAGTGAATCCAGAAACAGGGAAAATCACAAATCAAATTGATTACTTAACAGCAGATGAAGAAGATAACTATGTAGTCGCTCAAGCGAATGTACGTCTATCAGATGATGGGTCATTCCTTGATGAAGGCATTGTTGCTCGTTTCCGTGGTGAAAACACTGTAGTTCCGCGCGATCGTGTCGATTACATGGACGTATCTCCTAAGCAAGTTGTATCAGCTGCGACAGCATGTATTCCGTTCTTAGAAAACGATGACTCTAACCGTGCTCTAATGGGAGCGAACATGCAACGTCAAGCTGTTCCATTAATGCAGCCTGAAGCACCGCGAGTAGGTACAGGTATGGAATATGTATCAGCTAAGGACTCTGGTGCAGCTGTTATTTGTAAACACCCTGGTATCGTTGAGCATGTAGAAGCTCGCGAAATTTGGGTTCGACGTGTATCAGAAGTAGACGGTCAAGAAGTGAAGGGGAACCTTGATAAATACCGTTTATTGAAATTTATTCGTTCTAACCAAGGAACATGTTATAACCAACGCCCGATTGTTAGCGTAGGAGACAAGGTTGTAAAAGGTGAAATTCTTGCTGACGGTCCTTCAATGGAAAAAGGTGAGTTAGCGCTTGGACGCAACGTACTTGTTGCCTTCATGACATGGGATGGATATAACTATGAGGATGCCATCATCATGAGTGAACGTTTAGTAAAAGATGATGTGTATACATCGATTCATATTGAAGAGTATGAATCAGAGTCTCGTGATACAAAATTAGGACCGGAAGAAATTACACGTGATATTCCGAACGTTGGGGAGGATGCCCTTCGTAACCTTGATGAGCGTGGAATTATCCGTGTTGGTGCAGAAGTAAAAGACGGAGATCTACTAGTAGGGAAAGTAACACCTAAAGGGGTTACAGAACTAACAGCAGAAGAACGCTTACTTCATGCAATTTTTGGTGAAAAAGCTCGTGAAGTTCGAGATACATCTCTTCGTGTGCCTCACGGCGGCGGCGGAATCGTCTTGGATGTTAAAGTATTTAACAGAGAAGATGGTGACGAACTTCCACCAGGTGTAAACCAACTAGCGCGTGTGTATATCGTACAAAAACGTAAAATTCATGAAGGGGATAAAATGGCCGGACGCCATGGTAATAAAGGGGTTATCTCCCGAATCCTTCCTGAAGAAGATATGCCGTATTTACCGGATGGCACACCAGTTGACATCATGTTAAATCCACTGGGCGTACCTTCACGTATGAACATTGGTCAAGTACTTGAATTACACTTAGGTATGGCCGCTCGTGCTCTTAATATTCACGTTGCTTCTCCTGTATTCGATGGAGCAACTGAAGATGATGTTTGGGAAACAATTGAAGAAGCTGGTATGGCTCGTGATGCGAAAACCGTATTATATGACGGACGTTCAGGAGAACCATTTGACAATCGTGTATCCGTAGGTGTCATGTATATGATCAAACTTGCGCACATGGTTGATGATAAGCTTCATGCTCGTTCAACTGGACCATACTCTCTTGTTACGCAGCAACCGCTTGGTGGTAAAGCACAATTCGGTGGACAGCGTTTCGGTGAGATGGAGGTTTGGGCACTTGAAGCATATGGTGCCGCTTATACACTTCAAGAAATTCTTACTGTTAAATCGGATGATGTTGTTGGTCGTGTGAAAACATACGAAGCAATTGTTAAAGGTGAGAATGTTCCGGAACCAGGTGTACCTGAATCGTTCAAAGTATTGATTAAGGAACTTCAAAGCTTAGGATTAGATGTTAAAATCATGAACTCTGAAGATCGAGAAATTGAGATGCGAGATTTAGAGGATGAGGATGACGCTAATCAATCAGACGTATTAAACATGGAATCTGATACAAAAGAGATGGTTGCTTCTGAAGTAGGAGCACAATCTAGCTCAGTTACTACAGATTAATGAACAGATAATGACTTTAACAGGTAGCCATATCGTGCTGCCTGTTAAAGCCTCATTCATATAATGGTTGATGATCGTGAGAGAAATCTTGCGTTATAATTGTTTATGTAGATAAGCAATAAGGGTAAAACCTGGAGATTAAAAGGGAGGTAGGCCCCTTGCTAGACGTTAATAATTTTGAGTATATGAAGATTGGTCTTTCTTCACCGGACAAGATTCGTTCTTGGTCACATGGAGAAGTGAAAAAACCTGAAACAATTAACTATCGTACATTAAAGCCAGAAAAAGATGGCTTATTCTGCGAAAGAATCTTTGGTCCACAGAAAGACTGGGAATGTCACTGTGGTAAGTACAAACGTGTTCGTTATAAAGGTGTAGTCTGTGATCGTTGTGGCGTAGAAGTGACTCGATCAAAAGTTCGTCGTGAACGTATGGGTCATATTGAACTAGCTGCTCCTGTATCACATATTTGGTACTTCAAAGGTATTCCAAGCCGTATGGGACTTGTATTAGATATGTCTCCTCGTGCACTAGAAGAAGTTATTTACTTTGCTTCTTATGTTGTAACAGAAACAGGCGATACAACTTTAGAAAAGAAACAACTGCTTTCTGAAAAAGAGTATCGTGCATACCGCGAGAAGTACGGAAAGAAATTCCAAGCTGCTATGGGTGCTGAAGCTATTAAGAAGCTTCTTCAAGATATTGATACGGAAAAAGAAGTAGAAGCGTTGAAGGAAGAGTTAAAAACGGCTCAAGGGCAACGTAGAACTCGTGCGATTAAACGATTAGAAGTGTTAGAAGCGTTCCGTAATTCTGGCAATGAACCTTCATGGATGATTTTAGATGTTCTGCCGGTTATTCCACCAGAGCTTCGCCCAATGGTTCAACTAGACGGGGGTCGTTTCGCGACATCTGATTTAAATGATTTATATCGTCGTGTAATTAACAGAAATAATCGTTTGAAACGATTATTAGATCTTGGAGCACCAAGCATTATCGTTCAAAACGAAAAACGTATGCTGCAAGAAGCTGTTGATGCATTGATTGATAATGGCCGTCGTGGTCGTCCAGTAACAGGGCCGGGTAATCGTCCATTGAAATCATTATCTCACATGTTAAAAGGTAAACAAGGACGATTCCGTCAAAACCTTCTTGGTAAACGTGTAGACTACTCTGGTCGTTCAGTTATCGTTGTAGGGCCTAACTTGAAAATGTATCAATGTGGTTTACCGAAAGAAATGGCGATTGAATTATTCAAGCCATTCGTTATGAAGGAGCTTGTTCAAAAAGGCTTAGCGCATAATATTAAATCAGCTAAACGTAAGATTGAACGTTTCTCTCCTGAAATTTGGGACGTATTAGAAGAAGTAATCAGAGAACATCCTGTATTGCTGAACCGTGCTCCAACGCTGCATAGGCTTGGTATTCAAGCGTTTGAACCAACACTAGTAGAAGGTCGTGCGATTCGTCTGCATCCGCTTGTATGTACAGCATACAATGCCGATTTTGATGGTGACCAAATGGCGGTTCACGTACCATTGTCTTCAGAAGCGCAAGCAGAAGCACGTATGCTGATGTTAGCTGCTCAAAACATTTTGAATCCAAAAGACGGAAAACCAGTCGTAACGCCATCTCAGGATATGGTATTAGGGAACTACTACCTAACATTAGAACGAGAAGGTGCAATGGGCGAGGGAATGGTCTTTAAAGATACAAATGAGGCATTACTTGCTTACCAAAATGGTTACGTCCACCTGCATTCTCGTTGTGCAGTGCAAGCTTCTTCTTTAAACAACGAAACGTTTACAGAAGAGCAAAATAATCAGCTGTTACTAACAACAGTTGGGAAATTAATATTCAATGAAATTTTACCGAATTCGTTCCCGTACATTAACGAGCCAACTCGTTATAACTTAGAAACGAAAACACCGGAAAAATATTTTGTGGATAAAGGTGCTAATATTCAAGAATTGATTAAAGCACAGCCGGCGATTGATCCATTTAAGAAAAAATATCTTGGAAATATCATTGCGGAAGTATTTAAACGTTTCAAAATTACAGAAACATCTAAAATGCTTGATCGCATGAAAGATCTTGGATTCAAATATTCTACAAAAGCCGGTATTACGGTTGGTGTGGCAGATATCGTTGTATTAGCTGAAAAGCAAGGAATTATTGATGAAGCACAACAAAAAGTGGATAACGTATTAAAACAATTCAGACGTGGTTTAATCACAGAAGATGAGCGTTATGATCGCGTTATTGCGATTTGGAGTGCGGCAAAAGATACGATTCAATCTAAACTGATGGATTCCTTAGACCGTCGTAACCCGATCTTTATGATGAGTGATTCCGGTGCCCGTGGTAATGCCTCTAACTTTACGCAGCTTGCGGGTATGCGTGGATTGATGGCCAACCCGGCTGGTCGAATTATTGAGTTACCGATTAAGTCAAGTTTCCGTGAAGGTTTAACGGTATTAGAGTACTTCATCTCTACTCACGGTGCGCGTAAAGGTCTTGCCGATACAGCACTAAAAACTGCCGATTCTGGTTATTTAACTCGTCGTTTAGTAGACGTAGCGCAAGATGTTATCATTCGTGATGACGATTGTGGTACAGATCGCGGCTTGAAAATTTCTGCTTTAAGAGAAGGTACAGAAATTATTGAAGCACTTGAAGAGCGTTTAGTTGGACGTTATGCAAGAAAAGCGATTAAACACCCAGAAACGGATGAAGTTATTGTTCCAGAGAATGGTTTAATCACAGAAGACCTAGCTAACTATATTGAATCTCTAGGTATTGAAACGGTATGGATTCGTTCTGCCTTTACGTGTAACACAAGCCATGGTGTATGTAAAAAATGTTATGGCCGTAACTTGGCAACGGGTCAAGCAGTTGAAGTCGGAGAGGCAGTTGGTACAATTGCCGCACAATCAATTGGTGAACCAGGTACTCAGTTAACGATGCGTACATTCCATACAGGTGGGGTTGCCGGAGACGATATTACTCAAGGTTTACCTCGTATTCAGGAGATTTTTGAAGCGAGAAATCCAAAAGGTCAAGCGATTATCTCTGAGATTGAAGGTACAGTTGTTTCGATCAATGAGATTCGTGATAAACAACAAGAAATTGTGATTCAAGGGGCTGTCGAGTCTCGTACGTATACGGCGCCATATACAGCGCGTCTAAGAGTGAAAGTCGATTCACATGTACGTCGAGGCGAAGAGTTAACAGAAGGTTCCATCGATCCAAAAGAATTGTTGAAAGTCACAGATGTGTTAACTGTTCAAGAATATCTATTGCATGAAGTACAAAAAGTATATCGTATGCAAGGGGTAGAAATTGGTGACAAACATATCGAAGTAATGGTTAGACAGATGCTTCGCAAAGTTCGTGTCTTAGATGCGGGTGAAACAGAGGTTCTTCCAGGAACATTACTAGACGTACATCAATTTACGCTTGCCAATACAGAAGCGTTAATGAACGGTAAATTACCAGCAACGGGACGTCCAGTTCTGTTAGGTATTACAAAGGCATCTCTTGAAACAGATTCTTTCTTGTCTGCAGCATCGTTCCAAGAAACAACAAGAGTCTTAACAGACGCTGCAATTAAAGGGAAACGCGATGAATTATTAGGCTTGAAAGAAAATGTTATTATTGGTAAGTTAATCCCTGCGGGTACAGGTATGCTTCGTTACCGCAAAGCACAACCTGTAGTTGCTGAGGATGAAGAAACAGTTACAGTAGACTAATAACTATTGAGGTTGGCTCAATAAAGGAAGGCGAGATCATTCACTTTAAAATGAAGTAGAATGACTTAGCAGACTTTATTGAGTCAGCTTTTTAAAGGTTATGTCAAACGTGAGTATTTCATGGAATGATAGTTTAAATAGGTCGAAAATGAAGAGTCATATAGCATAGTCTTTAAAACAAGGAAAACATTTGCTAAAAAACTTTTCAAAAGAAGTTGACACCGATTGTTAAAAGGTGATAATATAGCAAAGGTGCTCCTACGTTACCTTGTAACTCTGGAGGATATAGACCATGTCTTATGAAAAAGTAATGCAGGCAAAGTCTGTGATTATAGGAACGAAACAAACAGTGAGAGCTCTGAAACACAATTTGATTCAAGAGATTATCATTGCTCGAGATGCGGATATTTACTTGACAGCGCGCGTTGTTGAAACTGCTAATGAGTTAAATGTTCCGATCACATATGTTGATTCGATGAAAATGCTTGGAAAAGCATGCGGTATAGATGTCGGAGCAGCAACTGTTGCCCTAAAAAAGTAAACTCGTTTTTGCATAACAATTGCAAGAACTTTGTTTTTACCCATTTATGAACCACCTGGATGTGTGGTACTAGGAATGAAAAAGTGAAGGGAGGAAAAATAGAATGCCTACTATTAACCAATTAGTGCGCAAAGGTCGTGAATCTAAAGAAGTTAATTCAAAATCACCAGCGCTAAACAAAGGCTACAACAGCTTCAAGAAAGCACAAACTAACGTATCATCTCCGCAAAAGCGTGGTGTTTGTACGCGTGTTGGTACAATGACACCGAAAAAACCAAACTCTGCGTTACGTAAATATGCGCGTGTACGTTTAACAAACGGTATCGAGGTAACAGCTTATATCCCAGGTATCGGTCACAACTTACAAGAACACAGCGTGGTACTTATCCGCGGTGGTCGTGTAAAAGATTTACCAGGGGTACGTTATCACATCGTTCGTGGTGCACTTGACACTGCTGGTGTTAACAATCGTATGCAAGGCCGTTCTAAATACGGTACGAAGCGTCCAAAAGCTGCAAAAAAATAATCTAAAACTTAAAATATGATTTTCTTTGAAAGGAGGAAAAATTAATGCCTCGTAAAGGACCTGTTTCAAAAAGAGATGTATTACCAGATCCAATTTATAATTCAAAACTTGTGACTCGTTTAATCAACAAAATGATGGTTGATGGACAAAGAGGTAAATCACAAAAAATTCTTTACTCTGCATTCGATCTTATTAAAGAACGTACTGGCAATGAACCAATCGAAGTGTTTGAACAAGCACTTAAAAACATCATGCCTGTATTAGAAGTTAGAGCACGCCGTGTAGGTGGTGCTAACTACCAAGTACCAGTTGAGGTGCGTCCAGACCGCCGTTCAACTCTAGGTCTTCGTTGGTTAGTAAACTACTCTCGTCTTCGTGGAGAAAAAACGATGGAAGAGCGTTTAGCTTCTGAAATCATGGATGCTGCTAACAACACTGGTGCAGCTGTTAAGAAACGTGAAGATACACACAAAATGGCAGAAGCGAACAAAGCATTCGCTCACTACCGTTGGTAAGATATACTACAAAATTTTTATAAAAGGAAGGAGAAAGACAAATGGCAAGAGAGTTCTCCTTAGCTAATACTCGTAATATCGGTATCATGGCTCACATCGATGCTGGTAAAACGACGACTACTGAGCGTATTCTTTATTACACTGGTAAAATCCACAAAATCGGTGAAACGCACGAAGGTGCTTCACAAATGGACTGGATGGAACAAGAACAAGAACGTGGTATTACAATTACATCTGCTGCAACAACTGCACAATGGAAAGGTCACCGCGTAAACATCATCGATACTCCGGGTCACGTTGACTTCACTGTTGAAGTTGAGCGTTCTCTACGTGTTCTTGATGGAGCTGTAGCTGTTCTTGATGCACAATCAGGTGTGGAACCTCAAACTGAAACAGTTTGGCGTCAAGCAACAACTTACGGAGTACCACGTATTGTATTCGTAAACAAAATGGATAAAATGGGTGCAGACTTCTTATACTCTGTAGGAACTCTACACGATCGCCTTCAAGCGAACGCTCACCCAATCCAATTACCTATTGGTGCTGAAGATGATTTCACAGCAATCATTGACTTAGTAGAAATGAAAGCTACTTTCTACGGCAATGACCAAGGTACTGATATCACAGAAGGTGAAATTCCTGCAGAACATCTTGAATTAGCTCAAGAATACCGCGAGAAATTAATCGAAGGTGTTGCTGAAGTTAATGAAGAACTAATGGAAAAATACCTAGGTGGAGAAGAAATTACGGTTGAAGAGCTTAAAGCTGCCATTCGTACAGCGACAATTAACGTTGAATTCTTCCCAGTTATCTGTGGTACTGCTTTCAAACACAAAGGTGTACAACCGATGTTAGATGCGGTTCTGGCTTACCTTCCAGCTCCAATTGATGTACCAGCAATTAAAGGTACACTTCCTGATAGCGAAGAAGAAGTTGAACGTCATTCTAGCGACGAAGAGCCATTCTCTGCACTTGCATTTAAAGTAATGACGGATCCTTATGTAGGGAAACTTACATTCTTCCGTGTATACTCTGGTACATTGCAATCTGGTTCTTACGTAGTGAACTCTACAAAAGGTAAACGTGAGCGTGTTGGACGTATCCTTCAAATGCATGCTAACAGCCGTGAAGAAATCTCTGAAGTATATGCTGGAGATATCGCAGCTGCAGTAGGTTTGAAAGACACTACAACAGGTGACACTCTATGTGATGACAAAAACCAAGTTATTCTTGAGTCTATGGTATTCCCAGAGCCAGTTATCTCGCTTTCTGTTGAACCAAAATCAAAAGCTGACCAAGACAAAATGTCTCAAGCTTTACAAAAACTACAAGATGAAGATCCAACATTCCGTGCGCATACTGACCAAGAAACAGGTCAAACAATTATCGCTGGTATGGGTGAGCTTCACTTAGATATCCTTGTAGATCGTATGCGTCGTGAGTTCAAGGTAGAAGCGAACGTAGGTGCTCCTCAAGTAGCTTACCGTGAAACATTCCGTGGATCTGCTCAAGTTGAAGGTAAATTCGTACGCCAATCTGGTGGTCGTGGACAATTCGGTCACGTATGGATCGAGTTCTCTCCAAACGAAGAAGGAAAAGGCTTCGAATTTGAAAATGCTATCGTCGGTGGTGTTGTTCCTCGTGAATACATTCCTGCCGTACAAGCTGGTCTAGTAGACTCTCTTGACCGTGGTGTACTTGCTGGATATCCACTAGTAGATATTAAAGCAAAACTATTTGATGGATCTTACCATGACGTTGACTCCAACGAAATGGCCTTCAAAATCGCTGCATCTATGGCACTTAAAAATGCAGCTTCTAAATGTAAACCAGTTATCCTTGAACCAATCATGAAAGTAGAAGTTGTTATTCCTGAAGAATACCTAGGCGACATCATGGGTGATGTTACATCACGTCGTGGTCGTGTAGAAGGTATGGAAGCTCGCGGTAACACTCAAGTTGTTAAAGCAATGGTTCCACTATCTGAAATGTTCGGATACGCAACATCTCTACGTTCTAACACTCAAGGACGCGGAACATTCTCTATGCACTTCGATCACTATGAAGAAGTACCGAAGAGCATTTCTGAAGAAATCATCAAAAAAAATAAAGGTGAATAATTGATTTTCATGCTTTATTAAAGTATAACTACTTATGTAAGCTGTGATGGAAGATTTTTTCTTCGATCACAGCGCTATATACTTATATTATTCATAATTTTAAGGAGGAATTCTCTAATGGCTAAAGAAAAATTTGATCGTTCAAAACCCCACGTTAACGTTGGAACAATCGGACACGTTGACCATGGTAAAACTACTCTAACTGCTGCAATTACAACTGTACTTGCAAAAACTGGTGGTGCACAAGCCCGCGCTTATGACCAAATCGATGGTGCTCCAGAAGAAAGAGAACGTGGTATCACAATCTCTACTGCACACGTTGAGTACGAAACTGCTAACCGTCACTACGCACACGTTGACTGCCCAGGACACGCTGACTATGTTAAAAACATGATCACTGGTGCTGCACAAATGGACGGTGGTATCTTAGTAGTATCTGCTGCTGATGGCCCAATGCCACAAACTCGTGAGCACATCCTTCTTTCTCGTCAAGTAGGTGTACCTTTCCTTGTTGTATTCATGAACAAATGTGACATGGTAGACGATGAAGAGCTTCTTGGATTAGTAGAAATGGAAATCCGTGATCTTCTTTCTGAATATGATTTCCCTGGTGATGATATCCCAGTTATCAAAGGTTCTGCTCTTAAAGCTCTTGAAGGAGACGCTGCTTGGGAAGAAAAAATCCACGAATTAATGGCTGCTGTTGACGAGTATATCCCAACTCCAACTCGTGACACTGACAAACCATTCATGATGCCAGTTGAGGATGTATTCTCAATCACTGGTCGTGGTACAGTTGCTACAGGTCGTGTTGAACGTGGACAAATCAAAGTTGGTGACGTTATTGACATCATCGGTCTTTCTGAAGAGCCAAAATCAACAACTGTAACTGGTGTTGAAATGTTCCGTAAACTTCTAGACTTCGCTGAAGCTGGAGACAACATCGGTGCACTTCTTCGTGGTGTAGCTCGTGAAGACATCCAACGTGGACAAGTACTTGCTAAACCAGGTACAATCACTCCGCACACTAAGTTCAAAGCTGAAGTTTATGTTCTTTCTAAAGAAGAGGGTGGACGTCATACTCCATTCTTCACTAACTACCATCCTCAGTTCTACTTCCGTACAACTGATGTAACTGGTATTTGTAACTTACCTGAAGGCGTAGAAATGGTTATGCCTGGTGACAACATCGAAATGACTGTTGAATTGATCGCTCCAATCGCTATCGAAGAAGGTACTAAATTCTCTATCCGTGAGGGTGGACGTACTGTAGGCGCTGGCGTAGTTGCTACAATCACTGAGTAATTATAACTGACGGTTTATAAATAGGAAGGGACGCCTTCTGAAAGGGCCAGACAGGACGCTGTCTGGCTTTTTTTATTGTATAGGAAACTATTATAAGTACCTTAGAAGCTATGAGTTAACATGAAGTGTGGCTGTATTGTGTGTAGCCCACCTCGTCGATTTATACTCTGTTCAATAGATAAAGGTAAAGAGTAACTTCCCCTTCTAGTTCCTCTTTTCTTATATGTGTCTTCTTTTTCTTTATATCTATATAAATAACTTTGCATAAAAAGTTTTGCTTATTATATAGAAGAAACTGGTTTTAAAGTTGTTGTGAACTAACACTTGATAAGAGGGCTATATCTATGTATAATAGTAGAAGTGTGTTACACAAAGTTTGTTGCAAGTTTTTCTTGCTTATTCTTTGTGCTTTGTGTATAATAGACAATGTTGGTCTTTGACTGCGATGATATGGAAGGTTGCTGACACACCCGGCCGCTTTGCCATGGCGGGTGAGTGGGAAATTTCCATTGAGAAGGTCTATTTTAAAATAGGCGAAAAGGAGGGAAAATAATGGCAAAACAAAAAATTCGTATCCGTTTAAAAGCATATGATCACAGAATCCTTGATCAATCTGCTGAGAAAATTGTTGAAACTGCAAAACGCTCTGGTGCGGCTGTATCTGGTCCGATCCCATTGCCGACTGAAAGATCTGTTTATACAATCCTTCGTGCGGTTCATAAATACAAAGATTCTCGTGAGCAATTCGAAATGCGTACGCATAAACGTCTAATCGACATCGTTAATCCAACTCCACAAACAGTTGATTCATTGATGCGTTTAGATTTACCATCGGGCGTTGATATTGAAATTAAATTATAATTCATATAAAAAATGAACAATTACTCTAGGAGGTGTGACTAATGACCAAAGGAATCTTAGGAAGAAAAATCGGTATGACTCAAGTTTTTGCTGAAAACGGTGAGCTTATTCCAGTAACAGTTATCGAAGCTGCGGAAAACGTTGTTCTACAAAAGAAAACGGTTGAAACAGACGGTTATGAAGCAATTCAAATCGGTTTCGAAACAAAGCGTGAAAAGCTTTCAAACAAACCTGAAAAAGGGCATGTTGAAAAAGCGAACACTGCTCCTAAGCGCTTCATCCGCGAATTCCGCGGAGCTAATCTTGGTGAATACGAGATCGGTCAGGAAGTCAAAGTTGATATTTTCGCTGAAGGCGAAATAGTTGATGTAACAGGAATTTCAAAAGGTAAAGGTTTCCAAGGTTCTATCAAGCGCCACGGACAATCTCGCGGACCAATGGCACACGGTTCTCGTTACCACCGTCGCCCGGGTTCAATGGGTCCTGTTGCTCCAAACCGCGTATTCAAAGGTAAATTATTACCAGGACGTATGGGTGGAGAAAAAATCACTGTTCAAAACTTAGCTATCGTTAAAGTTGATGTTGAACGTAATTTACTATTGGTTAAAGGTAACGTACCAGGTGCGAGAAAAGCCTTAATCAAAGTAACTAGCGCTGTTAAAGCGAAGTAATATTTAAGAAAGGAGGAGCATTAGAATGCCAAAAGTTACATTGTTCAACCAAACTGGATCACAAGTTGGAGATATCGAACTTAATGATTCTGTATTTGGTATTGAGCCTAATAATCACGTATTATTTGAAGCAATCATTATGCAACGAGCTTCCCTGCGTCAAGGGAATCACAAAGTAAAAAACCGTTCTGAAGTTGCAGGCGGCGGACGTAAACCTTGGAAACAAAAAGGAACTGGACGCGCACGTCAAGGTTCTATCCGTTCACCACAATGGCGTGGTGGTGGTACTGTATTTGGACCAACTCCAAGATCTTACGCTTACAAATTACCGAAAAAGGTACGTCGTTTAGCGATTAAATCTGCATTATCTGCTAAAGCATTAGAAGAGAACATCTTAGTTCTTGAAAGCTTATCTTTCGAAGCTCCAAAAACGAAAGAGTTTGTAGCAGTTCTAAATAACCTTTCTGTTGATACTAAAGCATTAGTCGTTACTAATGGAGTAGACGAGAAAGTTGCTCTTTCTGCACGTAACATCCCAGGTGTTACTGTAGTGGAAGCTGAGGGTCTTAATGTTCTTGATGTTGTATCACACAACAAATTGATCTTGACTAAATCAGCTGTCGAAAAAGTAGAGGAGGTGCTTGCATAATGGACGCACGCGATATCATTAAGCGCCCCGTAATTACTGAAGCTTCTTCAGACGCAATGGCTGAGAAGAAGTACACTTTTGAAGTTGATGTGAAAGCTAACAAAACTCAAGTTAAAGATGCTGTTCAAGAAATCTTTGGCGTACAAGTTGAGAAAGTAAACATCATGAACTACAAAGGGAAATTCAAACGCATGGGTAAACATGCAGGCTACACTAACAAGCGCCGTAAAGCTATTGTTAAACTAACTGCTGATAGCAAAGAAATCGAGCTATTTGAAGCTTAATTCATAAGAGAAGGAGGGAAATACAATGGCGATTAAAAAGTATAAACCTACCTCTAACGGTCGACGCAACATGACAACTTCTGACTTTGCTGAGATTACTACAGACAAACCAGAAAAATCATTACTTGCTCCCCTTCATAGTAAAGGCGGCCGTAACAACCAAGGTAAGTTAACAGTTCGTCATCAAGGTGGCGGTCACAAGCGTCAATACCGTATCATCGATTTCAAACGAAATAAAGATGGTATACCAGGACGCGTTGCTACAATTGAGTACGATCCAAATCGTTCTGCAAACATTGCATTAATTAACTATGTAGATGGAGAAAAACGTTATATCCTAGCTCCTAAAAACCTAGAAGTAGGTATGGAGATTATGTCAGGTCCTGAAGCTGATATTAAAGTAGGTAACGCTCTTCCATTAATCAACATCCCAGTTGGTACAGTAATCCATAACATCGAACTTAAACCAGGAAAAGGTGGACAATTAGTCCGTTCAGCAGGTACATCTGCTCAAGTACTTGGTAAAGAAGGTCGTTATGTACTTGTACGTTTAAACTCTGGTGAAGTTCGTATGATTCTTGCTACATGCCGTGCTTCAATCGGTCAAGTAGGTAACGAACAACATGAACTTATCCACATCGGTAAAGCAGGTCGTTCACGTTGGTTAGGTAAACGCCCAACAGTTCGTGGATCTGTAATGAACCCGAATGATCACCCACACGGTGGTGGTGAAGGTCGTTCACCAATCGGACGTAAATCACCAATGTCTCCATGGGGTAAACCAACTCTTGGATACAAAACACGTAAGAAAAAGAACAAATCCGATAAATTTATCGTGCGTCGTCGTAAAAAATAACGGGATTGAACTACGGTTCATTCAAAGAACCGTAGAACGATCACGAAGGGAGGTACTCGCATGGGTCGTAGCTTAAAAAAGGGGCCTTTTGTTGATGATCATTTAATCGTTAAAATTGAAAAGTTAAATGAAACAGAAAAGAAGCAAGTTGTAAAAACTTGGTCTCGTCGTTCAACAATCTTCCCACAATTCATCGGGCACACAATCGCAGTTTATGATGGTCGTAAACACGTGCCGGTTTATGTAACTGAAGATATGGTAGGTCACAAACTAGGCGAATTCGCGCCAACACGAACTTATAAAGGTCATGCAAGTGACGATAAGAAAACAAGACGTTAATGAGAGGAGGGCATCTCATGCAAGCAAAAGCTGTCGCTAAAACAGTTCGTATTGCAGCTCGTAAAGTCCGTTTAGTTGCGGATTTAATTCGAGGAAAACAAGTAGGTGAGGCAGTTGCGATTCTTCGTTTAACTCCAAAAGCTGCATCTCCAGTTGTAGAAAAAGTTCTTAAGTCTGCTATCGCAAACGCAGAACATAACTACGAAATGGATATCAACAACCTGGTTGTTTCAGAAGCATACGTTAATGAAGGACCAACTTTAAAACGTTTCCGTCCTCGCGCTCAAGGGCGTGCGAGTGCGATTAATAAACGTACTAGTCATATTACAATCGTTGTATCAGAAAAGAAGGAGGGATAATCTGTGGGTCAAAAGGTAAATCCAATCGGTATGCGTATTGGGATCATCCGAGATTGGGAGTCCAAGTGGTACGCTGATAAAGACTATGCAGAACTTTTACATGAAGACCTTAAAGTTCGTGAATATATCACGAAACGTTTAAGCGATGCTTCTGTATCAAAAGTTGAAATTGAACGTGCTGCTAACCGCATTAACATTTCTGTACACACAGCTAAGCCAGGTATGGTTATTGGTAAAGGTGGTACAGAAGTTGAAGCGCTTCGTAAAGCATTAAACCAATTAACAGGTAAAAGAGTTCATATCAACATCATCGAAATCAAAAGAGCAGATCTTGATGCAAAATTAGTTGCAGAAAACATTGCTCGTCAATTAGAGAATCGTGTTTCATTCCGTCGTGCTCAAAAGCAAGCTATTCAACGTACTATGCGCGCTGGTGCTCAAGGAATCAAAACACAAGTTTCTGGTCGTCTTGGCGGTGCTGATATCGCTCGTGCTGAACACTATAGTGAAGGAACAGTTCCTCTTCACACACTTCGTGCTGACATTGATTATGCTCATGCAGAAGCAGACACTACTTACGGTAAATTAGGTGTAAAAGTTTGGATCTACCGTGGAGAAGTTCTTCCTACTAAGAAGAAATCTGAGGAAGGAGGAAAATAATATGTTATTGCCAAAACGCGTAAAATATCGTCGTGAACACCGCGGTAAAATGAGAGGGAATGCTAAAGGTGGTACTGAAGTGCATTTCGGAGAATATGGCCTTCAAGCACTTGAAGCTTCTTGGATCACAAACCGTCAAATCGAGGCTGCACGTATTGCAATGACACGTTACATGAAACGTGGCGGTAAAGTTTGGATCAAAATTTTCCCAAGCAAACCTTACACTGCTAAACCACTTGAAGTCCGAATGGGTTCTGGTAAAGGGGCTCCTGAAGGATGGGTTGCAGTTGTTAAACCAGGTAAAGTAATGTTTGAAATCTCTGGTGTATCTGAAGAGATTGCACGTGAAGCATTACGTCTTGCAATGCACAAACTTCCAATTAAATGTAAGTTTGTAAAACGAGAAGAAATTGGTGGTGAATCAAGTGAAAGCTAATGAAATCAAAGAATTAACCACTGCCGAAATTGAACAAAAAGTAAAATCTCTTAAAGAAGAACTATTTAATCTTCGTTTCCAGTTAGCTACTGGACAACTTGAAAATACAGCTCGTATCCGTGAAGTGCGCAAATCGATCGCTCGTATGAAAACAGTTGTTCGTGAAAGAGAGATCGGTGTCAATAATCGATAATTGAATGGAGGTTTGCAGAATGAGCGAACGCAACCAACGTAAAGTCTACACTGGCCGCGTTGTATCCGATAAAATGGATAAAACAGTAACAGTCCTTGTAGAAACGTATAAAAAGCATTCTTTATACGGTAAGCGCGTAAAGTACTCGAAGAAATTCAAAGCTCATGACGAGCTGAATGAAGCGAAAATTGGCGATGTAGTACGTATTATGGAAACTCGTCCACTTTCAGCGACAAAACGCTTCCGTTTATTAGAAGTAGTAGAAAAAGCAGTTATTATTTAATCTATGTTCGGATTAAGCTAATTCCGAAGGGAGGTACCGTACATGATTCAACAAGAATCTCGTTTAAAAGTAGCAGACAACTCTGGTGCTCGTGAGGTTTTAACAATTAAAGTTCTTGGTGGTTCTGGTCGTAAAACTGCAAATATCGGTGATATCATCGTTGTTACAGTTAAACAAGCAACACCAGGTGGCGTTGTTAAAAAAGGTGATGTAGTTAGAGCAGTTGTCGTACGTACAAAAAGCGGTGTACGTCGTCCTGATGGATCTTACATTAAATTCGATGAGAATGCTTGTGTAATTATCCGTGACGATAAGAGCCCGCGTGGAACACGTATCTTTGGACCAGTTGCTCGTGAATTACGTGACAACAATTTCATGAAGATCGTTTCTCTAGCTCCAGAAGTTCTATAATTGATAAATATCGTAAAAGCCTTTCAAGGAGGTGCGAAGCTAATGCATGTTAAAAAAGGTGACAAAGTCGTAGTTATCTCTGGTAAGGACAAAGGCAAACAAGGTACAATCCTTGCAGCATACCCAAAGAAAAATCGTGTGCTTGTTGAGGGAGTAAACATCGTGAAAAAGCATTCTAAGCCATCACAAGCTAATCCACAAGGTGGAATTATTAGTCTGGAAGCTGCTATTCACGTTTCTAATGTTATGCCGCTTGATCCAAAATCAGGTAAACCAACTCGTGTTGGATACAAGATTGAAAACGGCAAAAAAGTACGCGTAGCTAAAATATCAGGTGAAACTTTAGATAAATAAGTCATAAATGAAGGGAGGTAACTAAATAATGAGCCGCCTTAGAGAAAAATACCAAAGCGAAATTACTCCATCTTTAATGGGTAAATTCAACTATCAATCAGTAATGCAAGTACCAAAGATCGAAAAGGTTGTTATTAATATGGGTGTGGGTGATGCTGTTGCTAACTCAAAAGCACTAGATGTTGCTGTTGAAGAATTACAACAAATCACTGGTCAAAAACCTGTAGTAACAAAAGCAAAAAAATCAATCGCAGGCTTCCGTTTACGTGAAGGTATGCCTATCGGTGCGAAGGTTACACTACGTGGAGAGCGTATGTATCAATTCCTTGATAAGCTAGTTTCTGTTTCTTTACCACGTGTACGTGACTTCCGCGGCGTTTCAAAAAAATCATTTGATGGTCGTGGAAACTACACATTAGGTGTAAAAGAACAGCTGATCTTCCCTGAGATTGACTACGATAAAGTGAGCAAAGTTCGTGGTATGGACATCGTTATTGTAACGACTGCTAATACAGATGAAGAAGCTCGTGAACTACTTACTCAAATCGGAATGCCGTTCCAAAAGTAATCAAAAAAGGGAGGCTATAACGTGGCTAAAAAGTCTATGGTCGTAAAACAAAAGCGCGGACCTAAGTTTAAAGTACAAGAATATACACGTTGCGAACGTTGCGGACGTCCACATTCTGTATACCGTAAATTTAAACTTTGCCGTATTTGTTTCCGCGAACTTGCATATAAAGGACAAATTCCTGGCGTGAAAAAAGCTAGCTGGTAAAACCCGAGTTTGGGAAGGAGGTAAAATAAAATGGTCATGACAGATCCTATTGCAGATATGCTTACTCGCATCCGTAATGCGAACATGGTACGTCACGAAAAATTAGAAGTTCCTGCTTCTAAGATCAAAAGAGATATTGCTGAGATCTTGAAAAAAGAGGGCTTCGTACGTGACGTTGAGTTTATCGAAGACAATAAACAAGGTATCATCCGTATCTTCTTAAAATACGGTGGAAACAACGAACGTGTAATTACTGGATTAAAACGTATTAGTAAACCTGGTTTACGTGTATACGCAAAAACTGGTGAAGTACCACGCGTTCTTAATGGATTAGGTATCGCAATTGTTTCAACTTCTCAAGGAGTTTTCACTGATAAAGAAGCTCGCGCTAAACAAGTAGGCGGAGAAGTATTAGCATACGTTTGGTAATACATTGTTACAAGAATGGAGGTGCACTAAATGTCACGTGTAGGTAAAAAACCTATTGAAATTCCTGCTGGCGTTACAGTTACAATCAACGGTAGTGATGTAACTGTAAAAGGACCTAAAGGTGAATTATCTAGATCGTTTAATACGGATCTTACAATCGCTCAAGAAGAGAACGTAGTTACAGTAACACGTCCTTCTGATTCAAAAGAGCACCGTACTATCCATGGTACAACTCGTGCTGTACTTTCAAACATGGTTGAAGGTGTTTCTAAAGGATTCGAAAAATCATTAGAACTTATCGGGGTTGGTTACCGTGCTCAAAAGCAAGGTAGCAAGCTAGTTCTTAATGTTGGGTACTCTCACCCTGTTGAATTTGAAGCTGAACAAGGACTTGAAGTTGAAGTTCCTTCAAATACAAAGATCATTGTTAAAGGTATTAGCAAAGAACGTGTAGGCGCTCTTGCAGCTGATATCCGTGATGTTCGCCCACCAGAGCCTTATAAAGGTAAAGGTATCCGTTACGAAGGCGAATATGTTCGTCGTAAAGAAGGTAAAACTGGTAAGTAATGTCGCATAAGTAAACGAAAGGAGTGACGTAAATGATTACGAAGCTTGATAAAAACGCTACTCGTCAGAAAAGACACGCGCGTGTCCGTGCGAAACTTTCTGGTACAGAAGCTCGTCCTCGTTTAAATGTGTTCCGTTCAAACAAACACATTTACGCACAATTAGTTGACGATGTAAAAGGCGTAACTCTAGCAAGTGCTTCTACTCTTGATAAAGAGATCGGTACAGAAGCTACTAGCAATGCTGAAGCAGCTCAAAAAGTTGGCGAACTTATTGCGAAACGTGCTGTAGAAAAAGGTTATACAACTGTGGTATTTGACCGCGGGGGTTACCTTTTCCATGGCCGCGTAAAAGCATTAGCTGACGCTGCTCGTGAAAACGGCTTAGAATTTTAATGGATAAGGAGGGACAAAACAGATGCGTCGTATTGATCCTAATAAATTAGAACTTGAAGAACGCGTAGTTACCGTTAACCGTGTAGCTAAAGTTGTAAAAGGCGGACGTCGTTTCCGTTTCACTGCACTTGTAGTTGTTGGTGATAAAAACGGTCACGTTGGATTCGGTACTGGTAAAGCTCAAGAAGTTCCAGATGCGATCCGCAAAGCTATCGAGGATGCTAAGAAAAACTTAATTACGTTACCAATGGTTGGAACAACTATTCCGCACCTTGTTAACGGACGTTTCGGTGCAGGTCACGTATTATTAAAACCTGCTTCTGCCGGTACTGGAGTTATCGCTGGTGGACCAGTTCGTGCAGTCTTAGAATTAGGTGGTATCCAAGATATTCTTTCTAAATCTCTAGGTACAAGTACACCAATTAACATGGTTCGTGCAACAATCGAAGGATTAAAGCAATTGAAACGTGCTGAGGACGTAGCTAAGTTACGTGGTAAATCAGTAGAAGAACTGTTAGGATAAGGGGGGAATTCAAATGGCTAAATTAGAAATTACCCTTACTCGTAGCTTGATTGGTCGCCCTGAAGATCAACGCGTTACAGTTAACACACTGGGTTTACGTAAAATGCATCAAACAGTTGTTCATGATGATAACCCTGCGATTCGCGGTATGATTACCAAAGTTGCTCATCTTGTTACTGTAAAGGAACAATAAAAACATAACTCATAACAAGGAGGTGCCAACAATGAAACTTCATGAGTTAAAACCTGCAGAAGGTGCTCGTAAAGAACGTAAACGTAAAGGTCGCGGTATCGGATCTGGTAACGGTAAAACTGCTGGTAAAGGTCATAAAGGACAAAACGCTCGTTCAGGCGGTGGCGTTCGTCTTGGATTTGAAGGTGGTCAAACACCATTATTCAGACGTTTACCAAAACGT
>Ga0182739_1001042_pt1 | contig 30605 bp, 33 predicted proteins | sample eDN5th30CBELigBY_FD_128873 | JGI IMG/M metagenome (GOLD analysis project Ga0182739, IMG submission 128873) | Enriched backyard soil microbial communities from Emeryville, California, USA - eDNA 5th pass 30_C BE-Lig BY (version 2) (version 2) | ecosystem: Environmental > Terrestrial > Soil >... | reverse complement strand
GGAGGCCCTGGGCACTGCCGCGGCGGCCGGGCTCATGCCCCGCTCCTCCCGGTTCCGGGCGATGCGCGCGACCAGCTCGCGGTAGGAGACCGCCCCCGCCTCCAAGCGGAGGCGCTGCAGGTCGGCCGCCATCTCGTCGAACGGACCGTCGGCAGGCGCCGTCTCCTTCGGACCCGTCGTGGTCATGAACACCAACGTAACCGACCGTGAGCACCCATCGACGCCGGCGCCGAGGCGGGGCGGGGCGGTCGCGCTCAGCTCCCGGATCGGCGCGCGCGCGCGACGAGAACCGCGCCGACGGCGAGCAGCGCGGCGGCCGCCCCCGCCCACGGGGCCATGTCTCCCGACCCCGTCACGGCGAGGGCGGGATAGTCGATCGCGGCGAAGACCGTGAAGTGCTTCGTCCAGATCACCAGATCGTCGCCCACGGTGACGGAGCACTCCTGCGCCGAGGCGAGGCCGGCTGCGGCGTCCTCGGAGCAGGTGGCCTCGATGGGGGTGAGCCCGGAGCCGCCCACACGCTGATAGGCGGCCGTCTTCCCGCCCTGACCGGTCAGCACCACGCGGGCCGCTTGGTCGAGCTCCAGGTCGGCGGTCGTTGATCCAACCTCGACGACCGCGGTGACCGCACCGGAGACGCCACGCTGCTGAAGGGCCGTGACCGATGCCGTGGGGAGCGCGGTCGGCGGGCTGACCGTCCCGTCCCATGCGATGTCGCTGGAGGTGAGGCGAATGTCGGCTGGCAGCGAGACCGCCGCCCCCGGAGTCGTGAGGGTCAGTGGCGAGCCGAAGCTCGCGACCCCACCGGTCGTGGGCAGTCTCACCGGAGTCGGGCTCGCCATGTCGACGGTGATGGACTCGGCCCTCGTCGCCGGGGCGAGGTCGAGGGTGGACCCGTCGCCGGGCAGCGAGTATGCCGGAACGGTGAACGTCACCGCGACATTGATCATCCGCGACGGCGAGCACGACGGCGAGCACACTGGGTCGCTCGTGTCCGGCTCCACGGTGAATCCGACGTAGAACTGACGGATCACGAACCCGCTGGCGACCCGCGGTGGCGACCATCCAGAGGGGATCGTCAGCGTGACGCCGCCGTCGCCATTGCGCACCAGCGCCAGATCGGTCACGACGCCGCTGTCCACGCAGTCCTGATAGTCCGCGAGCCCGAGTTCGGCGCGGGCGACGGCGTCGTCGCACTGGGTGATGTACCCGCTCACCGCGGCGTCCCAACGCTCTGGCCAGGCGAAGAGCCGCGGCGCACCGATCGTCGTCGGCAGGGTCAGGTCGAGCTCGGGCCCGAGGTCGAAGTAGCCGGCCGTCGAGGCGAACGTGACGCGATCGCCTCCACGCAGCACCTCGTCGCTCGTGACGATCGCGGTCGCCGTCCCGTAGTCGGGGTTGACCAGCTGGAAGTGGTGGTCGATGTCGATCGTGTCGAAGTCGGTCGCCGCCGCCGGGGTCGCCAGAGCGACACTTCCCAGCAGGCTGAGTGCGCCGACGACGATGGCGGATCTCCGCCAGCCGCGACGGCCCGGGCGAACACTGGACGAGGGCGACGAGGTGATCACGGAACGAATCTAGAGACGGCGCGCCTCCTCGGACCTTGACTTCGCCATTCCCGGACGTTCCCGGACGGCGCCCGCCCCGCCCCCGCAGACACTGAGCCCCGAGGGCGCCGGTGCGAGTACGGCTCAGAACGGTGTCCCCGTCGAGCCGGCGAGCGCCGGCTCGACCGACGCGGACTCGACGGCCGCCTCCGAATCGGGCACCTCGTCCGTCGCCGGCTCGGCGCTCGCCGTGGCAGATCGCACGACCTTCCGGTAGTCGGTGCGACCCCACGCGAGATCGTGGCCGATCGCATCGGCCTCGATCTCGACGTTGAGTCCGGAGCGCTCTCCAGTGGTCCACTCGCGCATCCGGAGCCGGCCGCGCACCACGATGCGGTCGCCCTTGCGGAGCGAGGCGCCGGCGTTCTCCGCCAGCGCACGGAACGCGGTCACGGTGAACCAATTGGTCTCCGTATCGACCCAGCGCCCCTGCTCGCGGTCGAAGCGTCGCTGCTGCGACGCGAGCCGGAACGAGGTGACGGGCAGTCCCCCGTCCTTGATGACGACGTTTCGCGGATCCGTCGCGATGACGCCGGTGACGGCGATCTGGTCCGGCATGGCTGCTCCCTTCGAGTCGGTCCGGTCGGTGACGCCGACCGGCACCGGATCCCCGAGGGGCGCTCGTGCCGGGAATGCCTCCCGGGGTCCGGTCAGAGGAGTCTGGACGGATCCGGGGCCGGGCACGGCGCGAATCGGGCCGAATGTGGAGAACTAGGCCTTGATGTACTCGGTGAAGGACTTGCGGACCTTGTTGACCTTCGGCACCGCGACCGCGAGGCAGTAGCCCTGCGTGGGGTTCTTCGCGAAGAAGTCCTGGTGGTACTCCTCCGCGGGATACCAGTCCCCGAGCGGCTCGATCGAGGTGACGACGCCGCCGTCCCACAGCTCGCCGGCCCGCTCGCGCGCCGCCTCGAAGAGCTCGCGCTGCGCGTCGTCCACGGGGAACATGGCCGAGCGGTACTGCGTGCCGACGTCGTTGCCCTGCCGGTTGAGCTGGCGCGGGTCGTGCATCGTGAAGAACATGTCGAGGATGACCTCGTCCGGGACGCGCTCGGGATCGAACGTCACCGCGACCGCCTCGGCGTGCCCCGTCGCGCCCGTGCAGACCGCCTCGTAGGAAGGGGCGACCGTCGAGCCGCCCGTGTAGCCGGACTCGACCTCCACGACGCCGTCGACGATCCGATACGCGGCATCCAGGCACCAGAAGCAACCGCCGGCGAGATGGAAGGTGTGCAGCATGCCGGGTAGAACGCGATGCGCTCGCCTGGCATTCCGCGCGACATAGAATCTCCGCGTGCCCCAGCCCCGCCCCTCGAACCCCCGCTAGTGGGCTTCGTCTACGGCCTGCTCGGCGCGATCCTCTTCGGCGCGAACGGCAGCCTCACCAAGGCCGTCATGGCCGCCGGGCTCACGCCCTTCCAGGTCACGCAGTTCCGCACGCTCGCGACGGCGATCCTCGCGGGGCTCGTGCTGCTCATCTTCAACCGGGGCGCCTTCCGCATCTCCGCGAAGCAGTTCTGGCGGATGGCGCTCCTCGGTGTCGTCGGCATCTGCCTGCTCCAGCTCACGTATGCGATGGCGATCGAGCTGCTGCCGGTCGGCATCGCCCTCATGCTCGAATACCTCGCGGTGCTCGCGGTCGCCGTCATCGCACGGGTCTTCTTCAAGGAGCAGGTGCGCCATCGCGTGTGGGTCGCGATCGTGCTCGTGCTCGGCGGGATCGCCGTCGTCTCGCAGGTGTGGACGGGCTCGCTCGACGGCCTCGGGGCGCTGCTCGGTCTCGCGGCGGCCGCGTGCCTGACGTTCTATTTCATCTACGGAGAACGCCAGATCTCGGCGACGAGTCCTGTCGCGGTCGTCTTCTGGGCCTCGCTCGTCGGCACGAGCGTCACCGCGACGTTCTCGGGCTGGTGGGATCTCACCCCCGCTTCCTTCGCGGAGATCGTGTCGCTGCAGGGCAATCTCGCGGGCGTCGAGCTGCCCATGTGGCTGCCGCTGACGGCGGTGTGCATCCTCGGCACGTTCCTGCCGTTCGTCTTCTCCTTCATGGCGCTCGGGCGGCTCGGGCCGACGCGCGCGGGCGTCGTGTCCTCGAGCGAGATCGTGTTCGCGTTCCTCGTGGCGTGGATCTGGCTCGGCGAGGCGCTCAACTGGTTGCAGCTGCTCGGCGGTGCCGTCGTGCTCGTCGGGATCGTGCTCGCGCAGACGGCGCGCCCCGGGGCGTATGCCGACCCGGACATGGCGGTCGCGACGGGGGCGGTGCCGACGCTGACCGGTCCGATCGAGACGCTGACCGGCCCGATCCCGCGTGTCGATCGGAGCAAACCTTAAAGCTCAGGCTTAGCTTGGCCCCATGATTCTCGAATGGTGGCAGGCCTTCGTCCGGTGGCTCGGCACCGCCGGCGCCCAGGAGCTCCTCACGACCGTGGTGCTCCCCTTCGTCGCGATCCTCACCGCGGGCCTGCTCGCGGTCCTCATCGCCCGCGCATCGAGCACCCGCCTCATGCACCACCGCGACAAGTCCGAGAAGGCGGCCGCGATCGCCGGCCTCCTCGCCGTATGCCGTCGCGTGACCGTCTGGACGTCGCTCAGCTCCGCCGAGCGCGACCACCTCGACTACCAGATCACGGAGTCGACCGTCCGACTGCGACTGCTGCCGATCGCCGGCGCCGACCTCGCCGCCGAGTGGTCGCAGTCGATGATCGCGAACATCAAGCGCAACTCCGCGGCACTCATCGACGACGCCGAGCGCGGTCTCGCGGACCTGGAGAACGGTCTCATCCTCTGGTACCGCCGCCCGGGCCTCGCGAAGAAGCAGTTCAAGACCGAGCTGCCCTACCTGCGCACCGACGTGACCTCCCTCGACCATGACCTCATCGCACGCCAGAAGCAGTGGCAGGCGGCGCAGGACGGCAAGACCGCGCAGATCTCGCCCGCCGCGACGGCCGCGCCCGCGGAGCAGAGCGCGACGGCGCCGTTCGGCAACATCGACGAGCTGATCGCCGGCGCGCCGACCATCGCCCAGGACTCCGTGCCCAAGGCGTCCTGACCCGCACCTTTCGCTCGGCGTGATCCGCCGACGCGTCCAAGAGGCTTCGCGCCGACCGGGCCCCGATCACGGGACTCGGTCGGCGCGTTCCATCTGTCCGGGGTCGCCTGGCGGTGCCGTACGCGCAATCCCGGGCGCCGCATCGCGCACAAGGCACCGCCAGACGAGGGAACGCCCGCTCGGGCTGCGACACACGAGCCGTTCGTCAGGGAGAATAGGGACGCACGCCCCCGTAGCTCAGCGGATAGAGCAGGAGCCTTCTAATCTCTTGGTCGCTGGTTCAATTCCAGCCGGGGGCACGACGTTCTAGAACTCGCCGCGATCCTCGACCGACTCGAACTCCTCGGACTCCGGCTCGTCGAACGAGTAGGTGACGCGCACCTGCCCGCCGAGCTCCGTCGCCCGGGGCCAGGCGTAGGTGACCAGCGTCTCCTTGCCGTCGACGGCGACGAGGACCTCGAGCATCTCGTCCCAGGAGCCATCGGTGGAGATGCGGGTGTCGACCTGTCCGTCGTACGGTCCGCCCTGGTAGAAGACGATGTACTCATCGCCCCTGGCGATGTGCGGCATGCCGGTCATGGGACAATCATGGCATGGCCGCCTCGCAGGACCTGCTCGTCTGGATCGACTGCGAGATGACGGGGCTCGACCTGGAACGCGACGAGCTCGTCGAGGTCGCCATCGTCATAACCGACTACGACCTCAACGCGGTCGACCCGGGCTTCGAGATCGTGATCGCCCCCAGCGCCGCGGCACTGGAGGGCATGTCGGAGTTCGTGCGCGGCATGCACACGGAGTCGGGCCTGCTCACCGACCTCGGCGCGGGCGTGACGCTCGAGGATGCGCAGGCGCAGGTGCTCGCCTACATCCGGCGCTTCGTCCCGACGGCGAGCACGGCGCCGCTCGCGGGCAACACGATCGGCACCGACCGCGCCTTCCTCGCCAAGTACATGCCGGAGGTCGACGCGCACCTGCACTACCGCAACGTCGACGTGTCCTCCATCAAGGAGCTCTCGAAGCGCTGGTATCCGCGCGTGTTCTTCCAGGCGCCCGCCAAGCACGGCGGCCACCGCGCGCTCGCGGACATCCGTGAGTCGATCCGCGAGCTCGAGTACTACCGCCGCGCCGTCTTCGTCGAGCTGCCGGGCCCGACGTCGGAGCAGACGCAGGCGATCTCGCAGGCCGTGACGGCCGAGTTCTCCGACCGGGTCTGAACTGTCCTAGAATGGTTTGGTCCCGCGGTGACGCGGGTCGTGGCGGCTGTAGCTCAGTTGGTAGAGCACTGGCTTGTGGTGCCGGTGGCCGCGGGTTCGAGCCCCGTCAGTCGCCCCATTTGCCCCTCGGGGGCCCCGCGTAGCATGGGAGCATGGCGTTCTCCGTTCCTGCGCTCGACGAGGACACCCGCGTCGATGCCCGGTCGAGCCTGGATCGGCCGTGGCGCACGATCGTGTGGAACGACCCCGTGAACCTGATGCAGTACGTGACGCACGTATTCCGCACCTACTTCGGCTACCCGCAGGCGGAGGCGGAGCGTCTCATGCTGCTCGTCCACCACGAGGGCCGCGCGGTCGTCGCGAGTGGTCCGCGCGAGGAGGTGGAGCGCCACACCGAGGCGATGCACGAGTACGGCTTGTGGGCGACCGCCGACAAGGGCGAGGCGTGATCCGCTTCGACCTCGTCGATGCGCGCATCATGCTCGTCGCCGACCCCGCCGACGCGGAGGCGCTGACCCAGCTGACGGCGCAGTTCCGCGAGCTCCTGGTAGAACGCGATGCCGCGAGCGAGCCGGTGACCCCCGCACCGCAGGACCCGGCGCTCGTGCGTCTCTTCCCGGACCCCGTGCCGGACGATCCGGTCGAGTCCGCGGAGGTCCGCGAGCTGACGCGACCGGCGCTCACGGACCACAAGCGGGCGAATGCCGAGCGGGTGGCGGCGTCGCTCGCGGATCCGGGTGCGCTGACGCCGCGCGACGAGCTCGCCTGGCTGCAGTGGCTCACCGACATCCGCATCATGCTCGCGAGCCGCCTCGGGATCGTCATCGACGGGGACGAGGGCGCCGCGGACACGCCGTCCGAGCAGGCGATGCAGTGGACGTATCACGCGCTCGGATCGCTCCAGGCGGACCTCCTTCAGGTGCTCGAGGAGCGCGGCGACGCGCCGCCCGAGTCGCCGGGGCCGCCCGGGCCGCCCGAGCAGCCGTCCGCGCCGCCGGCGGATTCGGCATGAGCGGCCTCGCGCTCGACGCGGAGGCGTTCGAGGCGCTCGTCGTGGCAGAGCTCGACGAGCTGCCCGACGAGATGGTCGAGGGGCTCGACAACGTCGTGTTCGTCGTGGAGGACCGGCCGGAGGACGGCTCGCTCGACCTCTTCGGCCTCTACCACGGGGTCGCGCTGACGGAGCGGGGGCAGTACGGCTTCGGGGAGCTGCCCGACCGCATCGTGCTCTACCGCGAGCCGCTGCTCGCCGCCTGCGACGACCTGGTGACGCTGCGCGAGGAGATCCACATCACGCTCGTACACGAGATCGCGCACTTCTACGGGATCGACGACGACGAGCTGCACCGGCTCGGCTGGGCGTGATGCGCCCGCCGTTCCCAGGCTCGGCGCGGCTCGCCCGGTAGGATGCCGTGGGCCGCAGGAGGTGCGGCCGAACCGATGTGAAGAGGTGCCCGTTGGCTCGATCCATGCGCGCGATCGCGGGGCTCGCTGCGGTGGGAGCGCTCGCGTTGACGGCGCTGTCGGGCTGCCAGCTCATCGAGGCGAACACGCCGGAGCACACGCCGACCGCACTCGAGTCCTGCGCGACGGGCAAGACGTGGCAACTCGACACCGAGCTCCTCGCCCCCGTCGCGACGACCGTCATGCGCGACCGCGGGCTCGACGTCGACGTCGCCGTCGAGGGCACGCAGACGCTCACGTGGGACGCCGACTTCCGGATGCGTTTCGAGACCGACCTGACGTTCACGGGCAATGTCCCGTCGCAGCCCGGCTTCCAGGAGCAGTTCACCGTGTCCGGCACATCCGAGGGCATGGGCTACTTCTCCGGCGACATCGTCGTCCCGCGCAACTGGACCGAGGCGCAGCTCGACGTCGACACGACCGCGACGCAGGACGGCGCGACCGCGGAGGTCACGTTCGCGTGGACCCCGCTGTGGGTCGACGACACGGCGGGCCTCGTGACGACGTGCACGCCCGAGCAGCTCACGTTAACCGCCCGCCAGGGCCACCTCGCCTGGACGTTCAACCGCGCGAGCTGACGCCCCGCCCCCGCGCGAGTTCCCCCGCGGCGAGCGCCGCGGCCGTCACGAGCGCGAGCAGCACCGCCGCCGCGTTCGCCATCGCGAGGTTGCCGGCACCGGGGTGGCCGGCGAGCCGCTCGATCACGACGGGCAGGGTCGCCCAGTCGGGTCGGGAGAGGAACGCCGTCGCGCCGAACTCCCCGAGGCACACGGCGAACGCGAGACCCGCGGCCGCGACCGCGGGGCGCGCGGCGAGCCGCAGGTCGATCGTCGCGAGCACGCGGCCGGGGCTCGCGCCGAGGTCCGCGGCCGCGTCGCGCAGCAGCGGGTCGACGCCGCGCAGCACCGGCAGCAGCACACGGATGACGAGCGGCGCGGCGACGAGCGCCTGCGCGATCGGCACGAGCGCGGGCGAGGAGCGCAGGTCGAACGGCGGCGTGTCGAGCGCGACGAGATAGCCGAAGCCGAGCACGACGGCCGAGACCCCGAGCGGGAGCATGAGCCCGCCCTCGAGCGCCGCGAGCGCCCGGCGACCGCGCGGCGAGGCCGGGCGGCGCGACAGCAGGATGCTCGCGCCGAGCCCCACGAGCATCGCGAGCGCCGTACCGGCGAGCGCGAAGCCGAGCGAGTGGCCGAGCGCGGTCAGCGGCGAGACGCTGAGCGCCGGCGCGCCCCCGCCGACCCCGCTGCCGACCCCCGTCAGCGCGGCCCAGTGCTCGCCCGTCCAGCCGTCCGGCCCGCGCAGCGAGCGCACCACGAGCGACACGACGGGGATCGCGAGCAGGACGGCGACGAGCACCGACGCGGCGATGAGCGGCACATCGGCGAGGCGCACCGGGCGACCGGGCGATGGCGTTCTCAGCTCCGGCCGACTCCGCGCGCGCGACGCGACCCAGAGCACCGCGATGACGAAGACGACCTGCACGAGGCTCAGCACGCTCGCGGAGCGCAGGTCGAGGTACTGGGTCGTGAGCGTCCAGATCTCCGTCTCGACGGTGCCGTAGCGGGTGCCGCCGAGCACGAGGACGACGCCGAACGCGGTCGAGCAGAAGAGGAACACGATGATCGCCGCCGACGCGATCGAGGGCCAGAGCCGCGGGAGGGTGACGCTGAGGAAACCGCGCGCCGGGCTCGCCCCGAGGTCCGCCGCGGCCTCCTCGATCGAGGGGTCGAGCTCCTCCCACGCCGTCCCCACCGTGCGCGTGACGACCGCGACGTTGAAGAAGACGAGCGCGAGGATGATCGCGAGCCAGGTGCCGTCGAGCGGCGTGCCCGCGAACAGCACCTTGAACGCGACGCCGACGACGACCGTCGGTAGCACGAACGGGACGAGGGCGAGCGCCCGCAGTGCCGCGCGACCGCGGAAACGCAGCCGGTAGAGCACGTACGCGGCCGGCATCCCGAGCACGAGGCACGCGATCGTCGCGATCGCCGCCTGCGCGAGCGTGAGCCCGATGATCCGCAGCGTCCGCGGACGCCCGAGCACCTCGCCGACCGCGCCGAGGTCGGGGAGGCCGTCAGGCGCGAGCCCGCGCCAGAGGATCTCCCCGATCGGCCAGAGGAAGAAGACGACGAGGAAGCCGGCGAGCGCCGCCGCCCCCGCCCAGACCGCCCAGCGGCCGGTCACGGCACGGCGATCGCCGACCACTCCTGGATCCACCGCTCGCGGTTCTCGTCGATCTGCGCCGGATCGATCTCGTAGGGGTCCTCGATCGTGACCGCCGCCGCGGCCCACGTCTCCGGCAGCACCGTGGACTGCACGACGGGGTAGACGTACATGCTGCCGGGGATGTCGGCCTGGACCGCGGGCGACAGCAGGTAGTCGACGAGCAGGCGCGCCTCGGCCGGGTAGCGGGTGCCGGCGATGACGCCCGCGAACTCGGTCTGACGGAAGCACGTCTCGGTCAGCACGCCGGTCGGCGCCGGCGCGCTCGCGTCGACGACCTCCGCGGCCGGCGAGGAGGAGTACGAGACGACGAGCGGGCGGTCGCCCTCGCTCGACGGGCCCGAGAAGCTCGCGTAGTAGGCGTCGGTCCAGCCCGCGTCGATCTTGACCCCGTTGGCGACGAGCGCGCGCCAGTAGTCCTGCCAGCCGTCCTCGCCGAACGCGGCGATCGTCGCGAGCAGGAAGGACAGCCCCGGCGAGCTCGTCCCCGCCGACTCGACGACGAGGAGGTCGCGGTAGGCGGGCTCGGCGAGGTCGGCGAGCGTCACGGGCTCGGGCACGCCGTGCTCGGCGAACCAGGCGTGGTCGACGTTGACGCAGACGTCGCCCGAGTCGATCGGGGTGAGCCGGTCGCCGCCCTGGTCCGCGGGCAGCAGGAACGGCGCCTCCGCCTCGGTGAGCGCCCCCGACACGTACGGCTCGAGCACGGGGATCGCGCGGGAGGCGAACGTCGTGTCGACCCCGAAGACGACGTCGCCGAGCGGCGAGTCCTGCGTGAGCACGAGCTTGTTGACGAGGGCGCCGGCATCGCCGAGCGCCTGCACGTCGACGGCGATGCCGGTCTCGGCGGTGAAGGCCGCGAGGACGCCGTCGCCGAGCGCGAAGGAGTCGTGCGTGACGAGCACGAGGCTCGCCGGCGCGGGCGCCTCCTCGCGCGAGTCGGCGCAGGCGGCGAGGCTCGCCGCGAGGCAGAACGCGATGGCCGCGGCCGCGGCGGAACGCAATGAACGGATGGACGATTCCATGGTGTGCTCCCTAGCGCCGGCATGACCCGGATCAGGTTCGACGGTCGGAGCGACGTACGCTCCCTCTCAGTCCGGTCGGTCCGGACTCCCGTGTACACGGAACATTCTAGGCTGACCGGATGGACTTCCGCCTCTTCGTCGAACCGCAGAACGGCGCCACGTTCCACGACCAGCTCGCCGCGGCGCGGCTCGCCGAGGAGGCCGGCTTCGACGGGTTCTTCCGCTCCGACCACTTCCTGACGATCGGGGCGGGCGACGGGGCTCCCGGCCCGACCGACTCCTGGGTCACGCTCGGCGCGATCGCCGTCGCGACGTCGCGCCTGCGCCTCGGGACGCTCGTCTCATCGGCGACGTTCCGTCACCCGAGCCTCACCGCGATCCAGGTCGCGCAGGTCGACGCGATGTCGGGCGGGCGCGTCGACTTCGGGCTCGGCACCGGCTGGTTCGAGGCGGAGCACGTCGCCTACGGCTTCCCGTTCCCCGCGAAGCGCTTCGGGCCCTTCCAGGAGCAGCTCGAGATCATCACGGGCCTGTGGTCGACACCTCCAGGCGAGACGTTCTCGTACGCCGGCGAGCACTACACGCTCAGCGACTCCCCCGCCCTGCCGAAGCCGGCGCAGGCGCGCATCCCGATCATCATCGGCGGCTCGGGCGCGACGAAGACCCCCCAGATCGCGGCCCGCTTCGCCGACGAGTACAACGCGTTCCGAGCGTCCAACGAGGTCGTCGCCGAACGCATCGCCCGGGTGCGGGACGCCGCCGCGGCCGCGGGCAGGGACCCGGGCGCCATCACGTTCTCCCTCGCCGGCACGACCGCGATCGGCGGCTCCGAGGCCGACATCGCGCGGCGCGCCGAGGACGCGGGCTCGACGCCGGAGCGCCTCAGAGCGCACGGCTTCGCGGGGACCCCCGCGGAGGTCGTCGACACGCTCGGGGCGCTCTCCGAGCTCGGCGTGGACCGGTTCTACTTCCAGGTCATGCGGATGCAGGACCTCGAGCACATCGCGTTCATCGGGTCCGAGGTACTGCCGCGCCTGCGCTGACGGCGACCCGGGCACGGGCGTGCGCCGAGCGGTTCGCGCGGCGGTGCACCGCGACGGCACGACCCGCGACGACGAGCGCGATGCCGAGCGTCCCGCCGATGCAGCCGAGCACGAGGTCCTCCACGCGAGCGCGACCCGACTCCGGCATCCAGACCGCCTGACCCGCCTCGACCCACGCGGCGAGCAGCCACGCGAAGCCGAGCGCGACCCACCAGCGCTCCGGCCGGGACACGAGCGCGAACACGGCGCCGACGACGAGGAACACGCCGAGCGACCACCACGACGAGACCTCGTCGGCGCGGCCCGGCAGCGCGAACGCAAACGCACCGACCCCGACGAGCGCGACACCGGTCGCGCACCATAGCAGGGGTCGGGCGGCGGACATGGGCACATCGTCCCACGCGCCCATCGGAGGCAGCCGTGAGCGGGCTGGGCGGCGGCTGCTCGCGCTCAGCCGTGGATCGGCGCGGCCGGCCCGAGCGTCTCCTGCGCGTCCGGCTCGATCTGCGACTCCTCGTCGCTGAGCGGATGCGCGATCTCGTCCTGCGGCATGCGGAACGCGAACACGGCGACGACGCAGATGAGGATCGGTGCGAGCCCAGCGACGAGGAACACGATCGGGAAGCCCGCCGCCTCGCCGATCGGCCCCGCGATCGCCATCGAGACCGGCATGAGCGCGAGCGAGACGAAGAAGTCGAGGCTCGACACGCGTCCGAGCATCTCCCCCGGTACGCGCCGCTGCAGGATCGTCCCCCAGATGACGCCGGCGCCGTCGGTCAGCACCCCGATCGAGAACGCCAGGATCGCCATGACCCACAGCTGGTCGACGATGCCCATCGCGGCGAGCGGGATGCAGCCGACGCACCACATGACGTTCATGACCGTGAGGTAGCGCCGCGGCAGCCTGAGCGAGGCGACCGTGAGCGAGCCGACGGCCGCCCCGACACCGAACGCGGCGAGCACGAACGCGAACTCGGCGGTGCCCCCGCCCGTCTGGTCGCGCACCGCGAACGGCATGAGGACCTCGAGCGGGCCGATGATGAGCAGCACGACGGCGCTCGCATACACGAGCGTGCCGAGCAGCCACGGGGTGCGGACCATGTAGCGGAAGCCGCGACCGATGTCGCCGAAGACGTTGCCCGAATCGGCCGCCCGCGGGGCGGCTGGAAGCCGGCGCAGCCCGAGCAGCAGGCAGAACGCGACGAACTGGCTCGCCGCGACGACCCAGAACGCGATCGCCGGCGACGAGACGGCGACGACGAGCCCGCCGAGCGCGGGTCCCGCCGCCTGGTAGGCGACGGGGCGCAGCATGCCCTCGATGCCGTTCGCCGCGAGCAGCTGACTCGCGGGCACGATCCGCGGCAGCAGCGCCGAGTATGCCGGATAGAACATGCCCTCGACGAGGCCGATCACGAGGCCCGCGACGACGAGGTGCCAGACCTGGAGCACGCCCATGACGGCGAGCAGACCGACGAAGCCGGCGATGACGACGCGGCTCGCCTCGACGACCGCGAGGATGCGCTGCTGCGGCAGCCGGTCGGCGAGTGCCCCGCCGAAGAGGACCGCGACGACCATGCCGATCGCGTTGCCCGTCATGATGAGCGACAGGTCGGTCGGCGTGCCCCCGGCCTGCCACACCGCCGCCACGAGCGTCACGATCCACACCCCGCCGCCCATGAGCGATAGGGCGAGCGCCCCCGCGAGCAGCCGGTAGCGACCGCCGGTCAGGGGCCGGAGGGCGCGCGGGACACGAGTGCTGGGGGTCGTCATGGGAGCGGATCATCCTAGCGCTGCGGATACGCTGAAGGACATGCGGAGTCTGACGGCCGAGGAGATCCGGGCGTCGTTCGCGAACCTCGACCCGCAGGACGCCGAGCACATCCCGCTCCCCGGCCTCCACGAGGTCGTCTGGGAGGACCGCGAGTACCTCGGCTGGCGCGACCCGTCGCTGCCGAGCCGCGGCTACCTCGTCCACGACGCGGCGGATGGCCCCGTCGGGATCGTGCTGCGCGTCGCCGACGGCTCGCACGGGCGCGGCATCCCCGCCATGTGCTCGCTGTGCCACGCGACGCAGCCCGCCGCGCAGGTGTCGCTCTGGTCGGCCCCGCGGGCCGGCCGTGCGGGCCGCGACGGCAGCTCAATCGGGACCTACATCTGCGACGACCTCGGCTGCTCCCACATCATCCGCATGCTGCCGCCGTCCTCGCCGTGGGCGATCGGCACCGGGGACCTGCTGCAGGCGCGGGCGACGGGCCTGCTCGAGCGCGTCATGTCGTTCTCGGCGAACGTGCTCGCGACGCGCTGACGGCCGCTACGCGGCGGCGACGGGCGGCACGGGTGGGATGCCGGGCTCCGGCTTGCCGGGTTTGCCCGGCTTCGGCGGCTTGGGCGCGGGCTCGCCGCGGTTGATGTGCGCCATGAGCCACCACACGGCGACGCCGATCGCGGCGGCGAGGACGAGGGCGAGCACGGGCGGCAGCCAGAGCAGACCGGGCGAGTCGTCGGTCACGACCGTCGCGATCCACACGACGAGGAGGAAGACGGGCAGGTCGAGGACCGCCGCGATGACGAACGCGCTCCAGTTGACGCGGCCGGCCTTGTCGACGCCGCCCCGACGCAGGATGTAGAGCGACGAGAGCACGCCGAACGCCGCGAACGCGGCCGAGCCGACGACGAAGACGAGCCCGAGGAGCCAGAACAGGGCGCTCGCCCGCGCGAGGATCTCGGTGAAGCGCTGCGCGTCGACGTCGCCGAGGAGGTTCGCGAGGAGCTCGCTGACGAGCGGCGCGATCGCGGTGCCGAGGACGACGAACGCGATGCCGAACCAGCCGACCGCGAACAGGATGTGCCCCGCGAGGCCCGCGAGGATCGCGCTCGCGCGCTGTCCCCCGGTGATCGGCGGCTCTTTGGGCCGTGCCTGCGCTGTCCCCGCTGCCACCATGCCCCCCATTCCATCGGGTAGACCGCCGCCCCACAAGCATGGCATCGCGTTCTCATCGCCCGTTTGCGCACGTGCACGGCATTTCGACGGCGTGCACGGGCGCATTCCGCGTGCCCGAACGCACACCGCCGATCGGCGGTGCGCTACTGCGCGGCGCGGGAGAGCACGAGTTCGCGGACGCGTGCGGCGTCCGCCTTGCCCTGCATCGCCTTCATGACGGCGCCGATGACGGCGCCCGCGGCCTGGACCTTCCCGTCGCGGATCTTCGCGAGGACGTCCGGCTGGGCGGCGAGCGCCTCGTCGATCGCGGCGATGAGCGCGGAGTCATCCGACACCACGGCGAGCCCGCGACGCTCGACGACCTCGGCCGGTGTCCCCTCGCCGGCGAGAACGCCATCGAGCGCCTCGCGCGCGAGCCGGTCGGTGAGTGCGCCGGACTCCACGAGCTGCGCGATCTCGGCGACGACCTCCGGCTCGATGAGCGAGGCCGGCTCGCGGTCGCTCGCGTTCGCGATGCGGGAGATCTCGCCCGTCCACCACTTGCGCGCCTGCGCGGGCGATGCGCCCGCCGCGATCGTGCGCTCGACCTCGACGAGGAGGCCCGCATTGTGCACGTCCTGGAACTCCAGGTCGGTGAAGCCCCAGGCCTCCTTGAGTCGGCGACGGCGCACCGCGGGCGGCTCCGGGAGCTTCGCGCGCAGCTCCTCGATGAGCCGCTGCGAGGGCTCGACCGGCAGCAGGTCCGGCTCGGGGAAGTAGCGGTAGTCGTCGGCATCCGACTTCGGGCGGCCGGGACTCGTCGTCCCCGTGTCCTCGTGCCAGTGCCGGGTCTCCTGGGTGATGCTGCCGCCCGCGCTCAGGATCGCCGCCTGGCGCTGGATCTCGTGGCGCACCGCCCGCTCGACGCTGCGCATCGAGTTGACGTTCTTCGTCTCGGTCCGGGTGCCGAGGACGCCGCTGCCCTTGGGCGAGAGCGAGACGTTGGCGTCGCAGCGCAGGTTGCCGCGCTCCATGCGGGCCTCGGAGACGCCAAGCGCGAGCGCGATGTCGCGGATCGTGCTGACGTAGGCCTTCGCGACGGCCGGCGCGTCGGCGCCCTGGTCGAGCACGACCTTGGTGACGATCTCGACGAGCGGGACGCCCGCACGGTTGTAGTCGACGAGGCTGTACTCGGCGCCCTGGATGCGGCCCGTCGCCCCGCCGACATGCGTGAGCTTGCCCGCGTCCTCCTCCATGTGAGCGCGCTCGATGCCGACGGTCACGACGCGACCGTCCTCGAGCTCGACGTCGAGGGAGCCGTCGTACGCGATGGGCTCGTCGTACTGGGAGATCTGGTAGTTCTTCGCGAGGTCGGGGTAGAAGTAGTTCTTGCGGGCGAACCGGCTCGACGGCGCGATCGAGCAGCCGAGCGCGAGGCCGAGCGAGATCGCGTACTCGATCGCCTGGGCGTTGACGACGGGGAGGCTGCCGGGCAGCCCGAGGCACACGGGCGTGATGAGCGTGTTCGGCTCGGCGCCGTGGAACTCCGAGTTCGCGGGGTTCGGCGCGTCAGAGAACATCTTGGTCCGGGTCGAGAGCTCGACGTGGACCTCGAATCCGAGGGCGACGTCGAACTGCCGGATCGCCTCGTCGAAGTCCATGAGATCCGCGCGCGCCATGGACTCAAGCCTAGGAGATCCCGGGCGTGCACTCGGCGGGCAACGAGGCGCGGGACTGCCTCCCAGGCGAGCACATCGGCGATCGATTCACAGGATCACCCCGCCGACGGGCTCGGATGTCGGGCGCCGTCCTTAGCGTCGCCCCATGGACGCCTATCCGGTCCCCTTTCGCATCGACCGCTCTCGCGCGCCGCGCTACCGCCTCGTCAACGCCAGCGCGGAGCGGCTGCGCTGGGTCCGGGTCGAGATGGACGGCCCCGGCGTCGCCTCCGCCCGCCTGACGCCGCGGCTCGAGCCGGGCGGCGCGGTCGAGGTCATGGTGCGCGGGCCCGACCTCGCGGAGCGCAGTCGCCTCTGCGTGCGCTGGTTGCGCCCGAACGGCGAGGAGTACCTGTGGGCGATCGCCTTCTGAGCGCCTCGGGGGCGCCGCGTCAGGCGCCGATCCGGCGATGTCGCGCGACCGCGAGGCCCGGCGGCCCCTGGATGCCCGGAGCGGGGAGGTCCTCAGGACGCAGTCCCTTGACGAGCTCGCCGGGATCGACGCCGAGGGCGAAGGCGAGCCGCACGATCATGCCGAGGCTCGGCATCGCCTTGCCGGCCTCGAGCTTGCGGATCACGGCGACCTCGATCCCGGACATCGACTCGAGATCGGTCTGGGTCACCCGCAGCCGCTCGGTGCGCAGACCCCGGATCCGAGCCCCGATCGTCGCTGCTGCGTCCTGGCCGATTCTGGGCATCCGCCCAGCGTCGAGATCGCGCCGCACCCCGGCGAGAGCATCGCCGCCGTGGTCATCCGCGCAGGGTGCTTCGACCAGATCCCGGGCCCCGCCGCGGGGCGCGATCGCGACCCGGGGCTGCGCCCGTCAGACGAGCGCGGGTGCCGAGCCGAGGATCGCGCCGTGGCGCTCGCCGAGCAGCCGCTCGAGCGTCGCGCCGATGCGATAGAGCCGCGCGTCCTCGCGTGCCGGCGCCATCAGCTGGAACCCGGTGGGCAGCGAGTCCTCCGGTGCGAGGCCCATGGGCAGCGCCATCGCGGGCACCCCCGCGAGGTTCGCCGGGATCGTCGTCACGTCGTTGAGATACATCGCGAGCGGGTCGTCGACCTTCTCGCCGATGCGGAACGCCGTCGTCGGCGCGGCCGGCGAGACCAGGACGTCGGCCTGCTCGAACGCGGTCGCGAAGTCGCGCTGGATGAGCGTGCGGACCTGCTGCGCGGAGCCGTAGTACGCATCGTAGTAGCCGGCCGACAGCGCGTAGGTGCCGAGGATGACGCGGCGCTTGACCTCGGGGCCGAAGCCCGCCTCGCGCGTCGCCGACATGACCTGCTCGACCGTGCCGCCCCCCGGCGGCGTCACGCGCAGGCCGAAGCGCACGGAGTCGAACTTCGCGAGGTTGGAGGACGCCTCGGCCGGGAGGATGACGTAGTAGGCGGCGACCGCGTACTCGAAGTGGGGCGCCGAGACCTCGACGATCTCCGCGCCCGCGCCGGTCAGCAGTTCGAGCGCCTCGTGGAAGCGCTGCGTGACGCCCGCCTGGAAGCCGGGGCTGTCGAGCTCCTTGACGACGCCGATGCGCACGCCCCGCAGCGAGTCCGCGAGCGCGCCCTCGCGGGCCGCGGCCTCGAACGACGGCCAGGGGTCGGTGAGCGACGTCGAATCCTTGGGGTCGTGGCCGCCGATGATGTCGTGGAGCATGGCCGCGTCGAGCACGGTGCGCGTGACGGGCCCGACCTGGTCGAGGGAGGACGCGAGGGCGATCGCGCCGTAGCGCGAGACGCCGCCGTACGTCGGCTTGACGCCGACCGTGCCGGTCACGGCGCCCGGCTGACGGATCGAGCCGCCCGTGTCGGAGCCGAGCGCGATCGGCGCCTCGAAGGCGGCGACCGCGGCGGCCGAGCCGCCACCGGAGCCCCCGGGGATGCGGTCGAGGTCCCAGGGGTTGCGCGTCGGACCGTACGCCGAGTGCTCGGTCGAGGAGCCCATCGCGAACTCGTCCATGTTCGTCTTGCCGAGCGGCACGAGTCCCGCGGCCCGCATGCGCGCGACCGGGGTCGCGTCGTAGGGCGGGACCCACCCCTCGAGCATGCGCGAGCCGGCCGTCGACGGCATGTCGTGCGTGCACAGCACGTCCTTGATCGCGACCGGCACCCCCGCGAGCGCGCCGAGCTCGGCGCCGTCGCCGCGAGCCGCATCGATCGCAGCGGCGGTCGAGAGGGCCGCCTCCGAGACGTGCAGGTAGGCGTGCACATCGCCGTCCACCGCGGCGATCCGGTCGAGGTGAGCCTGCGTGACCTCGACCGAGGAGACGTCGCGCGCGCGCAGCAGCGCCGACAGCTCGGACGCGGCGAGGCGGGTCAGATCGCTCACTGCTCCTCCCCGAGGATCGCCGAGACGACGAACCGTGATCCGTCGGACTCGGGCGCACCGGCGAGGGCCTGCTCGGTCGTCAGCGTCGTGCCCGGCACGTCGGCGCGGGCGACGTTGGCGAGCGGGATCGGGTGGCTCGTCGCGGGCACGTCGGGTGTCGCGACCTCGGACACCTTGGCGACGCTGTCGACGATCGCGCCGAGCTGGCCCGTCAGCGTGGAGATCTCCTCCTCGCTCAGCGCGATGCGCGCGAGCTCCGCGAGGTGCTTGACGGTCTCAGACGTGATCTCGGACACCCGTCGATCCTACGGGAGACGCGTCCCACTAATTAGTACTGCTATCTACTGGTACTCAGTGTTACTGTCTACCGGTACTCAATGTCACCGAATAGGAAGGAGTGCGCGTGGTCGACCGGCAGCTCACCGAGATGCTCAAGGGCACCCTCGAGGGGATCGTGCTCGCGACGCTCGCGGTCGAGCCGGCCCACGGGTACGACATCACCGCGCGGCTGCGCGACCAGGGCTTCCGCGACATCGCCGAGGGCACCGTCTATGCCGTCCTCGTGCGCATCGAGCAGAAGGGGCTCGTGGACGTGGACAAGGTCCCGTCCGAGAAGGGACCCCCGCGCAAGGTCTATTCGCTCAACGAACGAGGTCACGATGACCTCGCCGAGTTCTGGAGGACGTGGAGCTTCCTCGCAGACCAGCTCGGACGACTCCGACAGCTCCACGAAGGAGCACGGCCGTGAGCGGTTTCATCGAAAAGATCACCGGCAGCCTCGGCGATAAGCAGCGCTGGAAGCAGTACCGCGCCCGAGTCGGCGCATTGCCGGAGCCCTACCGGAGCGCGACCGCCAGCATTGAGCGCTACCTGCTGCAGGCGGGCGCCCAGGGATACGACGCGTCCGTGCAGATCTGGGAGGACCTCGCCGACCTCTTCGAGCAGGCCGCCGTCGATGGCACCCCGGTCCGCGACATCGTGGGCGCCGACCCGGTCGCGTTCGCCGACGACTTCGCCGCGAACTACGGCACGAAGGACTGGCGCGCCAAGGCCCAGCAGCGCCTGCGCACGAGCATCGCCGACATCACGGGAGACCGGTCGACGACCTGAACGCGGCACCGTCGACCCACGCCGAAGACCGCCCGACGCCGTCACGGACGACCGAGGTCCGGCCCGACGACTAGTGCGTCGCCGCCTCGCCCCGCTTCCAGTAGCCCTTGACGACGGCGTGATCGAGGTCGATGCCCCGCTCGATGAGCTGCTCGCGCGCGGGCTTGACGACCGACTGCTCGGCGGCGACGAACGCGAAGCCCTCGCCCTCGCGCTCGGGCGCCGCGCCGAGCGCCGCCACCAGCGCGTCCAAGGAGCGGACCCAAGTGACCGTAAGATCGCCGGCCGATTCGAGCGCCTGCTCGTCGGCCGGATCCTCGGCGAGGACGACGACGTCGACGGGCACGCCCGACGCGACCTGCGTGAGGTGTCGGCGGATCGCCGGCAGCGCGGTGCGGTCGCCCGCGAGCAGCCACCAGGCGGGCCGGCCCTCGATCACGAGCGAGCCGCGCGGACCGCCGATCATCGCGAGCGCGCCCGGCATCGCGTTCTGCGCCCACGTCGTCGCGGGGCCCCCAGTGGGCCCGTGCAGGACGAAGTCGAGCACGAGCGACGTCGCCGACCACGCGACCGGTGTGTACTCGCGGGACGGATGCTCGCGCATGGTCTCGACGTCCTCGAAGTCCTCCGGTACGAAGAAGATCCGCAGGTGGTCATCGGCGCCGAGCGAGTCGAAGCCCGCGAAGTCGCCGACGAGGTGGATCCGCCGGTAGGTGGGAGTCAGATCCTCGACCTCGCGCACCGTCGCGCGGCGCGGCACGTTGCCGAGCGGGGTGCGGACGAGGGAGAACGCGGTGGGGCTGGCCATATCTGTCACACCGTAACAGTCGCCGCTATCCTCGGGGCCGGGGAGGGTTCGATGGCGACACCCGCGACGCAGGCGCCCGGACGGGGCGCGTTTCGAACCGCGCTCCCCTACCTGCCCGTCGGCCTCGCGCTGCTGGCGATCCAGCTCGACTTCTTCGACCTGAACCTCGCGATCCCGGAGATCGCCGAGGAGTTCCGGGTCCCCGTGACCGACCTGCAGTGGCTCATCAGCGGATACATGCTCAGCGTCGGCGCGCTGTTCATCCCGGCCGCGAAGGTCGGCGACCTCGTCGGGCGCAAGCGCGCGCTCATCGCGGGGGTCATCGTCTTCGGCGTCGTGAGCCTCGCCTGCGGGCTCGCGCCCGACGAGACGACGCTCATCGCGTTCCGCGTCGTCCAGGGACTCGGCGCCGGCCTCATCATGCCGAACGCGTTCGCGCTCGTCGGCGCGACGACCGCCGAAGCCGTGCGCCCGAAGGTCATGGGCGTCCTCCTCACCATCGCCGGGGTGGGGACGGCGCTCGGTCCCGTGCTCGGCGGCGTGTTCACCGCGAGCATCGGCTGGCGCTGGCTGTTCTTCATCAACGTGCCGATCGCACTCGTCGCACTCGTCGCCGCCCGGTGGCTCCCCGAGTACTTCGTGGGCGAGACGCGCCAGTCGCTGCGACGCCTCGACTGGGGCGGCACCCTGCTCGTCGTCGCCGGGGTCGCGCTCACGACGGTCGGCGTCGACAACGTCACGAACCTCGGGCCCGCGCACTGGCTCACCTGGGCGCCATTGGCGCTCGGGGTCGTGCTGCTCGTCGGCTTCGGCCTCCACATCCGCCGCGCCGCCGCACCGCTCGTGCGCCCCTCGCTCTTTCGCGACGGGCAGTTCATCGCGATGATCGCGGCGGGCTCGGTACTCAATCTCAGCGTCGCGGTCGTCACCTTCACCGCGACGATGCAGCTGCAGACGATCGACGGGTTCCGGGCCGACGTCGCCGGGCTCATGTTCATCGGGAGCTCCCTCGGCGTCGCGCTCGCCGGGCCCGCGGCGGGGTGGCTCATCGCCCGGTTCGGGGCGCGCCGGGTGCTCGATGCGACGCTCGTCGCGGGGACCCTGTCGATCGTGCTCGTCGCGGCGTCGCCGAACCTTCCCCTCTATCTCGTCGCGCTCGGGCTCGCGGGGTTCTGCGGCGGCCTCGGCTGGTCGGGCGCGCAGGTGGGCGGTCAGGCGTATCTGCCGGCCGAGCAGGCCGGCGAGGGCGCCGGGCTGCTGTCGATGTTCATGGTCGTCCTCGGCGGCATCGGCGTCGTCGTGGCGGGCGTCTCGATCGAGGCGATCGGCGGCAGCGCCGCGCCCTCGGTCGCGTCGCTGGATTGGACGCTCTACGGCCTCGCGGCGATCATCGCGATCGTCGGCGCCATCGTCATCGCCGTGAGCCCGCGTCGCTCCCAGCCCCACCCGGCTCCCTGAGCGAGCGAAGCGACTCGAGGGGCGCTACCCCAGGACCCCGAGCCCCCGCTCGAGGAACTCCGCGAACCGCTCCGCCGGTACGACCGGGACGCCGAGCTCAATCGCCTTCGTCTCCTTGGAGCCGGCGCCCGGGCCGACGACGACCGCACTCGTGCGTCTGGACACGGAGCCGCTCGGCTTGCCACCGGCGGCGATGACCGCCTCCTCCGCGCCCTCGCGCGTGTATCCCTCGATCGAGCCCGTGACGACGACCGTGAGACCGGAGAGCGGGCCTGCGGGCGCCTCGAGCGTCGCGCCGGGCCCCGGATGCCCGGGGATCGACCACTGCACCCCCGCGTCGGTCCAGCGCTCGACGATCTCGACATGCCAGTCGATGCCGAACCAGTCCGTGACCGCCTCCGCGATGATCGGGCCCACCCCGTCGACGGCCGCGAGCTCCTCGACGGAGGCCGCCCGGATTGCGTCGAGGGAGCCGAAGTAGGCCGCGAGCGCGCGGGCCGCCACAGGACCGACATGCCGGATGTTGAGCGAGACGATGAGGCGCCACAGGTCCTTGGTCCGCGCCTTCTCCAGCTCGGCGAGCAACTCCTCCGCCGCCGCGGAGGGACCGTACTCGGCGGCCTCGTCGCGGCGCGCCGCCCGGACGACCTTCCGATACGGCGTCTCGACGCCCTCCGTCTCGCCGTCGCGCGCCGACGGCACCTCGATCGGCAGCAGATCCTCCAATGTGAGGGCGAAGAGGCCCGCCTCGGTCGCGAGCGGACCATGCGGCGCGGTCAGCGCGACCGCCGACACCTCCCCCAGCCCCTCGATGTCGAGGGCGCCGCGCGATCCGATGTGCTCGATCCGGCCGCGCACCTGCGCGGGGCACGCGCGCGAGTTGGGGCACCGCAGGTCGATGTCGCCCTCCTTGGATGGTGCGAGCCGGGCCCCGCACTCGGGACACTGCTCGGGCATGACGAACTCGCGTTCTGATCCGTCTCGTAGCTCGACGACCGGCCCGAGGATCTCGGGGATGACGTCGCCGGCCTTGCGCAGCACCACCATGTCGCCGATGAGCACGCCCTTGGCGCGCACGACGTCCTGGTTGTGCAGCGTCGCCCGGCGCACGACCGAGCCCGCGACGAGGATCGGCTCCAGCACGGCGTAGGGGGTCGCGCGCCCGGTCCGGCCGATCCCGACCTCGATGCCGCGCAGGCGCGTCTGGACCTGCTGCGGCGGGTACTTGTAGGCGATCGCCCAGCGCGGCGCGCGGGAGGTCGCGCCGAGGCGCGCGTGGAGGGCGAGGTCGTCGACCTTGACGACGATGCCGTCGATCTCGTGCTCGACCGAGTGGCGCTGCTCGCCGAAGCGCTCGATGAACGCGACGGCGCCGTCGATCGCCGGCTCGACCCGGTAGTGGGGCGAGGTGGGCAGTCCCCACGAGCGCAGCAGCTCGTAGACCTCGGACTGGGTCGCGACGGGTGGCTCGGGCCACGCGCCGATCCCGTGGACGAGCATCCGGAGCCGGCCCAGGCGCCGCCCCATGAGGTCGATCTCCTTCTGCGACTTGCCCTCGGCCTTCTGACGCAGCGAGCCCGAGGCGGCATTGCGCGGGTTGGCGAACACGCGGTCGCCGGCCGCCGTCTGCTCCGCGTTGAGCTCGTTGAACGCCGCGACCGGGAAGTAGATCTCGCCGCGCACCTCGACGAGCTCGGGGTGCCCGGAGCCCTCGAGCCGATGCGGGATGCCCTCGATGCGCCGCACGTTTTCCGTGACGTCCTCACCCGTCGTCCCGTCGCCCCGGGTCGCGGCTGACGCGAGCACCCCGCGCTGGTAGCGCAGATTGATCGCGAGGCCGTCGATCTTCAGCTCGCACAGCCACGCGACGGGCTCCCCCGCATCGCGTTCTACCCGAGCGGCCCACTCGCGGAACTCCTCGATCGAGAAGACGTTGTCCAGGGAGTACATCCGCTCGGCGTGCACGACCGGGGTGAACAGGGTCGCGTCGACGCCCCCGCCGACGGACTGGGTCGGCGAGTCCTGGCCGGCGAGCTGCGGCCAGGCCGCCTCGATCGCCTCGAGCCGGTGGACGAGCGCGTCGTACTCGGCGTCGGACACGAGCGTGGTGTCCCGCTCGTAGTAGGCCGCACGCAGCTCCAGGATGCGCTCGGTCAGCGTCTCGGACTCGGCTCGCGCCGCCTCGAACTCGCTCAGGATGGGGTCGGCCACGCACACAGCCTACGAGCGACCGTCGACGGCGGGCAGGGCCGCTAGAACCCGCCCTCGAACGCGGGAGCAATGCCAGGATTGACCCACGAACGCCGCGCGCGCTGCACCTACCGCCGCAACGGGAGTGGGCATGAACTTCGACTCGCAGACCTGGCAGACGCTGCTCGACGCCGTCTACGAGATGAACGCCGCCGACACCCACGCCGACTTCGCGGATGCGGTCATCGCGGGACTCGCGCACCTCGTCGAGGCCGACGTCATCGTGTTTCAGGTGCTCGACCGCACGACGCAGCGCATCCTCGTGCGCTCCGCACCGCCGGACGTGTTCACCGACGACGAGATCGCCTACTACACGGCGCACTCGGGCGAGATGCCGCTCGTCGCCCACTTTGCCTCGGTCGATGACCCGAGCCCGTGCCGCATCTCCGACCTCGTCGACGACGAGGCCTGGCTCGCGAGCGACTATTACCGCAACTGCCTCGCCCGGCGCGGGCTCGCCCGCAGTCTCGCACTCCCGGTCGCGGTCGACGCGACGACCGTCGTCGCCGTCTCGTTCGATCGCACGGGACCCGACTTCGCGGAGCGCGACTGCGCACTGCTCAGCGCATTCGCACCGCACCTGCGCCTGTCCTGGCAGCGCCACGAAGCGCCGTGGGCGCAGGGCCCGGAGCTCGCCGCACGGCGCAGCTTTCGCGAGCTCGGCCTCTCGCCGCGCGAGAGCGAAGTGCTGTACTGGATGACGGAAGGCCGACAGAATCGCGAGATCGCGACGATGCTCGGCATCTCGATCGGCACGGTGCAGGAGCACGTCGCCAACCTGCTCGTGAAACTCGAGCAGCCGCACCGGCACGCCGCGACGGTCTACGCGATCCACCACCTCCACGCGGGCCGACGCGAACCCGCTGCTCGGCGCTGACCGCGACGCTCGGACCCGCGCGAGAACCCCCATATGTACGGGTAGCGCACGCTCGCGCCCCGCTCGTAGCCTCGCAAGCGCGGGCGCCGCGGGGGCGCCCACCCGAGGAGTGACGATGCAAGAGCTGACCAATGCCGTCGCCGAGCCCACCCGACTGCGCCACTTCGGTCGCGCCGCGATCGCCGTCGCCGGACTCGGCGTCCTCGCGCTCGTCGGATGCGCGGCGCCAGCATCGGGTCCCGTCGGCACCTGGACGTCGTCGCCCTCCGCGAGCGCCGACGAGGCGCCACGACTCGTTGTCGGCGCAGACGGCAGCGTGACGGGCGACGACGGCTGCAACGCGCTCGAAGGCCGGTGGGACCCGGCCGATGCGCAGATCGCGTTCTCCGACGTCGCGTCCACCCTCATGGCGTGCGATGGGGTCGACACCTGGCTCAGCGGCCTGGCGACGGCGACCGTCGAGGGCGACACCATGACGGTCCGCGATGCCTCCGGCGCCGCGATCGGCGAGCTCCACCGCCACGGCTGACGCGGCGCACCGACGACAGGGGCCCACATGGCTGATCTCACCAACGCCGACATGGACCGGCTGCTGCCGACGTTCTGGCACTGGTTCGGCATCCCGAGCTTCCTGCGCTGCGAGTTGCGCGACGACTTCAGCGACACCGACATCGGCCTCATCGGCGTGCCGTACAGCGGCGGCAACACGATCGAGCGCATGCAGTACCTCGGGCCGCGCGCGGTGCGCAGCCGCTCGTCGTCGTACCACCGCCAGCCGCGCGCGTACGACTTCGACCCGTTCGAGGTCGCGCGGGTCCACGACCTCGGGGACGCCCCCGTCGGCCGAGCGATCAACCCCGACACCGCCGCCGAGGACTTCCAGATCTATTACGAGCAGGTCTTCCAGGCGGGCGTCGTGCCGATCAGCGTCGGGGGCGATCACTCGATCACTTGGCCGATCCTGCGTGCCGCCCGCGCGACGAAGTTCCCCGAGCCGGTCGGGATCATCCACTTCGACAGTCACACGGACGCGTATCCGGCAGGATCGGTCACCAAGAACACCGCATCGGGCTTCCGGACGGGTGCCGAGGACAACGTCATCGACCCGGCCCGGACGGTGCAGATCGGCATCCACGGACCAATGCCGGGTCTCGACGCCGATGACTGGGCGAAGGAGCACTTCGCACGGGTCATTCCGATGACGGCGGTCTTCGAACGCGGCGTGCCCGACATTCTCCGCGAAGTGCGCGAGGTCATCGGCGACGGCCCGGTCTACCTCAGCATTGACATCGACGTGCTCGATCCCGCCTACGCGCCGGGCGTCGCCGACCCCGAAGTCAACGGCATGACGATCCGCGAGCTCATCACGTTCATGCATGGGTTCCGAGGACTCGACCTCATCGGCGCCGACTTCGTGTGCTACTGCCCACCGCTCGACAACTCGGCGCAGACGACGGCACTCGTCATCAGCGAGCTCATGCTCGAGACGGTCGCGCTCGTCGCCGAGCGCATGCGCGACTAGCTGAGCGCTGGCTCGGCCGTGAAGCTCCGGTCGATCGTCACCTGGCCGAGCACACGTGTTCCCGCGTAGAGGACGGCCGATTGACCGGGCGCGACACCCGTGACGGGCTCGGGCATGTCGATGACGAGCTCGCCGTCCTCGACGCGGACGCGGCACGGGACTGGCTGCGCGTGCGCGCGCACCTGCACCTCGCGGGCGTCCTCGAGCGGGCCGAGTGCGCTCCAGCGCGAGCCGGCGATCCCGGTCACGGCGAGCGCCTCCTTGGGACCGACGACGACCTCGCCGCTCGCGGGGCGCACCTCGAGCACGAAGCGGGGCCGGCCGTCGGCGGATGGCAGGGTGAGCCCGAGGCCCCGACGCTGGCCGACGGTGTAGGCGAGCGCGCCGTCGTGCCGACCGACGACGGTGCCGTCGGCCTCGACGATCGCGCCCGCCGCGAGGTCGAGGCGCTCGGCGAGGTAGCCGCGGGTGTCGCCGTCGGGGATGAAGCAGATGTCATACGAGTCCGGCTTCGTCGCCGTCACGAAGCCGCGCTCGGCGGCCTCCCTGCGCACGTCCGCCTTGGAGGCGGCGGCACCGAGCGGGAAGTACGCGTGCGCGAGCTGCTCGGGGGTGAGGACGCCGAGCACGTAGGACTGGTCCTTGGGGCCCGCGGCGGCGCGATGCAGCTCGAGACCGTCGGCGCCCTCGACGACGTCCGCGTAGTGCCCCGTCGCGAGCAGGTCGAAGCCGAGCGCGATGGCCCGGTCGAGCAGCGCGGCGAACTTGATCTCCTCGTTGCAGCGCAGGCAGGGGTTCGGCGTGCGACCGGCCGCGTACTCCTCGACGAAGTCGCGCACGACCGTCTCGGCGAAGCGTTCGGAGAAGTCCCAGACGTAGAACGGGATGCCGAGCCGGTCGGCGACGCGGCGCGCGTCCATCGCGTCCTCGACGGTGCAGCACCCGCGCGAGCCCTCGCGCAGGGTCGCGCGATGCCGGCTGAGCGCGAGGTGCACGCCGACGACCTCGTGCCCCGCGTCGACGGCGCGCGCGGCGGCGACGGAGGAGTCGACTCCGCCGCTCATCGCCACGAGCACCTTCACCATGTCATTCTCCCCCAGCCTCGCGAGCGACGGTCAGTCGGTGGCGCGGGCGCCGTGCCGGTCGAGGAACTCGTAGAGCTCGCGGTCGTCGACGCCGGGGAAGGTCCCCTGCGGCAGCGGGTTGAGGATCTGCGCGTGCAGGCGGGCAGAACTCCATGCCCGCCCCTCCCAGCGCGACGCGAGCGATTCGGACGGCAGCTTGCAGCAGGCCTCGTCGGGGCAGGTCGAGACCCGGCGGTTGGTCGTGTCGCGCCCGCGGAACCACTTGGAGTGCAGGTGGGGGACGCCGATGGTGATGGAGAACTCGTCGGAGTCGGTCGTCCCGGTCTGCGCGGCCTCGAAGAAGGTGCCTTCTGGGGTGTCGGTGTACTGGTAGAACTCGGTCGTGCGGTTGACCCGCACGGAGGCGGTGCGCGCCGCCCAGTTGCGGCACACGAACTGCCCTTCGGTCGAGCCGGTGACGTCGACGGGCAGCCGCAGCCCGTCGTTCTCGTACGCCTTCTGGACGGAGCCGTCGCCGGCGACCCGGAGGAAGTGCAGCTCGAGCCCGAGCTCGACGGTCGCGAGGTTGGTGAATCGCAGCGCCGCCGCCTCGTGGGTCACTCCGAAGGCGTCGCGGAAGTCCTCGACGGCGATGTTGCGATCGGCTTTGGCGGCGCGGAGGAAGTCGACGGCCTGCCGGCGCGGCATGAGGGCGGCGGCGGCGAAGTAGTTGATCTCGAGTCGCTGCTGGAGGAAGTCGGCGTAGCTCGCGGGCGCCTCGTGTCCGAGCAGCCGGTGCGCGAGGGCCTGGAGGGTGAGGGCGCGTAGACCGTGACCGCCGGGGATGGAGGCGGGCGGGAGGTAGATCCGGCCGTTCTCGTAGTCGGTGACGGACCTGGCGTTGTGCGGGAGGTCGCCGACGTGCACGAGCTCGAAGCCGACCGATTGCGCCATCCGCGCGACGCCGCGGTGGGTGAGGGCGCCGGAGACGTGTCCGGATTCGTCGACGAGGCGCTGGGCGAGGTCGTCGATCTCGGGGATCGCGTTGTTGCGCTCGCGCATCCTGAGTCGCAACTCGGTGTTGGCGCGCCGTGCTTCCTCGGGCGTGGCGATCGCCTGGCGCGCGCGTCGCGAGACTTCGCGGTGGAGGCCGACGAGGGAGCGCAGCACGTCGTCGCTCATGCCTTTGCCGGCGCGGATGGCGGGCAGGCCGAGCTGGGCGTAGAGGGGTCCGCGCTGGGCGCGGTCGAGCTCGATCTCGAGGGCGGCGCGCTCAGTGGGGGGCCGTTCGTCGAGCAGTTGCTGGACGGGGATGCCGAAGGCGTCGGCGAGCGACGACAGCAGGCTGAGCCGCGGCTCGCGTCGGCCGTTCTCGATGAGGGAGAGCTGGCTGGGCGCGGTGCCGACTCGTTCGCCGACCTCGTCGAGCGTCATGCCGGCCTCCGAGCGGAAGTGTCGGATGCGCTGGCCGAGCGTGGCAAGATCTTGCATGGCTTCACAATATCGAAAGAATCGGCATTCTTTGCGTAACATTTCGGATACTGGGGAAGATTCAAGTCTGCATACTTGAAGCACACCACTATTTTCCGGAGTTGCAGCGATGAGCCTTCTCGAATCCCAGAGTCCGACCGCGCCGAACGGCTACCGTTTCCGCACCGAGCCCCCCGTCGGCACGCCGGCCTCGATCGTCGAGTGGGTCGATTCGGTCGCCGCCATGGCCAAGCCCGAGGCGATCGTTTGGGCCGACGGCTCCCAGGAAGAATTCGACGCGCTCGCCGACCTCATGGTCGCAAAGGGCACGATGCTGCGGCTCAACGACGAGAAGCGCCCCAACTCCTACCTCGTGCGCAGCCACCCGGCCGACGTCGCGCGCGTCGAGTCGCGCACCTTCATTTGCTCGACCAAGCAGGAGGACGCGGGTCCGACGAACAACTGGGTCGATCCGGTCGAGATGCGCGCGACCCTCGACGGCCTCTTCGACGGCGTCATGCAGGGCCGGACGATGTACGTCATCCCATTCTCCATGGGCCCGATCGGATCGCCGCTGTCGCGCTACGGCATCCAGGTCACCGACTCCCCGTACGTCGTCGCGAGCATGCGGATCATGACTCGGATGGGCGATCAGGCACTGTCCCGGATCACCGACACGACGCCGTGGGTCAAGGCCGCGCACACGGTCGGCTACCCGCTCACCCCGGGCGTCGAGGACATCCCGTGGCCCTCCAACGAGAAGAAGTACATCACCCACTTCCCGGAGGACCGGGAGATCTGGTCGTACGGCTCCGCCTACGGCGGCAACGCGCTGCTCGCGAAGAAGTCGTTCGCGCTGCGCATCGCCTCCGTCCTCGCCCACGACGAGGGCTGGCTCGCCGAGCACATGCTGCTGATCAAGCTCACCAACCCGCAGGGCAAGGTCTTCCACCTCGCGGGCGCCTTCCCGAGCGCGTGCGGCAAGACGAACCTCGCGATGCTGCAGCCCACCATCCCGGGCTGGAAGGTCGAGACGGTCGGCGACGACATCGCCTGGCTCGGCATCGGCGACGACGGCCAGCTGCGCGCCATCAACCCGGAGGCGGGCTTCTTCGGCGTCGCGCCCGGCACGGGCTGGTCGACGAACTCCGTCGCGATGGAGACGATCAAGTCGGACACCATCTTCACCAACGTCGCCCTGACCGACGACGGCGACGTGTGGTGGGAGGGCGCGACCGACGAGAAGCCGGCGCACCTGACCGACTGGCTCGGCGAGGAGTGGACCCCGGAGTCCGGCCGTCCGGCCGCGCACCCGAACTCCCGCTTCACCGTTTCCGCGGCGAACGCCCCGTCCATCTCGGACGACTGGGAGGACCCGCGAGGCGTCGTCATCGACGCGATCATCTTCGGCGGCCGTCGTGCCACGACCGTGCCGCTAGTGGTGGAGGCACGC
>Ga0182739_1001039_pt1 | contig 30668 bp, 27 predicted proteins | sample eDN5th30CBELigBY_FD_128873 | JGI IMG/M metagenome (GOLD analysis project Ga0182739, IMG submission 128873) | Enriched backyard soil microbial communities from Emeryville, California, USA - eDNA 5th pass 30_C BE-Lig BY (version 2) (version 2) | ecosystem: Environmental > Terrestrial > Soil >... | reverse complement strand
CGACCGAGATCGAAGTACAGCGCTTCGACCTTAGCCGACCAGCCCGGCGCGAAGCCCCACTCGACGCCGCCACCGGCCGTCCAGCCAGTCCGGAAGTGAGTGCTGCCGGCCCGGGTGTCCGTCACCAGGTCGCGCGTGCTGATGCGCTGATCGCCGAAGGCCAGACCGCCGGTGCCGTAGACCAGCAGCGCGTCCCAGGCGTAGCCGACGCGGCCACGAACCGTACCGAACGACTCCAGCTTGGAGCGGCAGTCATAGGTCGGATCCGGGCAGGCAACGCTGCCGCCGATGCTGGCCCAGGCGTAGTCGCCCTCGATGCCGAACACGAAGTTGCCGGTCTGGAAGTTGATACCGGCGGTGCCGCCGATCAGTCCACCGCTCGTGGAATGGTCAGCACGCGTTCCGGCGTTCAGGAACCGCCAGCTGGTGTCGCCACCACCCCAGCCGCCCTGGATACCAATGTAGACACCGGTCCAGTCGTAAATCGGCGCCATGACCGCCGCCGCCGGAGCAGCCGGGGCACGCACCCGCAGATCGGCCGCCGAGGCCGTGCCGCATGCAACCGCGAGCGCGGAAACAGCAGCGGCGATACCAAGCTTATTCATGAACTCTCTCCACCTTCTTATCGGCAAGTGATGTGCACAATAACCGTTCAGTCTGGGTCCCGCTATTGCACAGCCGCAACAGCAATGGGGAGACGAAGGTTAGCAATGCGTAAAACACCGCAAAAATGCGTGTCGCACGGGGCGCAAGGCAGCCTCAGGATCGACATTCGGCCGCCTTTTGTGGGGCGCGAATGGGGCATAAAATAGGCACCATTCGTAAGGAGATGCCAGAATTGTTATCATGCCGCCTGGCTATATCCGAGGGAGCTCCATGGTCTTCCTGCAATAGCGGCCGTATCGGAACGTGCAGCGACGAACAGTCGAAGCGTCTATTCGTGCTTCTAGTATCGCTAGCCTGCCAGTTCAGCCTAATGGCCGACACTGCCGAGGGAACACTATTCGGCTAGTCGCTGGAAAACCCGCATCTGGAGGTTTACGCCGAACCGCATCCGGGGGCCGTCGATTCGCCGTGAGCGTGCAGAAAATACAACTCAAGAAATTATAGCGTGAAACTCTCGAACCTGCGCCTGACCTCAGTCGAGGGCGGCTCTTAAACCCCTTTCGAGGCTGGATTCGACTGCCCGCGCTGCTTTGCCGGCACCGTTTCGACACCTCCGCAAGACATATTAGTGGCGTTGGTGACAGGTGTGACCGCCGCCCCATTCTCGACGCGGAATACGCGCGAAACTCGCTCTGCGCGTTGATCTGACGGCACGGCGCGCCCGCTCACGTTTCGTCTGCCGAAACGGCTTTTCCGGAGCTTTATATTTCTTCCGGAGACCGAAACGCTCGGCGCCCGCTTAAACCTTTTCCAAGGACTGAGACATGACTTTTAACGGCCAAGGTTCGATTGCCGTTGAAACTCTTTCGTCCCTTTCCGCTGCGTGTCTTTGCACAATAGGCGGACTCCCGGAAAAGAGTTTCTCAGGGCGGAGAGGCCGCCCCCCGACGCGTTGGACAGGCGGGGCTTTGCGCACACCATCTGTCTGGGAACGCATGCCTTTTTGCCCGTCCACACCGTCAGTCGGGGCTCTTTAACAGACCCTTTACCCTGAAATCATCGGGGCGGTTGCCGAGCCTTATTTCCGCAGGCAGATCACCCGCACGACCGCCGCCTTCGCAGCATCGGCGTTACCGGAGGGCGCCGTCGCCGGCACGACGTTCCGCGCCTGGAGCAGCACCTTGAGGGTCGCTGCCGGGATCAGCCGGGCCGCGCTGGCCGACGCGGGAGGCGTTCCGGCCACCACCTGGACCGAGACATCGGCAATGCCGACGAGATGGCCCCCGCGGTCGACGGCCCCCGCACCGGCAAAGCCGAGCACCGGCGCGGGCTCGATCCCAAGCGGCTTGCCCGCTTCGGCCGGGAGGATGCGGGCGGATGCCGCCGATGTGTCCCCTCCGCCACGCTGGCGGGAGGGATCGGCCACACCGAGCAGCGTCACCTGCCCGGCTGGCGCGGAATCCGCGAGGGACAGCGGCTTGAGATCGCGCACGCCATAGATTCGCAGCAGCGCCAGCCCGCTCTCCTTATCGTCCGCGACGAGATCGGCCGGGCCATAGCCCGCGAGGTTGAACAGGTGGCAGCCTTCAATCAGGTCGCGCGTCGTCGCCACATGGCCGTCTGCACTGACGAAGACCCCGCTGCCGTATTCCACCTTGCGCCGCGGCGGCGGGCCGGCGACCGCAGCCGCCGGGAAGCCCTGAAACGCGGCCGCCATCGCGATCACGATCGGGTCGTAAGTCGAGGCGAGCCTCTGGTCATATGTCACCGAGAAGCCGCGCACCTGCCCGCCCCTCTCCTGTGCGCGAACGTAGAACTTGCGCTTGCCGAGATCGCCGCTCACGACGAAGAAATCCGGGCGGATCACGCTGTAGGTGACCTTCCGCTGCGCCGCGCCGCGCTGGGCGTCGTACACGCTCTGCAGGGTGGCGCCCTTAGCGGTGATCCGGAACGTCTCCGCCTGCGCTTCGCCCTTCGCCGAGAGCCAGCGCGCGCCCGCGCCGTCGCTCCGCTGCTGCGGGAAGAGTTTCGCCGGGATTCCCAGCCTCACGCCGCTCGCGGGCTCATCAATGATGCGCCAGCCGACCGCCGACCGCCGGCGATCGGCCGCCGTCCTGAGCTGGCCGCGCTCCTTGGCGTTCAACACGCCGGTTTCCTGCCCGCCGTTGCGCTTCTGGAAAGCGCGAACGGCCGCCAGCGAGCGCGCACCGAAGTCGCCATCCACGGTGCCGACATAGTCGCCGCTCCAGATCAGGTCGGTCTGGATCGCCAAGCGCTCGGCCTCGGGCAGCGCGGCATAGGCCTGCGCCACCGTGTCCGCCGGTGCGGCGGACTTGTCGGCGGGCTTGGCTTGCTGCCCCAGCGCCGGTCCCGCAAGCAGCAGCACGACGGCAACGGCGGTGGCGAACTTCATGACGATCCCCAGATAATGCGCGTGAACGAGGCGCCGCCAGCCTATCCAAATGCCTGCGTCACGCAATCGCGCCGATGCGCCAACGGGTCGCCGCTTGACGCCGTACCGCGGGCGCGCGACATCCCCGCCACACTCGTCCGGACCGCTGTTGATGCTCAGTACCGAAGAACTCGAACGCTACGCCCGCCATATCGTCATGCGCGATGTCGGTGGGCCGGGGCAGGCTGCGCTCAAGCGCGCGCGGGTGCTGATGATCGGCGCAGGCGGGCTCGGCGCGCCGGCGCTGATGTATCTTGCGGCCGCCGGGGTCGGCACGCTCGGCATGATCGACGACGATACGGTGAGCCTGTCGAACCTGCAGCGGCAGGTGATTCACGGCACGGCGGATATCGGGCGCGCGAAAGTGGAAAGCGCTGCGGCCACCATGCGCGACCTCAATCCGCATGTCGCGGTCGAAACCCATGCGACGCGGCTGACGGCGGCCAACGCGCTCGACCTGTTTGCCGGCTACGATCTCATCGCCGACGGGTCGGACAATTTCGCCACCCGCTATCTCGTCTCGGACGCCGCCTATTTCGCGGGAAAGCCGCTCGTCACGGCCGCGCTCGGCATGTTCGACGGCACGCTCACCACCGTGCGCGCGCATGAAAAGCGCGCTGACGGCCAGCCGAACCCGAGCTATCGCTGCCTGTTCCCCGAGCCTCCGCCGGCGGGCACGGTGCCGACCTGCGCGGAGGCCGGGATTATCGGCGCGCTCGCGGGGGTGATGGGCTCCCTGATGGCGCTCGAGGTGATCCGCGAAATCGTCGGCTTCGGCGAAGGCCTGGTCGGACGGATGCTGATGGTGGATGCGCGGTCGATGCGTTTTACGACGCTCGACTACGCCTGGGACGCGGACAATCCCCTCACCGGCACAAATCCGCGCATCCGCGACCTCTCAATACACGCCTGAGCACACAATCCGGGCTCCGGATCGTGGTCGTTGCTCCGGTGCGGATCGTTGCAGCCCGCCAATGTTTCACCGGCGAAACATCGGACGAAATCACCCCGACACGCGCGCCTCCTAAGCAGGCTGCATCACCTGAAGGGCAGATCAGGAGGATGCCGATGCGCCGCGATTTTGAGACCGGGAACACCCGCAGCGCGGCCGCGCGTCGCGAGATCGGCAATCCGGCCAGTCCCGACAAGTTTGAACGGCGGTCCTCAGCCCTCCTTTACTTTCGGCCCCTAGATTTCCTGCAAGGCGCCGTCCGCTGGCTGCATGCAACCTTTTTTGTTGCCGCGCGTCTTCAAGGCGACGGGTTGGTTTGGGGACGCACGGCATTCGCGCCGGCGAGGGTCAAGGGACGGGTGATGGCGAGGAATTCACGCGGGCTGAGCAACGGCGCGCTGGCGCTCGGCGGTCTCGTGGCATTGGGCCTGGTCGCCACCGCGCCACAGCCTGCCGCAGCTCAAGGGATATTTGACGCCCTGTTCGGCGGCTTCGACCGCCCGGCCGAGCGCGGCTATCGTGACGGACGGCTTCCGCCGCGATCCTATGCGCCTTCGGAGCAGGACCGCCGCTACATGCAGCAGCGCCAGGATGGGGGCCACTCGTTCCCGTTCTTCGGCGGATCGCGCCCGGAACATGCGCAGCCCCGCGAAGCCCGCCCGGCCGCGCCGTCCCACGGCGGGACCGTCAATTGCGTGCGGATGTGCGACGGCCGCTACTTCCCCGTGCCGCGCGGCGCTTCCGGCGCCCGCCTCGACCCCGCCAAGGTGTGCACCGCGCTCTGCCCCGCCGCCGAGACCAAAGTCTTCCACGGCGGCGACATGCAATATGCGCGTGCTAACGACGGCACGCGCTATGCGAGCCTCGACACTGCCTTCGCCTTCCGCGACCGGATCGTTCCTGACTGCTCCTGCACCGGCAAGGGCCCGGGCGGTCTGGCGCAGATCGATATTGAGTCCGACCCGACTTTGCGGGCAGGCGACATCGTGGTGACGGCGGAAGGTCCGACCGTGTTCAATGGCGGGCAGTTCCCCTACCAGACCTCCGACTTCACGCCGGTTGGCGACTATACCCGGCTCAACCGGGCCTTGCGCGAAAAACTGGCCGAGATGCAGGTCAACACCGAAGTCGCGCCCGTGGTGCCGCCGCAGCGGATCGCGGTGACGGCGCCGGAGCGCTCGTCACGGCAGGCGCGTCAGGCTGCACGCGAGCAATCGGCCGAGGAGCGCGCGGAGCGCCGCCGCGTGCGTCAGCAACAGCGCGCGCAGAGCGAGCAACGCCACCACCAGCAGCAGCGGCAACGCGCCGCGCAACAGGGCTTCCCCTTCTTCCGGATGTGGTGACGGCTTACGGCGTCCCTGCCGCCGACCAGACATTCGAGGCGACGTCCCGAGGCATTGCGCGAAATGGCGCAATGCCTTTCGTCTTTTACGCGCAGCAAGATTGAGCGCTTGGCGGCCTGGCCTGGACAGAACCCACCGTTGGCGAGCGCCAGCCAATCGGGACAATGCCGATGCCGCGTCAGGCTTATGCGGGCTGGATAGCGAGTTTCGCCAGTTCCTTCTCAACCAGACCGCGATAAAGGCCGTCCCGGCGCATCAGCGCGTCGGGCGCACCATCTTCCTTGACGGTCCCCGATTTCAGCACCACGACGCGGTCGAAGCTGCGCAATGTCGAAAGCCGGTGAGCGATGGCCAGCACGGTGCGGCCCTGCATGAGATCGTCCAGCGCCTCGCGTACCGCATCTTCGGATTCGCTATCGAGCGCCGATGTCGCTTCATCCAGCAGCAGGATCGGTGCGTCTTTCAGAAAGGCTCTCGCAATGCCGATGCGCTGGCGCTGTCCCGGCGAGAGTTTCACGCCGCGATCGCCGACGATCGTATCGAGGCCCGCAGGAAGATGCGCGATGAATTCGCAATGCGCGGCGCGCATCGCATCCGCCACCTCCTCGTCCGACGCATCGGGACGGCCGTAGCGGATGTTCTCGCGGATCGAGCGATGAAACAACGATACGTCCTGCGGCACCGTCGAGATGATGGTCCGTAGGCTCTCCTGCGTGACATGCGCGATGTCCTGGCCCCCGACCAGAATTCGCCCGCCCTGCACGTCGTAAAATCGCTGCAGCAGCGCAAACAGTGTCGACTTCCCACAGCCCGATGCACCAACGAGCCCTACCCTCTGGCCGGACTCGATCTTGAGATCGAAATCGGTGAAGACCTTGCGCCCATCCGGATAGCAAAACGACACGTTGTCGAAAGCGATACGGCTTCCCGTGTGGACCAGCGGCGCCGCTTCGGGATGATCACGCAGATGATAGGGCGACAACAATGTCGATAGCGCCTCTGTAAGCCGCGCCAGATGCTGCGTAACCTCGACCAGCGCGACCGCGAGATCCCGCGTCGTATGCAGGATCGAAAGTCCCAGCGTGCAGACAAGAACGACATCGCCCGCCGTCGCCGTGCCGCTTTGCCACAGACTGACGCCCCAGGCGAGCAATGCGGTGGTGAGAAGCACCGTCACGACCGCGTGGAAGAGCCTGAGCTTCTCCAGATATTGCAAACTGTGGCGCCGGGCGACCAACTCATCGCCTATCGTTGCATCGAGCCGCGAATGTTCACGGCGGCGTCCGCAGAACGCCCACACCAGCGAAAGATTTCCGACAACATCGACCATCTCGCCGTCGACGGCGGCGGCATGGCGCGCAAATGCGTGATGCAGATGTTTCCCCGCTGCCGCCATGCGTGACAAAATCAGAATCAGAACGGCAGCAATCGCCGCCACCGACAGCGCCATCGTCACGCTCACCATCGAGAGCAGCACGATCGCCACCAGCGTCGACACGCATTGCGGCAACACCTGCCACGCAAACATCGACTGAAGCGTATAGACAGCATTCGATGTTGCGGTGATGCGGCTCGTCAGCGTGCCCGGCATTCGATCAGCGAAATAGCTCGGCGCATGTCCCGTGAGATAGCGGAAGAGATCGCGGCGCAAGTCGCCGGTGACGCCCACGAATGCGTAACTCGCAATCCAGCACGCCTGACGCCACAGCAGATTGTCTGCGGCGATCAGCGCTACGAGCAAAGCGAACGCCATCCAGATGGCATTGGCCTGAGCGCTCGAAATGCCGCCACTCAACGTATCGACCAGAAGCTTTACGCCATATTGCGTACCCACTGCGCAACTGACTGCCGCCACAACGGTTGCAATGATCGCAGCATGTGAAATCGGCCGCTGACGTGCGTAATGTGCAACGAACGCGAGCGGCCGATCGATATAGCGACTTATGTCATCCATGCAGCGTGAGTTTCCCTTGCCCCACTCAGCTTAACGACGAACGAGCAAACCAACGCGCCAACAGTCAGTGCGTTCCACCAACGTCTGAACATTGAGAGCTACACTCTCGCGTGCGACCATTTGTGGCTTTCGTCGTTGTCAAAAAAAAGACCCGGTTACTGCGTTCGGTAAGTGCCTCGAGGGGACTTCCGGGCCAGAAGGATATTTGCATGCGCGTTGCGCAAGTAGCTCCACTGACTGAAGCAATTCCGCCGAAGCTCTATGGCGGAACCGAACGCGTGATTCACTGGCTCACTGAAGAGCTTGTCGCGCAGGGACATGATGTTTCGCTGTTCGCAAGCGGTGATTCCGATACATCGGCGAGATTGGAACCTGTATGGCCAACGGCGCTTCGTCTCGACGGCACCGTGCGCGATTCATACGCGCTGCACATGATGATGCTCGAACAAGTACGTAGACGTGCGGATGAGTTCGACTTCATCCACTTTCACCTCGACTACTATCCGTTCTCAACTTTCTCTCGCCAGTCGACACCTTTTGTGACGACGCTGCATGGCCGGCTCGATCTGCCGGAACATCAACCGCTGTTCGACACGTTCTCGTCGGTTCCGGTCGTATCGATCTCGGATTCGCAACGACGTCCGGTGCCGCAAGCGAACTTCGTGCGCACGATTCATCACGGCATGCCGAGACAGTTGCTGACGCCGCGCCCCGTCAAACCGACATATCTCGCATGTCTGGGACGCATTTCGCCAGAGAAGGCGATGGATCGTGCCATTCACATCGCGGGACGCTGCGGGCTTCCACTCAAGATTGCAGCCAAGGTGGACAGAGTCGATCAGGACTATTTCGACGAGCGCATTCGTCCGCTGCTGGCGTTGCCGCATGTCGAGTACATCGGCGAGATCAACGACATCGAGAAGTCGGAGTTTCTCAGCGGCGCGATGGCGCTGCTGATGCCGATCGACTGGCCCGAACCGTTCGGTCTGGTGATGATCGAGGCGATGGCCTGCGGCACGCCGACGATCGCTTACAGGAGCGGATCGGTTCCCGAGGTGATCGACGATGGCGTGACCGGCTTCGTCGTTGATGACGAACAGAGCGCCGTCGCGGCGATCCGCCGCCTCGACGAACTTTCGCGATCGCAAATACGCCGACAGTTCGAGGAGCGCTTCACCGCACACAGGATGGCGAAAGACTATCTTGCGCTCTATCAGGAGATGATGGAGCAGACCCAGATGGAGGACGTTTCCGACGGTCGCTTCCAGATGGGTGCGCGCCTTCGCACGGCGGGTGCGCGCTTCGGCTTCGAGCAGCCATCGGTCGCCGCCAATGGCGGCGCCATCCGGACGTTCAACAAAGTGTCCGACAGCAGCGTTTTGCCTGCAGTACGGCAAGCCGGCGGAAGAGCGAAGACGAACTTCGCCCCGGACTAGACCCCGGCTAAAACCTCGTGCGAACGCCGTTCTTCGCGACGACAGAATTGGTGCTGGCCGGCGTCTTCAATGCGCCGCCAGCGCATCGACAACGTCGTCGGCGATCGAGAGCGAACTCGTGAGCCCCGGCGACTCGATCCCGAACAGGTTGATGAGGCCCGCCAGTCCATGCTGGGCCGGCGTCTCGATCACGAAGTCGGCCGCCGGTTCGCCGGGCCCGGTCAGTTTCGGCCGGATGCCGGCATAGTCCGGCACCAGCGTGCCGTCCTCGAGGCGCGGCCAATAGGTGCGAACGCGCGCGTAGAATGAATCAGCCCGGCGCGGATTGACCTCGTAATCCTCTTTGTCGATCCACTCGACATCCGGGCCGAAGCGCATTCGGCCGGCGAGATCGAGCGTGACGTGGATACCGAGGCCGCCATCGACGGGCGACGGATAGATCAGCCGCGTGAAGGCCGGGCGCCGCGTGTAGCCGAAATAATTGCCCTTCGCGAGCACGAGGCGCGGCACGCGCGCGGACGGGTAGCCGTCGGTCGCCTGCGCGATGGCGCGCGCGCCGAGACCGGCGGAATTGACCACCGCATCAACCTCGAGTTCGCCCGGCTCCGCGCCGCCGAAGCGGACCTTCCAACCACCGTTCGACGATGTGAGCCGCGTGATCGGCGTGCCGAAGGCGATCATGCCTCCGCGCTCCTCGAGGTCGCCCTGCAAAGCGAGCATCAGCGCGTGGCTGTCGATGATGCCGGTCGCGGGCGAATGCAGGGCGCCGATGCAGGTCAGTTCGGGCTCGAGATCGCGGGCGGCATTGCCACCGATCATCGCCAGATCCTCGACCTCGTTGATAAGACCCTGCTGATGGATCTGTTCGATCTTGGCGAGTTCGGCTTCGTTGGTGGCGACGATCAGCTTGCCGCACCGGCGATGCGGCACATTGTGGCTCTCGCAGAAGGTGTAGAGCATCCGCCGCCCGCGCACGCAGTGGCGCGCCCGCAGGGAGCCGGTCGGATAATACATGCCGCCATGGATGACCTCGCTGTTGCGCGAGGAGACGCCGTTGCCGATGCCCTGCGTCGCTTCCGCGACGATGACCTCGTGCCCCTTGAGCGCCGCCGCGCGGGCCACCGCGAGCCCAACCACGCCAGCGCCGATGACGAGAACCTGCATAGTATCGAATCCCGTGTGTTCCAGCCCGTCGAGACCGGCAGTAGAACATGCCAGCCGCATTGCCGAAATGGCGAACTCATCTAACCGGCTGATCGGACGGGTTCGGGAGGACACTCATGAATTCGCAGGCTCAGGAATAAACGACCTCGTCCGGCCGGCCATATGCTCAAGGAGCCAAGGTTTGGCGGCGATTACTCACATCGGCGAACGCTCGACCGACCGCGGTCGCGCGGTCGGCCTTTGAGCAATTTTCTCGACGCTCACTCAACCTTTAGATCGGCGTCACGGACGAGCTTTTTCCATTTCGCGGATTCGGCCTTTACGAATTCCGCAAACCTGTCGGCAGAACCCTCGATCTGCCCCAGCATCCGAGGCTCGACAACCTTCTCTCGGAATTCGGCCGATGCAAACACTTCCTGGACGTCGGCATTGATTTTATCGATAACGGGTTTGGGCGTGCCGGCGGGCACGAAGATGCCATACCAGCTCACAGCCTCGAAACCCTTTACGCCACTCTCCTCAACGGTCGGAATGTCCGGGAAGCGCGGGCTCCGCTTCTTGGTAGCGAATGCGAGCGCTCTCAGTTGCCCCGCCTGCATTCCACCGTGACCAAGCTGCACGCTGAGAAACGCCATCGGAATATGGCCGCCGAGCAAATCTGTCACCAGCGGCGCGCCGCCGCGATAGTGCACCGGCGTCATTTTCACGCCGGCCAGAGTCTCGAACAGCACCATGTTGATATGGCTCGAACCGCCGAGTCCGACGGTGCCATAGCGCAGTGCGCCGGGCTCCTTTTTCGCTACAGCAAGCAGGTCCGCGACCGACTTGAAGGGCGAGGACGACGGCACCATCAAAAGCTGATCCGAGTAGCCGATCGCGACGACCGGAACGAAGGCCGCAGGGTCGTAGGACAGTTTCGGATTGATGAACGGGCTGATGGAGAAGGTCTCCATGCCCGTCGCCAGCATTATGTGACCGTCAGGCTCTGCATCACCGACGTACCGGGTGCCAATCTGGGTACCAGCGCCGCCCTTGTTCTCGACGATGATCGTCCCCCATTTAGCACGGAGGCGCTCGGTGAGTGCCCGAACGATGATGTCCACAGCCCCACCCGCAGGATAGGGCACGACAACACGCACCAGCTTGTTTGGAAAAGTCTCCGCGGAAGCAGGAGCCATCAGGCTCAGGAAGACTCCAGCTGCGAGACACAGGCGTCGGATCATTTTGGTCTCCGGAAGGAAAACGCGCGCAAAAGAAAATGCTACTAGAGCCCCACTCCGTACAACCGTCCATAGTCCAGGCTGGCGAAGTGTTTCACCTTGCTACTGCGTCTCAACCGCTCAATCTTCGCGGCTCATCGAATCCAGGACGCTCAAAAAAATAGGTGTCATCGTGACTGTTCAGCGAGAAAACGTGTTTCCCGAGAATTTGCCCAAGCGGGTCGTGAACGGGCACCTCCTTTATGCGCCCGTCGTGACGGTGATCCCCGGCAAGCTCGTGTTTTTGTCAGGAATGTTGTCGCGCGACGCGAATGGTCAGATCATCGGCAAAGGCGACATGCGTCGACAGATGCAGCAGGTATTCGAAAACATCACGACGGCACTAACCTCTGTCGGCGCCACCTGGGCCGACGTCGTAAAGCGGCAGACCTTCACGACCGACATCGATGAGTTCTACAAGCATGTCGATCTGCGTACGGAGATGATGGGCGGCGCGCTGTCCACGAGCACCGCGGTCCAGGTCAGCCGTTTGTCGCACCCCGATTTCATGATCGAGGTCGAGGTGATCGCCGTGATTCCGGAATAACGTCTGCTTCGATGCCGATCCGCCTGGATTCGCGCGGAGGCATCGATCCGTCGACATGGCCGTGCGGGCAGGCGCGAGCCCGTCCTCGCGCTATGAAATTCCGGTCGCCCGCTATTGTTGCGGAGCGGGCTGCATCATATCGGCGCTGATGAGCCAGCCCGCGGCGGACTTGACGAGATAGACCATGGACCGGCCATGCGTCACGCGCGGAGAACCGGCCGCAGGCCTGATCTCCGACGTCCACGTCCAGACGATCACTGCCCGGTCGCCGGCACCGTCCAGGCGGACGCTGGTAAACTTGATGGTGTTGGCGCCGGCTTTGAAATTGCGCTCGAAGATCGCCCTGATAGCTGGCCGGCCGGAGATCACAGGCGTATTGGGCGCGAGAAAGATGGCTTTGGGCGCATAAAGCGCCGCAATCGCATCGGCGTTGCCGGCCGCCGTCGCCTTGGCAAAAACCTCAGCGGCCTTGTTCGGGTGGTCCAGGCCCTCCTGCGCGGAAGCCTGACCGGGCGAGCCCAGCAGGATGACGACGAAAAGCAAAGGCAAAAGGCATTCAAATCGACGCATTGCGTTTCCCCTCTCGAACGTCCAACCCAAAACGGGAAAGACGATAAAAAAAATCCGGCCCGGCTAGGTGCCGGACCGGATTTTCAATCGCAAATCTCGTCGCACACTGGCCCGGACTACTCCGCCGCGATTCGTACTTCCGGCGCCGCGGCCTTGATGTCGGCGTCGACGTGCTTCTCGAACTTCTCGAAGTTCTTCTGGAACATGCCGACCAGCTTCTTTGCCGTCTCGGCGAATTCCTTCTTGTCGGCCCAGGTATTGACCGGGTCGAGCAGCTTCGAATCGATGCCCGGAACCGAGACCGGCACGGAGAAGCCGAAATACGGATCGGTGCGGTACTCGGCGTTCTTGAGCGAACCGTCGAGCGCGGCCGAGAGCAGCCCGCGCGTGACCTTGATCGGCATGCGATGGCCGACGCCATAGATGCCGCCGGTCCACCCCGAATTCACCAGCCAGCAGTCGACCTGGTGTTCGGCAATGAGGTCGCGCAGCAGCTTGCCGTATTCGATCGGATGGCGCGGCAGGAACGGCGCGCCGAAGCAGGTGGAGAATTCCGGCTCGACGCCGACCAGCCCCTTCTCGGTGCCGGCCACCTTCGCGGTGTAGCCGGAGAGGAAGTGATACATCGCCTGCGTCGGCGTCAGCTTGGCGATCGGCGGCATCACGCCATAGGCGTCCGCCGTCAGCATCACAATGTTCTTCGGATGACCCGCGCGGCCGGTCTTCGAGGCGTTCGGGTTGAAGTGCAGCGGATAGGCCGAGCGCGTGTTCTCGGTCTTCGAGCCGTCGTCGAAATCGGGCACGCGGGTGTCCGGATCGACGATGACGTTCTCGAGCACCGCGCCGAAACGCGTCGAGGCCGCGTAGATCTCCGGCTCCGACTCGGGCGACAGGTTGATGGTCTTGGCGTAGCAGCCGCCCTCGAAGTTGAAGATGCCGTCGGGCGACCAGCCGTGCTCGTCGTCGCCGATCAGCGTGCGCGCGGGGTCTGCCGAAAGCGTCGTCTTGCCGGTGCCGGACAGGCCGAAGAACAGCGCGGAATCACCCTTCGGCCCGACATTGGCCGAGCAGTGCATCGGCATCACGGCCTGCCCGGGGAGATAGTAGTTCAGGGTCGTGAAGACCGACTTCTTCATCTCGCCGGCGTAGCTGGAATTGCCGATCAGCACGATCTTCTTGGAGAAGTCGATGGCGATGATCGTCTCCGAGCGCACGCCATGACGCTTCGGATCGGCCTTGAAGGAAGGCAGATCGACGATCGTCATGTCCGGAATGAAGCTCGCGATGTCGCTGCGGTCGGGACGGATCAGCAGCGTCCGGATGAACAGCGAATGCCAAGCATATTCGGTGTAGACGCGGGTCTTGATCCGGTAGGCAGGATCGGCCCCGCCATAAAGGTCCTGCGCAAACAGTTCCTTGCCGGCGGCATGCGCCATGAAGTCGTCGAACAAGCGCTGGAAGTTTTCCTGCGACAGTCGCCCGTTCGCATCCCACCACACCGTGTTCTCGGTCATGCCGTCGACAACGACGAACTTGTCCTTGGGCGAACGGCCGGTGTGGGCACCGGTATCGGCGGTGAGCGCGCCACCGTCGGTCAGCACCCCTTCGCCATTGCGGAGGGCGTGCTCGTAGAGCGGCGCCTCCGTCAGGTTCCAGTGCACTGCTTTGAGATTTTTGAAGCCGAATTCAGCGGCGCCGACGGCACCGTTCCTCATACCCGTTTCCTGCACGGAAACCTCCGCGAAACACGGCCGGCCGTGCGTGGGCCCCGCCGCTCATCCACCTGACAAAACGCATGTAGTCCGGAGCCCACTCCGCTGGGGGCTTACCCGGACGTTCGGACCATAATCGCGAAGCCGGGCCCTGCCAAGCCTCGGGTTCTATTACGGTTTTTGTGCAGCGCAGCAAAACGCCCGCGTCGGTTGGCTTTACGTCAGCCGCTCGCGCCGGGCATCGCGCGCGCCTGGTCGGCGAGCCGCTTGAGCATGACGCGCAATTCGCCCGCCGTCTCTACGCGGGAGGGGAATGGCAACCGCAAGGCGACAGAGCCGAGTTGCAGTTCCAGTCCCTCGGGATCGCAGCCTGTGCACTGCCACGCACCCTCCGGTGCGGCGAGAAGCCGCGTCGCATAGAGCAACAGGGCATCGGCGTGGTCTTCGTTCATGTGCGCGCAGGCGCCCTCCTCCGCATCGAGCAGGCCCTGCGCCGAAGCGATGTCGGTCAGGATCGCGGCGGGCTCGAGATCGACGATCCGCCCGAAGCCAGCCACGAGATGGGCCTTCTCGATCGCCACGCGGTAGAACGCGAAATCCGGGAAGCCCGCATAACCGGCCGCCCCCGGATGGCGCGCCAGGTAGCGCCGGCGCGTCGCGGGGTCGTTATCCACTGCGGCCGTTCCCATCACCGAAACACGCGCACCTTCGAGCGGGTCACCGGGCTTCCGCTCGTCCAGCATCAACGACACACGCGAATCGGCCTTGATGTTGCGGGTATGCAGAGCCAGCCCGGAGATCAGCAGCAGCGGCGATCCGTCGGCCGCCGTGGCGACATTCACCAGCGAGCAATAGGGATCGCCGGAACCGTCGGCGAGGGTCGCGAGAGCGCCTGAGCGCGCCTCCCGCAAGAGCTTTTTTGTGGCTTGGGCGGGGTCGAAAGAGGTCTCCGTGCGCAAGGGCCGGACTCCTAGGGGCGAGGATCGCGGCCGGATGGGTCCCGCAATGCCGAATTTGAACCAGAATGCCTCCAACTGACACCAATTTCAGGCGATTTTCGCTAGGAGGCAACCCGGCGACGGTCGTATAAACCGTCATGGGCGAAAGCGCACGATTCGTTGCGCTGCGGGAAGGTGTCACATTTTGGCCGCGCTTTGTGGGCTTTGAGGGCTCGCCAGTCCGCGCCGCCGCACGAAAGGGAGGCTCATGCCGACCATTGCTCTCGTCGACGACGATCGCAATATCCTCACATCGGTTTCCATCGCCCTTGAGGCTGAGGGATACCGCATCATGACCTATACCGACGGCGCATCCGCGCTGGACGGGTTCAAGACCAGCCCTCCGGATCTTGCGATCCTCGACATCAAGATGCCGCGCATGGACGGCATGGAACTGCTGCGCCGCCTGCGGCAGAAGTCCGACATGCCCGTCATCTTCCTCACCTCGAAGGATGAGGAGATCGACGAACTGTTCGGCCTGAAGATGGGCGCGGACGACTTCATCAAGAAGCCGTTCTCGCAGCGGCTATTGGTCGAGCGGGTGAAGGCGATCCTGCGCCGGTTCACGCCCAAGGAGGGCGGCCCCGTAAAAGAGACCGACGCCGCCAAGGTGCTGGAACGCGGCCTGTTGCGGATGGACCCCGAGCGCCATACCTGCACCTGGAAGGGCGAACCGGTTACGCTGACGGTCACGGAATTTCTTATCCTTCAGTCGCTCGCGGCGCGCCCCGGCGTGGTCAAGAGCCGCAATGCGCTGATGGACGCGGCCTACGACGACCAGGTCTACGTGGACGACCGGACCATCGACAGCCACATCAAGCGCCTGCGCAAGAAGTTCAAGGTTGCAGACGACGCGTTCGACATGATCGAGACGCTGTATGGCGTCGGCTATCGCTTCAAGGAAGCGTAGCCCGCGCGAGAGCGTCTGACAGGGGCAGCCGGGTGCGTTAAACTCACGGCAAGAAGGACATTTGCGCCATCCGGCGCACGATCCACGCGAGCCGGAAAACGACCGACGTGCTCGATCGAACTGCGACAGCCAATGCCGAGACTGCCGCCGCTGAACAGCGGACGGCGCCGCATGCGCGCGCGCCGGGCGTGTTTCGCCGCATCTGGCGGTTCTTCGTCTCTCAAAGTTTCTCGAGCCTCACCCGCCGCATCGTCTTTCTCAACGTCGCCGGCCTGCTCGCGCTCGTCATCGGCATTCTCTACCTGTCGCAGTTCCGCGCCGGCCTGATCGACGCGCGCGTGCAGAGCCTTCTGGTGCAGGGCGAGATCATCGCTGGCGCGATCGCGGCATCGGCGACCGTCGAAACCGATGCGATCACGATCGACCCCGAACGTCTGCTCGAATTGCAGACGGGCGAAAGCTACGGACCGGAAGAGCCGATCTCCGTGCTCGAGTTTCCGATCAATCCCGAGCGGGTCGCGCCGGTGCTGCGCCGGCTGATCTCACCGACCAATACGCGCGCGCGCATCTATGACCGCGACGGCGTGCTGATCCTCGACAGCCGCTTCCTCTACGGACGCGGCGACGTACTGCGCTATGAACTGCCGCCGCCGACGCCGCAGAAGCCGGGCTTCTTCGAGCGCACATGGATCGCGTTGCAGACCTGGTTCAGCCGCGGCGACCTTCCGCCCTATGTCGAACTCGGCCCCGACAACGGCCGCGGATATCCGGAAGTCGGGATAGCTCTCGCCGGACAGAAGGCGAGCGCCGTGCGTGTCAACGACCGCGGCGAAGCGATCATTTCGGTCGCGGTGCCGGTGCAGCGTTTCCGCGCGGTGCGTGGCGCTTTGCTGCTGTCCACGCAAGGGGGCGAGATCGACCAGATGGTGAGCGCGGAACGCCTCGCCATCGTGAAGATCTTCCTGATCGCGGCGAGCGTGATGGTGATTCTGTCGGTGCTGCTGGCAGGGACGATCGCGGGGCCGGTGCATCGGCTTGCGGACGGCGCGGAACGGGTGCGCCGGCGCACCCGCGGGCGCGTCGAAATCCCTGATTTCACCGACCGGCGCGACGAGATCGGCCATCTGTCGCGCGCGCTCCGCGACATGACGCAGGCGCTCTACAGCCGCATCGAAGCGATCGAAAGCTTTGCGGCCGATGTGTCGCACGAACTCAAGAACCCGCTGACCTCGCTGCGGTCTGCGGTCGAGACGCTGCCGCTCGCCAAGACCGACGAGAGCCGCAAGCGGCTCCTGGCCGTCATCGAGCATGACGTGAGGCGGCTCGACCGACTAATCTCCGACATTTCGGACGCGAGCCGCCTCGACGCCGAATTGCAGCGCCAGGAGAGCGGCACGGTCGACCTGCCGCGGCTGCTGACCGCCGTGATCGATGTCGCGAACGAGGTGAAGAAGAAGGACGTCCCGATTGCGCTCACCCTCGAGGGCGATCCGCGTCAACTGGTCGTACCGGGACACGACTCGCGCATCGGGCAGGTTGTCGACAATCTGATCGCCAATGCCCGCTCGTTCGCGCCCTGCGGCTCAACCGTGCGCGTCACTTGCCGCCGGTTGCGGAACGAAGTGGAAATTGTTGTGGACGACGACGGCCCCGGCATCCGCTCCGATGCGCTCGAGCGCATCTTCGAGCGCTTCTACACCGATCGGCCCGACCACGGGTTCGGCCAGAATTCCGGCCTCGGCCTCTCGATCTCGAAGCAGATCGTGGAAGCGCATGGCGGGCGGATCTGGGCGGAGAACAGGCTTAACCCGGTCGCTCCCGGCGAGGAGCCGCAGCCCGCGGGCGCCCGCTTCGTCGTGCGCCTGCCGGCGCAATAACCCGACGCCCGTGCGCACCGTTCACGCCTCCGCCGTCCTGGTCGGGGCGCATGCAGTCCTGATCCGCGGAGCGTCGGGGTCCGGCAAGTCGCGCCTCACACTGGAACTTTTGCAGGCCGCCGACCGAGGCGCCCTCCCCTTCGCGCGGCTGGTGGCCGACGATCGCGTGCTACTGCTGGCCGAGAACGGCAGGCTGATCGCGCAGCCGCCGGATCCGCTGGCCGGACTGCTGGAAGTCCGCGGTCTCGGCATCCTGCGCCTGCCCTACGAGCATGCGGCGGTAGTCCGCTGGGTAGTAGACCTCGGGGAGGCATCGGAACGGCTGCCGGCCGAGGATGCAAGCTGCTCCATCAGGGGGGTCACGTTGCCGCGCTTCGCTTTTCCCTCTTGCATTGCAGCGCTGCCCGTGCTGCTTGCAGCGCTGCCCGCGAGGGTGGCTCGGGGAACTGGAATCGGGGACCGCTAGTGCGGTGCACAATTACCGTTAACGAGCCATACAGCCACTTGCGCCGAAGCTAAGACTTATGGTCAGCTTGTGCTTTGTGTGCGACGCACCATATTGGTGCGCTCGCCGGAGTCCCTGATGATTGGCCTCGTCCTCGTTACCCACGGCCGGCTGGCTGTGGAGTTCCGTTCGGCGCTCGAGCATGTGGTCGGACCACAAACTCAGTTCGAAACGGTTACCATTGGTCCCGACGACGATGTGGAGCAGCGCCGGCGCGACATCATCGATGCCGTGCAGCGCGTCGACACTGGTGACGGCGTCGCGATCCTGACGGATATGTTTGGCGGCACCCCGTCCAACCTCGCCATCTCCTGCATGAGCCGGCCGAAGGTCGAGGTGGTGGCCGGCATCAACCTGCCGATGCTGATCAAGCTCGCCAAGGTTCGTGACAATTATCCGCTGTCGCAATGCGTCTCCGCAGCCCAGGAGGCCGGCCGCAAATACATCACCATCGCCAGCCGCGTCCTGGCCGGCAAATGAACGAGTTCGATCCGAGCGACGAAGAGCCCTGCGGCGACTTCCCCCCTCCCGCTCCCGGTGCGCTGGTCGCCGACATCCCCATCATCAACAAGAAGGGGCTGCACGCGCGCGCGTCCGCCAAGTTCGTCCATACGGTGGAGCAGTTTGAAGCCGAGGTGCGCGTCTCGCGCTGTGGGGAAACGGTTGGCGGCGATTCCATCATGGGGCTGATGATGCTGTCCGCCGGTCCCGGCACCTCGATCCGGGTCGAAGCCAAGGGCACCGATGCGCAGGCCGTGCTCGATGCCCTGATCGCCCTCGTCGGCGACCGCTTCGGCGAAGAGGAATGACTGCGGTTTCCGGTTAATCAGATCGGCGTCGTCGTTCCCGGGCGCGAGCGAAGCTCGCGAATCTGAAATCCGTAACCCGATCACCTCGGTTGTCATCCCGGCCGAGGGCGAAGCCCGAGCGCCGGGATCCAACGCCCGGCCAATTCTGAGAGCGCGGAAAGATGGATCCCGGATCGCGCCTGCGGCGCGTCCGGGATGACAGCCCAGGGACCCGCGCCGATCAAGCAGAAACGGAATGATGGCGGCACTGCTGCGCTGCGGGCAGACCTAACCGGGCGGCGTGAGCAGATAGCCAAGACCGCGGACGGTCTGAATCACGTCGATGCCAAGCTTCTTGCGGATGCGGCCGACGAACACCTCGATGGTGTTGGAGTCGCGGTCGAAGTCCTGATCGTAGAGGTGCTCGACCAGTTCCGTGCGCGAGACCACGCGCCCAGTATGGTGCATCAGGTACGACAGCAGCCGGTATTCGTGCGAGGTGAGCTTCACCGACGCGCCGTCCACGCTGACCCGGCCCGTCCGCGTGTCGAGCCGGACCGGCCCACAGGTGAGTTCGCTCTTGGCGTGGCCGGTGGAACGCCGCAGCAGCGCGCGCACCCGCGCCAGCACCTCCTCCATGTGGAAAGGCTTCGGCACGTAGTCGTCGGCCCCGGCATCGAAGCCGTGAACCTTGTCGCTCCAGCGGTCGCGCGCGGTCAGCATCAGCACCGGCATGGCGCGGCCCTGCCGGCGCCAGGCCTCGAGCACCGAGATGCCATCCATCTTCGGCAGACCGATGTCGAGGATGACGGCGTCATAGGGCTCGGTCTCGCCGAGATAGTGCCCTTCCTCGCCATCGAAGGCGCGGTCGACCACGTAGCCGGCATCCGTCAACGCGGTGGCGAGTTGACGATTGAGATCGGGATCATCCTCGACGACGAGCAACCGCAAAGAAAATCTCCCTCTGCAACCAATTCTTCCCGCCTACCGCCGGTCCAGGAGGCGGGCGCTCGTGGCGTCGAGCGTGGCGCGCGTCACTTTGCCATTCCGGGACAGCACTGTCAGCATATAGACGAGCCCCTTGTCGTTGCGGCAGAGCTGCGCCCGCACGACGTCGCCCGGCACGCTGCGGCGCACCGCGCTGACCGCGCGCGCCAGCGGCACTGCCTGTTTCCCTGCCACCGCATCACGGCGCTCCTGCGGCGAAAGGCACTGGGGAACCTCGTTGGCGCGCGCCTCCGGTCCGCCTGCCGCGGACATGGCCAACGCCAGCAAAGAGAGCATTACCCGTGGCATTACAGGCCCCGATCGCGCCACAATGACCTTTGGTCTATCCCTGAGGGCTCAAGTTCACGCCCCGGACGTCCCGCTGTTTCCTTTCTCGGAAATGGGCATTGGTCCGGGCCGGCACCAGTGTCGACGTGACGCGCAGCGAAATGGACGCCCGGCGCAAAGGTCTTCGTCAAAGATGTCTTCATCAAAGACATTGAGGCTCCCCTGATGATCGGGATACTCTGAAAAACAAGAGAATTCAGTATTCAGGGCCGTTGCCCGGCCCCCATCATAAGCCGCCTGCGCGAATCCTCGCTAACCCTGACGGGGGAGGAAGCATAGCGGTCATCGTTTTGTGCGTATCGGTATAATATCGGGTTCGGCGCGCTCACGGGATGCTGGTGGCTGGGAACATGCGGACCAGAAGGAGATGCAGGAGTGCAGCCATTGCACTCGCACTGCTTTGCTTCGCGCTGATGGGTCTTTCGCAACGCCCTGCGCAGGCGGTCGAGATCACCTGTATCGAAGCGTCGCGCTACAAATACATCTACCGCATCTTCGGTGACGACCCACGCCGCTTCGCCAAATTCTTCAATATCGACCCTCGCTCGGCGCCGGCTCCCGAAACCTGCCGCGCGATGCTGATCACCGGCCCCATCGAGCGTCTTACCCGCGAGGCGGTACAGGCGCAGAGCACCGATACGGACAAGCTGATCGCGGCGATCGGCGCCAACCGCGGCGGGCTCGCCACGCTCTATCTGGCCTCACCTGGCGGCAATGTCGCGGCCGGTTTGCGCATGGGGTTCCTCACCCGCATGTTCTGGCTCAAGGCGCATGCCGTCGACGGCCCAGATTTCACCTATGTGCCCGACTTCCTCAGTCCTGGAGGACCGGGCGCCGCGGTGACTGTCGTGCCGCCCGAACTGGAGGCCGGCTGGGCCGCCTATGTGGAAGCGACCCGGCATCTGCTCACCGTCCGGTTGACGCCGGACAACCGCCGCAGGCGCTGCGCATCCGCCTGCACTTTCATCTTCGCCGGCGGCATTCACCGCTTCGGCCCGGCCTATTTTCACCGCGCGCGCCGTGCCGCCCCGAAGGGAAAAGCGTCGGGAGCCGCGCCCGACTCTGAACCCTCACTCACCGAAATGGTCGATGGGCTGCAGAAAACCGAGCAGCGCGTCACCAGCTTCTATCGCCAGATGGATGCCGGTGAAGCCGCCATCCGGGCGTTCCAGATGACTGCGACGCAGACCGCTTCGCAGGCCACCATGCCTTCGATGCCCCGCTACGTCGACGACCACCTGCGCACGACCTGCAATACCCGCGGACGCTCACCCCGCGAGCAGCTTCGCATGATGGCGCCGCAAGCGGAAACGAACACGGACGCTCCACCCTCATCCAATCCGGCGATGGCCGCCGAACCGCAGGCGCAGTTGGCGCCGCCGGGCGGAGACCGGCCGAAACCGCCGGCGACCGCTGCGCCGAGGACCGACACCCCGGCCCCGCCGCTTGCACTGCGCGCGCTGCATCATTGCGTCGCCGGCGCCCACGAGCGCGAGCGCATGCGCCAGTTCGCAAAGCTCTGCCCCGGCAGATGCGATCGCGAATCGCTGGTGCGCGAGACCACCACGCGGATGCGGGCGCTCACACCGGAAGAGCAGACGCGCGAAAACACACCGTCGTCACGCTGACGGCGGTCAGCTTTCGAACCCGGCAAATGTGACGAATGATTCAACCGGTTCCCGCGGCGAGCGCCACTGGTTGATCGGCGCGGCGGGATCGGCATGGCCCAGCGCCATGCCGCAGAACAGGATCTCTTCGGGCGCAAGAGCCAGGTATCCCGAAAGCGTCTTGTGCCAGTGGGTCCAGGCCTCCTGCGTGCAGGTGTCCAGGCCGTGGCCGCGCGCGAGCAGGCTGATTGTCTGGACGAACATGCCGAGGTCCGACCATTGCGGCAGTCCCATCGTCCTGTCGGTCGAGATGAACAGCCCGACCGGCGCGCCGAACAGCTGGAAATTCTGCGCGTATTGCCGATAGCGGCCGGCCTTGTCCTCGCGCGCGACGCCGATGGCGCCATAGAGCATCTCGCCGACCTGGTGGCGCCGGCCCATAAAAGGCTCCTTCAGCGGCCGCGGATAGACCGGGTACTCCGCCCCTTCCCCGAACGGCAGTTCGTCCGGCCGGGCGGCGATGTTGCGCTTGATGGCTTCGAGCGGCTCGCCCGCGAGCGCATACACCCGCCACGGCTGCAGATTGCCGCCGGAAGGCGCGCGGGAGGCCGCCTCGAGAATCGCGCGCACTGTCGCTTCGGGAATGGGCGTGGGGAGAAACGCACGGCAGGAGTAGCGGCTCAGCACCGCCTCGCGAACATGCATGACGTCGTCGGCTCCATCTAGACGGAGCCGGTATAGGCAGAGCGAGTGCCGGTGGAAAGGGCGGGAAACGCTGCGATGAGGCCTATGGCGCCCTGATGGCCGACTGACCGCGCCCGGGAGACGCCGCCGTTACGCCCCGAAAGGGCCGGGCCGGCCTTCTATCGTGCCCGCACTGCGGTCCACGGTCGCCCTGACAGCATACCCCCAATGCCAAAGGCGCGGCTCACATCGTTCGGAGGGACTGCTAAGGTCATATGATGAGATGGTTGCTGCTTCGCAGGCGCTTTCAGTGGTGCCTCGCGCCGATTTTGATTGCCATGGTCAGTGTCTTCGCTACGGCGCAGGCGCAGGAATACCCGGCACGTCCGATCGTGATGGTTGTCCCGTTCCAGGCGGGAGGACCGACCGACGTGCTTGCCCGCATCGTCGCACAGGAACTGGCACGGACGCTCGGCCAGCCGGTGCAGATCGAGAACGTGGTCGGCGCCTCCGGCACCATCGGTGCGGCGCGCGTGGCGCGTGCGGCCCCGGACGGCTATACGCTGATGTTCCATCATATCGGCTTGGCCTCGGCCGATACGGTCTACAAGCAGCTACCATACAACACGCGCACGGCCTTCGCGCCTATCGGGCTCGTCAGCAAGGCCCCGATGGTGCTGATTGCGCGGGCGGACTTTCCCCCCGACACGATGCCGATACTGGCTTCATTCGGATCCGCGCAGCGCGCCTGGATCACCATGGGACATGGCGGCGTCGGCACCGCCAGCCACCTGTGCGCCCTCCTCTTTCAATCCCTCATCGGCGCGCAGTTCATCAGCGTCGGCTATCGCGGCAACGGCGGTTTGCTGCACGACGTCCTGGGTGGCCATGTCGACCTTGCGTGCGAGACGGCAAATGTGGTCTCGAGCGCGGTCCGGGCCGAGCGCGTCAAAGCCTATGTGATGACGGGAGCTAACCGGCTCTCATCGCTGCCCCGCCTCGCGACCGCGACCGAAACCTCCTATGGCAGCCTGGACATCCGCCTCTGGCATGGCCTTTACGCACCCGCGGGCACACCGCCCAACATCGTGCGCAACCTCAATTCCGCACTGCGCGCCGCTTTGCAGAGCCAGGAACTGCGCCAGCGCTTCGCCGGCGTGAACGTGCAGCCGGTGCCGGAGGATCAGGTGACGCCGCAGGCGCTCGGCGTGAAGCTGATCCAGGAGATCGACCGCTGGGCGCCTCTCCTGAAAGCCGCCCGACAGCCCCTGGATTGATGTCGCGACGGCGGCCGCGGCCGATCCGGGCAGATCGCTCCCGGCAGGTCATTGCCAACAAGTCACTTCCGCCGCACCGCCTTCACCATTTCCGTGAGCGCCGACGGCGCGGTAACGCCGGTGGCCGCGCATTGCTTCTCCTTGCTGCGGCCGGCGACATAGACGCCGAGCACGCCGAACCGGGCGCCGAAATAGGCGATCATCAGTCCCGACAGCGCCGCGAAACCGCTGATCCCGGCCTCATGGCCGGTCCACAGGGCACGCAGCAGCGTGAGGGCGAAAGCCGGGCATTCGATCATCGAGAGTTCGAGCGCGTAGAGCGGCCGCCACCAGCGCTGTAACGGATCGCCGCTGACGCTTTCGGCGCGCATCGTCTGCCCGGTCTCGACAACCTGCGCCCGGCCGATCTCGGCCAGGGCGGCGAGCCACTTGTCCTCTGCGGCCTGCGCCATCTGCCGCGCGGCTTGCGGATCGAGCCCCGCAATGGCCTCCTGCACCGCCGCAGGCGATGGATCCCGCGCGGCAAATGCCTCGGCCACGATCTTGCCGGCGGCGGCGCCGAACGGCCCGCCAAGGGCGCCGCCCAGCATCGGCGCGCCGAGTTTGACGAGCGGCGCGATCAGGTCAGTCCAGTTCATGCCGAAGCTCCTTTCTGCGGAATGACGATGCGCGCCTGCTCGCGGGCTGCCCGCCAGCGCCAGACGAAGAAGCCGCCGACGGCCGCCAGCACGGCCACAACGAGAATCGCGATGATCAGACCGGGCGAAACACCCGCGTCATGGGCGCGCTCGGCCGCGGCGACCCCGGTGACGGCCGCGCCGCCCGCCGTGCTGCGCTGCGCCGCGCGATTGACCGGCACGACACCTTTGCCGGACGGCGCGGGCGCCCGCTTCCCGTGCGCATCCGCGCCATCTCTCTCGTGGCCGCCTTCCCGCGGCGCAGCCATCCCCAACGCCCCGGCGCGGACCTCGGCAACGCGCCGCGCCCAGCCGCGACCGAACACGCTCCACGTCCTCAGGCGCTTGAGAAACGCGAGCCGCTCGTCGCACAGCACCGCGACAAGCCCCGCTGCATCGCGCCGCCGCGCGGCGGCGAGCGTCGCCGCATCGATGCGGGCCCCCTGCCCCGCGACGCCGCAGAGATGCCGCAGCACGCGCGCGGCACGCCCGACGCCCGAATTGACGCCGTAGTCGAACACCGCGTAATCGAGCCCGGCCGGCAGCGCATCGCAACAGAGCGCATCCCAATAACGCGCGCGATAGATCGCGCCGGCCTCCGCGACCGTCATTGCGCGCACGTCGGCAGCCGTCGCGCCCGGCCTGCCGCTTTCGCGGTAGACCGCAAGCGTGATGCCGTATTTGGTCGGCCCGCCGGGATCGGCCGGATGGTTGACATAGCCGCCCTCGTGCCGGAGCACATGTGCGAGCGATTGTGCGAAACTGGCAGCGGCCATATAGTCTCCTTGAAATGAAAAAAGCCGCCCGGAGGGCGGCTGCAGCGAGGTGAGTGCGGTTCGGGGCGATGACGGCGCTACATTCGGGCGATGACGACCGCAGCGGAATCGCCGAACAAGCGCTGACGGCAGGAAGCGACACCGCGTTTCAGCTGGGCGTCATCCTGGGCGGCGTGCAGAAGGCCGGCACCACGAGCCTCTCCAACTACCTTCGGGCGCATCCGCAGTTACTTGCGCCGTCACGCAAGGAGACGCATTTCTTCGACAATGAGAAGATCGACTGGACGCGGCCGAACTACCGGGCCCTCAGAGCCCTCTATCCGGCCTCGACCGATGACCGCATTCCGTTCGATGCAACCCCGATCTATCTGTTCTGGCCGCCATCGCTCGCCCGCATCCGCGCGCACAATCCAGCGATCAAGCTGATCTTCCTGTTCCGCGATCCAATCGAGCGCGCGTGGTCGCACTGGCGCATGGAAGTCCGGCGTGACGCCGACACCCTGTCCTTTTCCAAAGCGGTCCGCGCGGGACGCGACCGCCTTGAAGGCATTGCGCCGCTGGATCCGGCATGGCGTGTCTACAGCTACATCGAACGGGGGTTCTATGCGACCCAGCTTCGGCGCCTGTTCGACCTTTTCCCGCGCGAGCAGATCCTGCTCCTCTCGTCAGACGATCTCGAAAACGACCATGCCGGCGTGCTGGCGCGCATCGCGGCTTTCCTCGGGATCGCCCCCTTCCAGCCGACGACACCACGCGACGACCACCGCGCGCCCGATGACGGCACGACGCTCGCCGTCGAGGACGTTCGCTATCTGCGCAAGATATTCCGGGATGAGATCGCGGCATTTGCGACTCTCTCGGACATCCGGGTCGACGACTGGCTCACGATGCGGGATGCTTAGCCGACATGGCACATTCTCCCCCCAACATCCTCTTCATCGTCTGCGACGATCTTAATTCGTGGATCGGCCCGCTCGGCCGCCACCCGGACATCCACACGCCTTGCATCGACGCGATGGCGCGGCGCGGAACTGTGTTCACGCGAGCCTATTGCTCCGCCCCCTACTGCAATGCGAGCCGCATGTCGGCCTTTACCGGCTGTCTGCCCGAGCGCACCGGCATCTTCGGCAATGAGCCGTTCTGGGAAGCGCCGATGCGGCGCAAGACCTTCATCGAGCACCTGCGGGAGCAGGGCTACTACTGTTTCGGCGCCGGCAAGGTCTTTCACGGCACCTTCGATTACGCCACCGCCGGCCGCAACAAGGCGCCCCAGGCTGTCTGGCGCGACAAGGAAAACCGCCTCGAACATTGGGACGACTTTCACCCGAACTCGCCCGAGCCGATGCCGCCCAACCGGCCGCTCAACGGCATGTTCGACTTCGACGATTTCGACAAGGTCTCGCCCTGGAACCACCTGTTTGATTGGGGCGTGCTGCCGGCGGAGCGCGAGCAGGACATGCCCGACAGCAAGAACGCCGCTGCGATCGCGACGTTCCTCGCCGATCCACCGCGCCAACCGTTCTTCTGCGCCGCCGGCCTCTATAAACCGCATCTGCCGTGGTACGTGCCGCAGCGCTTCTTCGACCTCTATCCGCGCGATAGCATCAGCCTCCCCTTCGTCAAGGACGATGATCTCGACGACGTGCCGCCGATCGCGCGCAAATGGGCGCTGTCCCCGCCCGACCACGAGACCGTTCTCAAGCACGGGCAGTGGCGGCACGCCGTGCAGGGATACATGGCCGCGATCTCATATTGCGACAGCCTGATCGGCGGCATGCTCGAGGCGCTGCGCCGCTCGCCCGCAGCCGACAACACCATCGTCGTGCTGTGGGGTGACAACGGCTTCCACCTCGGCGAAAAGCTACACTGGCGCAAGTTTGTCCTCTGGGAGGAAGCGACGCGGGTCCCCTTCATCGTTGTGCCGCCGGCCGGCGTCCGCGCGACGCCGCGCAGCGACGAGCCCGTCAGTCTCGTCGACCTGTTTCCGACACTGTGCGAACTCGCCGGGCTGCCATCGTTGGACGGCGTTGACGGCGTCTCCCTTGCGCCCATCGTCTCAGGGCAGGCCGTGGGGCGCGGGCGCCCGGTCGCCATGACATGGCAAAAGGGCAATCGCTCGATCCGCTCGCGCCAGTGGCGTTATACGCGCTATCGCGACGGCGGCGAGGAGCTTTACGATCATCTCAGCGATCCGTACGAGTGGACCAATCTTGCAAGCGATGAGCGTTTCGCGGCGGTCCTCGCCGCGCTGCGCGCGGAGCACGCGACGGCCGGAGGGGGCTGACCACCCATGGGGGAGGAAAGCGAAGCAAGGACGGTCGTCAACGATGCGCGGGGGCCGGTGCGAACGAGGTCTGCACGCGTCGTTCTGCATATCGGTTTTCACAAGACCGGCACGACGTCCATTCAGCATTTTCTTTGGCGCCACCGAGATCGGCTGTCGGAGCGCGGCATTGCGTTCTACGAGGGCCGACACATCCCGCACAACCATGTCGAACTGCATATCGCGGCAATGGCCCCCGAGCGCATGACGCCGGTCAAGAAATCACGCGCCATCTCTGGCGGTCTGGACTACCGCAACGAAGTGGAACAAAGCCTTCAACATTTTTTTTCGTCCGTTGGAGCCAATACCTATCTCTTTTCTGCGGAAGGCTTGTCATACCTTCGATCGCCCGAGGAATTTGCGTGGCTGAAGAGCGTCCTTCCTGAACCTGTAACGATCGTTGCCTATCTTCGACAGCGCGAAGAATATGCAGCTGCATACCGTCACATGATCAGTGGCATGATGGCGGAATCCGACGATCCCCAATCGGTGGCCTACATGCGCCCGGATAGCTGGCTGTTCGACTACGAAACGCGCATCTCAGGCTTTCGCGAGGTATTCGGGGACGATCTCGTGGTGCGCAACTACAATGCGGAACTGCAAGGCGGCAATATTATCCCCTCGTTCTTACAGGTGCTCGGCATCGCCGACGCATTCAAGCCTGACGATTTCCAGTTGTTCCTCAACAAGAGACACATTCGGCTTGGCCTCTGAATTTTCGGAGCCCCACGTTCGACGTCTCAGACCTTCACGCCACCACACCCCCGTCCGGCCAGCGCCAATCGGATCCATCCGACACGGCCATGCGCCGGTTTCCCGAGCCATCCGAGACATAGATCAACTGTCCCGCGGGCGAGGCTGCGGGCAGCGTCGCCATCGTATAGGCGCGCAGCACCGGGTGGCGCGCGGCATTGATGACGGTGTTCGCCCCGCCCATCTGCAGGTCGCCGCTATCGGCGATCCGCAAGCGCTCGCTATTGGTCGTGGAGCCGTTCGCGGTGGTGAAGAAGCGGATCTGCGTGCCATAGGCCGCGCCGTGCGTCCATGCCTCGGCCGTCTCCAGCAGGAACGCCACGCCCGACGAGCCGCTGACGAACTCGGTCCCCGTGAAGCCGTAACCGCGGAATCCGAGCAGCGTGTCCCCCGCCTGCACCGCCGATGGCGTCGCGCGGGCGCCGCGCGCCTTGCGCCCGAAGAACACCGGGCCCGCGGTGCCGCCGATATAGCGCGTGGCCTGGAACACGCCGCTGCCGCCCTGCAGGTCGAGTTCGAACGTCAGGCCGCTGTCGACCTGCACTTTGAGTGGCGTCCTGAAAGTGGCAGCCGCTCCGTCCTTCTGAAGCGTCAGCGCCTCCGTCCAGATGGCGCCATCGGGGCTGACCTTGAAGGCAAGGTCGTCGGTGCCGACGAGACCGACCTCGGCGCGGCCGGACCAGCCGCTCTGCATCAGCAGCGACAGCACATTGCCGGCGGCTTCCTTGTTGAGCGTGTAGCGCAGGTTTCCGTCGCCGCCCTCGCCGTCGTAGCGCGCGGTCCATAGCGCCTTGTTGAGTTTGGCCGCGAACGGATTTTCGTCATCCGCCGTCGTGCCTATCCCGAGCAAGGCAAGATTTTGCAGGACAGTGATAGCCGCTGCACTGTCGGTCCAGGCGCTTCCGTTCCAGAACGCAAGCATTCCCTCGTCGAGAACCCAGGCGAGCCATCCGGGGCGCGGCGCGCTGAACTGCCAAGCGCCATCGAGCCATGCGGCGATCTGGCTCGCGCGACCTGCCCATCCGCCACTCGGGTCAGCGGCCACGATATAGCGGTCGCCCTCCTCCGGCTCATCCGGCGGACTTGTGAGATCGCGATCGATCACCGCGAGTTGCGCAAGCGCATCGATCACCCGTAGCGCTTCGTTGTGGGTCACATGTTTCTGCGCTTGCGACGCAGCGATATAGGGAAGCTGCAGGTTGGGCGTGACAGTCATGGATTCCTCGACAGGAAAATGCGCTAGGCGAAAGTCGTCAGCATCGCATGCGCGCCAAAGCCGCGACCGACGGTGGCGGAGAGTTGGTAGACGCGAACGACAAGTGTCTCCTGCGGCGCGCCGAAATCCGTGACCTCCAATGCGCTCGCATAGAGCACCTGTGGCGAGGTGACGGTGAGCGTGCGCGCCACGGCATCGCCATCGAGAACCTCGACCTCGTAGGCTTCACCGTCCTCGCCCAACGGCACTTCCGCAGCGTCCCAGGAATCGCCATCCCGCCTGGTGCGGCGAACCCAACGGATCAGCACGCCGTCGTCGGTTCGCGTCGCGCGCAGATGCACTGGCGCCAGTGGCCTGAGCGCCGTGGCGCCCGGCGTGACTTCCAGCGCAAGCGTCGCAGCGTCACCATGGTCCCGTCCTGAAGGTGCGATCCGCAGTGAGAGCGGACGCCCGAGCGCATCGAGCCCCCGCGCGAGCGCAGTCAGGTGGCGATCGAGCTTGACGAAAGCGCTGCCGGCGGGAAGCGCCTCGCCCATCGTCCATTCGCTGCCCGCCTGTCCGCGCAGCAGCCGCGAGAGGATGTAGGTCCGCTCGCCGACCAGCGTCGCTTGCGCGAACTGAAGCACCTCCCATGCCCCGTCGGGACGCCGCACGGCGGCCGCATTGGCGCCGGCGAGCACGGCTTCGTCGGAGACCGAGGCGAGCGCGCCGCCGTAGAGCCGCACGCGGAAACGACTGCCATCGTCCCAGCGCCAGGCCGGCCCGTGCGGCAGCGGATCGAGCGTCTCGCCCATCACCGCAGGAACCGCGGCCCAGGCAACGGGCTCGAAGCTGCCGCTGCCGGCGGCCTTCCAAATGATGAAGCCTCGCGGCCACGGGCGCGCGAACACCGCCACGCGCGTGAGCACCGGCGGCTCTTCGCCGGGAAGCGTCGGCAGGTCGAGCGT
>Ga0182739_1001035_pt1 | contig 30683 bp, 23 predicted proteins | sample eDN5th30CBELigBY_FD_128873 | JGI IMG/M metagenome (GOLD analysis project Ga0182739, IMG submission 128873) | Enriched backyard soil microbial communities from Emeryville, California, USA - eDNA 5th pass 30_C BE-Lig BY (version 2) (version 2) | ecosystem: Environmental > Terrestrial > Soil >... | reverse complement strand
GTGCCGTCGGCGAGGATGAATGCCAGCTTCGCCAACCGCATGCCGGTCGCAGGCGACATCGCGCTGATCTCGCAGTCGGGCGCAATCGCGGCCGGGCTGGTGGAATGGGCGGCGAAGCGCGCGATGGGATTCTCGGCGATCGTCTCGCTCGGCGATGCGGTCGATGTCGATTTCGGTGACCTGCTCGACTTCTTCGCACTCGACCGCGCGACGCGTACCATCGTGCTCTATGTCGAAGCGATCACCGACGCGGCGAAATTCATGTCGGCCGCGCGCGCCGCAGCGCGTGTGAAGCCGGTGGTGGTCGTCAAGTCCGGCCGGCATGCGCCGGCAGCGCGGGCCGCCGCGACGCATACCGGCGCGCTGGCGGGTTCGGACGCGGTTTATGACGCGGCGTTCCGGCGCGCGGGACTGCTGCGCGTGTTCGATCTCGACGAACTGTTCGCGGCGATCGAATCGCTCGGCCGGCTGCAGCCGTTTCCCGGCCGCCGTCTGGCGATGCTCACCAATGGCGGCGGGCTCGGCGTGCTGGCGGTCGACCGCCTGCTCGATCTCGGCGGCACGCTCGCCGAACTCTCGGACGAAACGCGCGCAAGGCTCGATGCGCGGCTGCCGTCGGCCTGGTCGAAGGCCAACCCGGTCGATATCGTCGGCGACGCCGATGCCGCGCGCTACGCGGATGCGCTGACGACGCTGCTGGCCGATCCCGCCAACGATGCTGTGCTGGTGATGAATGTGCCGACCGCGCTGGCGCCCGCGACGGAAGCGGCGAACGCGGTTGCAAAAGTCATCGAGACGGAGCGCAAGAAGGGCTGGCGGCCGAAGCCGGTGTTCTCGGCCTGGATCGGCGAGAGCAGCGATGCCGCGCGAGCCTTCGAGAGTGCCTGCGCGCCGCATTATGCGAGCGAAGCGGACGCCGTGCAGGGCTTCATGCATCTCGTGCGCTACCGCGAGGCGCGCGACATGCTGATGGCGACGCCGCCGAGCGTGCCAGAGGTGTTCGTTCCCGACGTGGCGGCCGCGCGTGCCATCGTCGACGAGGCGCTGTCGAACGGGCAGACTTGGCTCGACCCGATCGCCGTGAATCGGCTGCTCGAATGTTACGGTATTCCGGTCAATCCGGTGGTGCTTGCGACGACCGCGGACGAAGCGGCCGCGCTGGCCGAACCCCTGCTGCGCGAAGGCGCTGCGGTGGTCGCCAAGATCCTGTCGCCCGACATCGTCCACAAGTCGGAAGTCGGCGGCGTCAGGCTCAACCTCACAAACGTCGAGGCGGTGCGGCGCGCCGTCGGCGAAATCCTGACGCAGGCCGCGACCTTGCGGCCCGATGCCAACATCACCGGCGTTACGCTGCATCCGATGGTCGTGCGCTCGAAGGCGCGCGAACTGATCGCCGGCATCGCCGACGATCCGACCTTCGGCCCGGTGATCGTGTTCGGCCGCGGCGGCACGGCGGTCGAGGTCATCAACGACAAGGCGCTGGCGCTGCCGCCGCTCGACATGAAGCTCGCCTATGACCTGATCGCGCGCACGCGTGTCTCGCGCATCCTGAAGGCCTATCGCGACGTGCCGGCCGCCGACGGGACTGCGATCGCGCTCACATTGGTCAAGCTCGCGCAACTCGTCGCCGACCTGCCGGAGGTGCGCGAACTCGACCTCAATCCGCTGCTGGCAGACACGCAAGGTGTCATCCCGGTCGATGCGCGGGTCGCGGTGGCGCTGCCATGCGTCACCACGCGTGGCCGCCGCGGTCATCCGCGCTTCGCCATTCGTCCCTATCCCAGCGAGTGGGAACGGGAACTGGCGCTGCCGGGCGGCCTGGACGCGATCGTGCGGCCGGTGCGCCCGGAGGACGAGGAGCTTTTTCGCGCCTTTTTCGCGCAGGTGACGCCGGACGATCTCCGGCTGCGCTTCTTCGCGCCGGTGCGCGACATCAGTCAGGCATTCATCGCGCGGCTGATCCAGCTTGATTATGCGCGCGCCATGGCCTTTGTCGCGATCGACAGGCAGAGCGGCGCGATGCTCGGCGCCGTGCGGCTGCACATCGATGCCAATTTCACCGTCGGTGAGTATGGAATCCTCGTGCGCTCCGACCTCAAGGGAAAGGGCCTCGGCTGGGCGCTGATGCAGTTGATGATCGAATATGCCCGCGCCGAAGGGCTGGCGACCGTCGAGGGGCAGGTGCTGCGCGAGAACACCACGATGCTGGCGATGTGCCAGCAGCTTGGATTCGCGGTCACCATCGATCCCGACAGCAGCGATCTGTGCATCGTGCGCCTGAAAGTCCCGGCGGCCAACTGAAAGTCGCCACAAAAGCTAGCGGAAAGGAACCCATGAGCGACGCGATGCAGGAGCGTGTGTTCGCTTTCCTTCAAGACCCGCAAACCCACGGCGGCGCGGAGGTCAAGCGCATCGATACCCATGCGGCCTCGGTCTTTCTCGCAGGCGAACGCGCCTACAAGGTCAAGCGCGCGGTGCGCTTTCCCTTCCTCGACTATTCGACGCTCGAGAAGCGCAAGGCCGCCTGCGAAGCCGAATTGAAGGTCAACCGCGCCTTCGCGCCCGATCTCTACCGCCGCGTGGTGGCCGTTACGGCGGAGGCGGGGGATCGGCTTGCGATTGGCGGCGATGGCGAACCGGTCGAGTGGGCGGTGGAGATGAACCGCTTCGACGAGACGCGGACGCTCGATCATCTGGCCGAGCGAGGAGAACTCGACCGCGCGCTCGCGGAGCGCCTTGCGGTCATGGTCGCGAAGGCGCATGCCTCGGCGGCCGAGAAGCCGGACGTGCCGTGGCTCGAAAGTTTCGACGGCATCCTCGCGCAGAACGAGGAGGAACTCGCGCAGCATTCGGCGGTGTTCGATCCGGCCGCTGCGAAGGATCTGATGTCGCGCAGCCGTGCCGCTTTCACGCGCGTGCGGCCGCTGCTTGCAGAGCGCCAGCGGCGCGGGCTGGTGCGGCGATGCCACGGCGACCTCCACCTCCGCAATATCGTGATGATGGGCGAGACGCCGACGCTGTTCGACGCCATCGAGTTCAGCGAGGCGATTGCGAATATCGACGTTCTGTACGATCTCGCCTTCCTGCTGATGGACCTGATCGAACGCGGGCTCGCCGCGCCGGCCAATGCGGTGCTTAACCGCTATCTGCGGGGAGCCGGACGGGATGAGGATATCGACGGGCTCGCCGCACTGCCGCTGTTCATGTCAGTACGCGCGCAGATCCGCGCCAAGGTCACGGCCGCGCGCCTCGCCCATACGGCCGAAAGCGAGCAGTCGGGCATCGTGCAGAGCGCGCAAACCTATTTCGATCTAGCGCAGCGGCTGATCGATCCGCCGCCGGCGAAACTGGTTGCGGTCGGCGGCTTGTCCGGCACCGGCAAGTCCGTGCTGGCGCAGGCGCTCGCGCCGTTGATTGCGCCCGCGCCGGGGGCGGTGGTGGTGCGTTCTGATGTCGAGCGCAAGATCATGTTTGGCGTCGCCGAAACGGAGCGGCTGCCGAAGGACGCCTATACTGCGGAAGTCAGCGGCAAGGTCTATGCCGGGATGGAAGCGAAGGCCGCGCGCGTGCTCGCCGCGGGCCATTCCGTCATCGTCGATGCGGTGTTCGCCCGCGCACACGAGCGTGAGGCTGTGCGTAGCGTCGCCGCGAAGGCGGGAACTGATTTCGCAGGCCTGTTCCTGACCCTCGATATCGCTGCGCGCAAGGCCCGGCTGGGCGCGCGGCGCGGCGATGCCTCTGATGCCACTGCCGAGACCGCCGACGTTCAGGAGCATTACGATCTGGGGACGATGGACTGGATGCAGGTCGATGCGTCGGGCACGCCGGACGACACGCTCGCGCGTGCTCGCGAAGTGCTGAAGAAGTGATACGCGGGGGCGGGCTTACGGATATCCGCGCAGCACGAGGCGATCGCCGCGCACCTCGAAGCTCTCGAGCCGGTTGAGAAAACTCATGCCGAGCAGGCTGGTGCGCAGGCCGCCCGGCTGCGCGACCAGCGCCGGCACCGCGCGTTCGACGATGCCGCCGATCTTCACCCGGTCGAGCGTTACCGCGGCCGCGCGCGTGCGCCCGTTAGCGGTGTCCACCGCCACCGAATAGGACAGCATTTCGAGCGGCAGGCCGGAGGCCTTGGCGTCCTCCTGCGTGAGCACGACCGAACTCGCGCCGGTGTCGAAGATGGTGTTGACCGAGGCGCCGTTGATCTCGGCCGCGACCAGGAACTGCCCGTCGCGCCGTCGCGCGATCTCGACCCCGCCGGCCAGCGCCGCTGGCCGTCCGGGCACGAGCTGCGCGGTCATCCGGTCGGCAATCTGCATCAGTTCGAAGCGATAGGTGTAGCCGGCGCCGAGCATCAGGCCGATCAGCAGCCAGAACATCACCGCTTCCAGCGCCGCCCGGAAGCGGTGGCGGAACAGCGCGATGACGGCGCCGGAAAGAAAGACCAGCAGCGCGAGCTTGACGATCAGGGCGCTGAACGAATCGAGGCCCATGCCGGCGACGGTTTCCTCGTCGTGCCGCGCGATGAGGATCAGCAGGCCGAGACCGAGCGCGATCATCAGGCCCCAGAACAAGCGGCGCGAACCGGACCCGGCGTTATTCATGCCGTTTCCACTCCCGCTGCGTGACGCTTTTGCATCCGCGCGGGCAGCGCGTCCATTACCCGCCGCCGCTCGCCTGCGCTCAGCGACGCCCATCGGCCGATCTCGTCGATCGTGCGCCCGCAGCCGGCGCAGAGCCCGGAAGCGGGATCAAGCACGCAGACCTTGATGCAGGGCGTCTCGATGGCGGGCATGGCGTAGCGGCGGACGATTCGATCGATTGAGCGAACATAAAGCCGGTCACGTCGAAGGCAATGCGGCGCGACACATTGCCCGACCGTTGCGAAGTTGTGCGCGGGGCCGTTGCCGGACGCGGGCCGGACCGGAGCACCATCGTCATCCGGCCCTTGCCCGTCTCGGGCGGCGCGGGGACGCCGCGGGCGCGCCATACAGCGCGGGCGTCGGCATCGGGTCGAAATCCATGTGGATCATCGACGGCGCCCGCTCGTCGATCGGCGCCAGTGCCTCCATCGCCCGCTCGGGCGGGAAGGTGACCAGCACCTCGGTGCCCTGCCGCAGCTTCGACTTGATGTTGAACGAGCCGCCATGCAGGTCCACCAGCCCCTGCACGATCGGCAGCCCGAGGCCGGCCCCCTGTTCGGCGGACTTGATGGCGTTCGACCCTTGCCCGAACGAGGCCAGCACGACCGGAATCTCTTCCTCGGGAATCCCCGGCCCGGTGTCCTTCATCTGCAGATATTGCCCGCCGGACGCGGTCCACCCGACCTTGATCCAGATTTCGCCGCCCTGCGGCGTGAACTTGATCGCGTTGGAGAGCAGGTTGAGGCAGATCTGGCGCACGGCGCGCTCGTCGGCCCACAGGCGCGGCAGGTCCGGCTCGAAGGCTTCGCGGATCGTGATGCCGCGATTTTTTGCGCGCAGCGCCAGCAGGTGGTGGCAATCCTCTGCGATGGCGGCGAGCGACACCGCTTCTTCGTTCAACTCGTAGCGGCCGGCCTCGATGCGGGAGAGGTCGAGGATTTCGTTGATGAGGTTGAGCAGGTGGACGCCTGACGCGTGGATGTCGCCAGCATATTCCTTGTAGGCGGGTACCGCGTGCGGGCCGAAGACCTCGCTTTTCATCACCTCGGAGAAGCCGAGGATGGCGTTGAGCGGGGTGCGCAATTCGTGGCTCATCTGCGCCAGAAAGCGCGACTTGGCGAGGTTGGCGGCTTCCGCGCGGCGGCGCGCCTCGTCGGAATTGGCCTTGGCCTGTTCGAGTTCGCCGATCAGCGCGTCCTTTTCCGCCCGCGCTTCGAGGCTGGCCAGCGTCGTCTGGTAGAGGCGGTGGGCGAGCAGCGCGAAATAGCCCTGCGCGGTGATCGCCATCCCCACCAGAATGTAGTTCTCGATGCCGCCCTCGAACATGAGCTTGACCACGACGGCGGTGGTCACCGGCAACGTGGTGGCGAACACCGCCATCGGCAGCGTGGACGCCAGCATGCTGGAGAGGGCGATCACCAGCAGCATGATGAACAGCATGAAGGCGCCGGCATTGGTGCCGTGCACCACGTACAGGACGTTCAGCATCCAGGTGGTGCCGAACACGAAGTCGAGCACGACGAATCGGATGCGCCAGGAGCCTAGGTTGCCGCTGCCTTGCGGTTCGGCCAGGAACCGGCGGCACTGCCAGGCGATCAGCAAGTGCACCGCCATCACGCCGGTGGTCCAGAGACTGGCGGCCAGCGGATCGGACCACAGGCCCGACAGGAAGCCGACCGTGCCCACCAGCAGCATCACGGCGAGCGAGGCCGAGATGCGCGTCTGCGCGAATTGCCGCAGCAGTTCGTAATCGAAGGCGGGACGGGTTCCGGTGGTCGAGGTCAGGCGGTCGCGCGCCTCCCGCACGCGCTGCGAGGTGCTTCGCGGGCGCGCGGCGACGGCCTCGGGAGTGGCCGGATTTTCTGTCGGGACGCTCTCGGACCCGTTCGGATCGTTCGCCATGCTGACCATAGCGCCCGAGACTCGCTTATAAACCTTAAAGCCGACCTGCTACGGTCCATTAAAGGCGGCGAATCGTCCGCGGCTGAGCAAAATAACCTTCTGAATGGCCTACAGAATCACGCGTCGCGTACAGCATGCTTTGCTGTGGATGGGGATAGCCGCCGCGGCGGCGGTCGCCGGCTGGTATCTTGAGCGCACGGCGGACTCGATTTCGGGGTCGGTTCGGATCATGGACGGCGACAGTCTGGTCGTCGGCGGAACGGAAATCCGGCTTTACGGCATAGATGCCGTCGAACTGCACCAGACCTGCGACCGCGATGGCCAGACCTGGAACTGCGGCAGGGCGGCGACGCAGGCGCTGCGCGACGCGACCGCCGGGCGCGAGGTCTCCTGCCGCCCGCGCGAACGCGACCGCTACGGGCGCACGGTCGCGGTCTGCACGGCCGGGGGCGTCGACCTCGGCGCGGCGATGGTCCGCGGCGGCTATGCGATCGCGCTCGGCGCCTACAGGGCCGACGAGCGCGAGGCGCGGGACGCCCGGCGCGGCATCTGGGCATCCCGCTTCGACCGGCCGTCGGAATGGCGCGCGCGCAATTCCCGTCGGCAGCAACGCTAAATTCTCCGACGCGCGGCAGGCGTTTGACTTGCCGGCCGGCGGATCGTTAGCATGCAAGCAAATTCCGGCCATTGCGGCGATTGTTCCGTCCGATGAAGCCTGCGCCCTTCGCGTATCACGCGCCAAAGTCCGTCGAGGAAGCCGTCACCATCCTCGCCCAGGTGGCGCCGGACGACGGCCGCGTGCTGGCGGGCGGGCAGAGCCTCGTCCCGACGATGGCCTTCCGGCTGGCGCGGCCGGCGCATCTCGTCGACATCAACGGCATTGCGGAACTGGCGCGCCTTGCAACGGCGGGCGACCACCTCGTCATCGGCGCCGGGGTGCGCCACGCCGCCTTTCATCGGCCCGTGGTGGAAAATCCGCTCGGCTCGCTGCTCGCTTTCGTCGTCCGCCACATCGCGCATTACCCGATCCGCACTCGCGGTACGTTCTGCGGCAGCCTCGCGCATGCCGATCCGGCCTCCGAATGGTGCCTGGTCGCGGCGACGCTCGGGGCGGAAATCGTCGCGCGCAGCAGGGACGGGGGCCGCTCGCTCCAGGCCGGTGATTTCTTTCAGGGGCTGATGACGACATCGCTCGCGGAAAACGAGTTGCTGGTGGAGGCACGCCTGCCGCTGCTTCCGGCGGACATGCGCTGGGGCTTCTACGAGTTCAGCCGGCGCGCGGGCGATTACGCGCTGGCGATGGCGCTGACGACGTTTCACCTCGCTGACGGTGTCATCGACGAGCCGCGGCTCGGTCTCGGTGGCGCCGAGGCCGCGCCGCGCCGCATCGCTGCGGCTGAACAGGTACTGGCCGGCCGGCCGCCCGCGTCGGCGCTGTTCAGGGAGGCGGCCGCCATCGCGGCCGAAAGCTTCGAGCCGCTGGAGGACGTGCAGGCGGATGCCGCCTTCCGCCGCGATCTGGTGCGCGCCGTCGTGTTCCGTGCGCTGGAGCGCGCCGCGGCATGAGCGCTCCGAAGCAACGCGCCGGCGGCACCTGGGTCGGGCGGTCGATCCGCCGGCTGGAGGACCCCGCGCTGGTCGCTGGCCGCGGGCGCTTCACCGCGGACCTCAACGCCGAGCGCCATGTCCGCTTCGTGCGCTCGCCGCTGGCCAGCGGCCGGATCGAGAAGATCGCGGGGCCGCCGGGCGTGATGCTCGTCACTGCGGCCGATCTCGCAGGTGTGAGGCCGATCGAGCCGATGCTGCACAAGTTCAATTACGTGCCGGTGGCGCAGTCGATCCTTGCCGAAGGCGTTGTCTGCTTCGTCGGGGAACCGTTCGCGGCGGTCGTCGCAGCGAGCGAGGCCGAAGCGGAGGATTTCGCGGATCGGGTCGAGGTCTCGATCGTCGAGGCGCCCGCGACGATCGACGCGCGTGATGCGCTGGCCGAACGTGCGCCTGCGGTGCATGCGCAGGTCGCGCGGAACGTGCTGGTCGATGGCGAGATCACAACGACGGATTTCGAACGCGTGTGGGCCGCGGCGCCGATGCGCGTAAAAATCTCGGCACGCTCGCGCCGGCAGAACGCGACGCCGCTCGAAGCGCGTGCGGCCCACGCCGCTTTCGACCGGAGCAGCGGGCGCGTCACGCTCACCTGCACGACGCAGATGCCGCATCTGACGCGCACGGCGATCGCCGATCTTCTCGGCATGCCGGAAGCCGATCTGCGCGTCGTCGCGCCGGATGTCGGCGGCGGCTTCGGACAGAAGATGTCGCTCGCACCGGAATACGTGCTGCTGGTGTGGCTTGCGCGCAGACTGCGGACCTCGGTGGCGTGGACCGAGGACCGGCGCGAGAACCTGATCGCGAGCTATCACAGCCGCGACCAGTATCTCGACATCGAGGGGGCATTCGACGCGGACGGCAAGCTGCGTGCGCTCAGGGGCGACATCGTTGCGAATATCGGCGCCTATTCCTGCTTTCCGACGACCGGCGCTGTCGAGCCGCTGATGGCACTCGCCGAATTGCCGGGCCCCTACGACGTGCAGGCTTATTCCTGCCGCGCGCGCGGCGTTCTCACCCATACCTGCCCGATGGCGCCGTTCCGCGGTGTGTCGCGGCCCGCGATCACCTTCGCGATCGAGCGGCTGATGGACAAGGCGGCGCAGGCGCTCGCGCTCGATCCGGTCGAGATCAGGCGGCGCAATCTGGTGCGCACGTTTCCCTACACGTCGGCGACAGGCCTCGTATTCGACGAAGCGAGCTATCGCGAGGCGCTGGAGGTGGCGGTTGCGGCCGTCGATATGCCCGCCTTCCGTGAGCGCCAGAGGAAAGCGCGCGCAGCGGGGCGCCATCTCGGGATCGGCCTCGCGACCTTCTCCGAGCGCACCGGCTACGGCACGCCGGCCTTTGCCGCACGCGGCATGGGCATCACGCCGGGTTGGGAGACAGTGGAGCTTTCGATGGACCCGTCCGGTTTCGTCGAGGCGCGCATCGGCGCGTCTCCGCACGGGCAGGGGCTGCGCACCACGCTGGCGCAGATCGTCGCCGATCAGGTCGGTCTTGCGCCGGACCGCATCCGCGTCGTCCACGGCGACACCGATCGCACGCCCTATGGATGGGGCACCTTCGCCAGCCGCTCGCTGGTGATCAGCGGCGGCGCGACGCTGCTGGCGGCGCAGAAGCTGCGCGCCAAGCTCACCCGCATCGCGGCCCATCTCCTGGAGGCGGCGCCGGAGGACATTGCACTCGAGGGCGGCGAGGCGCGGGTGGCCGGCACCGACCGCGCGATGCCGGTCGCGGAGCTTGCGCGCGCCGTGTACCATCGCCGTCACGAACTGCCGCCGGAGATCGCGCCGGGCCTTGCCGAAAGCGCGACCTACGATCCGCCGGGCACGTTCTCGAACGCCTGTCATGTCGCGATCGTTGAGGTGGACGCCGAGACCGGCGGCGTGACGATCGAACGCTTCGTGGTGGTGGAGGACGCCGGCCGCATCATCAATCCGATGATCGCGAACGGGCAGATTCATGGTGGCGTCATGCACGGCATCGCCAATGCGCTCTATGAGGAGATCGTCTACGACGATGCTGGCAATATCCTGACCGCATCGCTCGCCGACTATCTGCCGCCGACATTGCGCGAAGCGCCGGCGATCGAGGTGCATCATCTGGAGACGCTGACTTCGGCCTCCGTCACGCAGGCGAAAGGGTTGGGCGAGGGCGGCGGCATCGGCGCGCCGGCCGCCGTGATCAACGCCATCAACGACGCGCTCACGCCGTTTGGTGTTTCCATCGACGAGATGCCGGCGACGCCGCAGCGCATCCGCGCGGCATTGCGAGCGGCTTCGGAGAAGGCGGCATGACAGGCAAGATCGACATCACGTTGCATATCAATGGCGAGAGTTTCGCCATCCGTTGCGAGCCGCGCCGTACGCTTGCGGACGCGATCCGCGACGATTGTGGCCAGACCGGCACGCATATCGGCTGCGAGCACGGCGTCTGTGGCGCCTGCACGGTGCTGGTCGACGGCGAGCCGGTGCGCGCCTGCCTGATGTTCGCGGTGCAGGCCGAGGGCAGGGCGATCCGCACCGTCGAAGGACTCGCCAAAGGCGATGAACTGCATCCGCTGCAGCGCGCATTCATGGAGCATCACGGGCTGCAATGCGGTTTCTGTACGCCCGGCTTCCTGATGCTCGCCGCCGGCGTACTCGAACGCGAGCCGGACATCGGCGACGACGACCTGCTCGACGTGCTCTCGAGCAATCTCTGCCGTTGCACCGGCTATCAGAACATCATCAAGGCGGTGCGCGCCGCCGCCGCCGGGATGCGGGGCAGGTGATGTGCGGGCTGCGGCGGATCTCGGCCTCTACCCTCCCCCTTGTGGGGAGGGTCGGCGCCGCAGGCGCCGGGGTGGGGTTGGCCGCCGCAGCGTCGATTGTCGTGTGCCGAAACCCCCTCCCCAACCCTCCCCCACAAGGGGGGAGGGAGTCCAAGCGCTGTGCCGCATTAACGGTGAGAAGGCGATGACCACGCAGCGCGCCGCACCGAAACGCCCCTTCATCGGACGCTCGGTGCCGCGGCTCGAGGACTGGCCGCTTGTCACCGGCGCCGGGCGCTTTGCCGCTGACATGGCGTTTCCGCATCAGCTTCACATGCGCGTTGTGCGTTCGGCCCATGCGCATGCGAAGCTGCTCGCAGTCGACACAGCCGCCGCGCTTGCGTTGCCCGGCATACGCGCCGTGTGGACGGCCGATGACATCGCGGACATTCCGCCGATCGATGTGCGGCTCACGCGCGTCGAGGGGCTGGAACCCTACCGTCAGCCGGTGCTGGCGCGTGAGCGCCTGCGCTATGTCGGCGAGCCGGTCGCTGTGGTTTTTGCCGATGATCCCTATGTCGCCGAGGACGCCGCAGATCTCGTCGACATCGCAGTCGAAGAATTGCCGGCTCTGCTGTCCGCCGCCGCGCCGCCGTCCGAATTTTCGGCCGGGCGCTCGACCGAGCCGGTGACGATCAACAAGCAATACGGCGACGTTGCACGGGCATTCGCGCAAGCCCATGCCGTTGTCGAACTCGATCTCGCGATCGGCCGCCATTCCGGCGTGCCGATGGAGACGCGCGGCGCGCTCGCGCGCTATGACGCGGGCCGCGATGTTCTCGAGCTGCACGGCGCCGCAAAGGTGCTGCACTGGAACCGCGACCAGCTTGCGCGCATGCTCGGCCGCCCACCTTCGTCGGTGCATCTTTATGAAGGCCATGTCGGCGGCGGGTTCGGCATTCGCGGCGAACTCTATCCCGAGGACGTGCTGGTCTGCGCGGCCGCGCTCCGCCTAAAACGCCCGGTGAAGTGGATCGAGGATCGCCGCGAGCATCTGATCGCCGCCAATCATTCGCGCCAGCAGCATCACCGTGTGCGCGCTGCGACAGATGCCGAGGGGCGCATCCTGGCGATCGACGACGCCTTCACGCACGACCAGGGCGCCTATGTGCGCACGCACGGCGCGACCGTGCCCGACCTTGCCGCGGCGATGCTTCCGGGGCCGTACCGCGTATCAGCCTACCGCGTGCGCGGCGCGATGCGGCTGACCAACAAGACGCCGGCCGGCACTTATCGCGCGCCCGGACGCTATGAAAGTACGTTCGTGCGCGAGCGCTTGATGGACGCGATCGCAGCAAGGATCGGCATCGACCCGGTTGAAGCGCGCCGCCGCAACCTGATTGCTGCGCGCGAGATGCCGTATGCGCGCGGGCTCGACACCCTCGGCACCGGGATCGTGCTCGACTCCGGCGACTATGCGCTGCTGCTTGACAAGGCGCGCGCCGCTTTCGGCTGGGATGCGCTGCAAGCCTCGCTCGCACAGCGGCGCGCAACGGGGGAAGCGGTCGGCGCGGGGGTTGCGATGTTCGTCGAGAAGAGCGGGCTCGGGCCCTTCGACGGCGTGCGCGTCACGGTCGACGCGAGCGGCGCCGTCGAAGTCGTGACCGGTGCAGCGTCGGTCGGACAGGGCGTCGAAACCGTGATCGCGCAGATCTGCGGCGATGCGCTCGGCGTCGACTATGCGCGCGTGCGCGTCGTGCATGGCCGCACCGACAGGATCGAATTCGGCATGGGCGCGTTCGCGTCGCGCGTCACGGTGATGACCGGCGAGGCAACGCGCCGCGCCGCCGTCGCGGTACGCGAGAAGGCGATCGCGATGGCGGCCGAACTGCTGCAGGCGCCGGCAGCGTCACTCGACATCATCGATGGCGAGATCGTGCGCGCCGATGCGGGGGGAGGAGCCTCGATGCCGCTCGCCGATGTCGCGCGCGCGCTCGCGCCGGCATCGCCGCTGCGCGGCGAACGGACGCCCGGGCTGTCGGCCGAAGGCTGGTTTCACAGCAGCCACATGAACTATCCCTACGGCGTCCATATCGCCGTGGTGCAGGTGGACCGCGAGACGGGAAGCGTCGCCGTCGAGCGCTATTGCGTCGCCTATGACGTGGGGCGCGCGGTCAATCCGGTGCTGATCGAGGGGCAGATCGCGGGCGGGCTGGTGCAGGGCATCGGCGGCGCTCTGTATGAGGAGTTCGCTTACGACGAGCGCGGCGAGCCGCTGGCGGTGACCTTCGCCGACTACCTGATGCCGACTTCCCGTGAAGCACCCCTGATCGAGGTGCTCATCACGGAGGACGCGCCGAGCCCGCTCAACCCACTCGGCCTCAAGGGCGCAGGCGAAGGCGGCGTCAACGCCGCCGGTGCGGCGATCGCGGCCGCCATCGACACCGCGCTCGGCATGCCCGGCGCAGTCACCGCGCTGCCGGTCACGCCGCAGAGGCTGAGGGCACTGTTGCGGGAAGCTGGCCGCACTGGCGCGGTGGAGCCGTTGGATTTCTGATCGAATGAGTCGCTACTGTTTGGCAGGCCCGGGTTTCTGAACTGTCACCCCGGACGCGCTGCAAGCGCGATCCGGGGTCCATCTCTCCACACGCTCTGTGTGTAGCGCGCGATGGGTCCCGGCTCTCGCGCTTCTAGCGCTCGGCCGGGATGACAGCCGAGAGTGTCACAGAGGTCTTGCTTTCGCGCGGATGAACGGACAGGGACCATTCACCAAAATGCTCAACCCGCCTTGCGCGTGCGCTTCGCGGCCGTACGGCGCGGCGGAGAACGCTTCGCGGTCTTGGTGGTCTTGGCTGTCTTCGTCGTCTTTCGGCTCCGCGTGGCGGTCGATTTCGGTTTGCGGCCGGAACCGCCTTCCGCTTCGACGCTTCGGCGCAACGCGTCCATCAGATTGATGACGTTGGAAGGCTGCTCGCGCGGCGCGGCCTCGATCTTCTCGCCTTTCGCCTTGCGCTTGATGACGTCCTTGAGCGCTTCCTCGTAGCGGTCCTTGAACTTGTCCGGCTCGAAGTGGCCGCGCTTGGTATCGACGATATGCTGCGCGAGATCGAGCATCTCCTTGTCGACCTTCACGTTCGGAATGTCGTCAAAATATTCCGCTTCGTCGCGCACTTCGTAGGGGTAGCGCAGCAGCGTGCCCATCAGGCCTTTGCCGCGCGGGTCGATCGCGATCATGTGCTCGCGCGTGGTGAGCACCAGTCGCCCGATCGCCACCATCTTGGTGGCGGCGATGGCTTCGCGGATGGTGGCGAAGGCGTCCTGCCCCACGTCGCCTTCGGGCGCGATGTAATAGGGGCGCACGTTGTAGAGGCTGTCGATCTCGTCGCGCGGAACGAAGCGCTCGATGTCTATCGTGCGGCTGGAATCGATCTCGACCGCGTCGAGTTCGTCCTCGGTGATCTCGACGTACTGGCCCTTGGCGACCTCATAGCCCTTGACGATGTCGTCGCTCTCCACTTCCTCGCCGGTGTCGGCGTCGACCTTGAGATAGCGGATGCGGTGCCCGGTCTGGCGGTTGATCTGGTTGAAGCGCACCTTCTCGCGCTCGCTGGTCGCCGGATAGAGCGCGACCGGGCAGGACACGAGTGAGAGCCGCAGATAGCCTTTCCAGTACGGACGCGGGGCCATGGCCGGTGCTCCTTGCGACGCGACGAGATACAACCTTGCCTAACGCGCCCGGAGCCGGCGCGTTCCCGCGTATCCAGACCGCCGGCCCCGTATCGCGCTATTTCAACCGCTCGGGCGGGGCGACGCCGAGAGCTTGTGCCGTCGCGGCGAGGCGCGCCCAGGTGCCTTTTGGGATCGGAATGCCGGCCGCTTCGCGCTCGGCGAGCACGCCGTCGCCGCGTTCGCCCGGCAGCATCACGCGGTCGAAACCTTCGGCCGGCTCAAGGCCGGCAATCGCGTCGCCGAGGTGGTCGGCATCGAGGCCGAAGCCGCCGAGATCCCGGAACGCGGCGATATTGATCGCGATCGCGACGCCGTTCTGCGAGCCTCCGCCTTTCTCGCCCGCCAGTGCCGGTGCGATGCGCGGATGGCCGGGGAGCAGGCTGCCGAGGCACTCGATCATGAAGGAGAGGCCGGCGCCCTTCGGTCCGGCAAAGGGCAGAAGCGTCGCGATCCTGTGCGGATCGGTGGTGTCGCGGCCTTCGGCATCGAGGCCCCAGCCGGTCGGAACGGTGAGGTTGCGGTCGCGCGCGTCCATGACCTTCCCGTTCGCCACCACGGCGGTCGACATGTCGAGCAGATAGGGCCGCCGGTTGGCGGCCGGCACGGCGATGGCGAGTGGGTTGCTCGACACCGCGGCCGTGCGGCTGCCGTGATAGGCCATCATCGGGTTGGAGGCGTTCATGGCGAGGCCGATCATGCCGGCTTCCGCGGCCTTGAGCGCGAAATAGCCGATCGCCCCGGCATGGGTGATGTTGCGCGCCGCGCACCAGCCGATATGCACCGTCCGCGCCCGCGCGATCGCCTCGTCCATCGCGCGCATCATGGCGTAGGGGCCGGGCGCGCGGTCGCATTCGATCAGCGCGATGGCGCCGTCCGCCCGCTCGACGCGCAGCGCGGGGCGCGGATTGATCTCGCCGTTGGCGATCTGTTCCACGTAGCGCGGAATGCGGATGACGCCGTGCGAGTCGACCCCGCGCAGGTTGGCGCTCACCAGCGCGTCGGCCCAGGGTTCCGCGATCGTGCGATCGACCCCGGCCGCGACGAAGATGGAAACGGCGAAGCCGGTCAGTGTGGCCTTGTCGACGGTGATGGGCTGCTCGCTCATGCTGCCTTCATGTATGCTGTGCGGGTGGGAGAAGCGCGCGAGGACATACCACGGCGCGGCGAACAACAGTCAATGCGTGGGGGAGGGGTGATGATCAAGGCCCGACGGTTTGGACATGCGACCTTCGAGACGACGGACCTCGACCGGGACATCGCCTATTACGAGAACGTCGTCGGCCTTTCGCTGGTGGCGCGCGACCAGCGCCGCGCTTTCCTCGCGACCGAGGTCGGGCAACTCGCCATCGCACTCGAACAGGGCGGCGCGCAGCGCTGCACCAGACTGTCGTTCGAGGTGTCGCCCGAGCTCGACCTGCGCGACGCGGCGCGGCGGCTCGCCGAGCGCGGCATCCTGTCCGACATCGTCAGCGATCCGGTGCCGGGCGTGGCGCAGATGTTGACCTTCAGCGATCCCAAGGGCTCGGTGATCGAGCTTTTCTCCCGCTGGGAGTTCGTACGGACGAGTGGCGCGGTCAGCGGCGCGCGGCCCAACAAGCTCGGCCATTTGGCCTTCGTGGTTCCCGATCCAAAGGCGATGGCCGAGTTCTACATCGAGACGCTGGGCTTTGCGGTCGCGGACTGGATCGAGGACTGGTTCGTCTTCCTGCGCTGCTGCTCTGACCATCACACGGTGAATTTCGTGCAGGGGCCGGCCAACCGCATCCATCACATCGCATTCGAATTAAGGGACTCGTCGCACGCGCATCTCGCCTGCGACATACTGGGACGCAACGGCATCCAGATCGCCTGGGGTCCGGTGCGGCACGGCCCGGGCCACAATATTGCGACCTATCACCGCAACGCCGCCGGTCACCTGGTCGAGATGTTCATCGATATGGACGAGATGGTCGACGAGACGCTCGGCTATTACGAGCCGCGGCCGTGGCACCGCGACCGTCCGCAGCGACCGAAGGTCTGGACCGGCCTGCCGCGCGACATCTGGGGGCAGCCGCCGACGCCCGAATTCACGCGCGAGCGGGAGTGACTTTGCCTCTGTCCTCATCCTGAGGAGGTCGCGGAACGCGGCCGTCTCGAAGGATGAGGCCATCGGGAGATTCGAGGGAGGGGCACTGAAAACCTCGCCCTTCGAGACGCGCAGCTTCGCTTGCGCTCCTCAGGTGAGGTTTTCAGAACGGAAGCACTGCCGACGACCGAGGCTAAGGGGCGGTTGCGCCCCGCTGTGCCTCCACGTTCAACCGGTCAGCGGCGCTGCTGCTGTTGCTGCTGGCGCGGCTGCGGCTTTGCCGGCGGCGGCGGCTCTGCTTCTTCCTCTTCCTCGATCTCGCCTTCGCCGGAAAGCATCGACTTGATCGCGAACGAGAGCAGCGGCCCCGCGACGTCGACCACTTCCACGCCAGTCAGCCCGGTCTGCTGGCTGTAGCGGCCGGTGAGCATAACGACGCGGCCCGCGTGCTGGCCGAGATTGCCCTGCGCCCCCGGCGAAAGCTGAGCCGCAACCGGCTGCTGCTCGACGCCATCGGCGGCCGGGTCATTCGTATAAAGCACCGACACCTGATTGGGGCTGGTGACGATCGCGATGAAACAGAGTTCGGCCTCCGTCCGGCATGCGAACATGCCCGGCGCCGTGGCCGGTTCCTGCGGCTGGGCCTGTTGCTGCGGCGCGGGTTGAGCGGGCCGCTGCTGCTGCTGTTGCGGCGGACGTTGTTGCTGTGCAACGGCCGGGACAGCAAAGGCGGCCACGGCCGCGGCTATGATGAAAAGGCGCATCGGTTGTTCTCTCCACCGCAAGAGCAATCGGCACCCGCGACCGTCGTCGCGGAACGTAAAGGGCTGACCGGCAAAAGAGGCCAGAAAAAGACGGGACTTGGATACCGCAGTCGACCGTTACATTCGGTCGACGAGTCTGTTTAGAGCATGATGCTGATTCGATGAATCGCCATCAATGACCGACAGGCCGATTTGAGCACCGACCATGCCGAACGCCGCGAAAGTATCAGTTCGCTGCGGCTTCGAGAATGCGGTCGAGCGCCGCTGCGACGGCACGTTCGAGGCCCCGGAAACCATGCCCTGCGCCCTCGACCGGCTCGAAATGCGCCGGCACGCCACGTGCGGTGAGCGCCGCCGCATAGTCCCGCGCCAGTTCGGGGAAGGTGTTGATGTCTTCGCTTCCGGTCATGACTGTCACGCGGGTCGCCGCCGACACGCGATGCACATGGTCGGCGGGCGAGAGGCTGCGCTGCCAGGGCGGGCGACCGCGCGCCTTCAGCCAGGCCGCGATGTCGCAGGGGCAGGAGACAAGAAGCGCGGCATCGACCAGCCCCGGCCGGCGGCCGATCAGCACGCCGCCGATCGCGGCGCCGCCGGAATGGCCGACATAGACCAAGCGGCGCGCGCGGTGATGCCGCTTGAGCGCATCGATCGCATTGCCGATCGCCGTCACTACCTGCGGCGTATAATTGTCGCGCCGGCCGAGCGTGTGGCCTTCGCTCGCGCGGCCGTCCGCATCGGCATAGCCGGGGCGCATGAGCGCCACCGCGACGACGCCGGGACGCGCCACCTTGCGTGCAAAAGCGGCGTGGTAGGTCGCGCGGCCGCCATCGGAGATGTCGCCATGCACCACCACGACCAGCGTCGGCGCCGACCCGGCCTCGCCTGCGCCGAATGTGTTGACCGCGAGGCACAGCCCGCCGCCCCAGACATGGGTTTCGGGCGTGCTGCGCGGCGGACAGTCCGCCAGCGCGGGCGACGCCAGGCTTGCGAAGGCCGCGACAGCGAGTGCGATGCTCGTCAGGCGCACGTAGGGTCCGTCTACCGTGGTGCGAATCCGAAGGTGCGTTCGAAGCGCTGGGCGTAGAGCGGCCAGACCTCGGGATTGATCAGGCGCGGCGGGCGCTTGCCGTCGAGAATGTCGAGCGTCTGCTCCGAGGCGAACTGGCCCATGTTCTCCCGCGCCTCGACGGTGACGCCGGCGGTGTGCGGGCTCACCAGCACATTGTCGAACGCCATCAGCGGATGGTCGTGCGGCGGCGGCTCGTCCTCCCACACGTCGAGGCCAGCGCCGGCGATCCGCTTTGCGGCCAGCGCCTCGGCCAGCGCCTGCTCGTCATGGATGCCGCCGCGCGCGGTCGTGATGAAATAGGCGTGCGGCTGCATCAGCGCATATTCGCGCGCGCCCATCATGCCGCGCGTCTCCTCGTTGTGCGGGCAGTTGATGGATACGAAGTCGGCGCGCTGCAGCAGGTCGTGAAACTCGGCTTTGGTCGCGCCGCGCGCGGCGATCTCCTCGGCTGTGAGATAAGGATCGCAGGCGAGCACGTTCATGCGGAACAGCACGCGGCAGAGTTCCGCGACGCGCATGCCGACATTGCCGAGCCCGATGATGCCGACGGTCCGGCCGATGAGGTCGTGTCCCATGAACTGGTTGCGCGGAATGCCGGATTGGCGGCGCATGTAGCGGTCGGTCTCGATGATGCGCTTGGACAGGCAGATCATCATGCCGAGCACATGCTCGGCGACCGCCTCCTTGTTGCCGCCCGACTGGTTGACGACCAGCACGCCGGCCTCGGTGCAGGCCTTCACGTTGACGGTGTCGTAGCCTGCGCCGGCGGTCGAGACGAACAGGAGGTTCGGCGCCCGCTTCAGGAAGTCCGGCGTGATGTGAAAGCGCGGATTAAGTTCCTGCCGGGTCGAACTCGCCTGATAGCCGTGCGCGGCCTCCAGCAGCGGCGCGGCGACGGCGTCCGGGCTGTCGGACGGCACCGAGTCGAGCCGGATTTCCGGCCGCCGGCCGAGCGCCTCGGCATAGCCGTTCGGCAGGTGAGGGGGGACGTAGATCACGCGCTTGCTGTTGACGGCCATGGAGGTCTCGCTGGATGGGCGTTTCGGTTGGCGCCGAGGGTTGTTGTTGTCGGTCGGCTGCGGAACGGGCGGTCGGGACTGGAGATACGGCGGGCAGTGCGTCAGGATGGGCCCGCGGGAGGTGGGCCGCGCCCTTGACGCGGGCGCGAGCTTGGCGCATCCCGCCAGCTTGTCAACAACCGGCATGATCCGGGGAGGAAGCATGAGTATGACGGCTATGGCGGCACAGCCGGAGGGCGCCGACCGCACCTGGAACCGCATTATCTGCGACGTCCTCAAGCGGCATGAGGTGCGGCTTGCGACCTATGTGCCGGACAATGTGCTGACCCCCCTGATCCGCGACATCAATGACGACAACTGGTTCACCTCGTTCTCGGCGACCCGCGAGGAGGAGGCGGTCGGCATCGTGTCCGGCTCGGTGATGGCCGGGATGCGCGGCATCGTGCTGATGCAGACATCGGGCTTCGCGACGCTCGCCAACGTGCTCGCTTCGCTGCCGATGGTGTTCCAGATCCCGGTGGTGCTGATGGTTTCGGAGCGCGGCACGCTCGGCGAGTTCAATCTCGGGCAGGCCGCGGTCGCGCGTACCATGCGCCCGGTCCTCGACTCGCTGGGCATGGAGCACCACACGCTGAGCCGCCTCGACGAAGTCGAGTTCATCGTCGACCGCACGCTGCGTCAGGCTTACGCGACGCGCGCGCCGGCATGTCTGATCCTCTCGCCGCTGCTCACCGGCGGCAAGGTGTTGAAGTGAAGGGGGGACAGGACATGACGACCGCAAGCCAAGAACGGCCCATCGGGCCCGGCAACGCGCAGGTGATGAACCGGTTCGAGATCACAAAGCGTCTGGTAGCAAAGCTGCCGGGCGAGGAAGCTGTGATCGGCGGCATCGGCAACACCAATTTCGATCTCTGGTGCGCCGGCCAGCGCCCGCAGAACTTCTACATGCTCGGCAGCATGGGGCTCGCGGTGCCGATCGCGCTCGGCGTCGCGCTGGCGCAGCCGCAGCGGCACGTGGTGGCACTTGAGGGCGATGGCTCGCTGCTGATGCAGCTCGGCTGCCTCGCGACCATCGCGATGCTCAAGCCGAAGAACCTGACCATCGTGGTGATGGACAACCAGTCCTATCAGATCACCGGCACCCAGCCGACCGCGACCGCCTTCGGCGCGGACCTCGTCACCATCGCGCGTGGCTGCGGGCTGACGCAATGCGAGTGGGCGGCGGACGAGGACATGTTCGACGCGCTCATCGAACGGTCGCTGAGCGGGGACGGGCCGTGCTTCATCGCCGCGCGCATCGACACCAAGCCGGGCGTCGGCCACACCGACCGCGATCCGCCGCGTATCACCGACCGCTTCATGCAGGGTCTGGGGACGAAGCAGTAGAGCGTTCGCAAGGGGCACGTTCACCTCTCCCCGCTTGCGGGGAGAGGTCGGACCGCGAAGCGGTCCGGGTGAGGGGCATGCCTCTGCGTTCCATTTCCAGCATACGGCCCCTCACCCCAACCCTCTCCCCGCAAGCGGGGAGAGGGAGTTTCGCCGTGCCTGCGGAGAGGCCGAGGGCTATCATTTATCGCTGGGCGGACTGATACTGCCAAGCAGACTGAACAAAACAAAACACAAGGGAGGCATTATGCGGCTTAAGGACAAGGTGGCGGTCGTCGTTGGGGCAGGGCAGGGGCCGGGCGAAGGCATGGGGAACGGCCGCGCGACGGTCATTCGCTTTGCGCAGGAGGGCGCGAAAGTGCTGTGCGTCGATCGCGATCTCGGCTCCGCCGAGGAGACGGTCGCGATTGCGGCGCAGCACAGCGACGAATGCTTCGCCTTCGAGGCCGATGTGACGCGCGAGGCGATGCTGGCCGCCGCGATGCAGGCGGCGAAGGACCGCTGGGGCCGCGTCGATGTCATGCATTACAATGTCGGCGTGAGCGTCGGCGCGGGCGATGCGCCGCTCGATCAGATCAGCGAAGAAGTGCTCGACCGTATCTTCGCGATCAATCTGCGCGGTGCGGTGATGGCGGCGAAGCATGTGGTGCCGATCATGCGCGCGCAGCGCTCGGGCGTCATCATCAACATCTCGTCGGTCGCGGCCTATGAGAACTATCGCTACGTCAGCTACAAGGCGACCAAGGCCGCGATGGTGGAGTTCACCAAGCAGCTTGCGATCCACAATGCCGAGCATGGCGTGCGCGCCAATGTGATCCTGCCGGGCCTGATGGACACGCCGATGGCGGTCGACACGCGTGCGCGCGTGATGGGCCGCCCGCGCGCGGAAATCGCCGCCGACCGCGACAAGCACGTGCCGCTGCGCCACAAGATGGGAACGGCGTGGGACGTCGCGAACGCCGCGCTGTTTCTCGCTTCCGATGAAGCGAACTTCATCACCGGCGTCGCGCTGCCGGTGGACGGCGGGATGCTCACGAAGATCGGGTAGCTCTTCCTTTCCCTTTGGGCCCGTTCCTGACGAAATCGCTTTGCGGTATAATCCGCGCCGTTTCCTGCCGTGCAATTCAGGGAGCGAACCATGAAGCGTTACGTGATCGAGCGCGATATGCCGAGCGTCGGGAGCATGGAGCGCGAGCAGTTCCGTGCCGCGGCGCAGAAGTCGAACGACGTGCTGACCCGGCTCGGCACGGACATCCAGTGGGTGCAGTCCTTTGTCTCCGCCGACAAGATCTACTGCGTCTATTTGGCGACGGGCGAAGACCTGATCCGCAAGCATGCGGAGATGAGCGGCTTTCCCGCCAGCAAGATCAGCGAGATCAAGCGCATCATCGATCCGACTACCGCCGATGCGGCGTGACAGATTTGGCGGCGTGACTATTCCGCCTCGAGCGTCTCGCGTGCGGAATAGGCCCAGCAAGAGGCCGGGGGCAGCGTGACGGCGACGTCGCTGCCGACCTCGAAGCGCGCGGCGGTGCCGAGTTCCAGCGCCTCCACCGTGCCGCCGAGCAGCGCCAGTTCGTAGACCGTCTGGACGCCCTGATAGCGCTGCGCCGCGATGCGCGCGGTGAAGTGGTTGGCCTCGCCCGCTGCGCCATTGACGCCGAGTTTCACGTTCTCCGGTCGGAGCGCGATCTTTACCGGTTCGCCGGCGGCGATCGACTTCGGCAGCACCGCGGTGAGCCGATGGCCGGAGGCGGCCTCGACGGTGCCGAATTCGCCGCTGCGCTCGACCACGCGGCCGGAGAGCAGGTTGGACGCGCCGGTGAAGTTGGCGACGAACAGGTCGGCGGGATGATTATAGATCTCGGCAGGCGAGGCCATCTGCAGCAACCGCCCCTCGCGCATCACGCCGATGCGGTCACCGAGAACGACAGCCTCGGCCTGATCGTGCGTGACATAGATCGCGGTGACGTTGGTCTGCTTGATGATGCGACGCAGGTCGTCGCGCAGCCGCAGGCGCAGCTTGGCGTCGAGGTTGGAGAGCGGCTCGTCAAGCAGCAAGAGTTGCGGCTCGTAGACGAGGCTGCGGGCGAGCGAGACGCGCTGCATCTGTCCGCCGGAGAGCGCCACCACCGGCCTTGCTGCGTATTCGGAAAGGCCGACGAGTTCGAGCGTCGCGGCAACCTTGCTCTCGATCTCGGCGCGCGGGAATTTCCGGTGCCGCAGCGGATAGGCGACGTTCTGGAACACGGTCATGTGCGGCCAGACGGCATAGGACTGGAACACCATGCCGATATTGCGCAGCCGCGGCGGCGTCAGCAGCCCGCGCGCGGGGTCGGACACCACCGCGCCGCCGATCGCGATGGTGCCGCTGGTCGGATGCTCGAGCCCGGCGACGCAGCGCAGCGTTGTCGTCTTGCCGCAGCCCGAGGGGCCGAGCAGCACGACGATTTCGCCGGCGGCGACGCGGAAGCTCACATCGTTCACGGCCGGCCGGCCGACCGAGAACTGCTTGTGAAGATGCTCGACTTTCAGTTCAGCGGACATGCGGACCTCTTATCCCTCCCCGGAGGAGAGGGTGGACGCGCCGCGAAAGCGCGCGTCCGGGTGGGGTTGGCGCCGGCGGGACGGCCCCACCCGGCTCCTCACGCGCATTGCGCGTTCGGAGCCACCTTCCCCTTGCGGGGAGGATGGGAGCGTGGCGCGCCCGGCTGCGAACTGGTGACCTACTGCCGGTAGCCGTAGGTCTTGTTCCAGTCCTCGATCCATTCCGCCTTCAGCTTGACGTATTGGTCGAAGTTCGGCGCCCAGGTTTTCACCACCTTCGGATCCCAGCCGGGCGGATAGAATGGCGGGTTGGTGAGGGCGGTGAGGTTGCCCAGTTCCTTGATCATGAAGGCTTGGCCTTCCGCCGAAAGGCACCAGTTGAGGAACAGCTTTGCGGCGTTCGGGCTCTTCGCGGTCTTGGTGATGCCGCTGGCATAGAAGTTCACCGGCACGCCCTCGGGCGGGAAGAAGATGTCGATCGGCGCGCCGTCGCGCTTCTTCACGTAGATGATGTTGTAGAGCAGCGGGGCGATCGCCACTTCGCCGCGCACCAGCGCGTCCGACAGCGGCGCGCCAGAGGGGTAGAGCACCGGCTGCGTCGTCGCCTGTTTCTTGTGATAGTCCTCGCCGAGCACCTGGCGCTCGAACATTACGCGGGTCCAGGTGGTGCCGCCGGAAGGCGCGATCACTTGGCCGATCAGCTTCGGCCCGTATTCGGCCTTGGTCAGGTCCATCCAGGATTTCGGCGGCTTCTTGACCAGTTCGGTGTTGTAGGCGATCGACCAGCCGAGCGTGACGCGCGGCCACAGCTTCTTCGAGATAAGAATGTCGGTGCGGTAGTCGGCGGCATTCGGCGGCGTATGGTCCTGGAACAGGTCTTCCAGCGGTTGCATCAGCGCGCGGTCGGAATGATCGACGAGATCGGCCGCGAGCTTGCCGGCGGCTGCCTCGGTCCGCACGCGGGTGATGAGTTGTCCGCCGGGCGCGCGCACCATCTCGACACGCACGAAGGGGAAGCGCTTGTTGAACTGCTTGATCGTCTCCTGCTCGACCTCGGTGAAATTGGCCGTGTAGTAGACGAACCGGCCTTCCTTCTTGGCCGCTTCGATCAGTTCCGGCGGGCCGAAATTCTGCGCCGATGCGGGCCGTGCGCCCGTCGCGAGGGCGGCGGCGCCCGATGCAGCGCCGAGCGTGAACTGGCGCCGTGAGATGCGAAACTCAGACATGCGTTCAACCTCCCTGTGATTTTCATTCGTCGTTCTGCGTGCGCACGTCTTTGCGTGCGTTAGAGCATCGCTCCGAAAAGTGGACGCCGGTTTTCGGAAGTAGCGATGCTCAAACAATATTCTACCGATTCACCCCGCCTTTCCGACGCCGGAATCGGCGGCGCCGCGCGAGAGCACATGGGCGATGCCGATCAGCACCGCGAGTAGCAAGGTCTGCACCAGGCTGAAGGCGGCGGTGATCCCGATATTGCCGCCCTCGTAGTAGTCGAGCAGCAGCACCGCCATCACCATCGTGTTGCTGGTGTAGAGGAACAGCGACGAGCCGAGTTCGCGGATCGCGAGGATGAACAGCAGCGTCATCGCGGCGATCACGCCCGGTCGCGCCAGCGGCAGCACGATGGTGCGGATGGTGCCGAGCAGGCTCTTGCCGCAGATCCAGGCGGCTTCCTCCAGTTCGCGATGGATCTGCATCAGCGATGTCGACAGCGCCTTCACCGTGTCGGGCATGAAGCGGGCGATGAAGGCCAGCGCCAGGATCCAGATCGTGCCGTAGAGCCCGCCGGGCAGGCCGATCCACGCCCAGAGATAGGCCACGCCGACCACCAAGCCGGGGATAGCGACCGGCAGCGTCGAGATCACGTCGATCATTCCGCGGCCGGAGAGCCGGGTGCGGTTCACGGTGTAGCCGATGGCGAAGGCCAGCACGCCGCCGACGATCGCGGTGATGAGCCCGACTTCCATCGTGTTCCAGATCGAGCGCAGCGCCAGCGGATTGTCGAACAGCCGCTCGAAGTGGATGAACGAATATTGCCGCATGTCGAACAGGCTGGAGAGGTTGCGCACGAACATGAACTTGCGGAACGCGGCAACGATCAGCGCGAGCGTCGGCAGGATCACGACGATGAACAGATAGAGCAGCGCGAGGCCGAGCGTGAAATAGCGCCAGCGACCGAGATTGATCACCGCCGGCCGGAACGCCTTGCCGGCGACCGTGGTATAGGCGCGGCGGGAGATGACGCGCGCCTGCAGCCAGACCAGGAAGCCGGTCACCACCATCAGGATGATGGCGACCGCCGCCGCCGTCGAATAGAGCGGCGGGGTCCAGGCCGTGAGCTTGAAGATGTAGGTCGTCAGCACCGGCACGTCGCCCGGCGTGCCCAGCACGGCGGGGATGCCGTAGATGCCGAGCATGACGATGAAGGACAGCAGCATTCCCGAGACGATCGCCGGGGCGATCAGCGGGAAGGTGACGGAGAACAGCGTCGAGAATGCGCTCGCGCCGGAGATCTCCGCCGCCTCTTCGAGCGCCGGGTCCATGTTCCGCAGCGCGGAAGCGGTGAACATGTAGACATAGGGCGCGTAATAGATCCCGAAGATCACGATCAGCCCGGTCATCGAATAGACGTTGAAGCGCCATTCGATGCCGACGCTGTTGAGGAAGGCGTTGAGCAGCCCGCTCTTCGGTGAAGCGAGGATCGCCCAGGCGACGGCGCCGACCAGCGGCGGCACGAATAGCGGGATGATGCTGGTGGCGGCGATCAGGCCCTTCCACGGGGTATTGGTGCGCACGACGATCCACGAGAACGTCAGCCCGATGACGACCGCGAGCGCGGTGCCGCCGCCGCAGGCGACCAGCGAATTGAACAGCGCGAGATGGACGTTGGGATTGGCGAGGACGGTCGTGAAATTCGTCAGCGACAGGTCGAACACGCCGAAGCCGTCAACGACGGGATTGGTGTTCGTCAGCGCCCCGAGGAGGAGCATGGCGACGGGATAGATGACCAGAAAGGCAAGGATCGCCAGCAGCAGAAGCGACCACAGAGCGCGACCCGCCGCGCGCCATGCCGACGCACGCTCGATCTCGCTTTGCGAACGTCCAACGCTGTCGGCGGCGACGGCCGCAGACTCGGCTGACACGCGCAAGTCCTCCCAAGGCGCACCCGCTCAGCGGCGGGCGTTCTGAGCCTATGAAGGCTCAATATCGTACCGCGCGCAAGGGTGGTGGCTTCACGAGTGCGTCACGATCTCCCTCCGCTCCCCCGGCTTATCCTGCCGGACCGCTTGTTCCGGATCGTCGGATGGGCCAGTTTGCGGCGAGAGGTTCTGGCGCGCCGCATCGGCCGAATCGGCCTGTACGCGTTCGCCGGCAAGCGCTTGAGGAGAAGACGCTATGGCTGACGCCGACGCCCTGATCGCAATGGATGCCTGTGCGGTGGTCGACCGCCTCCGGCGCGGGGAAGTCACGCCGCACGATCTGCTCGATGTTCTGGAGAAGCGCATCGCGGCGGTCGATCCGGTCGTCAATGCGCTGCCGACGCTCTGTTTCGACCGCGCGCGCCGCCATGCAGACGAACTCATGAAGAAGCCGGCCGCGGAGCGTGGGCCGCTTGCCGGCCTTCCGGTGCCGATCAAGGACCTCACGGACGTTGCGGGCGTGCGCACCACCCATGGCTCGCCGATCTTCGCCGACAATGTGCCGGCGGCGTCCAACATCCTCGTCGAAAATCTCGAGGCGAACGGCGCGATCGTTTACGCCAAGTCGAACACGCCGGAATTTGGCGCCGGTGCCAACACCTTCAACGAGGTGTTCGGCGCGACGCTCAATCCGTGGAACACGGCGCGTTCGGCGGCCGGTTCCTCGGGCGGCGCGGCGGTCGCGCTTGCGACCGGCATGGCGTGGCTCGCGCATGGCTCCGACATGGGCGGCTCGCTGCGCAATCCGGCGAGTTTCTGCGGTGTCGTGGGCTTGCGCCCGAGCGTCGGGCGCGTCGCGCATACGCCGGGCACGCAGCTTGACGGCACGCTCAGCGTCGAAGGCCCGATGGGACGCAGTGTCGAGGACGTGGCGCTGCTGCTTGACGCGATGTGCGGCGAGAACCCGCGCGATCCGCTGTCGCTGCCGCGCGTCTCGCCGTCGTTTCTCGATGCTGCGCGTTCCGGCTGGAAGCCGCTCAGGGTCGCCTATTCGGCCGATCTCGGCATCACGCCGGTCGATCCCGAAGTGGCGGCGATCACGCGCGCGGCCGCGCGCAAGTTGGCCGATGCGGGCGTTGTCGTGGAAGAGGCGCATCCGGACCTCTCCGAGGCGCACGAGTGCTTCCAGATCCTGCGCGCCTTCAGCTTTGCGACGGCGCGCGGCAAGCTGCTGCGCGAGCACCGCGATCTTCTCAAGACCGAAGTGATCTGGAACATCGAGAAAGGCCTCGCGCTCACCGCCGACGAGATCGCGAAGGCGCAGGTGCAGCGGGTCGCGCTCGCAAGGCGCATGCTGGCCTTCTTCGACCGCTACGACCTGCTGCTCTGCCCCGCGACCATCGTCGCGGCGTTCCCGGTCGAGGAGCGCTACCTTGCGGAATGCGCCGGGGTGAAGTTCGAGACCTATGTCGACTGGCTCGCCATCGTCTACGCGATCACGCTCGCCTGCTCGCCGGCGCTTTCGCTGCCGTGCGGATTCACGACGGAAAAGCTGCCGGTCGGCTTGCAGATCGTCTCAGCCCCGCGCGGCGAGGCGCGGGTGCTGGCCGGTGCGAAATTGTTGGAGGACCTGTTGGGTCTGAAAGGCTCGACGCCGATCGACCCGCGCAGGGGCTCATAGGCATTGGGCTGTTGCGCACCAAGGCTGATAGGCATCAGGCGCTGCGGCTGATGAACAGGATTTATCTCGAGTCCGGCCGCCCCAACCACCGCTCATTCCCGCGCACGCGGGAATCCAGGGACGATTATCCAAGTGACCTTAGCCAAGTGTCATTGCGAGCGAAGCGAAGCAATCCAGTCTGTTGAAGTAGCTGGATTGCTTTGTCGCTGCGCTCCTCGCAATGACAATTCCCGCTTGCGCAAGGTCTCGCGAAACACTCCGTTGTCATTCCGGCCGAGCGAAGCGAGGGCCGGAATCCATGAACACAGACAGGGGTTATGGATTCCGGGCTCGGCGCTCACGCGCCGCCCCGGAATGACGGCCGTGAATTTCGCCGAGACCTCGCCTTCGCGGCGGCGAGCGGAAGCGGAAATGTTCCGACGGAGATCGTTCGGCCCGCACTCAAAGCTGAAACAGCTTCTTGAAATCGCGGAACGGATCCGGCTGTCCGCGCCGTGACTTGCTGCTCCGCCGTTTCGTCCGGGATGTGGATTGCTTGGCAGCGGCCGGCGTTGCAACGGCCGGCGATGCTGCCGTCGCGGGGCGCGGCGGGGGCATCGGGGCGGAAACGGCCAGCACGACCGCCGCCGCGGGCTGCACCGGCGCGGCGAGACCCGCCACCGCCTGCCGGCCGCGCAACACGGTCGGGAGTGGCTTCGTTTCCGGGAGCTTGGCCTCAGAAGGTTTCGTCTCGACAGGCTTGGCCTCGGCAGGCTTGGCAGCGCTGGCCGTCTTTGACGGCGCGGTAATGGGGTTCACCGGCAGCGGCTTCGTCACCGGCAACGGTTTCGGTTTTGCGGCGGCGACCACGGGGGCGGGCGCGGGTTCGAAAATCTCCCAGCGGCAGAGCTTGAACGCGCTGCGGCGCTTGCGCATGTCGAGATGGATGTGGTCCTCGTGATAGCCGTCGGAGCCGGGGCCGAGCACGGTCGCGAAGCGCGCGCAGGCGGTCTCCTTCATGCGGGCGCGAAACGCCTTCGGCACCGCGCGGTCGGTGAGGTCGAGCAGCTTGCCGTCGGCGAGGCGCAGCGCGGTCACGTCGAGCGCATTGGCGAGGCCATGTTCGCTGAGCTGCGCGCCGGCGATGTTGTTGCGCGGGCGGCAGTGATAGGACGCCGCGACCTTGATGCCGGCGAGCGGCGCATCACCGATCCGCATCGCGGGCACCACGTCCTCGCGCACCCACTGCACGACCGTCTCGGCCATGCCGCAGCGCAGGTCCGCCGCCGGCTCCAGCGCGATGCGGCGGCCGGAACGGGTGAAGACCGCTTCGAGCTTCACAACGTCCGGCCCTCCGCAGCCGTTCGGGCCGTTGATCGGCGCCCGTGCAACGACGAGCGCCGCGCCGGCGAGCGTTTTCAGGCATGCGGGCGGCGGCGGGGGCGGCGGGGCTTCGGCCGTCTTTGCTGCGCTGCGCTCAGGCGCGTCGGGAGCGGTGGCCGTGCCCGGCCGCGGGCGGGGTTTTGGCGCCGGCACCGATGCCAGCAGGCTGATGCCCTTCGCTTGCTGCTTGCGCGGTTTGGCCTCGGCCTCGAAGGATGTGCCCAGTCCGAGGCCCATCAGCAGCGCGGCGCCTGCTGCGACCAGCGCCAGCCTTGCCCGCATACGGCGTTGCGGTTTTGTCGCGCGCGGGCAGTATGCAAGCATGTTGCTTCGCCGGGCAGGCGAATTAAAAGTTTGCGAATGCGATGCTTGCGCCCCAGGCCGGTGCAGGCGAGGGAACCAGGGCGCGCGAAAAAATCCGCAGAGCCAGCGGCGCCGCCACCGGGAGGAAACTTGATGCTGGGTTTGATGCAGGACTGGCCCCTCTTATGCCACCGCATTATTGATCATGCAGGGGTACAACACGCAAACCGCGAGATCGTTTCGCGCACGGTTGAAGGGCCCCTTCATCGAACCAGTTACGGGCAGGTGCGGCAGCGGGCGCTCCAGGTGGCGCAGCGCTTGCAGAAGCAGGGCATCCGGGGAGGCGACCGCGTCGCGACGCTCGCCTGGAACACCTGGCGGCACTTCGAGACCTGGTACGGCATCACCGGCATGGGCGCGGTCTATCACACGATCAATCCGCGACTGTTTCCCGATCAGATCGCCTACATCATCAACCACGCGGAAGACCGTCTCGTCTTCACCGACATCACTTTCATTCCGCTGCTCGAAAAGCTGCAGGAAAAGCTCCCTTCTGTCGAGCGCTACGTGGTTCTCACCGACGCCGCGCACATGCCCGCGACCTCCCTGCGCAATGCGGTGGCCTATGAGGACTGGGTCGCGGAGGCCGATGGCGATTTCCGCTGGGTATCGCTCGACGAGAACGCCGCCGCCGGCATGTGCTACACCTCCGG